>Ga0255336_100039_pt1 | contig 317282 bp, 263 predicted proteins | sample MeOH1_35cm_T3_17_FD_189102 | JGI IMG/M metagenome (GOLD analysis project Ga0255336, IMG submission 189102) | Sandy soil microbial communities from University of British Columbia, Vancouver, Canada - MeOH1_35cm_T3_179 | ecosystem: Engineered > Artificial ecosystem > Sand microcosm > Unclassified...
TGGAGCCGTCGGGCATCAGGCCCTGGCCCTGGGTGGTGCGGATCGCCTGGCAGAGGTTGGTCTTCTGGCTGAGGCAGTACTCGCACTGGCGGCATTCCGGCGTGTAGAGCGGAATGACATGGTCGCCTTTTTTCAGCGAAGTGACGCCCGGACCGACATCGACGACGATTCCCGCACCTTCATGGCCGAGGATGGTGGGGAACAGCCCCTCGGGATCGGCACCGGACAGGGTGAAATAGTCGGTATGGCAAATGCCGGTCGCCTTGACCTCGACCAGCACTTCCCCGGCCTTCGGGCCTTCCAACTGCACAGTTTCGATGCTGAGGGGCTTACCCGCCTCAACCGCTACCGCAGCCCGGACATCCATATGCGCCTCCTGCTGAAAACCGTCTTTTACCGACGAAGCTGGCGCGTCTGCTGCTTTTCCGGCAGCCATTGTAGGCCAGGTGTCGCCTCGATCGTAAGTTAGAATGCTAGCGAGAAGTTCATGGCATCCGAAATTAGACTTTAGATCGAGATGAGTTCGGTGAATAATTCAGGCAGTTCAATGACGGAGTGCTAGGATCGTCCACAAATAAAAATATGACAGAGGGAGGCTAAGATGTCGGGACCAGAAGTGGCGACGGTCGTCGAGAGAAAAACTCGGCCCACCGAAATTCGCCGGGGCATGTCGATGAAGCAAGATGCCGCCGCAGCGGTTGAGGATATACTTGATCAGATTGCCTCGGAGGATTCCGAGATCGTCCTGCTGTTCTGCTCCCCCCAGTTTCATGTCGCCGATATCGCCGCCGCCGTCCGCCGGCACGGCACCAGGCAGACGGTCGTCGGCTGTACGACGGCAGGGGAAATCACGCCGGCCGGTTATCGACATGGCAGCATCGCCGGTATCAGCCTCCCGCGGCGGCATTTCGCGGTCTCGCTCCAGATCATCGAGCATCTTGCGAATTTCGACATCGCCTCCGGTATCGCCGCGGCGAAGTCGTTGCTGCAGGAACATGAAAGCGTCAGCCGCCGCTTCGATCAGCCCCGAACTTTCGCCCTGTTGATCAATGACGGACTGGCGATGCGGGAGGAAGCGATCGCCAGTGCGGTCGGCGACGCTCTTGGCCACGTACCGTTGATCGGCGGTTCGGCCGGGAATAACCCGTCATCCGAGGAACCCAATATCTTCATCAATGATCGTGTACTGACAAACGCCGCCATCCTGCTGCTCGCCTCGACAGATCTCGATTTCCGCGTCTTCCAGACACAGCATTTCGAACCCCTCGAACACAAACTCGTGGTGACGCGCGCCGATCCCAGCCGCAGGCTGGTTCTTCAGCTGAATGCCGAACCGGCGGGGCAGGAATATGCGCAGATGTTGGGATTGAAGCGCGAGGATCTCAACTCTTTCGTCTTTGCCTCCCATCCACTGGTGGTCCGCGCAGGCGGACGGCATTATGTGCGCGGCATTCAGCGGGTCGACGATTCAGACTGCCTGCAATTCTTCTGCGCCATCGACGAGGGCATCGTGCTCAGCATCGCGCGCAGCGGGGATCTGGTCAGTAATCTCGAAAATCTCTTCGAGCGCCTCAATCGCGATCTTGGCGGTGTCGAGGCGGTCGTCGCCTTTGACTGCATTCTGCGCTATGTTGAGATGGAGCAGACGCAGCTGCTGCCGCGGGTTTCCGAATTGCTGTCTCGCAACAAGGTTGTCGGCTTCAATACCTATGGCGAGCAATTCGGCATGATGCATATGAGCCAGACTTTCACCGGCATTGCTTTTGGAGGCGATTCTTCATGAACGAAGGCCCAATGCCGAACGGTGTTACAGGCGCCTCCAGCACCGCTGACCTTGCCGGCCTGCAGCGCGAAAATGCCAAGCTGCGGGAAATCAATCGAGCGCTGATGCAGCGCGTCGAGCACAGCCTCGACATTCAGGGCAATGCTTATCACCTGTTTCAGACGGCAATCCTGCTCGACCGCAAAGTCCGCGATCGAACCCGTGAGCTGGAGAAGGCCCTGCAGGCTGTCGAACAGTCCAACCAGGAGCTGAATGCGGCCATCATCGTCAGCCATACGACGCAAAATCGCCTGCAGGATGCCATCGACAGCATTTCGGAAGGGTTTTCCATCTTCGATCCGGAAGACCGCCTGATCCTGTTCAACAAGCGATTCCTGGATTTCTGGCCCAAGCTCACCGATCGCATCCATACCGGCATCACCTTCGACGAATTGATGCAGATGGCGATTTCGGAGAAGTGCATCAACGTGATCGAGGATGCACCCTATGAAGAGTGGATACAGAAGCATCTCGAGCAGCGGCATGCGACGCGGCGCGGCGGCGCCAATCGCTGGATCTACGGCCTTTCTTCCGGGAAATGGGTACAGGTCAATGATCGCCGCTCGAACGAAGGCGGCATCGCCTCGATCTACACCGACATTACCGACCTCAAGGATGAGGAGCGGCAGAAGCGCGAGAAGGTGCTGTCGGAAACCTCGGCGCATCTGCAGGCGACGTTGGAAAGCATGTCGATCGGCGTCGCCGTGTTCGATCGCCGGCAGCACCTGACGACGGCCAACCGACGCTATGGGGAACTTCTGGGGCTCCCCGCGACGTTGCTGACGCCCGGTTCCAGTTTCGAGAGCTTTCAGCGTTTCAACGACAGGCGCGGCGTGCCTGAACTCGGCAGCGGCTCTTCCTTTGCGGCTGACGGCAGCGCCCCGCCGATCGAAGTCTCGGTGAATGGGCGCTGGTTTTCGGTCGAATGCGACCCAATGCCGGATGGCGGCTTCGTGACTTCCTATGCGGAAATCACCGATCGCCGGATGGCCGAAGAGGCGCTGCACGACAGCGAGGAGCGCATCCGGCTTTTTGCCAACGCCATGCCGACGATGATGAGCTACATCGACGAGCAGGAACGCTACCAGTTCGTCAACCGGGCCTATCGGGCGAATTTCATGCCGGAAGGCGGCCGCATCATCGGCCGCTGTCTGCAGGACGTCCTGAGTTCGCAGGAATATGCGCTGCGCAAGCCCTATATCGATCGCGCCCTGGGCGGTGCGACGGCAATTTTCGACATGCCGCTGTCGTCAGCCGAACAGGAGGCTCGTTTCGGGCTTGCGACCTATGTGCCGCATCGCAATGCGCATGGCCAGGTGGTCGGCTTCTTTACCCTCATCCAGGACATCACCGAACGGCGCCGGACGCAGAAGATCCTGGAGGCAACCAATGAGGAACTGGAGCGTCGCGTGCAGGAGCGCACGGCCTCTCTGCAGAGATCTAACGAGGCGTTGTCGCAGGAAGTGGAAAAACGCCGCCGCATCACCCGGGAGTTGCGGGTCGCGAAGGTCGAGGCGGAGCGCGCCAATATCAGCAAGACGCAGTTTCTTGCCGATGCCAGTCACGACCTGCTGCAGCCGCTCAATGCCGCGCGTCTCTTTGTCGCCGCCATGCTGGCCGACCGGCCGCGGGGCGCGCAAAGCCCGCTGATCGCAAAGGTCGATCGCGCGCTCGCCAATATCGAAGACGTGCTCAACATTCTGCTGGATATCTCCAAGCTCGATGCCGGCCGCGTGGATGCGGAGATCCAGCGCGTTTCTTTGGAATCGCTCATGCGCTCGCTGCGTGACGATATCGCGCCGCTGGCGGAGCAGCGCGGCCTGGAACTCAAGGTGATAGCAAGCCAGCAGAGCATCTATACGGATCCACGCCTGCTGCGGCGGCTGCTGCAGAACTTTCTCACCAACGCCTGCCGATATACGTCACGGGGACGCATCCTCTTCGGTGTGCGTCGTCGCGGCACGAATATGGAGTTGCAGGTCTTCGACACCGGAATCGGCATCCCGCAAGACAAGCTTGATGACATCTTTGAGGAATTTCATCGGCTTTCTCCTGGCGAAGGGCGCGAGAAGGGATATGGTCTGGGGCTATCGATCGTGCGTCGCATCAGTCGCCTGCTGCATCATCCGATTCAGGTGCGCTCGCAGGTAGGACGCGGCTCGATGTTTTCGGTCCTGGTGCCGATCGCCAATGATATGACGGATATCATCAAGGTCGATCATCGGTCGATGCCGGTCGCCAACAGTATTGCCGGCACCTGCGTTCTGGTTGTCGACAATGATCGGGATATTCTGGATGGGATGCGCAGCTTGCTGGATACCTGGCAGTGCCAGGTCATCGCGGTGCCGGACGAGGAGGGCGCCATCGCCGCACTCAATCGGGATGCCGGCCGGCCAGATATTCTCCTGGCGGACTATCATCTCGACAATGGGCGGATCGGCACGGACCTCATTTCGGCGGTGCGCCATCGGCTGGGAAGGAATATTCCGGCGGCGGTCATCACTGCCGATCGAAACAACGAGGTGCAGCATCTGGTCCAGTTGCTGCCTGCGGTCAGCCTGCTGATGAAGCCGATCAAGCCGGCCCGGCTACGCGCCCTGATCGCGTCTATTCGCCACTGACACGGCCTTGTTGTATTTCTGGTAGAGAATCACGGCCTGTGTCCGGCTCGAGACGCCGAGCTTCTGCAGCAGGCTCGAGACATGCGCCTTCACCGTGGTGATTTGAACGTCGATCTCATGGGCAATCTGCTTGTTCAGGAGACCGGCAGCCATCAATTCCAGGACTTTGCGCTGCTGGTTGGTGAGAAGTTCAAAGCGACAGCGGACGGCGTCATCGAGTTCATCGGCTTCGATGTCCGGCCGAGCTTCGGCGATGCCTTCATTGGGCGCGTAGCTGCCGCCATCGAGAATAGTTGAAATGGCCTCGGCGATAGCAGCCCGCGACAGGGACTTCGGGATATAGCCGATGGCGCCCGCATCAAAGCATTCACGCACGACAAAGCTATCCGATAGCGCAGAGATGACGGCGACGGGCACGTCGGGCCGTCTCACCCGCAAAGTTCGCACGCCTTTCACGCCATTGACGCCCGGCATGCGCAGGTCGAGCAGGATGAGATCGATATCGGGACTCTCCGCGACCGCACCGATGGTTTCAGTCATTGATCCGCTCTCGATCACATCGACGCGGTCGATGATCGAGCGCAAGGCATCGGCCAAAGCTTCGCGGAACATCGGATGATCATCGGCAACAAGCACGGTCGTCATCTGATCTCCTCCCAGAGTGGACACAAGTTTGTGTTCTAACGGTCACGGGGTCAAGTCATGTTTGGGTATGGGAACCTTCCCCAGGTTGAGCTGACAATTAAGTGATCCCGCCTCCGTGTCCGCGGCCCAGGGCCGTACAACCAGCACTAAAGTATAAGATATCATCGCCAATCCGGAGCTTGGCACTGTCCCGGGAGACCCTTCCGGTCTGGTCGATGCGCCGCTTTGCTGTGCCGCACCAAAGTCCAATTGTCGGTGCGGTGGAGAGTTCACTATAGCTGAACGGAGAGTTGTCACCCGCGCCATGACGATGATCAAGGAGGCCGATTAATGTGTGCCATGCTGGATCAACGCCGGATCGCACAGGATACTATGCAGGCATCCTGGCGGACACCGCGGCGCAAGCGGACGCAGCGACGCGGCCTGGCGGCTATGCCGCGGACCGCGCCGAAATTGCTGAGAATGGAAGCGGGCCAGACTGTCCATATCGATATATTGCTGTGGCCCGGCTTCGACATGCACGACCTGTCGGCCTTCCTTGACGTATTCCATCTGGCGAACAACACCGTACGGCAATCGCTCTTCAGCTGGCATGTCGTTGGTGTCGGGGGCAGTTTTGTCGATGCCTCCTGTGGTTTGCCGGTGCGGGCGGACCGGGTGTTCGATCCCGACGATACGTCGACAAATCTGCTGCTCCTGGCGGGGCTCGACATATGTCCGGATTTCGATAGCCGCGGCGTTGCCGCGTGGCTCTTCCGGCAGGTGGACAACAACGCCCGCGTCGGTCTTGTCGGCGGTGCGTCCAACCTGCTGGCGGCGGCGGGCCTGCTGGACGGCAGGCGCTGCGCGGCACATTGGGCGCATATTGACGATTACCGGCAGCGCCATAACCGCGTGGATTTTCGTGACCAGATCTATCACGAGGACCGCGGCATCCTCAGCTGCAGCGGTGGATGCGGAACGACCGACCTTGCCTTGGCCTGTGTGCGCGACATCTGCGGGCCTGAGATCACCTTGGACATCGCGGATCAGCTCAATCGTTACCTGGTTCGCGATGAGCATGACGTCCAGCGTCCCATGGTGCAGATGGCGAATTCGCTGACCCGTGGTGCCGTGCAGCTGATGCGGCAGCATATCGAGAAGCCGCTGAACTCGCGTGAACTTGCCGCCAAACTGGGCACCTCGCTCCGACGCTTGCAGCGCTGCTTCCGGCGCGATGAAAAGCTGACGCCGACGCAATTCTATGTGCGCGAGCGCCTTCTACAGGCGCGCCGCCTGCTCTGGCAGGAACCCTCGCTGAGCATTGCCGCGGTGGCGCAGCGCTGCGGCTTCATTTCGGCGTCGGATTTTGCCCGCAATTTCACCCGCCAGTTCGGTTATCCGCCGAGCCGCTCCTTCTGAGGGTGACGGGCTGGTGGACCGTCGCCGGCTTTTGCCGGCGCGCATCGCTCTCGAACGAGGTTGGAGAGAAGCCGTCAAGAAAAGCCGATACGGGAGGGAGTCCGCATCGGCTTTCTTGGCTCAATGCATCAGGCTTTCAAGACGCCGGATTGCTTGGCGATGTGCGTGGCGATCGCATCCATCAGCGCCGGTGACAGGCAGTCATAGGGCTCCAGCTTGAGCTCGCGGAGCCGGGCGCGGACCGCATCCATGCCCTTCGGATCGGCTCCCGATTCGATGATCGACGAGACGAAGGCGGCGAAACCCGGCGCCGCCCAGCCATCCTGCTTCGAAAGCTCGGTGTGGATGAAATCGAGGCCATAGAAGGGGTGGTTCTTGTTCTCGATACGGCCGTACATATGGACGCCGCAACCGGTGCAGGCGTAACGCTGGATCGTCGCGCCCGAATCGACGACTTTCAGTTTCTGGGCATTCTTGGTGACGCTGACGCTGTCACGCGGCACCACGGCGATCTGTGCGAAGAGCGCGCCGGCCGGTTTCCAGCATTTCGTGCAGCCGCAAACGTGGTTATGGGCGCTTTGCGACTTGACCGTCACTTCCACGGGATCGCTGGCGCACTTGCAGGTCAATGTCCCGCCGGCGAAGCCGGGCGAGCCTTGTTTGAAACCGTTATCGACGGCTGGATGAATGGAAACAGCCATTTGACGTTCCTCCCCTTGCGGCGTTTGAGTTCGTTTGATGAAGACAGAAACCGGGGAAGTATATCCCGGGTCATGACGAAGGTAAGTTATACCTAAGTCGAAGCGGCTGGCGGTTCGCGTAGCTTGAAAAAGCGCAGATTTCGGCGGGTTTTGCAAGACGGTCGGTGATGGCCCCCTTTCTCGTGTGACGCCGATGGCCGGCTGCGCGCGCAAGGGGCACGCCGGGCGGCAGATCAACCGTCGAACTATGACGGTTTGATGGCGCCACGCTGGCGGACGGCATGATCGCCCCATGGGAATTCCAGGATCATCGTCCCAGCTTCGGACGCTGCGGCGGCATGATCTCGACGTCGCCGACGCAGTTCCACTTAAAACGATCCGCTCTAGCGGCGGAGATTGGATCGCGCCAATTCGACGATTTCGTCGGCCCGGCCATTGAGGACGGCTCTCACCATATAGAGGGTGAAGCCTTTGGCCATCTCGGCGGTCACCTTGGGCGGCATCGCGAGTTCCATTCTATTGACGACCGCGTCGATCAGAACCGGCCCGGGGTGGCTCATGGCTTCGGCCAGCTTGGTTTCGACCTCTTCGGGGCGTTCGATGCGGATGCCTTTGATTCCGACGGCCTCGGCCATAGCCGCGAAATTCGGATTGACGAAGTCGGTGCCGAAGTCAAGGAACCCGGTCGACTTCTGTTCCAGTTCGATAAAGCCAAGAGCGCCGTTGTTGAAAACCACCAGCTTCACCGGCAATTTGAGCTGCACGAGGCTCAGCAGATCCCCCATCAGCATGGTGAAGCCGCCGTCACCGGATAGCGAGACGACCTGGCGGCCCGGACATGCCGCCTGTGCGCCGATCGCCTGCGCCAGGGCGTTGGCCATCGATCCATGCCAGAAGGAGCCGATCAGCCGGCGGCGGCCGTTCATGGCCAGATATCTGGCGGCCCAGACGGTCGGCAGGCCGACATCGCAGGTGAAGACGGCGTTCTCGGCGGCAAGCTCGCTGATCACGCGGACAATGTGCTGCGGATGGATGACACCGCCGGGTCGTCCCCGGGCAAGATCGTCCAGGCCTTTGCGAGCGTCCACATAGTCGGCACGGCAGGCATCGAGGTGCTTCGTATCCGACTTCTCGTCCAGGCGGGGAAGCAAGGCCTTGATGGTTTCCCCGACATCGCCGATCACGCCAAGTTCGACCGGCGCGCGACGGCCGATGGCTTCCGGGCGGATGTCGACCTGCACGACGCGCGCTTGTTTCGGGTAGAACTGGCGATAGGGAAAGTCCGTTCCCAGCATCAGCAGGGTATCGCAAGCTTCCATGGCCGCATAACCGGAAGCAAAGCCGATCAGGCCCGTCATGCCGACATCGTAGGGATTGTCCCACTCGACATGCTCCTTGCCGCGCAAGGCGTGAACGATGGGCGATTTCAGGCGGCCCGCCAGCTGGATCAACTGATCATGCGCTCCTTCGCAGCCCCCGCCACAGAGCAGGGTCACCCGCTTGGCCGCGTTCAAAATCGCCGCGAGCCGGTCTATCGTTTCGGCTGTCGGTGCGACGGTCGGGCGGGCGGGGATGAGACCGAACTGCTGGGGCGGCGGCGCGCTCAGCGCCGGCTGCAGGGCGATGTCGCCGGGGATGACGATGACGGCAACGCAGTGTTCCGCCGCCGCGCGCCGCAGCGCGATCTCGAGCGCCCGCGGCATCTGGGCCGGGGTGGAAACGAGTTCGCAATAGCTGCTGCATTCCCGGAACAGCTGCTCCGGATGGGTCTCCTGGAAATAGCCGGAGCCGATTTCCGGCGAGGGGATATGGGCGGCGATCGCGACCACCGGCAAACGCGAGCGGTGGCAATCAAACAGGCCGTTGATGAGGTGTAGATTGCCGGGACCGCAGCTGCCGGCACAGACCGCAATATTGCCGGTGAGATGTGCATCCGCGCCGGCGGCGAAGGCGGCGACCTCCTCATGGCGGACATGCAGCCAATCCATTTCTCCGTGGCGGCGGAGCGCATCGGTAAAGCCGTTGAGGCTGTCGCCGACGATACCGTATATCCGCTTCACGCCAGCCGCAGCCAAAGTCTCGACCATCTGATCGGCGACAATCTTTGCCATATCGTCCTCTGTCGTTGGGGGAACTGGAGGCGTCCGCCTGACTTTGGCGAGGCCCTGCTTCAGAGCGCCGCGTCGTCGGGCACCGGCACGTCGAAGCCGTTCAAGGTGACGGAAACCATGCAATAGAGGCCGACCAGGTTGATCAGCTCGGCGGTGCCTTCTGCCCCGAACAGCTCGATTGCCTGCTTATAGGTGAGGGCGGGCAAGGTGCCGCCGGAGACCAGCGCCGAGGCCATGTCATAGGCGACAGCTTGCGGGCGCGTCAGATCGCTGGGGCGTTCGCCCGCGATAATCGTCGCGATCTTGTCGTCGCCGATTCCCCTGAGTTCCGCGACCAGGACATGCGCATAGATTTCATAGGCGGCCTTGAACTTCGCCCCGGTCACCAGAATGGCGATCTCGCGAATCTCCTTCGGCAGCTTCGGCTGGGAGGAAAGCGCCTTCACCAGCTCCCATACGGGTTTCCCGAACTGGGGAAACTGCAGCCAGGGATTCCACGGCCCGATCAGATTGCCGTCCGGATCGATGGCCTTGAAGCCTTTGAAATTGGCTTCGATGCCGTGTCGCATGTCGTCATATGCCTGGCGCTGCTCGGAAGTCATATCGGCTTGATGGAGGAGGGGGAGGCGCATGTCGTTTCCTGCCTGGGTTGATACCGCTGGCAGAATGAAAGACGCAGCGGCGCCATAGTTCCCCAGGTCGGAGCCGGATGTGCATTTCGGCGCGGACAAAGCCGGTACCGCGCCGCAGGCCGGATCACCCGGCGCTTGCGTCGGAACAAAAATGGAACATATTCTCCGCCCGACGCGACGGGCCGGGAATCGAGCCGGGAATTTCAGGGCCGACCACACGCTACTGACATCATCTGACAGAGACTTGGGTTACTGTTCCCGAAATGACTGGCGCGCACGCCAACATTGTCCTTCAGTGGATGACACGAAAGCCGCTTGTGACCTCTCTTCCTAGATACGGCCTGATCCTGACGCGGCACTGGCGCGATACCCCCGACGGCACGGAAATCGACTTTTGGCTGGCGACGGATGACGGGCCGCGCAAGGTCTGCCTGACGCGCCAGCGTTCCACCGCTTTTGCCCATGCCGCGGATCGGTCCGCGATCGAGGCGGTGACCGGGCAGATGCCGGGCGTCTCGCTGCAGGACCTGCCCTTGAAGACGTTCCAGCAGCAGCCGGTGATCGGTATATATACGGAGCAGTTCCGCCAGCTTTCCCGGATCGAGAAGGCACTCGAGCACCATGGCATCAGGCTCTACGAGGCGGATATCAAGCCGCCGGACCGTTTCCTCATGGAGCGCTTCATCACCGCCGCGGTGGAGATGGAGGGCGGCCGCGCCGAAGGCGCGGCGATCATCGATTGCAGGCTGAAGCCGGTCGACGACTATCGACCAGCCCTGCGGATGGTGTCGCTCGATATCGAGACCAGCGCCCGCGGTGACCTCTATTCCATCGCGCTCGAGGGCTGCGGCCAGCGGCAGGTCTATATGCTGGGCCCGGCGGTCGGGATCGAACCCGAACGGGACTTCGACCTCGATTATTGCGCCAGCCGGCAGGAGATGCTGGAAAAGCTGGTGCAGTGGTTCCGGGTTCATGACCCGGACGTGATCATCGGCTGGAGCGTAATCCAATTCGACCTCCGCATCCTGCAGGAGCACGCGGAGAAGCTCGGCGTTCCGCTGGCTCTCGGCCGCGACGGAAAGGTAGTCGACTGGCGCGAGCACGGCACGAAGCGCGGATACTTCTTCGCGCCCATGCCCGGCCGCATCGTCATCGACGGTATCGAAGCCTTGCGCGCGGCGATGTGGAGCTTTCCGTCCTTCAGCCTGGAACATGTGTCGCAAGCCTTGCTGGGCGAAGGAAAGTCAATCGACGATCCCTATAGCCGGATGGCGGAGATCGAACGCCGCTTCCGCGAGGACAAGCCGGCGCTCGCGGCCTACAACCTCCGTGATTGCGAGCTGGTGACGCGGATTTTTGCTAAGACGCGGCTGCTTGAATTCATGATCGAGCGGGCCAGCGCCACCGGCCTGCAGGCGGATTATTTCGGCGGCTCCATTGCCGCCTTCAGCCATCATTACCTGCCGCGCATGCATCGCGAAGGCTATGTTGCACCCAATTTAGGCGAAGTGCCGGAAAGTCCTTTCCCCGGCGGCTTCGTCATGGATTCGACGCCCGGCCTCTATGACTCGGTCCTGGTGCTCGATTATAAGAGCCTCTACGCCTCGATCATCCGCACCTTCCTGGTCGATCCGGTCGGACTTGTCGAAGGCATGAACGCGGCCGATCCGCGGACCACCGTTCCCGGCGTCAACGGAACGGTGTTTTCGCGTGAAAAGCATCCGTTGCCGACGATCGTCACCCAGATATGGCAGCGCCGGGATGTTGCCAAGCAGCAGAAGAACGAACCGCTGTCGCAGGCATTGAAGCTTCTGATGAATTCCTTCTGCGGCGTTCTCGGCGCGCCCGGATGCCGGTTCTTCGATCCGAAACTGGTCTCCTCCGTTACCTTGCGTGGCCACGAAATGATGCGCGAAACCCGCCGTCTGGTCGAGGCGGAGGGATATGACGCGATCTATGGCGACACCGATTCGATTTTCGTTTGGCTGAAGCGGCGGCATACCGAAGAGGAGGCGATCGCGGTCAGCCGTCTGCTGGTCGAGAAGGTCAATCGGTGGTGGCGTGACAGTCTCCGCGACAAATACGGCCTGGAAAGCTGGCTGGAACTGGAGTTTGACACCCACTATCACCGCTTCTTCATGCCGACAATCCGCGGCACCGATGAAGGCAGCAAGAAGCGCTACGCCGGACTGATGATCGACCTCGACGGAAACGAGGAGGTCGTCTATCGCGGGCTGGAAACGGCGCGCAGCGACTGGACGCCATTGGCTCAGCAATTCCAGCAGGGCCTCTATCGCCGGATCTTCAAGGCGGAGCCGTTCGAAGATTTCGTCCGAGACTATGTGTCGAAGACCTTGAGCGGGGAATTCGACGATCTGCTCGTCTACCGGAAGCGCCTGCGCCGACGCCTCGGCGATTATACCCGCAATGTTCCGCCACAGGTGCGCGCCGCCCGTGTCGCCGACGAGTATAACGCCAAGATAGGCCGCCCGCGCCAATATCAGAATGGCGGCTGGATCTCCTATGTGATGACCGTGAGCGGGCCCGAGCCGCTGGAATGCCGGCAGTCCAGGCTTGATTATCACCACTATCTGACGCGACAGCTTCAACCGATCGCCGATTCCATCCTCGTCCACCTCGATGAGAGCTTCGAACGGCTGATTGCGGTCCAAGGCAGTCTCTTTTAGGCGATCCCAAAGTTTGCCGTGAAGATGCCGGCGGAAATGAGCGAGCTTCGCGCCGCTCTGGCGTAACCCATCCCTTGAATACGACGAATTATCCCCCGACGCTCGCACATACCTGGCCGCGATTGCCGGCCGCCAAGGTCTCGCCTCGTTATATCAAAGCCAATAGAGGTAGCTATACGCATGAATGAACTTATTACTCGTTGCATGGACGTGACGCCGGCATGCTTGCGGGGATGGTACGCTATACCGATGCGGCTGATTGTCGGACATGGCTTCATGCAGCACGGCTATGCGAAAATCGTACATGGTCCCGAGGCGTTTGCAGAGATCCTGCATACGCTGGGGGTGCCGGTTCCCGATTTCCTGGCATGGGCGACGATCGTGGTCGAACTGCTGGGCGGCCTAGCCGTCTTTCTCGGCGCCTTCATTCCGCTGGCGAGCCTGCCGATGGCCGCCGTATTGCTGGTTGCCATTTTCACGGTGCATCTCTCCAATGGATTCAGCTCGATCAAATTACTGTCGGTGGATGGAACTGGGGCGCATTTTGGGCAACCGGGCTACGAGACGGATCTTCTCTATCTCGCCGGTCTCGCATCGCTTGTCCTCGGGGGACCGGGACCTCTGGCGCTCAGTCGATATTTTCTCAAGCCGACAACGCGGTCCTGAGCAACATGATTTCAGCTGGAAAAGTCGGCACCAATGAGGCGATCCTGGGAATCCGGGCTGTTAGATCGCAACACCCGGATCCGCAGTTCCCGCAGCCCGCCTTTGCTTCGCGGCTAGATGACGCGGAAATTCTTGAATTGCCAAGGGTCCCTTGCGTCGACATCTTCGGGAAAAAGATGGTTCCGATTCCTGATCGGCGTCCAATCGCTATAGGCACCCACGAGTTTGCCAAGATAGGGCCGTGTGATCTCCAGGATGCGTTCGTGGTCCATCTCGTCAGGCTCAACCAATCCGCGCCGGGGATTCTCGATCGCCCAGATCATGCCGGCTACCACGGGCATGGTGACCTGGAGGCCTGTGGCATTGTGATAGGGCGCAAGCTCGCGTGCCTCCTGGATCGACAGCACCGAGCCATACCAGTAGATGCCTTTGGCGTGGCCCATCAGCAGTACGCCGAGCTCATCGACGCCTTCGGTAATCTCGTCCATCAGGATCCGTTTGTCGCTTTGCAGATGCCAGTCTTTGCCGGCAAGTTCGTGTAGCGACAGTACCGCGCCGTCGCAGGGGTGATAGGCATAGTGCACGGTGGGACGATAGATCACTTCTTGGCCTTCGCGCAGCGTGAGGTAATCCGAGATCGAAATCGACTCGCCATGGGTCACCAGGAATCCATGATAGGGGCCCTCGATCGGCGTCCAGCTGCGAACCCGTGTACCGGCGCCCTGGCGGTTCAAATAGATCGCCGCGCCGCAGCCGAAACTGTGCCGACGGCCGTCGGACGGGAAGTGCCGCTCATGGCTGCCCCAGCCGAGCTCAGCCGGTTGCGAACCCTCGCTGTGGAAGCCATCGACCGACCAGGTGTTGACGAATTCGCCCGGTTTCTTTGGCAGGTTGGAAACCTGGGTATCGCGCTCGGCGATATGGATCACCTTGACGTTGAGCTGATGCGCGAGTGCGCCCCATTCCGCCCGGTTCGTGGGCGCCGCGGCCTTGAGGCCGGTGTCGCAGGCAATGTTGAGCAGCGCCTGCTTCACGAAATGCGAGACGAGGCCGGGATTGGCGCCGTGTGTCATGACGGCAGTCGGCCCGCTGCCGCCGGTCTTGCGGCGAAAATCCAGTGCGCTCTCACGCAGCGCGTAATTGGAACGGTCGGATGGCGAGAGGTCGGGATCCGTATAGCCGCCCGGCCACGGCTCGATACAGGTGTCCAGGTAGAGCACCCCCTTGCGGTGGCAGAGTTCCATCAGCGCGACGCTCGACACCTCCACTGAGAGGTTGCAGAGGAAATCGCCGGTACTTAGCATCGGGTCGAGGACCTCGACGTAGTTCTGCCGCGTCAACGGCTGCAGGATGAACTCGATGCCGAGCGCCTCTGCCTCGGGACGACCAGACACTTCGGCGGTAACGATAGTGATTTTCTTGGGGTCGCAGTCGATATGCCGGAGAATCAACGGCAGCGAACCCTGGCCGATGCTGCCGAATCCCAGAATGACGATACGACCGGCAAACGTGACGTATTTTTTTCCTGGTGCGATAGCGGGATAGTGCAAGCGAATATCTCCTCTTGGAAGTGGCAGGTGAGATAGAGCACTTGCAGTCTGATCTGTGGGGGTTTCACAACGGTTTTAGAATCCCGATAAACGGTTACAGCTGCGATGCATGGACGTAGCTTTCTTAACGATTCAGGTGACGAAGGGCGGGCGCGATGACATGGCGGTGCGGACGCCAGGCTCAGCGTCCATTAAATTGCCCGTGAAACGCGGGCTTGGCTGCTTCACGCGCGGGATCCCTTTCGTCGACTATACGTCGACAGACCTGGTGGAGCACGAAAGTGGAATGGATTATTGCGTTCGGGTGCGCGCGATAGCCTTCACGACGCAGCGCTTATCAATTGCGTGCTTTTCACCCAAAGCTGCTCTGCTTTGTTGGCATCGAGCGCATATGACCTTACGCCGTCGGCAAACGGGTTGGGCGTGTCATTGACGGACGCGACTGCGCAATCTTCGAGATAGTGTCCGCCGATCTCATCTTTGTTAGCCACCGCCGCGGCCCAGACCGATGTTGCCGCCGCCTGCGGGATTTCCTTCAGCTCTGCCGGCGGAAGACCCGCTTCGGCGCGAGCTTTGCCAACGATCGCGAAAAGGCCCTGCAAGTCTTCCTGCGAGAGATGGCGGGGGAGATCAGTGAGGCAATTCCCAGGCATCACTGAGGCCGCTCGGATGCCGCGCGCACGATGCCGCCTGTCGAATTCTGCTGCGAAGAGAGAACCGGCCGTCTTCGACCGGCCATAGGCGACCCATGGATCGTATGCCTGTCGCTCAAAATTCGGATCGTCCAGGTCAATATCGGCGACGCGATGGGCCTGGGACGACAGCACCACCAGGCGCCCGCTATCTGCTAGCAGCGGCTCGATCCGATTGATCAAAGCAAAATGACCAAGATAGTTGGTCCCGAACTGGACTTCGAAGCCGTCGACTGTTTGACCGAACGGAGTTGCCATCACGCCGGCGTTGGCGATGATGGAGTCGAACGGCAGGCCGTCAGCCAAGAGTTTATCCGCGCAGGCGCAAACGCTTTGCAAGGATGCCAGATCGAGCTCGATCAATTCCAGGCTGCCACCGCCTTGCGACGCGGAGATACGGACCGATGCCATGGCCGGCTTTGCTTTAGCGAGGTCCCTGACCGCGCCGACGACGCTAGCGCCGTGAGCGGCCAGTGAACGGGTGGTTTCGAGCCCGATGCCTGACGATGTACCGGTAATGAGAAATCGCTTTCCTTTGAGGTCGACGCCGGAAAGCACCTCGTCGGCGGTCGACTTTGCACCAAACTTCTCGGTCATTTGTTATCCTTAATTGTCGCGCGAGTCCCGCCTCGGTTCCACACTCAGATCTGGAAGCCGCCGGCCACGTCGATTACGCCGCCGGCGATGTACCCAGCGTCTGGGCCTGCGAGGAAGCAAACGGTGGCCGCCACCTCTTCCAAGGTTGCGATCCGGCGAATTGCGTGGAGATCCATGATCGCCGCGGGCAGCTTGTCGGCCGCGGCCGACGCCATGTCGGTCGGCATGATGCCTGGCTGCACGACGGATACGGTGATGTTGCGCGGGCCAAGGTCACGCTGGACACCTTTGGCATATCCAGCAATTGCGGCCTTGGTGCCCGCATAGTCTGCCACGCCCGCGAACGGGACACGGCTGCCGAGGCCAGAGCCGATGAAGATGATCCGACCGCCATTCGACAGTACCTGCGCTGCCGCGCGCGTGGTCGCCACCGCACCCATGACGTTGATCTGCCACTGGCGATCGAGATTGACCATGTCGAGATCGGGATCGTCGACCGTCTTGCCCTGCACGGCGATCGCCGCATTGTTGACGAGGATGTCGAGTCTGCCGAACTGCGCCACCACTTTGTCGACCAGCGGCTTGGCCGCATCCATGTCGGCCTGGTTGCTCTGGATCGCGAGAGCTCGGACGCCCTTCGCCTTCAGCTTCTCAACCATAGCTTCGGCCTTCTCGGCCGAGGCGACGTAGCTGATCGCAACGTCCGCTCCCTGGGCGGCCAGCGCCAAGGAAGTCGCGGCTCCGAGACCCCGAGACCCACCGGTTATCAGAGCAACCTTGCCCTTCAATATGTTCGACATGAGAACCACCCCCTCGGTAGACGATCAGGGCGCCACGTCAGGCCTTGGCAAGCCGCAGCGCCTTGTTATCGTAATGGACATTATAGTAATGATTGTTATGAAATGTGGACAAGCGCTGTCAAGCGGTTTAATAATGCCCATTATGAAAAAGCTGAGTTGGGCTGATGGGGCGCCATCGCGAATTTGACGTGGAGAAGGCGCTCGACGCCGCCCTGTGCGTCTTCTGGCGCAAGGGATATGAGGGCGCTTCCTACGCGGACCTGACCAAGGCTGCCGGCGTGGAGAGGCCCGCCCTCTATTCTGCATTCGGCAACAAGGAAGCGCTCTTCCGCCGAGCCCTGGATCGCTATTCCGAGCGATACCTGGGCTACATCCCGGAGGCGCTTCAGCTCCCGACAGCGCGGGAAGTTGCTGCGCACATCCTGCACAGTGCAGCCGACCTCAACACACGCTATCCCGACCATGCGGGGTGTCTCGGCATCAACGGGGTCCTCGCGGGATCGGATGAAGCGGAACCTGTGCGACAAGCACTGATAGATTTTCGCGCGGCTGGTCAGGCGCAGCTTCGTGAACGCTTCGAACGGGCAAAGGCCGAGGGTGACTTACCGAAGACGGCCAAAGCCGATGCCCTTGCGGCATTCGTGATGGCCGTCACGCACGGCATGGCGGTGCAGGCCAAAGCCGGCTTTAGCCGGGACATGCTAGAAGCTGTTGCTGAGCAAGCGCTTGCCACCTGGCCGACAGGGAGTGCCAGGCTTTCCGGCAGGTCATCCTAAACCTCAGGTGAGAAGCGCGCCGGCCTTCGTTTGGCCCGGCCCCACAGTGCCCGCCGCCGCATCGGCCCGGGAACACGAAGAATGTCAACTGACCCTCGGTCGTTGTGGCATTGCAGCCGTCGCGTCTCACATGAGACCAGTGAGTCCTGGCGTCATCGGCGGTTCTTATGGACACTCAGCGCGGGTCATGTCGACGGTTCAGTGCTTCCAGTGCCCATCGCAGCTGCCGGTTGGTGGCGCGCAATCGGACTTCATCGGATGCCAATCCCGCCAAGGCGAGCAGCACTTGTTCCTGGTCGGCATCCAGCGTGCGCGGTTCATAGTCTATGACACACAGCGCTCCCACGGCGAAACCATCAGGATCGATGATTGGTGCGCCGGCATAGAAGCGAAAGTGTGGGCTGCCCGCGACGGCGGGGTTGACGTCAAACGGCGCGCTCTGCGCCAAGTCGTTTACGGCGAAGACGCCTTTTTGCAGGATGGTATGATTGCAGAAAGACCAGCTTCGCGGCGTTTCCGTCATTTCCAAACCGACACGCGCCTTGAACCACTGGCGTTTCGCGGTCAGCAGCGTCAGCAGGGCGATGGGTGTCTTCAGGCTGTGGCTGGCGAGCCAAGTCAGCCGGTCGAACGGTTCTTCCGGCGCGGTGTCCACCAGCCCCGAGCGTTCCAAGGCGGCGAGACGTTGGCCTTCGTTTGCCGCGATCGGGAAGGGCGGGTTCTCCATCAGGAACTCCGCCGGCTCCTTGGCATCGCGCAGCGCGGTGCGGACCGCATCCGGCACTTGCTCGGGGAGCGTAGCAAGGATGCGCGGCGTCTGTGTGAGGTCGGTCGCCTTGGCGATAGCGGCGGCGCTTCCTGCAGCGATGAGCGTGATTTGGCTCAGCGCCGGATGCGTCGCTATGTGGCGCAGGAAAGCCAGTCGCTCAACATAGGCGTCGTCATGAGTGTCGTCGAAGTCGACGATGACGGCAGCCGGCAGGCGCGAGCCTATCGCGAAAGCGGCCGTGTGCGTGTCGCCGTAGATATCGACAGCGCATTCACGCACCGTGGCCAGCGAGGCCTCGTACAGCGGCCGGCGCGCCGGCGAGGCGAGCAGGATGACAAGAGCCGAGGCGAGCACCGGCGTAGGATTCGTTCGCGCGACCATGGCGAGGACGTCGGCCCGGTAGACACGCCGGTGTCCCCCCGGGGTTTTCCACGTGGTCAAGGCACCGCCTTCGATCAAGAGCTGCGCGGTGCGTACCGAAATTCCCAGCAGTTTCGCGGCCTGGGAAGTGGTCAGAACATCGTTATCCATCTACCCGTACTATGCTGGCCGCGCCATCGCGTGAGCGGCCCTCAGGTTAGGGCCGACACGAATCGGTTGGCCCAAAATCTCCGCGCGTGACCCAGAGACCGTTTACTCCGGTCACCCGGCCGGCTCAAGCCTTGAGGGGAGCGTCCGGATGGGGGTGAAAAATTGTGATAATTGATAGTATTGATATATTCGATATATTTGATACAGTGCGTTTGGCGCATAGGTGGCATCACCGGTGCGCATTGGCGGTCAGACAGCAATCGTCCAGCTGAGGGCGCCGGTCATTGGGACCTTCCCTCAGCGTAGCTGTCGGCAGGCCGGATTTAACGTGAAGACAGAGGAGTGAGGATGACGACTACTTCCTTCAAGGAAGTTTCCGGGCGGGCGGGGTTCAGATCGGGAGATCAAGCTGCGGCGGCTCGTTACGACTTTATCGTCTGCGGTTCCGGGTCGTCCGGCTCGGTGGTTGCGGGGCGTCTCGCGGAAGACCCGGGGATACGCGTCCTGCTGATCGAGGCCGGCGGAAGCGACGACGTGCCCGAGGTCATGACACCGGGCCAGTGGCCGCTGAATCTGGGGTCGAACCGCGACTGGGCATTCAAGGCAGAACCCAATCCCCACCTCAATGGGCGATCCATTCCTCTCAATATGGGCAAAGTGCTCGGCGGTGGATCGAGCATCAATGTCATGGTGTGGGCTCGCGGCCATCAGAACGACTGGGAGCACTTCGCGCGAGAGGCACGGGACCCCGCCTGGGGTTATCAATCGGTGCTCGGGATCTATCGTCGCATTGAGAACTGGCAGGGCGCTGCCGATCCGTCGCGCCGCGGCGCGGGCGGTCCGGTTCACGTGCAGTCCGCCCTCAATCCCCAGCCGATCGCATCGGCCATGGTCGAGGCGGCCCGGTCGCTGGTCTTGCCGACCTTCGATAGCCCGAACGGGGCGATGATGGAAGGACGCGGCGGTGCCGCGATCAACGATTTGATTGTCAGGGATGGGCGCCGTTCATCCATCTTCCGGTCGTACGTGCATCCGCGGCTTGGGCAGCCCAATCTGACCGTCCTGACGGATACCAAGGTCAGCAAGCTGATTTTCGCCGGCACATCCGTCATCGGCGTGGAAGCAATCCACGCCTCGGGGCGCCGACTCTATATGGCCGACCGCGAGGTCGTTCTCTCCCTGGGTGCGATCGGAACGCCAAAGGTGCTCATGCAATCCGGCATCGGCCCGGAAGGGGAACTCCGGCGCCACGGCATTCCGGTGATCCAACATCTGTCGGGCGTGGGCCAGAACCATCAGGACCACGTGTCGTTCGGCTGTGTCTTCGAATATCGGGAACCGCAAGCCGTCGGATATGGCGGATCCGAAGCGACCTTGTACTGGAAGAGCGATGCCAGCCTGGAACGGCCCGACATGTTCCATTGCCAGCTCGAGTTTCCGGTGGCGAGCCCCGAAACGATGTCGCTGGGCTTGCCGGAGCACGGCTGGACGATGTTCGCGGGACTGGCTCACCCCAAGAGCCGGGGCTCACTGCACCTTTCCGGCCCGGACCCCGACGACCCCATCCGCATCGAGGCGAATACGCTGGCGCACCCCGATGACATCAAGACGGCATTTGCAAATATCGAGCTGTGCCGTGAACTCGGCAACAATGCTGCCTTCAACCAGCTGGTCAAGGGCGAGGCTTTGCCCGGCAGGCTCGGTGCCGGGGCGATGGAGGCCTTCGTGCGGAACGCGGCGGTGACCTATTGGCACCAGTCCTGCACCGCCAAGATGGGCTGCGACGCGATGTCCGTGGTTGACGGCAAGCTCAAGGTCTATGGCATCGATCGGTTGCGCGTCGCTGATTCGTCGATCATGCCGGATATCACCAGCGGCAATACCATGGCGCCGTGCGTCGTCATCGGCGAGAGGGCAGCGGAGATGATCAAGGCGGCCCACCGCCTTTAGGCGAGGGCGGGCGGCCGCAGTGAAGAGGCCGCCACCGCCTGCCGGAAGCTCTGCCAGCGTTTCCGGACGGTGCCGATATCAGCACGACAGCGATCCGTGCCGTCCGAGCGTGCCGCCGGGCGCGGTCGCCCGGATGCGTCCTCGCAGATAGCGGCGCGTCGCGTCATTCGGCATGCGGGAGGTGACGCGCCCGCGCGAGCTGATCGCATGGCCAGGCCGCAGCAAGATCAAGGAACCACAAGTTGAGGATATCTATCAATGGGACCGGCATTCTCTCCAGGAAATCTCCTGCTGGCGGTGCAAGGCCAATGAACAAAGCTAGTCACGGCGACCGCTGTCAGCGGTCGCGGATCCTCGTCGCCGACAACGATCAGGAAACCTGGCGCACGTTCGTCACTTATCTCGAAGACTGCGGAATGCGAGCGATCTTTGCCGCCGGGCGTCAAGAGATTCTCCGCCAGGTGACCACGGCCGAACTTAGCCTGGTGATCCTCGATCTGGTCGCCGAACCGGAGAGCGGACTTGACCTCCTGGGTGAGATCCGCTCACTGTCCAATCTTCCGATCATCGTCACAGGCAGCTTGCAGCCCGACGATTGCGCGGCTGCTCTTGAGCTCGGTGCGGACGCTGTCGTCGTCAAGCCCTGCAGCGGGCGCGAGCTATATGCCCGCGTGCGCAACTTGCTAAGGCTGCGCGTCGCCAGCTGCCCGTCGCGCCAGCCATTCCAGCAACATCGTTTCGAGTTCGGCGGATGGCAACTGGACCTGCGCAGCCGTCATCTCACCGCTCCGGATGGTTCGCGGGTCGTCCTGACAAAGGCGGAATTCGCGCTGCTGGCCACCTTCATCCGCGCGCCGAATCGGCTGTTCACGCGCGAGCAGCTTCTGAATGCCGTTCGCGTGCACCCGGACGTGTTCGATCGAAGCATTGATTCCCAGGTTTTCAGGTTGCGCCGCAAACTGGAAGTCGATCCGAGCAGGCCGAAGATAATCCGCACCGAACGTGGCGTCGGTTATGTGTTTACCCTGAAGGTGAGGTCGCCGGCATCGGATGGCGGCTGCGGCCGCTGATCCCAGGCTTCAGCGGGGAGGCTGAATTTCAACTGTAACCCAGCCCAGGAATTTTAATATCGTACAGCCGCTCTATGTCGGACAGGCGGTATCGCGCGATAGCACCGAGACGTAGATGGCACTCGACAGCTATCTACGGACGGAAGCTCGCGAGGGCAGACGCGGAATTTGAGGGATATCTATTCACATCAAGCCGAGGTCGGCGCGGCTCTCGAAGAAATTGGCATCCTCTAGCCCGGACAGGGAGTTGGTGAGCCGATCGGCCTCGAGCACAGATGCCGATTTATATTCTCCGGATCGTGGTTCCGCGCTGCGCCTGCTCAATCGCCGGGCTGGCATTGATCGCCAACACTTCCGCGTGGCAACGAGCTTCTCCATGGAATTACGCGGGGAAACGGCGGCGCGCTTGCGGACGCGCTGCCGTCCGGTCGCGCGTCAGATCGGCTTGGCTGTGACCAGCACGACGCCGATGATGCAAGGCTGATCGCCGCGTACGCTCCAGCTATGCATGGTGCCGCGTTGGATGAAGACGTCGCCCTGCTTCAGCAACACTTCCCCCTCATCGAGGATGGCGTAGATCTCGCCGCTCATCACGATGATGTAGTCAATGGTGGAGGTCTTGTGCCGCATTGGGTCGGACGAGCCGTCGTCATGCGCCGTGCCGGCAGCGATCGACGAGAAAGCCGCATCGGCATTGGCGCTGCCGCGCCACACTGAATCGGGCGGAAATTCGACGATCCGAAAAATCGTCCCGGGATCCGGCGCGGTCAAGCGTACGGGGCGCTTGGCCGCATCCTCCATCCCGCTGTTATCGGCAGGAGCCGACAGCGTCTCCCAAAGGTCGGTCAGGGCGACCCCCGGCATCGAGTCCATTTCTTTAATATTCTCGGCGAGACCGTCCAGCATAATCCTGGAACGACCTCTCTCGTCCTGGCCAGTCACCACGCGACGAACTCTCCAAACCATTCTCGCCTCCCTAAAGCTCGGCCTCGAAAAGGGCCGTCCGAGATCATATGATCATAACTATTGATCAGTCGATCAATTTTATTGTACACATGAACAAACGGAAACGACTTGGCGGTTCGTTCGCGCAATTGCGATCGAGCCGGCGGCATCGGCAGGGGAGGGCTGAATGAAGCTCGTGACATATAGACGGGGCGCCGCTGCGGCGCGTTCCGGCGCGTTGGTCGATGATGGCACCGCCATCGTCGATCTCCTGGAGGCCAGCCTGGCGCGCGGCGCATCCAATACATCGGACACGCGCCTCGCCTCGATCCAGGCGATGATCGATGCCGGCGAAGATGCGCTCGATCTGGCCTATGAGGCGGTATCGAAAGCCCCGCAGGGGGCCCGGTCCCCGCGAGCCGATGTGGTGCTTGAGGCACCCGTGCCGGTGCCGATCCAGATGCGCGATTGCCTGTGCTTCGAAGGCCACCTGGTCAATGCCTTCCCGAACCTGCGCCGGCTCTATGCAAACCAGTTCGACGATCCCGCCGCCAAGCTGGCCGAACTTGAACGCAAGGGGACGCTCACTGTCCCGCAGGTCTTCTATCAGCAGCCAATCTACTACAAGGCAAACCGCTTCGCCGTGGTCGGCACGGATCACGACATACGCTGGCCGCATTACAGCAAGGTGCTGGATTTCGAGCTGGAATTCGGCGTCTTCATCAAAAAGCGCGCCCTTGATGTGTCCAAGGGGCAGGCACGCGATTACATCTATGGCTACACCATCTTCAACGACTTCACGGCGCGAGATACGCAAATCGCGGAGATGGGCGGGCTCGGCCCGGCGAAGGCGAAGGACTTCGATACCGCAAATGCGATGGGGCCCTGTCTGGTCACCGCCGATGAGCTGACGGATCCCTATAACCTCACCATGGTTGCGCGGATAAATGGCGAGGAAGTGACCCGGGGCAATTCGAAGACGATGCATTGGAACTTTGAAGACGTCATCGCCCATGTCTCGAAGAGCGAGACCCTGTATCCCGGCGAGTTCCTCGGCTCAGGCACCGTCGAGGGCGGATGCGGCCTCGAACTCATGCGCTTTCTCGCGCCGGGCGATGTGGTCGAGCTTGAAATCGACGGCATCGGCACGTTGCGCAACCGGGTAGTTCGTCCGGAGGTACGGCCGTGAGTAGTCGCGTTGCGACAAACGCCGTCATGGTCGGTTTCGGCCATACGGCCTTCGGCAAGCTCGATGGCTTGGACCTGGAAGCGCTCATTGTCGCGGCCGCGCGCGAGGCCATCCAGGATGCCGGCGTCGAGGCATCTGAGATTGACGCGGTGTGGCTGGGCCACTTCAACTCCGGCCTGGTGCCGGACGGCTTTTGCTCCTCAATGATCCTCTCTGCCGATCCGGCGCTTCGCTTCAAGCCGGCGACACGCTGCGAAAACGCCTGTGCCTCGGGGGCTGCTGCACTTTATGCGGCACTGGATGCGATCGATGGCGGGCGCGTCAAGATCGCCCTCGTCGTGGGTGCCGAAAAGATGACCGGGCGCGACACCGCCGGCGTCACCGAAGCCCTGGCGGGTGCCAGCTATCAAGCCGAAGAGCGGGGTGTCAGCTTTCCGCAGATTTTCGCGCGCTATGCCGCTGCCTATGCCGAAGCCTATGGCGACCCGACCGAGGCGATGGCCCACATCGCCGTGAAGAACCACGCCAACGCCATGCTGAACCCCTTGGCGCAGATGCACCGGCCGTTGGAGCTCGGTTTCTGCCTGACGCCCTCCGACCGCAATCCGCTCATCGCGCCACCCCTGAAGCTCAGCGACTGCTCGCTGATTTCCGACGGCGCGGCTGCCCTGGTGCTGGTGCATCGCGATTTGCTGCCGCGTTTCCGGCGCGCTGTCGGCTTCCGGGCGGCCCAGCACGTCAATGATCTGCTGCCGCTCTCGGCCAAGCCGCTGGCCCGCTTCGAGGGGCCTGCCGAGGCCTTTCGCCGCGCCTATGCCCAGGCCGGAGTGACGGTTACCGATATCGACATCGCCGAGGTTCACGACTGTTTCACCATCGCGGAGCTGCTGAGCGTCGAAGCCATGGGCCTGGCGCCGCGCGGCGCTGGCCGGGGCCCCGTGATCGAGGGGCAGACGGCGCGGGACGGGAGACTTCCCATCAACCTGTCAGGGGGACTGAAGGCCAAGGGACATCCGGTGGGTGCCACCGGGATTTCCATGCATGTCACCGTGTCACGCCAATTGTTGAGCGAAGCGGGCGAGGCCCAGCTCGCGCATCCGCCGGAGCTGGGCCTCTGCTTCAACATGGGCGGCGGCGCGGTCGCCAGTTGTGTCTCAATCCTTGAACCGCTCGAACGTTAGGGCCGCCATGAAGCCGATCTACGCCGATGCCATGGAGGCCCTCGCCGGCGCCTTGTTTGACGGGATGACGATCTGCGCCGGCGGCTTTGGCCTGTGCGGTGTTCCCGAGCGGCTGATCGACGCGATCGCCGTCGCGGGGGTCAAGGATCTGACTCTCGTCTCCAACAATGCGGGGATCGACGGCGTTGGCCTCGGCAAGCTGCTGCGCACGCGGCAGGTGCGCCGGATCATCGCCTCCTATGTCGGGGAAAACAAAGAGTTCGAGCGACAGTATCTGGCCGGCGAACTCGAGGTGGAATTTTGCCCGCAGGGGACACTCGCCGAACGTTGCCGCGCAGGGGGTGCGGGCATTCCTGCCTTCTACACGCCGACCGGCGTCGGCACGCAAGCCGCGACCGGCAAGGAGCTGCGTTCCTTCGGCGGGCGAGACTACATCCTGGAAACGGCGATTACCGCCGATCTCGCCATCATCAAAGGCTGGCGGGCAGATGAGGCGGGCAACCTGCTGTTCCGCAAGACGGCGCGCAATTTCAACCAGCCGATGGCAACCGCCGGACGTCTCTGCATCGCCGAGGTGGAGGAGATTGTGCCTGTCGGCGCGATGGATCCAGATGCTGTTCACCTGCCGGGCATCTATGTGCAGCGGCTGCTCGATGCCGGTCCCTCGGAGAAGCGGATCGAGTTTCGTACCACCCGCCAGCGCGAGGCCGTGTGATGGCCTGGACGCGCAGCGAGATGGCGGCGCTTGCCGCGGCCCAACTCAAGAACGGCTATTACGTCAATCTCGGGATCGGCATACCGACCTTGGTGGCAAACTGTATTCCGCCCGGCATTTCCGTCACGCTTCAGTCGGAAAACGGCATGCTCGGTGTCGGTCCTTTTCCGTTCGAGGGGGAAGAGGACGCGGACCTGATCAATGCCGGCAAGCAGACCATTTCGGCTTTGCCGCATGCCGCCTTCTTCTCGTCATCCGACAGTTTCGCGATGATCCGTGGCGGCCATATCGACCTCACCGTTCTGGGGGCCATGCAGGTCTCGGCACAGGGGGACATCGCCAATTGGATGATCCCGGGAAAGATGATCAAGGGCATGGGTGGCGCGATGGATCTGGTCGCCGGTGCGCGCCGCGTTGTTGTCCTGATGGAGCACGACGCCAAGGATGGCGAGCCCAAATTTGTCTCCGCCTGCAGCCTGCCGCTGACCGGCGTGATGGTCGTCGATCATCTCATCACCGATATCGCGGTCTTCGAACGCCGGGCACGCCATGCCCCATTCCAACTCACCGCCATGGCACCCGGCGTCACGATAGAGGAGATCAAGGCGAGGTCGACCGCCGACTTCGTCGTTTGAGTTTACCAAGGGAGCGAAGGGGACCGCATCGCGGATATGAGCGGCCTTTATCCGATCACCGGCGTGCGCACGCCCAAGAAAGTGACGTCGATCGAGACATCGACGCTGACGGCAGACCACAAGCAAGAAGGCGGATCAACAAAACCCGATCCGTCAACAGGGGAGGAAGTGAACATGACCAACAGATGGGTGGCACTCGTTATTATCTTTGCGTCCTTTCTCCAGTTCACCTTGAACTGGTTCGCGATTATTCCGATGTTCGGTCATCTCATCGGCGAGATGGGCGTTTCGCCGCTGCAGATCGGCGGCATCGTCAGCGCCTTCGTCGCGGGCTACGGGATCGCCCATATCCCGGGCGGCATCTTGGCGGAGCGCTATGGGATGCGTTTTGCCCTGCTTGCCGGCATCGCGGTCGAGGGTATCGGTGCGGTCATGACGGCCAGCGCGCACGGGTATCAGATCCTGCTGATCGCCCGTTTTCTCTGCGGGGTCGGCGGATCGATCTATATCGGCAGCGCCGTCGGCCTGACCAGCGCCTGGTTCCGCGAGCGTGAACTGGCGACAGCCAATGGTCTCATCACCGGCGTTGCTTTTTCAGTGGGCGCGGCGATCGGCCTGTTCGGTTGGGGCATGCTGGGCGAGGCAATCGGCTGGCGACCCGCCTTGTTGGCCGGTGCTGGCGTAAGCGTCGTCTCGCTGTTGCTGCTCGTGGTCGCTTATCCGCATCCGCCAGTCGAGGATATCGGCATGCCGGTCGAGGGGCATAGCCTTGCCTCGCTTCGGCGGGTGATCAGCAGCGGCAGGCTTTGGGTCATGAGCCTTGCCTTCTTCGGGGGGTACGGCAGCTATTTCACGGCGGTCGCCATGCTGCCGGCCTTTGCTGTCGAGACCCTGCATCTCGATCCGGAGCAGGGTCACGAGATCGGGGCGATCCTGCTCTTGAGCGGAATCATCGGCTCCTTCCTCGGCGGCTGGCTCGCCGATCGTGTGCTCGGCTTGCTGCGGACGTTTCTGCTTGCCTGCGTCCTCGAGGCGGTGACGCTTCTTCTGATCCCGCATGTTGGCGTGGTTGGTCTGCAAGTCGCGGCAGGTGTCGTCGGCGCGGCGACCATCCTGGCTTTTGTCAGCTGGATTGGTCTGCCGGGCTTGATGCGCGCTCGTTTCCGCGCCAGCGACATCCCTACGGCCGTCGGCCTCATGTTGACAATCGTCGCGGTCGGCGGCGTCGTTCTGCCGCCGCTCTATGCAGAGCTCTCCCAATCCTTTGGGGTCAGTGCGGGATGGATTGGCCTGGCGGCGATCACGGTCCTCTGTGGCTGCGTTGGGCTCTTCGATGCACGGCAAATGCAGCGGGAGGTGGTCTCGGCATGAGATTCGCCCATGAGATTCGCAACGCTTCCGATGCTGTAACAAACACCGGCTCGTCGGCGTAGAAGCATCATGTCCAGCAGGTTGTCGCGGGCCGGGGCTTGCCCCCGCCCGCGACGATCAAAGACGCGACCGGGCAAGGATTTGCCTCGCCAAACCATCACCCCGTCTCATCGGCTATTCCATCCTCCATGCCAGCCCCCGACTTTCGTGATAGCATCAGCCGGCAAATTCGGTTACTCGACTTTGTCAGGCGGGGACGTCCAGGTTTGTCTCCCGGATAAGGTCATAGGTCAGGTCACAGATACAGATGAAGACAAAGGGGACGCGCAAAACCGATGTCGCGGAGCCCGCGACTAAAATTCCATCCGGCGACGATCGATCGGCGAAAGACCGGATCCTGGCAGCCGCGGAGGAAGAATTCGCCAGCCTCGGCTTCGATGCGACATCGGTCCGGCACATCGCGCGCGCAGCTGATGTTCCGATGGCGTTGGTCGCCTATCACTTCGGTGGCAAGCCGGGGCTCTACCGCGCCATCTTCGAAGCCAGGACGCCGGCCGTGGTTGGGCAACGCATGGCAGGGTTGGCGCTGGCGGACCTGGAGCAGGACTCCGACCGTAAGCTCGATTTAATCGTGAAGTCCGTACTGGTGCCGATGCTGCGTCTCCGCGCCATCGAACATACGAGTCATTTTGGCATATTGCTCGCCCGTGAGGTGAGCGATCCCCGGTCGGTCGAGCGAGGCATCATCAAGGATATGCTCGACCCCATTGCAGAGGCTGTCACCAGCCGTCTTGCTGTTGCGTTGCCCGACCGCTCGACCGCCGAAATCCACTGGATCTACCAGATCATCGTCGGGACCATGGTTTACGTCATGGCCGATGCCGGACGCATTCGTCGTTTGAGCAACGGCACGGCTGATCCTGAGGACGTGGAGGGAACGCTCGAATACCTGCTGCCAATCCTGCTCAATGGAATTCGTTCGCGGCGCTAGCAGGTCATCGCATCAGGCGGGCGCCATCGGCCTGAACTGCAATTGGGCGCGGGGTTGGACGCCGACCGCCAGGCTAACGCGGGATCATGTGTCGAGCTCATACTGGATCTTCGAGCCGTCGAGTTCGAACTCACCGCGCACCCAGAGGCTATCCTGATCGTACCAGATGCTGCCGGCCAGATAGGGTGTGATGAACGTATAGCGCGTAACGGGAATTTTTCGGCCGCCGATCACGATCTGCTCTGCGGCGAACTTGCGCGCGCTGATCCCGATGACTCCGCCATGCTGCGCATCGACCACGGTCTCCTGCTCCAGCACCGCCGGAGTCCACAGGCTGTTCGATGTCAAGGTTGCGGGGGGAGCGATGAAGGGGCCCCCCTTGCTCTCTACGCGAAAGCCCTGCGGTGTCTCCCTGCCGTCGACGTGCAGGGTCTCGCCGTGCTCCACCGTCACGCTTGTCAGCGACACCAGCCGGTCGTCGCGCCAGGTCTCGGAGGAGCGGTGGGTGAACCTGAACGCGGTGAAGAACGCAACCTTGACCAGGAGAGATATATCGGTGACGACAAGCGTCTCGCCGATCTCCGACGAATACAGTACTGTGTGGGCGCCGATCTTGTCGCCCTTATAGAGGATGGTGAATCGCCGATCGCCGGCCGCGACAGGCATGACGATCTTCGTTGCGGCACGAGCGAGGCCGGGAACGGCGCAGCCGACAGCCCCCACGATGCCGGCAGCCAGAAACTTGCGCCTCGGCAGCATCAATCCGTCTTCAGCCATGAAGAAAGGCAACACGAGCAACCTCACCCAATACCAAAACCAGCACCATGGTCGCGGACCGGGCATTGACCCAGATCCGTCGACAAGACTTTGGAGGTCGGCGGCCTATGGCAGCAGGCCGGCCTCGCGGAAATATTTGAGCGCCCCCGGATGGATCGGGATGACGGCGCTGCTCGGCACCATGGCCTTGAGGTTCAACTTCGCCAGCGCCGGATGCAGGCGCCGGAAGTCGGCGAAGTTTTCGAACACCGCCTTGACCAGGGCATAGGCCAGATCGTCCGGGATGTCGCTCGAGGTGACCAGGATGGCCCGGGTCCCAATCGTCGGCACGTCGTCGGGATTGCCGGCGTAGATGCCGCCTGGGATGACGGAAACTTCGTAGTAGGGATAGGCCGCCAGAAGCTGGTCGATCCGCGAACCGGCGACACGGACCAATTTAGCCGCGCAAGCCGTGGTGGCTTCCTGGGTCAAGCCGCTGGGATGCCCGTCGACAAAGATGATCGCGTCAACCTTGTCGCTGCAGAGCGCCTGGTTCTGTTCCGCGGAGCCCAGCTCCAGCAGACGTTCGGCATCCGATATCGTCCAGTCGTAGTATTTCAGCACGACATCGCGGGTGAAGGTGTAGCCGGCGCCGCTGGTGCCGATACCGATCCGCTTGCCGCGCAGATCCTCGAAATCGCGGATGCCGGAATCGGCCCGCGCGAGGACGGTGAACTCATCCGGGTAGAGCGCGATCAGCATGCGCAGCTTCGGATCGGCGCCGCCGAAGGTGAGCGGTCCGATCTTGTAGGGAGCGAACGGCCCTTCGCCGTGAAATGCGGCGTAGGCGACGTCGGTCTGGGACAGGCCGAAGGACGACTTGCCGCTTTCGATGCGGAGAATGTTCTCGACCGCGCCTTCGGAACTCAGCGCGACGCATGGGCTCGCCTGATGCTGGCTCGGGAGGTTGAACATCCGGCAGATCGCGTTTCCGACCGGATGAAAGATTCCGCCGGGGGACCCGGTTGCAAGCGTCACCGGGGCAGGGGTAACGGAAACCGCCATGCAACCGCCGATAGCGATCGCCATGGTGGCCGCCACGAGGTTGAGGGCTTGTCTAGGCAACATGGCAGAGTGTTCCTTTGCCCGCCGGATCGGCGCCTCAGGCGCCAAGCTTATACTGGATCTTCGCCGCGTAACGTTCGAACACGCCGCGCGCCCAGAGGTCTTCCCGGCTGTACCGGATGGTGCCGGCCAGATGGGGCCTTATGAGCGCATAGCGTGAATCTGTTTTCAGGGGATGACGACGCCCTCGTTGCCGAACCCGCACGTGATGCTGCCACGCTGCGCGTTGACCATGCTGTTCTACTCCAGTACTGCCGACGTCCACAAGCTGCTGGTCGCCAAGGTTCCGGCCGGGGGCGATGAACCGGCCGTCCTTGCTGCCCGCCTGAGATCCCTCAGAGCTCGCCCTCCCTTCGGCGAGGACCGATCCGAGACCAAGATTTTTTGGAAGCGCGGCGGAAGCGGCACTTATTATCAGGCTTATTCGTCAAACTCGGAAAACACAGGATGTTGAACCTGGTTTCCGGAAGGATCGGGCGGACTTGCCCGTCTGTAATCCGGCATGGGGCCTGGCCGGCCGGCACGCTAACGCGCCGACTTCGAACCGATCTGCATAATATGCTCATAAAGGAAACGCCCCGCGGCCACTGCGTCAAAGGTTGGATTGCTTCCCTTTGCCGAAGACCTACGGGGCATTTCAATTCAATCCCTCATCTTGAGGCGATTGTCAGCAAACCCGGGATTCCAAAGTCAAAAACCCCGGCTTTGCGCACTAATACTCGGACGCAATAACATCAACCCGCGTTATTCGATGTTGAGCCAAGCCTGATCGTCGAACTGATGCCAGGTGCTGTCGCGATAGGCGGTGCCCGTCGGGCCGGCGAAGGGATGCAGCGTGCCCGTGCAATAGCTGTCGTTCTGGTGCCCGTTGCCGGAGCAGTTGTTGTCCACCATCAAATTCTGCGAGCCGCGCAGGTCTTCTGCGCAGCCGGCCAACAGTAGCGCGCCACCGAGGATGGCGAGGGTCAGGATGTTCTTACGCATAGTATTACTCCCCCAAGCTGGCTCCGGCCAGGGGCGGCCGGAACGTGACCAAAGTCAATTCTTCCGCAATGATAAGTTATGGTTACCCGTCCTGCAAGAACCCCTGGTTGCGCCAGGGTGCCGGCAAAACGCGCCGGCGATCAATTAAGATATGCCGCAAATGGAATACTCCTGGCGTGATCGGATCAGTTGCTTCGATATCTTCTACCGGCAGCAGCATGGTTATTCCGCCCGGCGCATGACCGACCCACCGATGCAGCCGGCTTCGAGCGCCGCGGCATAGAGCGCGTTCGACAATTGGCACAGGCCGCCGCCGATCGTGGCGATCAGGCAGCCTTCGCGCAATTCGCGACCCGTGACAAAACCGCGTCTCGCCGTCGGGCGGCCGATCTGGCGCCAGAAGGAGAAGATCTCTCCCGCGGGTATTCGCAGGCCGTTCACACGACGGAGGGCCTGGCGCAGATTCTCGATCTTGCCGGCGGTCAGGCGTCGCTCTGTTGACGATGCACTGGCCCAAAGCGGTGTCGTCGACCTGCCGACAATCGCCGGCCACTCCCGATCGAGCGGCGCTGCATCGAGCCGCTGAAGCTGCGGCGCTCCCCACCGAATATCCCGCAGCAGGCGCCAGCCGTGCAAGCCGTTGGCCCGCAAGATGAAAGACAATTGATCGAGTGCCGCGCGCCGCATGCCAGCCCGGTTGTCGCACCACGCATCATAGCAAAGCGGCGAGATCGTGTCGGAAGCCGGACGGCCGGATCGCAGCGGGTTGTGGGGCGCATCACAGCTTGCGGGTCAGGTGCTCCGCCCGGCGGTTCGCGTGCCGATCAAGGGGCGAGATGGTCAAGGTCTTGAGCCGGCTAGGTTCTTCCGTTACAGCGCCGCCCGGTTGACAAAGGGGGCGATGGCGACGGACAGTCGCCTTATGCCGCAAGATACGCTCAGTGCCTTTCTCCTTGCCTTTCCGGCGCTCTTCTCGATCGTCAACCCGCTCGCGGGCGCCTTCATCTTTCGCGAGGCGACCGCGCAGGCCGCGGACCGGGACCGTCACCGGCTGGCTGGCCGCGTCGCCTTCTATAGTCTCCTGGTATTGCTGACCGCTCTGTGGACCGGCTCCTACGTCCTGGCCTTCTTCGGCATCTCGCTGGCCGCCTTGCGCATTGCCGGTGGGATTGTCCTTTCGCTGTTTGCCTGGAATCTGCTTTCCGCCCCGGAAAAACGTGAGGCCCGCAAGCAGCAGCAGGCGGCCCCGGTCAGCAGCACGGAAGATGTCGCGTTTTTTCCGCTGACACTGCCGTTCACCACCGGGCCGGGGACGATTTCCGTCGCCATTGCCCTCAGTTCCAGCCATCCGCCGACCAACACCGCCAACTGGCTGCCTTTCTTCATCGGCGTGACCTTGGCGGCGGCTTGTGTCGCTGTGACGATCTGGGTCGCCTATCGCTTCGCCGATAAGCTCTCCCTGCTGTTCGGCACCAATGGCAGCCGGACGGTTACCCGCCTCTCGGCCTTTCTGCTTTTCTGTATCGGCGTGCAGATTCTCATCACCGGTGCTTCGGATGCGTTGGGGCCGCTGCTCGCTGGACGCTGAAAGCGGTCACTTTTCCGAAAGATTGACGATGCCCGCCCAGTTCGGCGGGGGCGATTGCAACCATTGCCGCGCCCGCTCGGCGAAGCTCGCGGCAATGCCGTCACCTTGCTGCTGGAGCCGCTCGCAGATGGCTGCGGCTTCGGCAAAGTCACCTTTGCGCCAGGCCGACAGCGCCTGCATCCACTGCTGCCTGTCATAGCGCGCTTCATCGGATGCGGTCAGCGGCAGGAAGAGCCGGACCGGATGGTCGCGCCCCACCACGCGGACGAGGTCCAGTTCGCGGAAGGCCAGACGATCGCCGACCATTTGTCGCGTCTGTTCGCTGACGATGATGGTGGTGTGATATCTCTTGCCGACCCCTTCCAGGCGCGAGGCCAGATTCACGCTGTCGCCGACCACCGTATAGTTGAACCGATCCGGCGCACCGATATTGCCGACGATGGCATCGCCACTATGGATGCCGATGCGAATGCCGAAACGCCGGCCGCTGATCGTCATCTGCGGATCGCTGTCGCAGACCGTACACATCTCGAGTGCCGCCTGGACGCCGGCCAGCGCGTGATCGGTCGCGGCGAGGGGGGCGCCAAAAACCGCGAGGATGCCATCGCCGATGAATTTGTCGACGAAGCCGCCATGCCGCTGGACGATTTCCGTCATGCGGCCGAAATAGCGATTGAGGTCGGCGACGAGCTCGGCCGGCGCCAGGTCTTCCGACAGGCTGGAATAGCTGGCGATGTCGGAAAAGAGAATGGTCACCGGGCGCAATTCGCCGCCAAGGGCCGGCATCTGCTCCTGGGACATCAGGCGGTCAAGCTCGGCCTGGGGAAAATAGAGCGAAAACGACCGCCGCAGCAGGCGCCGCGAGCGGTCAATGATGGCGGTGCGGTAAATCAGATTGAGAACAATGGCGAGACCGATGGCGATCCAGCCCGCGACCAGTGGCAAGACGATATTTTGCTGAAAGACCGCAACGACCAGGGTCGGCCACAGGCCCGCCAATATCAGCAGTCCGACGATAGCGGTCGCCGCGCGCAGGCGCATCACCAGCAAGCCGCTCGACAGCGCCAGGAGGAACAGGGCCGGCAGACGCAGGCCTTCAGGCGCGGTGCGTAGCCAGTTGTGTTGTCGCAGGTTATCGACGATGGCGGCGAGGACATAGCTGCCGGGCATAAAGGCGCTGGCATGGTCGTTGAAGAGGCCGGGCGTCGGCTGCAATGCACACCAGGCAGGGTAGTTGCGGCCCATGGGATTGGTGGCGAATCGCTTCGAGGTCAGACGCCGGTCTTCGACATCCAGCACCGCGCCCAGAATGACAATGCGGTTGGCGAAGTGTCGGGTGAAGAAATCGGTCTTCCCTTGCCGGGCGCAGGCGTAGAGATCGGCCAGGGAATAAATCGGCGGATCCTGCTGCACCGGCCGAAAGTTGATCAGCAAACTGCTGGTCGCGGTTCCGGCCAGCGCCGCACCGTCTATCAGCGGGCCGCCATCGGCAGCGTAGGTGAGGCGATGGTCGCCGCCGCGCGCAAAGAGTTCGAGCGGCAGGGTGGCGATCGGTTGCCCCGTTCCGCTCGCATTCGTCGTCGGCTGCGACAGCAGGCCGCGGCGAATGATGCCGTCCGGATCCGTTTCCATATTGGTGGGACGCAAATTCATCGCGCCGCCGACAGCAGCGATCTGCTGCTTGTCCGGCGCGATCGGCTGGCCGCCTTGCATCGTATAGCTCATGACGATGCGGCCCTTCTTTCCGCCTTTCGCCAAAGCCGCCAGCAGATCACGGTCATATTGATGGAAGGCTTGCTCGGCCGGCGATCCGTCGGGGAAGCTGTCGCCGACATAGTGGAGCGATTGACTGTTGATCGTGTCGAGGCCGACTACCTTTACCCCGCTATCCAGCAGCGCGTTGAGCACCACCGCGATCTCCGGCGTCCAGGCGACAGCGGGGGTATGGGTGAACGGTTCCTGCCGGTATGTTTCCTCGTCGATGGCGATGATTGCCGTACGCTCCGTGTCCGCGTTCACCGGCGCGTCGATGCTGCGCGAGACGAGATGCAGCAGATCGACCGACAGGCCGTCGCTGCGCTCGCGCCATAAGAGATCAGCCGCCAGGCTGGCCCCGGCGGCAATGATCAGGACGAAGGCATAAGTCCGGGAACGCTGGCCCATGAACTGTAACACTCGATGGCGAGCGTTACAGCTTGACGAGGCGGAGCAGCAGCGGGCTGTTGCCGTCCTGTGCCTCGGGCGCGATCTTGATATAAGTCTCGTGCGTGCCCGCCGTCAGCTTATAGATGCCGCCCGGCTGTAGCTTGATACCGGCCTGACGCAGGTCAAGCTTGCCGTCATGCAGCGACAGCGTTCTTGGCGCGTCTTCCTTGCCCATCTCCTTCAATTCGACACTCTGGGCATGGTCGGCTATTACGAACGGGCTGACATCCGGCAGGACCTGCTTGACAAGATTGTCGAAGAGCGGCCGGAAGACGGTCGTCGCCGACTGGTCCTGGGTCGTGTTGGTCAAGGCAAGCTGCTTCACACCGCAATCCAATGTTTCGCGCTGGACCTTGCCATCCTGCACCTCCGACTGCGACTGACCGATCTTGACCAGGCCGCCATCAATCGTTTCACGAATGCAGGAATCGAGATAGCTGATCACGGCGTGCCGGCCCGGGCGCAGATCGACAGACTGCCCCGTCTTCAGCGTATCGAAGGCACTGATGCCGCTGACACCGCTATCAATCTCTTCGACCAAGGCGCCGCTGCTGGAAGCGGCATGAGCACCCGTCGTCAATGCACCTGAGACCAGAAGCATCGCCGCAGCACTGCGAAACCCTCTAAGACTGCCGATCATGAATATTCCCCTCACCCTATCGACCCGATATCGCACGTTAACCATGCGACTGGTTAACGTGCGATATCGGGTCGCACAATTATCATCATACATCGCGACAGCGCTAAACTTGTGTCATCGCTGACGATCTCGCAATGGCGGTTGCTGTGACCCCAGTCACTGCCATCGGTGCCGGGAATCAGTTAAACCGGCTCCAGCATTTTGAGCAATCAGGTGTGAGCAAGTTTAGGGGCAGGGATGGTGCCAGTCTCTGAAAATGACGGGGTAGTACCGGGGCGGACAACTGGACAAGGGCGTTTTTCCTGGTAAATTGCGGCCGGGCATGATGTGGGGCCACATCATGTGGGGCACTATCCATTTGGAATAGTTTGAGGGGATCATGCGAAAGCTTATGTCGCAGACCCGCAGCGCTGCCTATATGGCGGCGCTCGCCGGGTCGGTGTTGTCTATTTTATCCGTCACGGCCGCGCGCGCCGACGACGAAGTCGAAAAGAAAATCCGTGAAGAGGTCAGCCGTCGCGTCAGTGACGCGGTGTCGAACCGCATCGGTGATCGCCTGTCAGGCGGCCTGCCGACGGCGGACACGCTGGCCAACAGCGCTTGGATTACCGCCAGCTACAATGACCTGGAGAGCGATCACCAGGGATTGATCGAGCATGGCGGCGTGCGCTTCCAGGCCGATGTCGTCAACACCACCTTCGGTGCCGACCATCGCTTCGGCGATTCATTCTTTGTCGGCCTGTCCGGTTCCTATACGCACGCCGATAGCGACAGTAAGCCGATTGGCGGCGGCACGACGACGGAGGCGGAAAACAATTCCTACACGGTTTCGCCTTATGCGGCTTATGTCATCGACCCGCACTTCTTTGTCAGCGGCCTCTTCAGCTATACTTACTCGGATGCCGAGAGCAAAGATGACCTGACGGGAACGACCAGCAATAACAGCGAGACCTTCGGTACCGAGCTGGCCGGCAATACCGTCTGGAATTTCGGCAACTGGTTGGTGAAAGGCAAAGCAGGCTGGCGCTTCAACGATGCCCACCTGTTCGACATCGCCGACGGCAATAACGACTTCGTCGCCAATTCAGCGGTGGTGAATGCGGAGATCGCCTATCGGTTCGATCGGATCGTGCCGTATTTCCAGGCGCAGTATGAACATATCTGGCCGGAGAAGATCCAAGGCTCGAAGTCGCCGGATCCCAATTACGTCTTCCTGACGGCGGGTTTCCGTGCGGCGATCACCGACGACATTTCCGCCGGCGCCTCGGTCAAGGCGGAAGTCGCCAATCGCGAGACCACGCAGCTTGGCGGTGCCGCCGAGTTCCGCCTGCGCTTTTAAGCCTTGCTTCGGGAGTGTCGATCCGTCGGCACTCCCGCGCAAAGGGCGGACCGACCGGCGGATACCGGTGCCGCAACGGCTCGGCAATATTCCTCGACGATCATTCGTTTAGCGAGGCGAGGTTGCTATGACCCTGTTATCTGGCCTTCGGTCCATGACCCGCGCAACTGGCATCGGCGCCGCTATCCTCTGTGTCGGCCTGCCGTTTGCGGGTGCGCAGGCGCAAAGCGTCGGCGACCAGATCAATAACGCCGTGAACAACAATATCAGCGGCACGGTCAGCAATTCGGTCAGCACCAGCATCACCGAAAGCGTCATCTATAGCCAGGCGCATCTGCAGGTGACCGCACCCCTGCTGCGGTTCCAGCAATCTGCGATCGATATCGGCGGCAACCATCTGGCGCTGCGTGCCGATGACGGATCGATCCGCGTCTGGAACCTGCTGCGCGGCAATCAGGGACGGCCGATCATCGGCGTCGCCGCCGATACGATCTTCACCCCTTCTGCCGATGGCGGCCTGCTCGTCATGGCAACCGGCGCCGGCAAGATCGAACTCATGGATTCGCAAAGCGGCAAGCAGATGGCCAGCTTTGCCGCGCAGGGCGGCGCGGTGAGCGCCATGGCAACGACCTTGGACGGGCTGTGGCTGCTGATCGGCCACGGCAATGGTTCAGCCGAGCTTCTGAGCTTGCCGAGCGGCAGCAAGATCTGGGGCGCGAGTGCCGGCAAGGCATCGGTGACGGCGCTCTCGATCGATGACAAGGGCGGGCGCGCGGTTCTCGGCCTGCAGGACGGCACATTGACGGCGCTCGATCTCAAGACCGGCAAAGCGTCGGCGGTCGGCACTTTGGGGGAGGCGGTTCTCCAGGTGAAAGGGGCGGCGGACGGACGGGCCGTCGCCGCGATCGGCAGTTCCGGCACAGTCACCCTGCTGCCGATGGCCGGCCAACCGCGGAAGCTGGCAAAGCTGCCGGTGGCCGGCGCGCTTCTTGCCATCGGTCCTTCGCTGAGCAAGGCGGCGCTCGCGACCGGCCGGCAGATTTCGATCGTCAATCTGAGTTCCGGGCAAAGCGAGGCGCAGTTCGATGCCGAGACGGACAAGCTGATCGGCGTCCAATATGACGACATGACACAGCGCCTGATCGGCGCCACCACCGACGGCAAATTGCTGGTCTGGGATACGGCGGCCCGCAAGCTCATGCTGCAGATCTATATCACCGCCACCGGCTGGGCCCTGATCGACAAGCAGGGCCGCTTCGACGGCACGGCCGACGGGTTGCAGGCCGTGAACTGGTCGGTCAACAAGCTCAACTTCCCGATCGCTACATTGCAGCAGGCCTTTGCCGATCCGGGCCTGCTGGCGGCCGCCCTGAAGAAATCCGCGCGCGCGCCGCGCGCCGTGCCGAAGAGTCTGGAACAGGGCCTGCCGATTCCGCCGAAGGTGGAAATCGAGGCGGTGCCGGGCGAGAAGGCGGCCGGAAAGCCATACCAGTTGATTGTCGTGGCCGAGGACCAGGGCGGCGGCATCAAGGATGTGCGCCTGTACCACAACGGCAAGATCGTCAATGTCGGCGCCATCCTCGAACAGAAGGATGCGACGGCCAATGACAAGCATATCCGCGTCGTCGGATACAATGTCTGGCCGACGGCCGGTAACAATACTTTTCAGGCCGTGGCGACCGGTGCGCTGGATAACGAGGGCGAGAAAGCGGAACTGCGCGACACCTTCACCGGCCAGCCCGGCGGCGGTGTCCTCAACATCATCTCTATCGGCGTGTCGAAATACGGCCACCTGCCACCGGTCGACCAGCTGAAAGTCGCCGCCAGCGACGCCATGGCGGTGTCGACGACCATCGGGGCGCAGGCGAAGCCCGTCTTTCGCAGCATCAACAATGTGCAGTTGACCGATGGCCAGGCGACACGCGCCAATATCCTGAAGGCCCTGCAATCGCTGAAGAGCAGCAAGCCTGAAGATGCCGTCCTGCTGTTTTTCTCCGGCCACGGCTTCGGCAACGAGGATGATTGGTACTTCATCCCGACCGATGGCACGCTCGATGATCCGAAGACCTGGGTAAAGGCCTCGGAGATCCGTGCCGCTTTGGAGGCGGCCGGCGCCCAGCGCGTCTTCGTCGTCGTCGATGCCTGCTATTCCGGCGGTACGGTCGACAAGTTCAACGCGGTCACCAGCTTCATGACCCGCTTCCTGGATAACGGCCTGCGCAGCGCCGGCGTGCAGGTGCTGACCGCGACGCGGCGCGATCAGCTGGCGCCGGAAAGCGTGTCGCTCGGCTACGGTTTCCTCACTTATGTGCTGCTGCAGGGATTGAAGGGCGACGCCGATAAATATCCGAAGGACGGCGTGGTGACGTCGCAGGAACTGGCGCGCTACGCCTATGACGTCCTGCCGCAGCTCTTCCTGCAGCAGAAGGAACGGGCACCTCGTGCCTTCCAGCAAAGCTACGGCGATGCGGTACAGGAGCCGGCGGTGTACAGCCTTGGCGCCGATCTGGCCCTCGGCACGGTGCATTGACGTTCTGCTCGCCGGGGCGGTCACCGGCGCGTCACGCGCCGTAATATCCTTGTCACAAGACCGCGATGCGGGCATCGGACGCGGATCGGCGGCTGTATTTGCGCCGCGGATTGGTTAAGATCGGGCATACGCCTTGGCCACCAGTCCCGCCGGCCAATCCCGCTGATCAAGTCCCCCGTGCATGAGGAGCCAGCCCATGACCCGCCCGCAAGTATCATTCCTGTTCGATCTCGATGGCACGCTGATCGACAGCGTCTATCAGCACGTTCTCGCCTGGCATGAGGCGCTGCAGGAAGAAGGCATCGACCTCTCGATCTGGCGCATTCACCGCAAGATCGGCATGAGCGGCGGTCTCTTCACCAATATGCTGCTGCGGGAAACCCATCTCGACATCTCGGAGGAGCGGGTCAACCGGCTGCGGCGGCTGCATGCCGAGGCCTATAACCGTCGTTCCGCGAAGATCCAGCCGCTGCCGGGCGCCAAGGAATTGCTGAAAACGCTGACCGAAATCGGCATTCCTTGGGCCATTGCCACCAGTGGCCGCATGGAAACGGCACGTGTGCCGCTGGAGAATCTCGGCGTCGATTTCGATCGTATCCCGGTGATCACCCGCGACCTGGTCAAATACGCCAAGCCCGATCCAGATCTCTTCCTCGCCGCCGCCGCGAAGCTCGACGTCAATATCGAGACCGCCTGTGTGGTCGGCGACAGCATCTGGGACATGCTGGCGGCGCGGCGTGCCCGCGCCCTTGGCATCGGCCTGTTGTCCGGCGGCTATGGCCAGGAGGAACTGGAGCGCAGCGGCTCCTACCGGGTCTATGAAGATCCGGCCGACCTGCTGGACCATCTCGACGAGGTCGGCGGCCGGCGCTGATACGCATATCGCAATCCCGATCAGATCAGGATCTTGGCGATACCGAGACTCTTCTGATGTTGCCGAAGCGTCTGTTTCAGGAGTTCGACGAACTGCTCGACAGCGGGGCTGGGGGTTTCGCCGCGCCGGCGCAACAGACCGACGCTGCGATGGGATATGGGCATCTCGATCGGCAGAAAGGCAAGATCGGGCGCAAGATCGGCGAGGGACAGGAGTGGCAGCAAAGTAATGCCGACCTTTGCCCGCACCAGCGCCAGCAGGGAGAGGACATTGTAGACGATGATCGGCGCCGGCTGGACCCGGTTCTGGAAGTTGGCATCGTCGATCATCTGGCTGATGCCGTTGGCCAACAGAGTCCGACCGTCGATATCGTGCCAGCTGCCGATGCGCCGCCGTCTAGCGAGCGGATCATCCTTGCGGCAGACGATACCCAGCACGTCTTCGAAGAGCGGCTGATAATCGAAAGCGGCTTGGCGTCGGCGCAGGCTGCCGATGCCGAGTTCCGCATGCCCGGCCTCGATGGCGGCGACGACATTGTCGGAATCGGTGTCGCGTACATCGATCTCGACATCGGGATGTGCCTGGCGAAATCGCGGCACCACGATCGGTAGCAGGCTGGTTGCCACCGACGGCACGCAGACGATATCGACTCGGCCAACCGCGGTGCGGGCATAGGCCTGGATCGTGGCAATGCAGCGCTCATGATGCAGCAGCAGATCGGCGATCTGTGCCTGCATGAACCGGCCCACGGCGGTCAGCCGGTTCTTGCGATCGGCTTCGAACAGCTTTGTGCCGATCTCGGTTTCAATCTGCTTCAGCGTCATGGAAACCGCCGAAACCGTCCGCCCGACCTGTTCGGCGGCATCCTTGAGGCTGCCTGACTTGGCGACAGCGGCGAAAACCCGCAGGTGAGAGAGGCCAATGGGCATGGGTACCGCAGCTTTCGTCATATTCAGAAAAACTGAAATATATTACCAATATTCCGAATTGACTGAAACGATAGAGTAGCCTCTCCTCTCTAAAAAAGAACCCGGATAGAGCCGTCGGGTCGATGTGGTGGGAGAGGGTGCCGGATGTCGTCATTCAAGGGTCTGATCGTCGACGGACTGCAGTATTGCCGCTGGTCAGAGCAGGTTTTTCGTCAGTTGAATGAAGGCGGCGTCGCCGCCATCCATGTGACGATTGCCTATCATGAAACCTTCCGCGAAATGGTTGGCAATATCACCGCCTGGAACCGCTGGTTCGAGCGCTTTCCGGAGCTGATCTTCCCCGGGCGTGCCGCTGCCGATGTCTGCCTCGCTCAGGTAACCGGCCGTACTGCCGTGTTCTTCGGCTTCCAAAATCCTTCGCCGATCGAGGATGAGATCGGATTGGTGGAAATCTGTCATCGGCTCGGCATCCGCTTCATGCAGCTTTCCTATAACAACCAGAGCCTGCTGGCGACCGGCTGCTATGAGGCGGAGGACCCCGGCATCACGCGCATGGGACGCGAAGTGATCCAAGAAATGAATCGCGTCGGCATTGCCATCGACATGTCGCATTCGGCAGAACGTTCGACCCTGCAGGCGATCGAATTATCGACGCGGCCGATTGCCATTACCCACGCCAATCCGTCTTTCTGGCGCGACGTCCCGCGCAACAAATCGAAGGATGTGCTGAAGGCGCTGGGCGCGAGCGGCGGCATGCTCGGCTTCAGCCTCTATCCGCATCATCTGAAGGACGGGTCGGATTGCACCCTGGCGTCCTTTTGCGAGATGGCGGCGCGAACCGCGGAGATCATGGGCGCCGAGCATATCGGCATCGGCTCGGATCTGTGCCAGGACCAGCCGGATTCAGTGGTGGAATGGATGCGGAGCGGCCGCTGGACCAAGCAGCTGACGGGCGCCACCTTTCCCGAGCAACCCGGCTGGTTCCGCAACAATCTCGATTTCCCGGGAATTGCCGCGGCTTTGCGGCAAGTCGGCTTTACGGAAAACGAGGTCGACGGCATCATGGGCGAGAACTGGCTGCGTTTCTTCGAACGCTCATTCGGGCCATCCGAGGATATCGCGACAAAGGCATGTACGGTTCGATGATGTCGCCGCCGACCGAGTCAACCGCGCCGGTACAAGCCGGTGACGTGCCCGGCGGGATACCGCTGATACTGCGCCGCACCCCGGATCTGGTGATGACCCTGGACCGGCTCGGCAGCTTTCATCAAACGCGTCTCAGCTTTCTGCGCAGCCTGCTGCGTCGCGTCGCCCGCGAGCGCTGGCAGTTCCAATGCAGCCTATGGCAGGTCGATGATCGCGGCGAGGGTGTCGCCGTCTACCGTCTGCAGGCCCCGCATCAGGTTTATTCACTGGTTTGCTTTCCCCATGACCTGCCGCCGGAAAAGCGCAGCGACCGGGTGATTGCCGATGAATGGGACGCTGCCTTCGTGCTCTATGACGGAGAACCCGATCGGGCCGAGATCGAAAGACTACGCGCCAATGCGCCGAAGCAGGAGGCGGGACGCTACACCGCCCGCGACCTTGTCCTGTCGCGCGCCAACCGCAGCGTGCGCCTGTTCGACCATGTGGTCGAGTGCCTGGCATCGGGTGCCCAACCGGACAAGGCCGAGCTGGCGAAGATCGGCTATCTGATGCGAACCACGGCGGTCTATGGGAACGGCAAATTCGGCCTTGCCGATCGCGGCCTCATTTGCGATCGCTCGGAACTGGCAGGGCCGTTCCAGGCGGAGATGCTGGCGGTATGGCTCATTCGCCGCTTCACCATCGACATCGTCGAGCATATGGCGCGGCGGAAATCACCCGGAACGGCGGTGCAGCTGTCGCCGGAACTGCGCCGCGTGCTCGGTGTCGGCAATGCGACCGGGCTTGGCATGGCGCCCTTTCTGGTCCATCACGCCGCCTTGATCGACCGTTGGGTCGATGCGCGGGAAACGGCACTGGCGCGGGTCCGATCGCTGCCGGCCGCCGCGCCGGAAAGCCGGCAAGCCTTCTGCGACTTTCTCGCCCGCATGCAAATTTTGGTGACGCATTGGCAGGTCGATGACGCCGTCCAGGCGGAGCGTATCGCCGATCTGGCACGCGATCTTCGACGTCTCGAGGACCATCTCGAAAGCTTTGATTGGGCAGCGCTCCTGCCGTGGGATCGGCTGTATCTTTGGGCGGAAGGCAAGCTTTGTCTCGAAGCGCAGGAGATGTTGGTAACACTTCTCCTCGAGCCGCACGGCGCCCTGGTCGATGATCTCGCCGACCAGATGTCGGTCGACGAGGCGGTCGAGTTTCCCGTGGACGGCGCGATGACCATCGAGCGGCTGCTGGCATTGATCGCGCAGCACTACGGCTTCGCCCTGGACCGGGATTACGGCATTCGCGAAGCGCAGGCGCGCTTCTGGTATGTGTCGGAGGAGAAGCTGGAGCCGCGGCTGGGCGAACGCTATGAGGAATCCGGCGAGGAACTCGAACAACCCCTCGGCATCGCCCGAGATATTGCGGCATTGCAGGCAGCCTGCCTGAAGCTGCCGCCGCATTTGCCGCTTGCCGATTTCCTGCATGATAATCCAGCCTTTCGCCACGTCATCCGGCGGGTGCAGATCACGGCGCGCCATCCTTACGCTGAAATTCGCGGCAACCTGCTGTCGGCGGAGATGCGGCCGATTGATCTGCTGCGGTGCAAGCTGGCTTTCTTCGGCGCCATGCGCTTCGATCCGAAATCCGATCGCTGGCTGCGCATCACGCTTTTCCAGCATGCTCCACATCCCGAGGAGATCGATACCGCAACGGCGGATAATTGGGCGCCGCCGCCACGTGCGGGTTGGGGGTGAACGATGCAGCTGTCGCTGAATGAGATCCAGGTGGAAAGCCGCAAGGCGGCGCGGGGTGCGGGCCTGCCCTGGGGTCTTGCGGAAGAGGCCGGCTATGCGATGGCCTGGCTGGCGGAGCGTGGCATCGACGCTTCGGCCGCTCTGCTGGATATCTTGAACCGGCAAACCGGCGAGAGCGTTGCCGACGATCCCTTATCGATCGGTGCGGCGATTGCCGACCAGGCGCAGATGCTGGCTGAGGGCGAGGTGCTTGCCTTTGCGCAGATCAGGCAGCCGGTGCTGGTGTTGCCTTTCATGGCGACCGCTGCGCGTCTGAGCGGAAACACGGTTCTGCTGCAGCATGAAGACGGCGTCTGGTCGGTACGGCCGGAGGGCGCGGATCTGGCGCTGTTTGCCGCTGCGGTGAAGCGGCCGCGGATTGTCGCCGTCAAATGCCGGGCAGAGGCATTGCCGCTGCGGGATACGTTCCAGATAAAGTCCACGGCGCGGGCGGAGATGGACGAAGGCGTCTGGCGGCAGTTGCAGAAACTGGCGCATCGCACCTATGTGCCGGCCTCGGAACAGTCGCGCCGGCTCGGGGCGGGTGCCGGCAGTATCGACAATGATTGAAAGCGCGAGACCTGATTGACATGGCGGATAACGTGAAACCGGGTGAAAGCCGGAAACTGACAGCAGCCGAGGTCGAGGCGCTCGCACGCCGGGCCCTGGCGGCTGCCGGCGCCAGCACCATTGCCACCGCTTCCTTGGCACGGGCTATTGCCGCCGCCGAGGAAGAAGGACTGGCGTCGCACGGCCTGGCTTATCTGCCGACCTATTGCACGCATCTGCGCTGCGGCAAGGTATTGCCGACCGCGGTACCGCAGCTGTCGCAGCCGCGGCCGGGACTGGTTCTGGTGGACGCCGGCAACGGCTTCGCGCATCCCGCCATCGATGCCGGCTTTGCCGAACTGATACCGGCAGCGCGCAGGCAAGGCATTGCCGCGCTCGCTATCCGTAATTCCTATAATTGCGGCGTGCTCGGCTATCACACCGATCGGCTTGCCGCGGCGGGATTGCTGGGATTGGGCTTCACCCACGCGCCTGCCTCGATTGCCCCGGTCGGCTGCCTGCAGCCTGTGGTCGGCACCAATCCGATTGCCATTGCCGTGCCGGACGGCAAAGGCGGCACGGCGCTGTCGATCGACCAGAGCGCCAGCGTCATCGCCAAAAGCGAGATCATGCGCCGCAAGCGGGCCGGCGAGGCAATCCCCGAGGGCTGGGCTTTCGGTCCCGACGGCGCCCCCACCACCGATCCGGCCATTGCCCTGCAGGGCACGATGGCGCCGAGCGGCGGCTATAAAGGGGTCGGTATCGCTTTGCTGGTGGAGATATTGGCCGCCGCCGCCAGCGGCGCCGTGCTCAGTACGGAAGCGAGCCCCTTTTCCGGTACGGCCGGCGGTCCGCCCGCTACCGGCCAGTTCTTCATGGCCATCGACGCCGGGGCCAGTTCCGGGGGCAGCTTCGGCAATGCCATCCTGCGCCTTGTCGGTTCGATCGAGCGCCAGCCGGACGGGCGCGTGCCGGGAGCCAAGCGTGCAGCCGCACGGCGCCGTTCCGTAGAAGAAGGGATTTTGGTGAGAAGTGATCTGCTGGCGGAAATTGAGGCTTTGATTTCCGCTTGAGCATGTCAGGATGAAAAGGCCCGTCCGATCGAACGAGGCGGTGCGACGATCAGCGCGACAGCCGGGAAAACACGGCGACTGGGAGAGGTAGAGATGAGTCAGGCGAGTGAGGCGGTAGCCGCGAAAGCGACGCCTGCCAAGGCGACCCCCATCGTGCAGATGCGGGGCGCCGGGTATTACAGTCAGAACACGATCGGCGCCAAGGCGGTGATCGACGCGGCCGGCGAATTGGTGCTTGCCGCCTTATCGCAGATGTCTTTGCGGCAGCCAGTACCTTTCGTAATGGCGGATTTCGGCGCGGCAGATGGCGGCACCTCGCTCGATCTGATGCGCAGGGCCGTCGATGCCATCCGCCAGGCTGCTCCGGAGCGGTCCATTACGCTCACCTATACCGACTTGCCGCATAACGACTTCTCGTCCTTGTTCCGGCTGCTGCACGGCCTGGTCCCCGGCCGGGCCGAAGCGCCTCTCGGGCAGTTGGAGAACGTCTTCACCTTCGCCAGCGGCACAAGCTTCTATCGTCAGATCTTTCCCGATGGCGGGCTCGATTTCGGCTTCTCCGCGACGGCGATGCATTGGCTGAGCCGCTTGCCCGGACAGATTGCCGATCATGTTCATGCCGCCGGTGCCGATCCCCAGGAGAAGGAGCTGTTTCGCGCGCAGGCGCAGGCCGATTGGGAGCGCATTCTGCTGGCGCGCGCTGCCGAACTGAGGCCGGGCGGCAAATTGGTCCTGGCGAATTTCTGCGAGGATGAGGAGGGGCGCTATCTCGGCAATACCGGCGGCGTGAATATGCACGACACCTTCGCCAAGCATTGGCGCCGCGTTCATCGCGACCGGCATCTGACAGACGCAGAATATCGCGCCGGCACCTTCATGCAGTTCTACAAGACGGTGGCGGATTTCACCGAACCCTTCACCAGTGCCGATTCCCTGGTGCAGCGCGCCGGGCTGAAACTGGACGAGGTCTTCACCCGCGTCACCGGTTGCCCCTATGCGGCGCGTTTCCAGCGTGATGGCGGCGATCCTGCCGCTTTTGCCGCGAGCTATCTGCCGACCCTGCGCTCCTGGAGCGAAAGCACGTTCTTTGGCGCCCTGTCATCCGACCGCTCCCTTGAGGAACGGCGCGACATCATCGACGATTTCTATGCCGGCTATGAGGCCGAGGTCGCGGCTTACCCGGCTGGCCACGGCATGGATTATGTCCATTGCTTCACGGTGATTTCAAAGACCGGCTGAGGGCGCCGCGTGAGCGCTTCCTCGTCCTGGGAATCATCGACAGCGCCCTGAAAGCAGCCAAAGTGCGGTTCGATTACGCTTAGCCCCGCCCATTGACCGCTGCGAACCGGGCGTGCTATTTCTCGCGAAAATCAAGTTTGATCAAACTATGTTTGATTTCAGCGGGGAAATAATGCCGACAGCCAAGTCATTGGCCGAACTCGCTTTTTCTGCCGAGCATCTGCCGCGTAATCCGGGCATGGCGCTGGATCTCGGCGAAGTTCTGCCGGTCCGCGTCAACCGCAGTGCCGTCCAAGCCCGCACCGCCAGCCTCGCCGCCCGCCGCTCGATCAAGAGGGAATGGCAGGCCGCCTGGCTCCTCAAAGCCCTCACCTGTATCGACTTGACCACGCTCAGCGGCGACGACACGCCGGGCAAGGTGCAACGCCTGTGCGCCAAGGCGCGCCAGCCCCTGCGAGCCGACCTCGCAGCGGCACTCGGTGCCCAGGGCCTCACGGTGGGTGCCGTCTGCGTCTATCACAATATGGTCGCGGAAGCGGTCGCCGGTCTTGCCGGCACGCGTATCCCGGTCGCCGCCGTTTCCACCGGCTTTCCCGCCGGCCAGACGCCGATGGAAACCAAGCTGCGCGAGATCGAGCTTTCGGTCGCGGCGGGCGCCGGGGAGATCGACATCGTCATCAGCCGCCAGCATGTGCTGACCGGCAATTGGCAGGCGCTCTATGACGAGATGAAGGCCTTCCGCGCCGCCTGCGGCGAAGCGCATGTAAAAGCCATCCTGGCGACCGGCGAGCTTGGTACCCTGCGGAACGTCGCCCGCGCTTCGATGGTCTGCATGATGGCCGGTGCCGATTTCATCAAGACTTCGACCGGCAAGGAAGCGGTTAATGCGACGCTGCCGGTCTCGCTCACCATGGTCAGATGCATCCGCCACTATCATGAAATGACAGGCGTCCATGTCGGCTACAAGCCGGCGGGCGGCATCAGCACGGCCAAGGACGCGATCAACTACCTGGTGCTGATCAAGGAAGAGCTGGGCCGGCGCTGGCTGGAGCCGGATCTCTTCCGCTTCGGCGCCTCCAGCCTGCTGACCGATATCGAGCGCCAGCTCGAGCATTTCGTCACCGGCCGCTACTCCGCCACTTTCCGCCACGCGATGGCATAAGAGACGATCAATGGAACTGGAAGGAATCTTCTCGGCCATGAGCTACGGACCGTCACGCGAGAGCGCCGACGAGGCGACGCGCTGGTTGAAGAGCCATAAGGGCAATTTCGATCTGTTCATCGGTGGCGATTGGCATGTCGCCAGCGGCAAGCAACGTTTCGACAGCCATGATCCGGCGACGGGCAGCAAGCTGGCGAGCCTTGCCAAAGCGGGCTCTAAGGATATCGATCTCGCCGTCAAAGCCGCCCGCAAGGCGCAGCCCGGCTGGGCCAGGCTCGGCGGTCATGGCCGCGCCCGCTATCTCTATGCGCTGGCGCGCCTGGTGCAGAAGCACAGCCGTCTCTTCGCGGTGCTGGAGACTTTGGACAACGGCAAACCGATCCGCGAAAGCCGCGACATCGATATTCCGCTGGTGGCCCGGCATTTCTATCATCATGCTGGCTGGGCGCAGCTGCTTGATGATGAGTTTGCCAACCACAAGCCGCTCGGCGTGGTCGGTCAGGTGATCCCCTGGAATTTCCCGCTGCTGATGCTGGCCTGGAAAGTGGCGCCGGCTCTGGCGGCCGGCAACACGGTCGTGCTGAAGCCGGCCGAAGATACCAGCCTGACGGCGCTGCTTTTCGCCGAGATCGCCCAGGAGGCCGGCCTGCCAGCGGGCGTGCTCAATATCGTGACCGGCGACGGCGAGACCGGCGCCGCCCTGGTCGACCACCCGAACATCGACAAGATCGCCTTTACCGGTTCGACCGAGGTGGGGCGGCTGATCCGGCAACGCACGGCGGGCAGCGGCAAGAAGCTCACCTTGGAACTCGGCGGCAAATCGCCCTTCATCGTCTTTGACGATGCCGATCTCGACAGTGCCGTCGAAGGCATCGTCGACGGCATCTGGTTCAACCAGGGCCAGGTCTGCTGCGCCGGATCGCGACTCCTGGTGCAGGAAGGCGTCTATGCGACCATGGTCGAGAAACTGCGCCGTCGCATGGAGACCTTGCGGGTCGGCGATCCGCTCGACAAATCCACCGATATCGGCGCCCTTGTTTCACCGACGCAATTGAAGCGCGTGACCGCGATGGTCGAGGCCGGTCTCGCCGCCGGCGGCAAATTGTGGCAGCCGGCGTGTGAACTGCCGGGCAAGGGCTCCTTCTATCCGCCCAGCCTGATCAGCGACGTAGCGCCGGCGAGCCCGCTCGCCCAGCAGGAGATCTTTGGCCCTGTCGTGGTGGCGATGTCGTTCCGCACGCCGGATGAAGCCGTGCAGCTTGCCAACAACACCGTCTATGGCCTCGCCGCCAGTGTCTGGAGCGAGAGCGTCAATCTGACGCTCGATATCGCTCCGAAGATCAAGGCGGGTGTGGTCTGGATCAATTGCACCAACCAGTTCGATGCCGCCTGCGGCTTCGGCGGCTATCGTGAATCCGGTTATGGCCGCGAAGGCGGGCGTGAGGGCATGCTGGAATACCTGGCGGCTCCCAGCGATCTCGATCGCGTGAAACGCAAGCCGGCTGCGGCAAGCAAGGCCAAGAAAGCGGCCGAGATCCGCGAAGGCCTGCCGGAAATCGACCGCACCCTGAAGCTCTATATCGGCGGCAAGCAGGCGCGTCCCGATGGCGGCTATAGCCGGGCCATTCATGGCGCCAATGGCAAGTTGCTGGCGGAGGTCGCCGAGGGCAATCGCAAGGATATCCGTAACGCCGTCGAGGCCGCCGTCAAGAATGACGCCTGGACCAGAATGACGGGCCATCAGCGGGCCCAGGTGCTGTATTTCGTGGCTGAGAATTTGACGATGCGCCGTGATGAATTCGCCACCGAATTGCGGGCGATGACCGGCGTTACCGAGCGCCAGGCAGGGGCGGAAGTCGATGCAGCGGTCAGCCGCCTCTTCAGCTATGCCGCCTGGGCCGACAAATATGACGGCGCCGTGCATAACCCGCCGCTCAACGGCGTCGCCATCGCCATGAACGAGCCGGTCGGCATCATCGCCATGGCCTGTCCCGACGAAGCGCCCTTGCTGGCTTTCATCTCCATGCTGGCCCCGGCGCTGGCGCTCGGCAATCGGGTGGTGATCGTGCCGTCGCAGGCTTACCCGCTTTCGGCCGCGCGTTTCTATCAGGTGCTGGACACCTCGGATATGCCGGCCGGCGCCGTCAATATCGTCACCGGAGAACGCGACGTGCTGGTGAAGACTTTGGCGGAGCACCCGGACGTCGGCTCACTCTGGTACGAGGGCGGCACCGAGGGCAGCAAGATGGTCGAGCTCGCCTCGGCGCATGATCTGAAGCAGAGCTGGGTCAATCATGGGCTGGGCCGCGACTGGAGCGCGGCGAGCGCGCAGGGCCGCGATTTCCTGCGCCGTGCCAGCCAGGTGAAGAATATCTGGGTGCCCTATGGAGAATAGTCGCTGAGGCCAGCGACCGACCGTCGAGGCAATCCGTCAATCAACAGAAAAGCCGGGGAGGCAAGACATGTTGAAGAATCTGGATCCCATCCTGACGCCCGATCTCCTCTGGGTATTGCGGGCCATGGGTCACGGCGATGATCTGGTCCTGGCCGACGCCAATTTCCCGTCGCAATCGATCGCCGGATCGAAGCATCTCATCCGCCTGCCGGGCGTGGATATCCCAATGGCAACGCGCGCCATCCTCTCGGTGATGCCGCTCGACAGTTTCGTGCCGCATCCGGTGCTGCGCATGGAAGTGGTCGGCAAGCCCGATTATCTGCCGCCGGTCCAGCAGGAAGTGCAGCGCGAGATCGACAAGGCGGAGGGCAAATCGCTGCCGATGGGATCGATCGAACGCTTTGCCTTCTACGAAGCGGCCAAGAAGGGCTTCGCCGTCGTCACCACGGGTGAGACGCGCGGCTATGGCTGCTTCCTGCTGAAGAAGGGCGTGATCCTGGCGGCCGATTGAGCCGCCGTCGCCAAGCCGAATTTTCGTGGAGATCGAGGCTACCATGCGCAAACCCGTCGTCATCATGGGCATCTATGTGGCCGATCTTGCCTTTCTGGCAGATCGCATGCCGGTGATGGGAGAAACCATCCTCGGCAATTTCCGCAGCGGCCCCGGCGGCAAGGGCTCCAATCAGTCGGTGGCCGCGGCGCGCGCCGGTGCGGAAGTCTCCTTCATCACCTGCATCGGCCGGGATTCCTTCGGCGAAGCGGCCCGCAAGACCTGGAGCGGTGTCGACATCGATCAATCCTTCATCACGGAAAGCGAGAGTTCGACGGGTGGCGCGTTCATCTTCGTCCAGAACGGCACCGGCAATAACGCCATCATCGTGGCGCCGGGTGCCGCCAATGATCTGACCGCCCAGGATATCGATAAGGCCGAGACCCGCTTGCGCCAGGCTGCCGTCTTCATGACGCAGTTGGAAACGCCGGTCCCGCTGGCGCTGCATGCCTTGAAGCTGGCGCGCAAGCATAAGGTGACCACTATCCTCAATCCGGCGCCGGCCGTGCCGGTGCCGGACGAGATCTATCCGCTGGTGGATTTTCTGACGCCGAACGAGACCGAGGCGTCGGCGCTAAGCGGCGTTGAGGTTGTCGATGCGGAAAGCGCCGGGAAAGCGGCGGACCGGTTGCTGGCGAAGGGCATCGGCGCGGCACTGATCACCCTGGGCGAAAAAGGCGCATTCTACAAGGACAAGCAGCAGGCCCAATTGATCCCCAGCTTCAAGGCCGGTCCCGTGGTCGATACGACGGGGGCGGGGGATGCCTTCAACGGCGGTTTTGCCTGCGCCCTGGCGGAAGGAAAGTCGCCGCTAGAGGCGGCGCGTTTCGGCTGCGCCACGGGTTCGCTCAGTGTCACGCGCGTTGGTACGGCGCCGGCCATGCCGACGCGTGCCGAAATCGATCATCTGCTGTTGAGCTGAGCCGATGAAAAGCGAACTTACAGGATTCGATGCGGTTGAGCGCGATACGCTGCAGGAACGGATCTACCGGCAGATCCATCACAAACTGCTGACAGGACAATTGCTGCCGGGCCAGCAGCTCAGCATCAACGCGCTGGTGAGCGCGCTTGGCGCCAGCGCCATGCCCGTTCGCGAGGCGCTCCGTCGTTTGGAGGCGGAGCGCCTTCTTGTCATCGGCAGCAATCGCAGCCTCACCGTGCCGCGTCTCGATGAGGCACAGGTGATGGAACTGCGTGATATGCGCCATGCGATCGAGGGCCTGGCGACCGAGCGCGCCGCGCCCCACATCAAGCCGGCCGATATCGCCAGCCTCGCCGAGTTCTGCCGGCAGATGGATTCGGCCATCGCCGAGAACGAGCCGGTGCGTTACCTGGATATCAACTGGCGTTTTCACCTCTTCATCTATCAGGCCAGCAACATGCCGTTGATGTGCAGCATCATCCAGCAATTGATGGCACGTGCCGCTCCTTATGTCCGCCTCGGCCTCGACAATAACAGGGAGCACATGAACAGGGCCATGCAGCATCATTATGCCGCGCTGGAGGCTTTGCGGCGCGGCGATGGCGCGGCGGCGCGCCAGGCGATCGAACAGGACATTCTCGGCGCAACGGAAGATTTCCTGAAGCTGGGCGGCGACGACGGCGCCGTTCGGCAAGGCAGCGGCATATGAGCAGGAATACGAGCGAGACGATGCCGGCCGCAAGAAGCGGCAGTCGCAAGGCGACCCCGCGGGACCCGATCAAATATGTCTTCCTGTGGCCGGCTTTCCTGGTCGTCCTTGCGGTAGGCCTGTTTCCGCTGGTCTTTTCCTTCTCGATGAGCTTCCAGTCGCTGCGGCTGATTCCCCCGTTGCCGCCGCGATTCGTCGGCTTCGACAATTACTGGACCATCCTGCAGACGGAACGATTCTGGCACGTCATCGGCACGACGACCTTGATCGCCGTTATCTCGGTGATGATCGAATATGTCATCGGCTTTGCCATTACGCTCGCCTTGCACAGCAGGGTGCCGGGCGAGAGACTGTTCCGGATCAGCTTCCTGTTGCCGATGCTGCTGGCGCCGATTGCCGTCGCCTTGGTCGGGCGCATGATGTTTCATTCTTCGGTCGGACCGTTGAATGACCTCTTCACCCATCTCGGCCTGCCCAATCTGCCGTTCCTGACCTCGTCCAACTGGGCGGTGGGGGCCATCATCACCATCGAAGTGTGGCAATGGACGCCCTTCGTCATCCTGATGCTGCTGGCGGGGCTGCAGAGCCTGCCGGTCGACGTCTATGAGAGCGCGGCCCTGGAAAACGCCTCTCGCTGGCGGCAGTTCTGGGATCTCACCTTCCCGATGATGCTGCCGATCTCGGCGGCGGTCGTCTTCATCCGCCTGATCGAAAGCCTGAAGATCATGGATACGGTCTTCGTCCTGACCGGCGGCGGCCCCGGCATTGCCACCGAGACGCTGACGCTCTTTGCCTATCAGGAAGGCTTCAAGAAATTCAATATCGGGTACACCTCGGCGCTGAGCTTCCTGTTCCTGGTCGTCGTCACCGTCTTCGGTGTCGTCTATCTGTCGCTGCTACGGCCGCAACTGGAGAAACGGTCATGAGCGTTGCGGCGAAAAGCGGATCTGCGGGGCGTGATCGGGTGGTGCAGCAGGACGGCGGCGGCAAGCTGCGCTGGTTCGTGCTGGCCTTCTGCCTCGTCTGGCTGTTCTTCACGCTCTTTCCGATCTATTGGACCTTCATCACGTCCTTCAAGCCGCCGGCCGCCGTCAGCGGCGGCCCGACCTATCTGCCTTTCCTGGATTTCTCGCCGACGCTGCAGGCCTATGTCGATGCCTTGTCCGGCATCCGCGGCGATTTCCTGAAGCCCTTCATCAACTCGACGCTGATCGGCCTCAGCGCGACCTTCCTCTCGGTACTGGTCGGGTCGATGGCGGCCTATGGTCTGGTGCGCTTCGATTTCCAGGTGCGGCTGGCTTCCGGCCTCATTTTCGTCGTCATCGTTTTTGCCCTCTTCTTCGGCCTGCCCAAGCTCGGCCTGACGCGCATTCAGGGCATCGGCATCGCTTTGATCGTCGGTTTGGCGGTCTCGCTGCTCGCCAATCGGCTGCGCCTGCCCGGGCCGGTGCTGGGTAATCGCGACGTGCTCTTCTGGTTCGTCTCGCAGCGCATGCTGCCGCCGATCGTGACCGCGTTCTCGCTCTACCTGCTGTATTCGGAAGCGGGCCGCGCCGGCCTCGTCATGCTCGACACCTATTGGGGGATGACGCTCGCCTATACCGCCTTCTCGATACCCATCGTGGTCTGGCTGATGCGCGACTTCTTCGCGGCGCTGCCGGTCGAGATCGAAGAGGCGGCACTGATCGACGACGTGCCGCGTCTGCGGATATTTTTCCAGATCGTCGTGCCGATGGTGATGCCGGGGCTGATCGCCACATCGATGATCACTCTCGCCTTCGTCTGGAACGAATTTCTCTTCGCATTGCTGCTGACGACCTCGGAATGGCAGACCCTGCCCATTCTGATCGCTGGGCAGAACTCCTATCGCGGCGACGAATGGTGGTCCATCTCCGTCGCCGCCGTCGTGTCGATCGCACCGATGATCGTCATGGCGTATTTCTTGGCGCGCATGATGCGTGCCGGGCTCACCATCGGTGGGATTCGCTGAACGAATGTTAGTTAGGCTCTTGGAGGCATAGATGAACTATAAAAAGCTCCTGAGTGCGGGGACGGTTCTGGGCGTTGCATGTGCGGCGCTGATGACCGGGGAAGCATTCGCTTGCAGTCCGGATTATTCCGGCGTCACCTTGAATGTCGGCTCGCAGACCGGCCCCTTCATCGCCAGCGCCCTGCAGGCGGCGGCCAAGACCTGGAGCGAGAAGACCTGCGGCCAGGTCAAGGTGATCGAGTTTCCTTTCGGTGAGCTCTACCCGAAATATGTCACGGCACTGCAGGCCGGTGAGAAATCCTTCGATATCATGACCTTCCCGCCGGCCTGGACACCCGATCTGGCGCCCTTCCTCGACGAAATGCCGGCGGCGATGCGCCAGACCGATGCCTGGAAGGATATCCACCCGAACTATCGCGAGCGCCTGATGGTCTGGGACGGCAAGACCATGACCCAGTCGATCGACGGCGATCTTCATAACCTCTCCTACCGCATCGATCTCTTCGAGGACCCCAAGGAGAAGGAAGCGTTCAAGAAGAAATACGGCTATGAGCTGGCCGTGCCGACTACCTGGAAGCAGTATTACGACATCGCCGAATTCTTCACCCGGCCGGACAAGAATCTCTATGGCACGGTCGAACCGTTCCGCCGCGGCGGCCAGCAATTCTGGTTCTTCTTCACCCATGTGGCCAGCTACGCCAACAGTCCCAACGATCCCGGCGCTATGTTCTTCAACCCCGACACGATGGATGCCGAGGTGAACAATCCGGGCTGGGTGAAGGCGCTGGAGGATTATATCCGCAGTTCCAAATATTCGCCGGCCGGTGCGCTCAATTACGGTTACGGCGACGTCAACACCGCCTTTGCCGGTGGCCAGGCGGCGATGGCCTTGGGCTGGGGTGATACCGGCGTCATTGCCGGCGACAAGAAGCAGAGCAAGATCGCCGGCCATGTCGGCTCGGCCATGACGCCGGCCAGCGATCAGATCTACAATGCCAAGACCAAGCAGTGGGACAAGTTCGACAAGCCGGTGCCGACACCCTTCATGGCTTTCGGCGGCTGGCAGGCCGGCATCAATGCCAATGGCGACCACAAGGACGCCGCCTGGAACTATATCGAATGGGTCTCCAATCCGGAGAACAGCGGCAAGGCCGTGGTGACCGGCGGGTCGGGCGTCAATCCCTACCGCTACAGCCATATGCAGGACATCAAGCCCTGGGAGACGATCTTCACCGAACGCGAAGCGAAGGAATATCTCGCCTCGCAGCTGGATAGTTTGAACGCGAAGAACGTTGCCTATGATATGCGGTTGCCCGGCTATTTCTCCTATACGGAAATCCTGGAAATCGAGCTCGGCAAGGCTTTGAACGGCGATGAGACGGCACAACAGGCCCTGGATAGCGTCGCGCAGCAATGGAACAAGCTGACCGACGATCTCGGCCGTGACAAGCAGCTGGCCGCCTATCGTAATTCGATGGGCCTGCCGGCGAAGTAAGCGGCGGATCAAGGATCAATCACGGCTTCCCGGATGCATTCTTCCCGTATCCGGGAAGCCGGTGAATGAAAGATGAGAGAGATGGCGCGTATCAGCCTGCATAATGTGCAAAAGAGGTTCGGCGACGTGGTCGCCATTCCCGATCTCAACCTGGAAATCCACGATAAGGAGTTCGTGGCCCTGGTCGGCCCGTCCGGCTGCGGCAAGACCACGACCCTGCGCATGGTGGCGGGACTGGAGCCGGTCACCGATGGCGAGATCCATATCGGCGATCGCGAAGTGACGCAGCTGCGCCCAGGCCTGCGCAATATCTCCATGGTTTTCCAGAATTACGCGCTCTATCCGCATATGACGGTGCGCGACAATATCACTTACGGCATGCGGGTACGCGGCGCCGACAAGGCGGATATCGACAGGCGTCTGGCGGAAGCGGCGCGCATTCTCGGTCTCGAACCCTATCTCGACCGCCGGCCAAAGCACCTGTCCGGCGGCCAGCGGCAGCGCGTCGCCATTGGCCGGGCGATCATGCGCGATCCCGACGTGTTTCTCTTCGACGAGCCCTTGTCCAATCTCGACGCCAAGCTGCGCATTGAGATGCGCACCGAGATCAAGACCCTGCATCGTCGCCTGCAGAACACCGTCATCTATGTGACACACGATCAGGTCGAGGCGATGACCATGGCTGACCGTGTCGTCGTCATGCGTAACGGCTTCATCGAGCAAGTAGCGCCGCCGATTGAACTCTATGAGCGGCCAAGCAGTAAGTTCGTCGCCTCTTTCATCGGCTCGCCATCGATGAACTTTCTTGAAGTTCAGCTGATATCGGCGGATGGCATCCCGACGTTGCTGCTTGACGATGGCACACAGCTGCAGCTGCCTGCGCATTTGCGTGAGGCCTGTGCCCGCCAGCAGGGAACGAAGATCACCCTGGGAATTCGCCCCGAACATACGACCAGTCACGATCGCCGTGACATCGCGGCGCCTACCGAGGCGCAGCAAGCAGGGCAGGGCGCGGGGCATCTGACGCTGAGGGTCATGGCCATCGAACCACTGGGCGCACATACGCTATTAATCGGCGATGTCGCGGGGACGCGTTTCACCGCCCAGGTCGATGCGCATTTCAAGGCACAGGTCGGCGAGACCGTCGCTATCGGCTACATGCCGGGCAATATGCATCTATTCGATCCGGTGAGCGAAAGCGTCATCCGACCGCCGGCCGCTTGATCCGCGCTTCGAGCGATCGCGCCAATAACCTATTCAGACGTCGGGGATAGTGCTGCTCGGCGGAGCGATCCGACGGTAATCGGCCGGACGGATTGCGGCTACCTTATGGAGAGCCTTCAGTCCGCGTGAAAGACGTTGACCGCGAGACCTTCAAAACGTGCCTTCAATTGCAGGGCCAAATGAAGCGAACTGATTCTCGATGTGCGAAAATTGCCACCATGTATCCAAAGTCCGGGTTGCTTCGTCGGCTTGGACAAGTTGTGCTGCTCTCCTTCCCAGGGCCCCGGATCGCCTTTGAGGCCGGACCCATATCCGTCGATCTTGCCCAGCAGACGCGCCGTATCGGGAGAAATGAGCTGCGCCACCAACTCGCTGAAAGGCCTGAAGCCGGTTGCATATACGATGTAATCCGCTTTTAATATCGAACCATCGCTGAGCACGATGGCGGACGGCTCCATGCGGATCGGTTCGACGCCTGATCTCAATGCGATGGCGCCGTTCGCGATCAGTTCGGATGCTCCCGTATCGACGTAATAGCCAGACCGGGTGCGCAGTGACTTACCGACAATTCCAGTACCGTCTTCGCCAAAGTCGTGTTTAAACCCTGCGCGTTCCAAAGATTGGTAGAAGGCTTCATCTTCACGGGCGATTCTTTTCACGAGAGGTCCGTAGACGGCCGGGAGCAGTCGCAGCGGCCAGGAATCGCTCAGCAAGTCGGCAATTTCAACCGCGATCCCACGGCTTGATGCCTCTTCGGAATAGAGCGGCTGCAATAGCTCAAGGAGCCGCTGCTGCCGGATCACATGTGTGGCCGAACGCTGGATCATGGTGACGTCTGCGCCGTGCCGGAAGAGATCTTCGCAGATGTCATGAGCGGAATTGTTTGAGCCGATTACGACAGCCTTTTTTCCGCAAAATTCTGAGCTTCCGCCGTGCTCGCTTGAGTGACACTGCAATCCCGTAAACGAGCTGGTGCCGGGGATGGCCGGGACGTTCGGACGTCCTATGAGACCGGTGGCTAAGACGAGATGCTTCGGCTGTATGGTCGTCTCCGCCCCGTCATGCGCGATCCGCACGTGCCATTCGCCGGCGGAATCATCGTAGCGTGCACCAAGGCATTCTGCCGAGTGCCATATATCAAGCTCCATGATATGGGCATACAGCTCGAGCCAGTCGGCAATCCTGTCCTTTGACGGGAAGACCGGCCAAGTGCGCGGAAATGGCAAATAGGGCAAGTGGTCCGACCACACCGGATCATGCAGATGCAGCGATCCGTAACGAAGTCGCCAGATATCACCCGTGCGCGCATGCCGGTCGACGACCAGCGCCGGCACGCCGAGCGCCTTCAGCCGCGCCGCAAGGCCTAGACCGCTATGACCACCGCCTATGATCAAGACATAGGGCTGCGGTGGCTGATTTGCATCGCGCTCTGCCCACTGGCGACAGCTAGCCTCATGGCCAGATGGGCGAAGACTGCCGGCTCTCTCCTCGAAGCCCTTAAGCTCCTGCAGATCGGAGAGAAGTGTCCAACACCGCCCATCCGCACCCAGCCGAATATACCCCTTACACCTGCCAAGCGCGGTTTCGAACGACACCAGAGCTTCGCTCGCTTCGTTGTCTCGGGGATTGACGAGCATCCAGCCGGAAGGCCTCATGGATTTGAGGGTGGCTTCAAGCATATTCCTGATAGAAACTCGACCTTCAAATGTGCAGATGTCCCAAGTGAATGCCAGTCGGTCTCGCCAGAAACATGTGTCGCCAAACAACGAGATGATATTAGCTGCCTCACCGCTGGCTATGGCAGCCGAGAATTTTTCCAGCCATGAACCGAGCCCTGTGCCGTTATTTCCTGTCACCACGGTTACGCGTTCCTTTCATGATGTGCTCTCGCCGGATGTCGATGGCGGACAGTCAGACAGCTTCCTTGGCGAATGCCGGGGGCGGCATTGAATCGCGAACAATTATCCCTGCGTGCTGTGCACTGTACGGGCCGGCCGAGAGAGCGAAAGCGGCTTGCCGGGTGTTTCGATGACATCTCGCACTGCTGTGGCGCTCCTGAATGTCTCGGGCGATAGTGCATTCCCTCAGGCAGCTTGAAGATGCCCTTCGAATGATTACCTGCTTGGCAGTCGTGCCAATTGTCGGAGGACGGAGGGACAGATGTGGACGCCGATCGGCCTAGGACGCCAACGGTATACACTTTGAACCAAGATTTAAGGTCAAGAGGCTGAAATGAAGATCAGCGAGATTGCAGAAGCTGCCGGCACCAGCACTTCGCGTATCCGCTTCTACGAAAAGCGCGGCCTGATTCCAGCCGCAAAGCGGTCGGGAAATGGCTATCGCGATTATTCGGGTGATGTGGTCGACCGTCTCCGGTTCATCGAGCAGGCGCAGAGCCTCGGCTTCACCCTGCGTGAGATCGCCGAGGCTAAGCCAAGGCCCGGTTTGCACCGCGTGACCTGCGACCAGATCATTCCGCTGCTGGAAGAAAAATGCCGGGTCGTTTCAGGCCAGATTGCAGAGGCAGAAAACCGTAAGCAAAAGATTCTGTCACTTCTCGAGACGCTGCAGGCTGCCAGCCGCGGAGTCTGAGCCCTGTGCCGTTATTTTTCGGCACCCAGCTCGCTAAGCCGACGTTGATCAAGCGCTCTCAAAAATCCGTATGTCGCGGGAAGAGCGTTGACTGTGACCACCGGAAGCTTCCGGCCGCGCTACGGCCACTGAATCCCCAATGCCCTTATCCCGGTTCAATTAAAACCTTGCTCGCACCTAATATATTAGTATAAAAGGACGCGGAGGTAGGCATGGAACGTCGACTTATTGGCAAGACTGGGCTCGGCGTGACGGTGCTCGGTTTCGGCGGCGCACCGCTCGGCAATCTCTATGCGGCGGTGGAGGAGGCGGAGGCACGCGCTTCGGTGGAGACGGCCTGGTCCGCCGGTCGCCGGTACTTCGATACGGCGCCGTTTTATGGCTATGGGCTCAGCGAGCGGCGCATCGGCGATGCCCTGCGGGCCTATCCGCGCGACCAGTTCGTCTTGTCGACCAAGGTCGGGCGGCTGATCCGGCGCGGCTGGCATGAAAGCAAGGCGCAGGAGATGTTCCGCTCGCCCATGCCGTTTCATGCCGCTTTCGACTATTCCTATGACGCGGTGATGCGCTCGCTCGAAGACAGCTATCAGCGCCTGGGACTCGACCGCATCGATATCGCGCTCATTCACGACATTGGCGAGACCACCCATGGCATGCGCCATGCCGGGGTGATGAAGACGGCGATGGAAGGCGGCTATCGCGCCCTCGACGAGCTGCGCCGCAATGGTCAGATCGGCGCCATCGGCCTCGGGGTCAATGAAACTGCAGTCTGCCTGCAGGCCATGCAGCATGGCGATTTCGACTGCTTCCTTTTGGCCGGCCGCTACACGCTGCTGGAGCAGGCGGCGCTCGACGATCTGCTGCCGGCATGCGTTGCGCGACAGATCGCCGTGATCATCGGCGGGCCTTTCAATTCCGGCATCCTGGCCCGGATCGATGCAGCCGATGCCACCTATAATTACGAAACGGCGCCGGCGGAGATCCGCAGCAAGGTCCAGCAGCTCGCGGCAATCTGCTACGCCCATAAGGTCTCGCTGCCCGCCGCTGCGCTGCAATTTACCTTGGCGCATCCTGCCGTGGTCAGTGTCATCCCCGGCGCCCGTACGGCTGCAGAGGCGGCCAGCCATCATGAGATGCTGACGGCCGCGATCCCGGCGGAATACTGGACGGATCTGCGCACTGCGGGCCTGTTGCATGCAGCGGCGCCGGTGCCGGTCGCCACACCCCTTTGAGGACAGATCTTTGAGGATAGATCTTTGAGGACGGGCATGCGGGTCGACAGCCATCAGCATTTCTGGCGTCTCGATCGAGGCGACTATGATTGGCTGACATCGGCCCTGGCCCCGATCTACCGGGATTTCGGTCCGGCTGACCTCGCGCCCTTGCTGAAGAAGCATGGCATCGGCGCGACGGTGCTGGTCCAGGCAGCGGCAACCGTAGCTGAGACGGAATATATGCTGCAGGTCGCCGCGGCATGCGACTGGGTGCACGGCGTGGTCGGCTGGGTGGATTTCGATTTGCCGCAGGCGGCGGCGGATATCGCCCGCTTGGCGCAAAATCCACTGCTCAAGAGTTTCCGGCCGATGATCCAGGATATCGCCGATCCCCACTGGATACTGCAGCCGCATCTGGCATCGCCCTTGGCCGAGATCCAGCGCCGCGACCTGGCCTTCGATGCGCTGCTGAAGCCGCAGCATCTCCTGCCATTTCAGGATTTCTTGAAGCGCTATCCAAAGCTGCGGATTGTCATCGATCACGGTGCCAAGCCGGCGATCTCGGCTGGCGCTTTCGATCCCTGGGCGCAACAAATGCGTGAGATCGCGCGCGATCCGCGTGTTTTCTGCAAGCTCTCCGGCCTGGTGACCGAGGCGGGTTCCGATTGGACAGAAGCGCTGTTGCAGCCATACTTTGACCTGCTGCTCGATGCCTTCGGCCCGGCCCGCTTGATGTGGGGCAGCGATTGGCCGGTGGTCAATCTAGCCGGTGGCTATGATCGCTGGCATGCCGCGGCATCGACCTTGATCGACAGCTTGAGCGTTGCCGAACAGGATGCCGTTCTCGGCCAGACGGCCACGTCATTCTACCGGCTTTAATTCGACCGGGACGCCCCGGCGTCTTCAGCGTTACAGAAAGAGGTGCAGCTTGGATCGCTTGAAAGGGAAGAAAGCTTTATGCACGGCGGCGGCGCAAGGCATCGGCCGTGCGGTCGCCGAAGCCTTCGTGCGCGAAGGTGCCACGGTCATCGCCACCGATATCAACGAAGCCAAGCTGGTTGACCTCAAAGGCGCCACGACCCGGCGCCTCGATGTCACCGATGGTGTCGCCGTCGCCGCGCTGGCGGCTGAGCTGGGGCCGGTCGACATCCTCTTCAACTGCGCCGGCTATGTCCATCAGGGGACCGTTCTGGACTGCAGCGAGAAGGACTGGGATTTCTCTTTCGATCTCAATGTGAAGGGCATGTATCGCATGATCCGCGCCTTCCTGCCGGCCATGCTGGATCAGGGCCAAGGCTCGATCATCAACATGGCGTCGGTGGCATCGAGCCTGAAGGGCGTGCCCAATCGCTGTGTCTACGCCGCCAGCAAGGCGGCGGTGATCGGCCTCACCAAATCGGTGGCCGCCGATTACGTAACCAGGGGCATTCGCTGCAACGCGATTTGCCCCGGCACCATTGAAAGCCCGTCACTGGATGATCGCATGAAGGCCCTGGGCGGCAATATCGCTGACGTTCGCTCCGGCTTCGTTGCCTGTCAGCCGATGGGACGCCTTGGCACGCCGGCGGAAATCGCGCATCTTGCCGTCTACCTCGCCTCGGATGAAGCAAGCTTTACGACGGCGACGACGCAAATCATCGATGGCGGCTGGGCCGCCTAACAGGAGCATCAGCATGAAGTTGTTACGCTATGGCCTGCCAGGGCAGGAAAAGCCGGGCCTGCTCGACGACCAGGGCAGCATTCGTGACCTCTCCGGAACGGTCAAGGATATCGCCGGCGAGGTGCTGACCGATACCGGCCTTCGGCTGCTCGCGGCACTCGATGTGAACAAATTGCCCAAGGTTGCCGGCACCCCGCGCCTCGGCCCCTGTGTCGGCCAAGTCGGTAAATTCATCTGCATCGGCCTCAACTACGCCGATCATGCGGCGGAATCGGGCCTGCCTGTGCCGCCTGAGCCGGTCGTCTTCATGAAGGCAACCAGCGCCATCATCGGCCCGAATGATCAGGTGGAGATTCCCCGTAAATCGGTGAAGACCGACTGGGAAGTGGAACTGGGGGTCGTCATCGGCAAACCCGCCAAGTACATTTCCGAAGCGGAAGCGATGTCGCATGTCGCCGGCTATTGCATCGTCAACGATGTCTCCGAGCGCGAGTTCCAGATCGAGCGCGCCGGCACCTGGGACAAGGGCAAGGGCTGCGACACCTTCGGACCGATCGGCCCATGGCTGGTGACGCGGGACGAAATCGCCGACCCGCAGAATCTCGATCTCTGGCTTTCCGTCGACGGCAAGAAGTACCAGAACGGCAATACCCGGACCATGGTCTACAACGTGCCGTTCCTGATCTCTTATTTGAGCCAGTTCATGAGCTTGCAGCCGGGCGATGTCATCTCGACCGGAACGCCGCCCGGTGTCGGCATGGGGCAGAAGCCGGTGCCGATTTATTTGAAGCCTGGCCAGGAAATGCATCTCGGTATTGCCGGCCTCGGCGAGCAGCGGCAGCGGACTGTCGCCGCCTAGCTATTGGCGTCGTGCGGCGGGTGTCCTTCGATGTCGGAGCACCCGCCGTCGTGCCGATAGAATCGCCTTGTCATCCAAAACTGATATATTAGTATCTGAGAAACTGAAGTCGTTCCTTAAGGTTACCCATGGTCAAAATCATTGCGAGCCGCGCCCGTGATATCCGCTTTCCGACGTCGCAGCATGCGGATGGCTCCGATGCGATGAATCTCGATCCCGATTATTCCGCCGCCTATGTGGTGCTGCAGACCGATCAACCCGGGCTCGAAGGCCATGGTCTGACCTTCACCCTCGGCAAGGGCAATGAGCTCTGCGTGGCGGCGATCGAGGCCCTGTCGCCGATCGTAATCGGCCGGGATCTCAAGGATATCACGGCCGATATGGCCGGTTTCTGGCGCGAGATCACCAGCGCCAGCCAGTTGCGCTGGGTCGGGCCGGAGAAGGGCGTCATCCATCTGGCGACGGCGGCACTGGTCAATGCCGTCTGGGACCTGTGGGCCAAAGTCGCAGGGAAGCCGGTTTGGCGCCTGGTGGCCGATATGTCGCCGGAGGAATTCGTCGGTCTCATCGATTTCCGCTATCTCACCGATGCGCTGACGAAGGACGAGGCGCTGGCGATCCTGCGGGCCAACGTACCGACCAAGGCCAAGCGCATTGCGGAGCTGGAAGCAAAAGGCTTTCCTGCCTATACGACGTCGGCCGGCTGGCTCGGCTATCCCGACGACAAGGTGCGGCGCTTGTGCCGCGAGGCCATTGCGGCAGGGCTCAACTACATCAAGATCAAGGTCGGCCGCGATCTCGCGGACGACAAGCGGCGCTGCGCCATCGTACGCGAGGAGATCGGCCCCGACCGCTTCCTGATGATCGATGCCAACCAAGTCTGGGATGTCGGCCAGGCGATCGATTGGGTGAAGCAACTCGCCCCCTACAAGCCGCTCTGGATCGAGGAGCCGACCAGCCCGGACGACGTGCTGGGGCATGCCAATATCCGCAAGGCGGTGAAGCCCTTGGGGATCGGCGTCGCCACCGGCGAGATGTGCCAGAACCGCGTCATTTTCAAGCAGCTGATGCAGCTGAACGCGATCGATTTCTGCCAGATCGATTCCTGCCGCCTGGGTGGCGTGAATGAGATTCTTGCCGTGCTGCTGATGGCGAAGAAATTCGGCGTGCCGGTTTGCCCGCATGCCGGCGGCGTCGGGCTGTGCGAATATGTCCAGCACCTCGCCATGATCGATTATGTCTGCGTCTCTGCCAGCGTCGAAAATCGCGTACTGGAATTCGTCGACCATCTGCATGAGCATTTCGTCGATCCGGTGGTGGTGCGCAACGGTCACTATATGCCGCCGCATCAGCCCGGCTACAGCATTACCATGAAACCGGCCAGCCTCGATGAATTCGAATACGGCAAGGGCAAGGCCTGGACGGCCGACCGCTGATCAGAACGGCCGTCGATGGACGAGGCGCAACGGATGGGCGCCGGAAGGCCGGTGCCGGTCACGCGGCTTGGCCGGTCACTCGAACATCTCGGCGTGCTGCTGCAGCAGGATCGACAGCCGGTCATAGGCGTCGTCGAGATGGAAGGAGAGGGCTTTCACGGCGCGTTCGACATTGCGCCGGGCCATCGCTTCGACAATGGCGGTATGCTGGGCGACCGCCTTGTCCTCCTGATTGGGCAAGGGTGAGCTGAGATAACGGACGCGGTCGAGCTGCGCCTTGGAGCGGTTGACGATGCGCCACAAGCGGCTGAAGCCGCTCAATTCACTGATGGTGCGGTGAAACTGGTCGTCATAGGTGATGAAATCGTCATGCCGCTGCTTGGCGGCGGCACGCTCCTGCAGGGCCAGCAGGTCGCGCAGTTTCTCGATCGCCGTATCATCGATATGGCTGACAGCAAGCCTGATGCCCTCGACCTCCAAAGCGCGGCGGATCAGCCGGCCTTCTTCCAGCTGGTGCCGGTCGATCAGGGCGACATAGGTGCCGGATTGCGGCCGGATGTTGATCAACCGCTCATCGGCAAGCTGCCTGATGGCGTCACGCACAGGCGTGCGCGAAATGCCCAATTGATCGGTGATCTGTTTCTCGATGATCACCGAACCCGGCGGCATGCGCAGGGTGATGATGGCCTGCCGCAGCAGTCGATAGACCTGATCCGGAATGGGGGATGAGCGGTCGATTCGCGCATCCTCGGGCAGCACAGTGTCTTTGTCCGTCATGGTGGCGGATTTTTGCGTCGCGCCCGGTTTGCTGGCAAGCGCCGATTTCTGGGACGCCAATTTCTGGGACGCCGACTTCTGGGACATGGGCACATTCCGTGGCTGTCACGTGAATCAGGTTGACGGCTCCAATATGAATACTAGTATATCAGATAAAGATCAATGCCGTGCGGCCAGCCGGTCGAGGCGGGTTGCCAATAAGAATGAAGAAAGACGGCCCGGCAATGCGATCGGGCGCCATCACGGAGGGAGGCAAATATGTCATTGCGCAGGAACATGCTTGGTGCCGCTGTCGCGGTGCTGGCCGGCGGGGCGGCGGGATTGATAGCGCCCGCGCAGGCCGGTCAATTCGACGGCGTGACGGTGAATGTCATGACCTTCACCGGTCCGCAGATCGCCGAACCGCTGCAGCGCCGGGCACCGGATTTCGAAAAGCTGACCGGCGCCAAGGTCAATATCATCACCGTGCCGTTCTCGGATCTCTATCAGAAGCTGCTGACCGACTGGGCTAGCGGCACCAACAGCATCGACGCGGCGGTCTTTGCCCCGCAATGGATGTCCGATTATGTGGTGCCGGGCTATCTGCTCGATCTCAGCGACCGCATGGCGGCCGACAAGGATCTGCAGGAAGACGATGTCGCTCCGTTCTTCCGCGACTTCTCGCAGAAGTTCAACGGCAAGGCCTATATGGTGACGCTCGATGGCGACTTTCAGATGGTCTATTACCGGACCGATGTGCTGAAGGAACTGGGCAAAGAGCCGCCGAAGACCTGGGACGACTATCTCGACATCGCCAAAGCCGCGAACGGCAAGGACATGAATGGCGACGGCAAGCCGGATTACGGCTCCTGCATTTCCAAGAAGCGCGGCGCTCAGGCCTATTGGGCAATACTTTCGGTGGCGGGCAGCTATCTGCAGGCGCAGGGCACCAAGGAAGGCATCTTCTTCGACACCAAGGACATGAAGCCCCTGGTCAATAACGAGGCCTTTGCCGCGGCGCTGAAAGTCTATCAGGAAAGCACGAAATACGGCCCAGCCGACGAAATCAATCTCGATGTCGGCGATACGCGCAAGCTCTTCACCTCGGGTCAATGCGCATTGAGCCTCGATTGGGGCGATATCGGCACTTTGGCGATCGATCCCAAGGAATCGAAGGTGCAGGACAAGGTCGGGGCGGTCATCATTCCCGGCAGCAAAAGCGTGCTCGATCGCAGCAGCGGCAAACTGGTCGCCTGCGACAAGCAGACCTGCCCTTACGCCACGGATGGTATCAATCACGCGCCCTTTGCGGCTTTCGGCGGCTGGTCGGGCGGCATCAATGCCAAGGCCAACCCGAAGGTTCAGGATGCCGCCTATGCCTTCTTCTCCTATATGAGCCAGCCCAAGCAATCGAATGAGGACGTGACTCTCGGCAAGACTGGCTTCAATCCCTACCGCATGTCGCAGCTGAAGGATCTGACGCTGTGGAAGAAGGCGGGCATGAGCGAAGCGGCCGCCAAGAACTATCTGGGGGCGATCCAGGAGAGCCTCGACAGTCCCAACATGGTCCTCGATCTGCGTATCCCGCAGAATCAGCGCTATGAGCAGGTTGCGCTCGATACCGCCGTTGCCCGCATGCTGGCCGGCGAGTTGACGGTGGAAGACACGATGAAACAGATCGCGTCGGCCTGGGACGACATCACGGAAGAGGTCGGCCGGGACTCGCAGCTGAAGGCCTACAAAGCCACCCTTGGCCAGTAACACGCGGCCTGCGTCACCGGTTGTCCGGCCGGTGACGCAGGCGTATTTTTGACCTGCGCTTGGATCAGAAAGATCGAGAACATCTGATGCGGTTGTCTTTCAGCGACTGGCTCGACCGGCAGGCGGACCGCCTGTTCATTCTGCCGGCCGTTCTTATTCTGCTCACCTTTTCGATCTTCCCGCTGCTGATCTCAGCCTATCTGGCGCTGTCGCGTTTTCAACTGACGGCCGGCGGCTATCAGCTCCGCTTCGTCGGCTGGCTGAATTTCAAGAAGCTGCTGTTCGGCGGTGAACAATACCACTTTCTCGGCGTCTTCGTGCCGGTGCCGTGGTATGGGTGGCTGTTGCTGGCGCTGGTCATCCTGCTGCTGGCTCGTTCGATCGCCCAATATATCCGGTCCGGGAAACCGACCCTGTTCGGTCTTATCGGCCGCGCGGTGACGACGGCGGCGATTCTGGCCCTGGCCCTCCTGCTGGCGGCAACCATCGGTGCCGGCGGCCAGCTCGGCAGCCTGTCCGTCACCGTGATCTATGTCGCTGTCGGCGTGACCTGCCAGCTCCTGATCGGCCTCGGCCTTGCCATGCTGTGCTCCCAGAACATCCGCTGCCGTGGCTTCTTTCGCGTCGTCTTCTTCCTGCCGCTGATGGTGACGCCGGTCGGCATCGCCTATACCTTTCGCATGCTGGCGGATATGACGCAGGGGCCCTTGGCTGGCCTCTGGCGGTTTGTCGGGCTGGGCGATCTCTCCTGGGCGTCGCAAGCCTGGTCGGCGCGGCTGGTGGTGATGGTCGGCGATACCTGGCAATGGACGCCTTTCATCTTCATCGTCCTGCTGGCGGCGATCGAGGGCCAATCGCGCGAGCAGGTCGAGGCAGCCTCGCTCGACGGCGCCAGCTATTGGCAGATCTTTCGCGATGTGACCTGGCCGGAAATTGCCCCGGTCGCCTCGACCATCGTGCTGATCCGCGTCATCGAGGCTTTCAAGATTGTCGATCTGCCGAATGTCCTCACCAATGGCGGTCCGGGCATTGCCACGGAATCGCTGACCTTGCACTCCTTCATCAATTGGCGCGCCCTTGATCTCGGCGGTTCCGCGGCCGTTGCCTATATGCTGCTGATCGTCTCGACGGTCCTTTGCGCATCTTTCTTCAATTATGTCATGCAGCCGATGCGGAGCAGACGGCAATGAGTTCGTGGCGTCATTTCATCGAATCGCGGCGCTTTGGCGAACTCGCGCCGATCCCCAAAGCCATCTGTTATGCCCTGCTGGCGCTGTGGAGTACCATCGTCCTCTTCCCGCTCTATTGGGTTTTCGTCACCTCCTTCAAGGAGCCGGTGGATGTTGCCTATCCGCCGAAATTCCTGCCCTTTATCGATTTCCAGCCATCCCTGCATGCTTGGCGCTATATCTTCGTCGACCTCGGCAACGATACGTTCAGGCCCTATGCAAACTCGCTGATCGTCGCCAGCGTCAGCACGCTGCTCGCCGTCCTCATCGGCAGCATGGCCGCCTATGCCTTGTCGCGCATCGAATACAAGCCGAAGCTCGGCTCCGTGATCAGTTTCATCCTGCTTCTGGCCGCGGCCATTATTGCCGTCGTGTACTGGCAGGTCGACTGGCGCCTGGCGGTGGTCGTGGCCGTCGTCATCTTCCTGCTGCTGCTGCGCGCCCTCGGGCGGCATTTCAAGCGTCACCTTGGCAACGGCGATATCCTGTTCTGGATCATTTCCCAGCGCATTCTGCCGCCGGTGGTTGCCGCGATTCCCATCTACGTGATGTTCCAGCATGTCGGCCTGCTCGACACGCATGCGGCGCTGATCATCACCTATACGACGATCAACCTGCCGATCGTCGTCTGGTTGATGTTCGACTTTTTCGCGGCCATTCCGCGCGATCTGGAGGAAAGCGCCCAGTTGGACGGCGCCTCCCGCTACCGCATTTTTCTCGGCATTGTGCTGCCGCTGGCCAAGCCCGGACTGATTGCAGCCTCATTGCTGGTCCTGATCCTTGCCTGGAATGAATATCTGCTGGCGCTTTTCCTGTCGACCGCCAGGGCGCAGACCATTCCGCTGCTGGTGGCGGCCCAGAACGCCACCCGCGGACCGCAATGGTGGTATATGTCGGTCCTGATCATCATCATGATCGCTCCGGTCCTGGCGCTCACTATCTTCCTGCAAAAATACATCGCCAAAGGCCTGCTGCTCGGCGCGGTCAAAGGGTAAGAGATGATTTCGATGAAGGTAGTCGCCGCATGACCGTGGTTCTCGATCGCATCAGCAAATCTTTCGGCGCCATGACTGTGCTGCACGAACTCAGCCTGTCGGTGCAGGCCGGCGAGTTCATGGTGCTATTGGGGCCGTCCGGCTGCGGCAAGACGACGGCCTTGCGCATGATCGCCGGGTTGGAGACGGTGACGTCCGGGCGGATCGAGATCGACGGCAGGGATGTCACGGAGGTGGCGCCGAAGAACCGCGACATCGCCATGGTCTTCCAGAGCTATGCGCTCTATCCGCATATGACGGTCGCCGAGAATATCGCCTATCCCTTGGTGATCCGCAGGACGGGGCGGAGCGATATCGATCGCCAGGTGCGCGATGTGGCGGCGCAGGTCCAGCTCGATAGCTATCTCGATCGCTATCCGCGCCAACTGTCGGGGGGGCAGCGCCAGCGCGTCGCCTTGGCGCGGGCCATCATCCGCCGGCCCGCCGTCTTTTTGATGGATGAGCCGCTGTCAAATCTCGATGCCAAACTGCGCGGCCATATGCGGGCTGAGCTCAAGCATATGCAGCACGCTCTCGGCATCACGACCATCTATGTGACGCATGACCAGGTCGAGGCCATGACCCTGGCGCATCGCGTTGCCGTTCTGAACAAGGGGCGGCCCCAGCAGATCGATACGCCGCGCCAGATCTATGAGGACCCGGCCAATCTCTTTGTCGCGGGGTTTATCGGTTCACCGCCGATGAACTTCGTCGACGGCGACTTGATGGATGGCCTCTTCCAGAGTGTGGGCGGTCGCTTGCCGACCTCGGTACGCTCCAGCCATGGCAAAGTCGTCCTCGGCTTCCGGCCGGAGGATTGCCGCATCGCCGCACCGGATGAAGCCGGCAGCTTGCGTGGCTCGATCTATTCGATCGAGCTGATTGGTGATCACGTCTTGGTCACCTGCCGGGTCGGCGGGCAATCGATCACCATCAAGGTCGAGAAAAATTTCAGCGCTGATATCGGGGCTGAGATCGGCATCGCGGTGGCTGCCGAACGGACCTATCTCTTCGAAGCGGAAAGCGGCCAGCGTCTCCGCTGACCGCCTCTCAGCGTACCATGGTGCGCGGCTCCATCATATTGAGGAGAGACGGATCCGCGTTTCAGTTCGAGGCACGTCGTGATTCGATCTAAAACGATCCGGCTCTAGCCGGCGCGAAAGCTCGCCCAGAGCAGCGTCAGGCCGAAGGCGGCCGCAGCCAGGACGACCATGGTAAGATAGGCAGTTTCAATCGTGGTCATTGCGAATCTCCCGCTCAAACGGGGAAAAAATGCGCAATCACCGAAATGACGTCATTGATACAGATCAAAAACCGGCGCGCCCCGGCTATCAGCCTTTGGTTGCCGGCCTCAGCGCTTGAACTGCAGCGCGGAGGGCGGCACCTGGTCGGCGCCGCTGGGGAGGGGCTTGGCCGGATCGGCCATCCAGGCGGCGATATCCGTAAAGACAGTCTGAGCGTCGAGATCGCGCAGCAGGTAATGGTATCCCTTGGGATAAAGCCCGATCCGCAGCCTCTCCGGCGGCAGCTGCGGCAGTTGCGCCAATGCCATGCGCACGGACCGGTCGGCCAGCACCTGTTCCCGCCCGCCATAGAGCAGCAGGCAAGGCGGATAGGCCTGGTCGGCGCGGCCAAGAAGCGGCAATGTGCGATAGGCTTGGCTCATCAGGCCGACCAGGCCATAGGCGGAATCGATCCGCGTGTCTTTGATCACCAGCCGATCGCGGCCCATTGCGCGCAGGGCCGCCGTGTTGTCGGAAGCCTGTATGCGTACGCCGGTGGGATAGACGGTCATCCAGGGGATGACATGCGCCGCCCAGTCGAGGACGTGGCGATTGAAGCTGCTTTGCGTCTCCCAGCCCCACAGAGCCGGCGAAACCAGGATAAGGCCATCGGCATGGAGCGGGGGAGCCTCCGCCGCCGCCGACATCACCACCGAGGCGCCCATGCTTTCGCCGAGAATGAACAGCGGCTTGTCCGGATATTTGCGATGAAGCAGGTCGGTTGCCAGTTTCAGATCGGCGATCATCCGCTCATTGCCGGGCCAGATGCCGCGCTGCGGCGTCCTGCCGAAGCCGCGCTGGTCATAGGCATAGACCGCCATGCCGCGCCGCACCATGCCTTCGGCCGGATTGGTCATGCCCTTGGAATAGTCATTGAAGCCATGGATGGCGAGGACGACCGCTTTGATATCCTTGACCTTCAGGGCATCGTCGCGCGGCAGCCATTCGCGCAGTGGCAGGTCGATGCCGTCCGCCGTATGTATGGTGGTCTCGGTCAGGCGCGGCTGGTCGATATCGGGGCCGATCTCCTGCAACCGCGGGGCACAGGCGGAAAGCAGAAACATCGCAGGCAGAATCAGTGACATGAAGATACGGTAGCGGAAGCTCATTCATTCATCCTGTCTGCACTCTGGCATTATTGGCGAATAGCATGGATCGATACCGGTTGCCTGATCGGCTTTGCAGCGGGGCTGCCCTTTGGCCGGTGATCCTTAAACGGTCTCATGCGCCGTCGCCTGCGAAGGTCCGGCTGCCGGCTGTCGAGAAGTAGCGGCTGGGCGGCATGCCGAGTGATTTCTTGAACATGGTGGTGAAAGCGGCGGGGCTCTCATAGCCGAGGTCGAGTGCCACAGTGGTGACGGCCTCGCCGAGGGCGAGGCGACGCAGCGCAGTCAGGAGGCAGGCCTGACGCGCCCAATGAGCAAAGGTCATTCCGGTTTCGCGCTTGAAGAAACGGGTAAAGCTGCGGCGGCTCATGGCCAGAGTCTCGGCCCAGTCATCGATCGATTCACCCGCCCCGGGGCGGCGGAGAAATTTCTGACAGCGGCGAGCGAGCTTGGCGTCAGTCGGAAGCGGCAGGGAAAGCGGCAGGCTGTGCAATTGCCGTAGTTCGGCCAGGGCAAGAGCCATGATCAGGCCGTCTCTTCCTTCCTCCTGATAGTCGGCCGGCAACTCGACCGCCGCCAGCAGGAGTTCACGCATCAAGCCGGAAATGGATAAAACCTGACAGGTCTCCGGCATATCCGGTGCCGCGGCGGGAAGGATGTAAAGGCTCCGCGTCGTGACCCGGCCGATCATGCGGACGCTATGAATGGTTCCCGCGGGTATCCACATCGCTTCCTGCGGCGGCACCACCCAGGCCCCATGCTCGGTCCGTACCGTCATGACCCCTGAGCCGGCATGCAGAAACTGGCCCCGGCTGTGATGATGCGGCGATATCTCGAAGTCGTCCGGGTAATCGTTGCCAAAGGCAAGGATGGGGCGGGGCGTCCCTTCAAGTTCCCGGCTAAATCGTGCGTTTCGGACCATCTGCTACATACGCGGCGGTGAAAGGGCGGGAGGGAATGGCCCAAACTATAAAATAATTGACCTGCTTTCGGAAGAAGGTCGTGCGCTTCTCCTTAATATCGGCAATTACTGAAGAACCATGGAGAAAATCATGACTGATACAACGATGAACGTCGATCGCGGCGCTGCCGAAAGGACAGCCCTAGCCGTCCTCGTGGGTATCAGTTTCTGCCATCTGTTGAACGACATGTTGCAGTCGCTCCTGCCTGCGATCTATCCGATGATCAAGCAGGGCTTCGGCCTGACTTTCAGCGAGGTCGGCCTCATCACTTTGGTCTTCCAGATCACCGCCTCGCTGCTGCAGCCCATGGTCGGCCTCTATACCGACCGCCATCCGAAGAACTATGCTCTGCCGGTCGGCATGGCTTTCACGCTGAGCGGCCTCCTGCTGCTTTCGGTGGCGCCGAACTTCCCGATGCTGCTCCTGGCGGCGGCATTGGTTGGCACCGGTTCGTCGGTCTTCCATCCGGAATCCTCGCGCGTCGCCCGTCTCGCCTCGGGCGGGCGTCACGGCCTGGCGCAATCCCTGTTCCAGGTCGGCGGCAATCTCGGCTCGGCCGTCGGGCCCTTGGCGGCCGCCTTCCTGATCCTGCCGCATGGACAGTCGAGCGTCGCCTGGTTCTCGCTCGGTGCCTTGCTGGCGATCATCATCCTGACGCGGATCGGCGCCTGGTTCGGGGCCAACCGCAAGGCGAAGGCGGTGTCGCGGCGTAGCGCTGCTGCCGTGACGCTGTCGCGCAAGCAGGTCGGCGGTGCGATCGCCGTGCTGCTGGCTTTGATCTTCTCGAAATATTTCTACCTGGCCAGCCTCACCAGCTATTACACCTTCTATCTGATCACCCGCTTCGGCCTATCGGTGCAGGCAGCGCAGATCGATCTCTTCGTCTTCCTGGGCGCGACGGCGGTCGGCACCATCGCCGGCGGGCCGATCGGCGATCGCATCGGCCGCAAGAAGGTCATCTGGGGCTCGATCCTGGGCGTCCTCCCTTTCACTCTGATCCTGCCTTACGCCTCGCTGTTCTGGACCGTTGTGTTGACGATCCCGATCGGCCTAATCCTCGCCTCGGCCTTCTCGGCGATCGTGGTCTATGCCCAGGAACTGATGCCGGGTCGGGTCGGCATGGTGGCGGGACTGTTCTTCGGCTTTGCCTTCGGCATGGGTGGCGTGGGCGCCGCGGTATTGGGCGTGCTCGCCGACTGGACCGATATCGCCACGGTCTATCGCCTGTGTGCCTTCCTGCCGGCCATCGGCCTGCTGACCGCCTTCCTGCCGAACATCGAAACGGCAAGGCAGCGCGCCATCGCCCGGTGAGACCTGGCCGAGCCTTCGGAACCCGATAGGGGGAGCAGCCCTAACCAGCTGCTCCCACTTGCTTTTTTTGCCTTTAGATACGGCTTGCAGTCTGTCCGCCAATCCGTTAGTTTCCGGCCCGCCCAAGCTGCGGAGAGGTGCCAGAGTGGCCGATTGGGGCAGTCTCGAAAACTGTTGTAGGTTTGCGCCTACCGTGGGTTCGAATCCCACCCTCTCCGCCATTTCCTCAGCTTTTCTCGACCCTTGGGCCCTACGATCAATTCGGATTCGGCGGGGATGTTTTCCGCTGGGCGCTGCGTAAGCCTCTTGCGACAGCCTACGGCATTGCGGGCGAGACAAGAATTCCTTGCCGCAGAGCCAGCCGGACGAGCTCGATATCAGAATTGACGCCAAGCTTGTTCTTGATGAGGTAGCGCAGATTGGCAACGGTCTTGGGGCTGAGGTAAAGCATCGTCGCAATTTCCTCGGTCGTCCTTTCGGCGAGCAGCATGCGGAGGACTTCAAACTCCCGCGCGGTCAGGATGTCGGCGGCGACCGTCTCGTCGACAATGCGGCTAAGGGCGAGCTCATGGTCGATATCCGGGCTGAGCGCTATTTTTCCATCGAGCACATCGAAAACAGCATGCACGAGTGCTTCCGGCGGGCTCATTTTGGTGATGTAGCCCCTTGCCCCGGCGCGGATCGCCTGCAGGGCAAATGCCGCATTCTGATGCATGGTGAAGACCAGGACACGGGCATCGTGGTCCCATTGTCGAATGCGCCGGATCCCTTCGATGCCGCTGACACCCGGCATGGTGAGGTCCATGATGACGAGATCTGGGCTGGTCTCCTTGAAGAGGCGGTAAGCTTCGTCGCCGTCGCCTGCTTCGGCGACGATCCTCAATCGCGGCTGCTTCTGGAAAATCGAGCGATATCCCTCGCGAACGATCGCGTGGTCGTCGACGAGCATGATCTTTCGAAACCCGTCATTCATGCTTGACGCTCCGTACCGCCGCGGTGTCTCCATTCGGCACGGCGGGAATAAGGACGCGCAAGACGGAGCCCGTCTTGCGTCCGGCCACGAAGTTCAATTTGCCGCCCAGCGTCGCAACGCGTTCACGCATGCCGAGGAAGCCCATCCCGGACTTGGGCGCTTCGTCATGACCGCTCGCTTTGCCGTCGTCGTCGACGGTGAGTTCGATCTCCATTCCCTCCCGCGCGGTCAGATGGAGGACGACCCGCGTCGCTTCCGCGTGCTTTGCCGCATTGGTGATGGCTTCCTGCGCAACGCGATAAAGGGCGGCGCCGAAGGCGGGCGGCAAGTGTTCGAATTCACCGCAAAGGCTGATCTCGAAGCGGGTGCGGCCGCGGCTCCGGCTGTTCCATCCGGCAATGAGACCTTCCAGGCTCGCGGCAAGGCCAAGCTCGTCGACGTCCGGCGGGCGCAACCGAAAGAGCGTACCGCGCAACATCTCCATCATATGTGATGCCGTTCGCGCAATGCTCTCGCATTCGGACAGAAGGCTCGGGCAATCCTGTGCCGCTGTCTGGCCCGCTGATGCGGCCAGGGCACGGATGGCGGCGAGGCACTGGCCGAACTCGTCGTGAAGTTCGCGCGCGAGATGCTGTCGCTCCTCGTCCTGCAGTGCGATCAGGCGGCGTGTCAGTTCTCTCCGTTCGGCGAGGGCTCTCTCGAGGCTATCGGCGAGGTGGTTGAAGACATTGCGGATTGCCGAGAGTTCGGCGAGGTCGAAAGCTGGCAAGCGGGCTGAAAGATCATTCGCGGCGATGCGCTCGAGGCCTGCGCGGATCAGCTGGGTGGGGCGCAGAGCGCGCGCAAGGGCGGCGTAGACGAGACCGCATAGCAGCAGCAGAGTGGCGGCCATGATGGTGGCAAGGTGGCCCGCTTCACGCCAAGCCCGCGTCGTGAGGGTTACCGGATCGGCCCAGACCACGGCCTGGCCCACCTGCCTGTCGCGGAACAGGACGGGTCGTACGACCCCGCGCCCTGGATCGAAAAGCTTGCCATACAGCGCCGTGAATGCCGCCGGTGGATCGACATAGTCCCCTTCGGTGCCGCTGCAGAAGCGTTGAAGGATATCGCCCGTTTCCGCGCGATAGGCGATGCAAAGGCCGGGTGCCATGAGGGGTGTTGCGATATTTTGCAGATCGGGAAATGCGGCGGCCTGGTTCTTCACCCAGTCCATCTTGCTTCGCTGCAGCTCCAAGTCGCGCGCTACGATGTCGGCGACCGTTTCGATTCCGGCGCGCGCGGCTCTGTTCGTGTCGTACAGGACATAGGCCAAGGTCGCTGCAAAGCAGAAGGCCGATATGGCGGCTATCCGCAGCGTCAAGCGGTACTTCAGGTCACTCCTTGGCAAGGTCCACATCGGCGGATGACTCGGGCGTCAGAGCGCTAGGCAGAGCATCATCTTTGCATATTGAACGGCAAAAGCCATGCAATGGGAAGCGCCGGATACGATGCCAAGGAACGTCGGGAAATTTTCCCGGTTATGTGCGGGAAACGCTCAGTTTCGGGGAAAACTCGGACAGGGTAACGTGCTCACTGCCGCAGCAACAGGCTTTTCCTTGCGAACAGGCGTTCTCCATGATCCGGTTCTGCCTCGCTCTATGCATTGTTGGCCTCGTCGGGCCCATCGCTGGTTCCCGGCCGGCCTGGGCCGAGTCAAGCCTCCCCGGTGCGCGGATTCTCGACGTCGCCATCGCCGATTTCGCCTATGTCGACACCTCGAACGAGCCTGCCGATCAGGCGGCTGTGCATCAAGAACGCCTGCAGGCTCTCATGGCCGGGCTCAGGCGGGATTTTGCAGCGGACGGACAGTTTCGTCTCGTGACTGTCTCATGCGGGTCGGTGCCCTGCGCCGATAGCGAGCCCGCGCCTGCCTTTCTGCTGCGTGCCGCCAAGGATGCCGGGGCGAAGATCCTGGTGGTTGGCGGTGTTCACAAGCAAAGCACCCTCGCCCAGTGGTTGAAAGTTCAAGCGATCGATATCGCCGGCAATCGCATCGCCTTCGGCAGGCTCTTCACGTTCCGCGGGGATAGCGACGAGGCATGGCTGCGGGCCGAGACCTTCGTATCCCGGGAAATTCGCACCGCGCTGGCGACGCGCTAGCCGGTGCCGCCCGCTTGCAGCGCAGCGCCATCAAGAGATGGCAAGGCCGGGAACGCCAACATGCCGGGCGATAAACAATGGAGAGAAGAAGATGGTCATGCGACAGCGGCAGGCGGGAAGGGGCGGTATCGCCGATCGGGCAGGTGCGCGGTGCAGGGCTATGGCCGGGTTCCTGCTGTGCGCGGTATCGTTGATCGCCGTCCCGGCGGATGCGGCGGCACCGGCAACTGTCAAGATCGCGATATTCGATTTTGAGCTGGACGATTTCAGCGCGGCCGCATCAGCGGCGGGCGTGGCTCCATCCGATGCCGCGCAACTGGCGGACGTCACGCGCGAGGTTCGCAAGGTATTCGAGCAGTCGGGGCGCTATCGACTGGTTGATACAGGCAATATGGATGCCGCGGCCGCAAAGACCCATACCCTGCACGAATGTGATGGGTGTGAGGCTGGCATCGCGCTGAAGCTGGGCGCAGAGCAATCCTTCATCGGCATCGTGAAGCGCATCAGCCGCACGGAATACATGGTGAAATTCCAAATTCGCGATGCCCGGACCGGTGCCCTCGTTTCCGAAGCAGATAGCGGGCTTCGCATGGGTGCCGACTATTCCTGGAGCCGCGGCGCCACGCGGCTGATCAAGGACAGGCTGCTGGGGAGCGCCCGGCAATAGCCGTGGCATGCGGCATGTGGCAGAGGCGGTGAGGCGGTGGAGGCAATCCAGCGTCTATGTCGGTTTTTCAGCGGACTGAGGTATCCAGGTGGCGAGCCGGTGAATCAAGCCTCGAGGCTTGGCAGCTTTGCCGTTGCCTGGCGCTGTTTGGCGGCGGGGGCTGCCGTTTCGGACAGGAAAGGTACCTCCTCCGGCTTGCGATCGGCGCTCGGCATGATCTTGAAATGACGGCGATAGGCACGCGCGAAATGCGAAGCTGTCGTGAAGCCGCAGGCCAATCCGGTTTCCAGTACCGACAACGTGCTGTGGCGCAGCAGCTTGCGCGCCTTCTCCAGTCGAATCCGAATATAATGCTGGGTGGGCGAGCAGCCGAGATATTGCAGGAACAGCCGTTCGAGCTGGCGCGTCGAGACTCCCACCTGCCTCGCCAGTTGCGGCGCGCGCATGGGCGTTTCGGTGCTCCCTTCCATGATCTCGATGGCCTTGACGAGAGTCGGCTGGGATACGCCGAGCCGGTTGCGCAATGCCATGCGTTGGGCATCGCGTGGCTGCCGCATCGTCCCGTAGATGAATTGATCCGATACCTTTCCGGCGAATTCGTCACCCTGCCGCTGGCGAATGAATTGCAGGATGACGTCCATGGCCGCCGTTCCACCAGCGCAGGTGAAGACACCTTTGTCGATGACGAAGAGTTCGCTCGTCACGCTGAGCCGCGGGAATGTCTCTCGAAATGCCTCAAGATAGTCCCAGTGGACCGTGCAGCGCCGATGCTCCAGCAGGCCCGCCGTCGCCAGAACGAAGCTCGCCGTGCTGAGGCTGCCGACAATGACATCATGTCTGAGGACACGGCGTAGGAACACGTTCAGTCGCGCGTTCTGATAGGTGTCGCTACCCATGCCGCCGCAAACCACCATCATGTCGAATTCGGCTTCCGGCGTTTTGGCGAGAGGCTCTGTCAGCACCTCCAGGCCGCCGCCGGATGAAACCATGCCTCCATCCGGCGAAAGGTGGCGCCATTGATACAGAACCTTCCCGCTGACGAGATTGGCGCCGCGCAGCGGCTCGACCACTGATGCAAAGGCCATCAGCGAGAAGCCCGGCGTCAATACAACCCCTACACGGAACAGCCCGTCGCCCTTCGCCATTAAATACTCGCCCAAAAAAGCTCAGCCGATGTCGAAATCGGACTAGTATAGCGCCGGAAGAGGGTGGGACAACAGGGCCATCCTCTTGACCTATTGGATGTTGGCCGATGGAAAACAATCGAACGACGCGGCGGAGCAGGCGGCCACGCGAAGCCGATCATTTGGGCGCTGCCCTGCAGGGAAAGCCGCCCTTGCGCAACGCTTTCAGGCCGATCGAGCCCATGAGCCAGGATCAGCTGATGGCGGTTCACGAAGCCTCCCTGGGGCTGCTCGAGAATGTCGGCATCGAGTTCATGGGGCCGGCGGCCCGCAACACGTTTCGCACTGCCGGAGCCGACGTCAACGAAGAGACCGGCCTGGTCCGGATCCCGCGGGAACTGGTCGCGCAAGCCCTCAAGACGGCACCCGCAAGTTTCAAGCTGACGCCGCGCAATCCGGCGCGCCGCCTTCATGTCGGCGAAAATCATATCTCCTTCAGCCTGGTGGCCGGCCCGCCCAATATTCATGACTGCGTCAACGGGCGTCGCTCGGGCAACTATCAGGACTATATCTCGCTCATCAAACTGGCACAGAGCTTCGATATCATCCATTTCGTCGGCAACCAGCCGACGGCACCCATCGAGCTGCCGGCACGGACGCGCCATCTCGATTGCTACCTGGCGAATGTCACCTATTCGGACCGCGTCTATCATTGCACGGCGATCGGCCGGGAGCGGGCGCTGGACGGCATCGACATGATGGCGATCTCCCGCGGCCTCACCCGTGAGCAGATGATCGACGATCCGGCGGTGCTGACCGTCATCTCGGTCAATTCGCCACGCCGTTTCGATGAAGCGATGAGCGACGGATTGATGGCCATGGCGGAATGGGGCCAGGCCAATGTGGTGACCCCTTTCACCCTGATGGGCGCCATGACCCCCGTCACGCTCGCCGCGGCGCTGACCCAGCAGAACGCCGAGGCCCTGGCCGGCATCGTGCTGACGCAGCTGGTCCGGCCGGGTGCGCCTGTCGTCTATGGCGCCTTTACCTCGAATGTCGATATGCGCAGCGGCGCGCCGGCCTTCGGCACGCCGGAAAATGCGCGGGCGACACTGGCCGCCGGGCAACTGGCGCGCCTCTATAACCTGCCGTATCGCGCCAGCAATTCCAGCGCCAGCAATATCGTCGATGCACAGGCCGCCTATGAATCCGAGATGTCGATCTGGTCCTCGGTGATGGGTCACGCCAATCTGGTCTATCACGGCGCCGGATGGATGGAAGGCGGTCTCACCGCGTCGTTCGAGAAGATCATCCTCGATGTCGAGATGCTGCAGATGATGGCGGAAACCATCAGGCCGATGGATATCACGCCGCAGGAAATTGCCGATGGCCTCCAGGCCATCGCCGACGTGCCGACCGGTGGACATTTCTTCGGTGCGGAACACACCTTGTCCCGTTACGAAACGGCCTTCTATCAGCCATTGCTGTCAAACTGGCAGAATTATGAAAACTGGGAACTGGCCGGCGCTCAGGATGCAACGCAACGGGCAACCCGCATCTGGCAGAAAGCGCTCGATATCTATGAAGCGCCGCCGCTGGAGCCGGGGATAGTCGAAGCGCTGACTGCGTTTGTCGCGCGCCGCAAGGAAGAACTCAAGGACGTCGACCACTGAGAAGCGGGTATGTCATGCGAAGCCTTCGACGGGGAACGCCTCTGCCTCGCAACGCTTGAGCCCTGACGGAGGCAGCCTTCGTCAGGGCTGATAGAGATGCGGCCGGCGGTCCGTCTCATATCGATGGTCGCGCCGGAAGGCCGCATAGGCACCGGCATCCACCGAGCCGATCACCAATTCCTCGCCATCGCCGCATTGGGCGACCACCTCACCATCCGGGGCTGCGATGCAGCTCTCACCAGTATAGGACATGCCGTTTTCCGTGCCCGCGCGGTTGGCGAATAGGAAGAAGAGCCGATTTTCATAGGCGCGCGCCGGGATCAGGCGACGCGCTATGACATGATAGGGCTTTGTCGTCGCGCTGATGCCAATGATGGCGTCGACCCCAGCCAAGGCAAGGCTCCGGGCAAACTCGGGAAAATCGATATCGTAGCAGATCATGAATCCGAAGCGCAGGCCGCCCAGCGTGAAAATGGCCTGCGCGTCGCCCGGCAGGAATTGCGCGCGTTCCATCGCACCCCAAAGATGGGACTTCCGATAATTGGCGATGATCCGTCCCTGACGGTCAAGGACCAGGGCCGCATTGTAGATGCCCTCGGGTGCGCGCTCGGGATAGCCATAGCCAATCGCGAGATTCGCCGCTTTTGCGATCGTTGCCGCCGCGATGGCGGACGGCCCTTCACATGTCTCCGCGAGCGCGGGGATTGCCGTGCCGATATTATATCCGCTGAGAAATAATTCCGGCAGCAACAGCAGATCGGCGCCTCTGGCCGAAGCTTCCTTGGCCAGGCGCTCCATCAACGCGAGATTGGCCGCGATATCGCCGGGCGTACCGATCGTCTGGCCAAGTGCCACCTTCATAAAACAACCTTTCAGAAAACTGAGTTGCAGAGATTTATCGGCCTTGCAATACGTTGGTCAAGATTGGCGCAAGACGCATAGATTCCGTCGATAAAAGGCCATGCCGAAGCCGGGCTGCGCCCGTAAATTTGCTGCAGGACAATCAGGGGGTCTCTGCGATGGATGCTGCGCGGCTTTACACGTTCGTGCGCGAAACGTCTTACGATACTTTGCCGCCCGCCGTTCAGCGCATGGCGGAGCGTTGCCTCATCGATCTCGCCGGTACCGGCGCCGCCGGGTTGGCAACGTCCCTTTCGCAGATCATCCGCAATCATGCGGTGCGCAGCTTCGGCGCGGGTGACGGCGCACCGCGCGCGCGGCTGCTGTTCGACGGCCGGGTTGCCAGCCCTCTGGGAGCCGCCTTGGCCGGCGGGATGACCATCGACAGCTTCGATTCCCATGACGGGCATGTCTTGACCAAGGGCCATGCCGGCGTCGCCATCCTGCCGGCCTTGCTGGCTTTGGCTGATAGCGCCTCAACGCCCATGACGGGTGCCGAGTTCTTGATCTCGCTGGTCATCGGCTACGAAGTCGCCATCCGTGCCGGCATCGCGCAGCATGCGACCTGCCCCGACTATCACACCTCGGGCGCCTGGAACGCCCTGGGCGTGACGGCCGTTGCCGCGCGCCAGTGGCAGATGGCTGAGGGTCAATTCCGTCATGCGCTCGGTATCGCCGAATATCATGGGCCGCGCAGCCAGATGATGCGCTGCATCGATTTCCCGACCATGGTCAAGGACGGCTCGGGTTGGGGGGCGATGTGCGGCCTCAGCGCCGCCTATCTCGCGACCGACGGATTCACCGGCGCCCCGGCCCTGGTCGCGGAAAGCGAGGACGTCGCCCATCTGTGGTCCGATCTCGGCCAGCGTTGGCGCATCCTCGAAATGTATTTCAAGCCCTATCCGATCTGCCGCTGGGCGCAGCCGGCGGTGGAAGCGTCGCTCATCCTGCGGCGCAAGCATGCCGTCGATCCGGCTGCCATCGTTCAGGTCGAAATCGAGACTTTCCATGAGGCGGTGCGGCTCGATCAGCACCATCCGGATTCAACGGAAGCGGCGCAATACAGCCTGCCTTTCCCGGTTGCCGCGGCGATCGTGCGGGGAAAGCTGTCGCCAACCGATATTTCCGGGGCATCTCTCACCGATCGCGATATTCTCGCGATGAGCGATCGTATCCGGCTGGTCGAGGCGCCCGATCTCAATGCCCGCTTTCCGGCCGAACGCTTTGCACGCGCACGGTTCAAGCTGTCGGATGGCAGGGAACTGGTCAGCGACACCACGCCGGCGCGCGGTGATGCCGAGCGGCCGCTTTCAGATGCCGAGATCCTGGCGAAATTTCACGACCTTGCGGATGCACCGCTGGGATCGGCAGCGGCCAGCGAGCTGGTGGATGTCATTGCCGCGCTGCCGGTGCAAAAGGATGTGTCGGCACTTGCCGACCGGTTGCTCGCCAGGCCGCGGCAGGGGTCGGGCAATGACAGCTCCGCTGCGGCGTGAGGCGCGGCGTGGACAAGATACGCGTCGAAGAAACCGTTTGGATTGAGCTGTCGGATGGTTGCCGGCTGGCGGCGCGCCTTTGGCTGCCGCCAGAGTCCCAGGGGCCCGTACCCGCCATTCTGGAATATCTGCCCTATCGCCGGCGCGACCGCCATCGGGGTGACGATGCGATTCTGCATCCGGCTTTTACTGCCGCCGGCTATGCCTCCATCCGTGTCGATATGCGGGGCGCCGGCGATTCAGACGGCATCATGACCGATGAATATACGCCGCGCGAATGGGCCGATGCCGTCGAGGTGATCGGCTGGATTGCGCGGCAGCCCTGGTGCAGCGGGAATGTCGGTATGATCGGCTTGTCCTGGAGCGGGTTCAACTCGCTGCAGATTGCCGCCTTGGCCCCGCCGGCGCTGAAGGCGATCGTGACGACCTGCGCCTCGGACGATCGCTATGGCGATGACATGCACTACATGGGCGGTTGTCTGCTCAATGACAACCTGCAATATGGCGCGACGCTTTTCACCTGGCTGGGGACGCCGCCGGATCCCGACATCGTCGGCGCGCGCTGGCGCGACATGTGGCTCGCGCGCCTGGAGGCGGTCGAGCCGCCGGCCGCCAGGTGGATGAGCCATTCCGACCGCGACGCCTATTGGCAGAGCGGCTCCGTCTGCCAGGATTACAGCCGCATCAAGGCTGCGGTGCTGGCGGTGGGCGGCTGGGCCGACGGCTATACCAACGCGGTGTTGCGACAACTCGAAGGGCTGTCGGTGCCGCGCAAGGGGCTGATCGGGCCCTGGGCGCATTCCTTTCCGCATGTCGCGACGCCGGGCCCTCAGATCGATTTCATCGCCTATGTGGTCCGCTGGTGGGATTATTGGCTGAAGGGCCGGGATACCGGCATCATGGACGAGCCGATGCTGACCTGCTGGCTGCAGGAAAGCGAGCCGCCCCGTGCGCGCTACACAAGCCGGAAAGGCCGGTGGATTGCCGAAGCGTCCTGGCCCAGTCCGCATGTTGGGGACACCGCGCTGCATCTGACGGCATCGGGGTTGAAGACGGAGCCCATCGCACCGCTGGAATTGCCCATCTGCTCGCCGCCGACCGTCGGCGTTGCCTCGGGCGAATGGTGCCCCTATGGCTGGGGACCGGACATGCCGACCGACCAGCGCGAGGACGAGGCGGGATCGCTCTGTTTCGATGCCGCGCCGCTTGATGCCCCGCTGCAGATCCTGGGCGGGACAGGCCTTGCGATCGAGTTCTCCAGTGACATGGCGGAAGCCATGCTGGCTGTACGCCTCGACGACGTGGCGCCCGACGGCAGCTCGAGCCGTATTACTTACGGCCTTCTCAACCTGCAGCATCATGCCGGCCACGACCACGCAATCGTGCTGCGACCCGGTGAGTGCTACCAGGCTGAGATCCGGCTGAAGGACGTCGCCTATGAGGTGCCGGCGGGCCACCGATTGCGCCTCGCCGTTTCGACTACCTACTGGCCGCTCGCCATGCCTGGGCCCGGGGGCGCGACAGTGACGCTGTGGCGTGGCACCCTGCGGCTGCCGTTGCGGCAAGCGGAGCGCGACGCGGCCGTACCGCCATCATTAGGGACGGCCTGGAATCCGCCGCCGCTCGACGCCGCAGTTCTGACGCCACCCGAACGGGGGCGCATCCGGATCGAGCGTAATCTGGCGCAGGAGCGGATGACCGTCGACGTCGTGCGCAATCTGGGCGCCATCCGGATCGCCGATGTCAATCTCGAACTGCAGGCGCTGGGATCGGAAAAGTACAGCATCGGTCTCCATGATCCGTCGCAGGCGCGTTCGGAGACGCAGAGGCGCGCTGAATTCAAGCGGGACGACTGGCATGCCGTCGTGGCGACGACCTCGACACTGACGGCGGTCGGCGCGAACTGGCATTTCGCGGCAACGCTCGACGCTTATGAAGGTGGAACGCGGATATTCTCCCGCAACTGGGACCTGCTCATTCCACGATCAACAGCTGATCAAGCTCATGCAGAAGGAGCACTCGGCGCATAAAGGCGGGGACCAACGACCACAGAAGCGAAATAAGCAAGATTCCTGGGAGGGAAAAATGACCGAATATCTGAATACAATATCTCGCCGCCGCATTTTGGCCGGCATGGGCGCCGCTGCGGCGGTCGCCGCGCTTCCGCTCAAGGCGCGCGCCGCCTCTGCGGTGAAGGTCGGCTGGACCACCGATACCGAGCAGTCGATTCTCGGCAATATCACCGCCCTTATCCTGGAAAAGAAGCTGGGCATCGCGGTGGAGCGGGTCAGCAATCTCGGCGGCACGGGTATTGCCCATCAATCGATCATCAGCGGCGCCATCGACATCTACCCGGATTATACCGGCGACGCGCTGGCCAACGTTCTCAAGCTTGATCCCCTGACGGATCCGGCGAAGGCCTGGCAGGCCGTGCATGACGGCTATGCCAAAGACTACAAGATAACCTGGCTCAAGCCGACGCCATTCAACAATACTTATGCCCTGGCGCTGAAGGAAGTGACGGCCGCCAAGCTCAATATCACCACCATTTCCGGCCTGGCGTCGCAGGCGCCGAATTGGAAACTCGGCTGTTCGGTCGAGTTTGCCGGCCGGCCGCTGGACGGCTACCCCGGCATGTCGAAGCACTATGGCTTCAAGTTCGGCTCCGTCAAACCGATGGATGTCGGGCTGATGTATACGGCCGTCGATAGCGGCAGCGTGGATGTCATCGTCGCCTTCGCCACCGACGCCCGTATCGGCAAGGTAGGGCTGCGGGTGCTGCAGGACGACAAGCTGTTCTTCCCCTCCTACAACGCCGCTATCACCGTGCGCGACGACATCCTGGCGGCCCACCCCGATATCGCAGCCGCCATCGAGGCGGTGACCAGCACGCTGAAGACGGAAGTGCAGATCAAGCTGAACGGCCGGGCCGATATCGATGGCGTTGCGCCGGAAACCGTGGCCGAAGACTACCTGAAAGAGCTGAAGGTCCTCTAGAAAAGCAGCGCACATTAGTGGCGTGAGCTCCCGCCACTGATGTGATCGCCAGCTTTCGACTTGCGACGACGGGGCCGGATCGACCGGGTTGCCTCAATCAACCTGAAGCGACCCGGCCCCCAGCTGCCATGTGCGGATTCATATGGTAACCTGCTTTACTTTATCGGCTTAATGGTGTCCTCGTTCCGCGCATGAACATTTCGGCATTCCTAACGGCCAATTGGCACCGTATTCTCGAACTGACCCTGGGTCATATCGAATTGTCGCTTTATGCCGTCGGCATCGCTTTGGCGATCGGGATTCCAGTCGGCGTGTTGTGCTTCTGCATTCGTCCGGTGGCCGTCGTCACGCTGAACCTCGTCAGCGTGATCTATACGATTCCGACACTTGCCTTGTTCGGCATCATGATTCCCTTGCTCGGCATCGGCGCCTTGCCGGCGATCGTCGCCGTCGTCCTCTATTCGCTGCTGCCGATCGTGCAGGGCACCTATACCGGTCTTACCGCGGTTGCCCCGGAAATCCGGGAATCCGCGACCGGCATCGGCATGAGCTACGGCGCACGCCTGTGGCGGGTGGAATTTCCCTTGGCTCTGCCGGTGATCTTCGCCGGCCTGAGAGTTGCCGTGGTGAATGCCGTCGGCATGATGACGCTGGCTTCGCTGATCGGCGCCGGTGGGCTCGGTGACATGGTGTTTCGCGGCATTTCGACGCTCTCTTGGGCATTGGTGTTTGCCGGCAGCGTGCCTGTGCTGCTGCTGGCCATCCTGGCTGACCTGGGATTGCGGACTCTGGAGCTGCATTTCAAGCAGAAACAGGGACAGTCATGACGCTGGTCGATTACCTCGACACCTACCGCGACGATATTATCGCGCTCATCTGGCAGCATCTGCTGCTTTTCTTCCTCTCTCTGCTGGGCGCGGTGGTCATCGGCGTGATGCTCGGCATTGGCGTTGCACGTCTGCGCGCGGTTGCAACGGTGATCGTGCCCCTGATCAACCTGCTGCAAGCCTGTCCGGAGATCATTCTGTTGGCCGTGTCGATTCCCCTGCTGGGGATCGGCTTTCAGGGGGCTGTCATTCCGCTTTTCGTGAAAGGCGTCCTGCCCGTCCTGCGCAATACCGCGAGTGGCCTTGCCAATGTCGATCCGCGGACGGTCGAGGCGGCGAGGGGGCTTGGCCTCACGCCGGCGCAGATCCTGTTCCGCATCGAGCTTCCCGCCGCGCTGCCGATCATCATATCCGGCGTCCGGGTGTCGGCTGTCATGCTGATATCCGTCCTGACGCTCACGGCCTATATCGGCGTCGACAGCCTGGGAACCCTGATCGTGCAAGGTATTGCCCGGATGGACCCGATTCCGCTGATCGTGGGAGCGACTCTGACAGCCGCGCTGGCCTTGTCGGTGAACTATCTTCTTGTCGGCGCGGAACGCGTGGCGGCACGTCGTTTGACCTAAGGATCGAGACAATGGCGCAGGCCATCGAATTCAGAGCTGTCAGTAAGAAATTCGGCGACGGCCGTTCCGCCGTCGAACAACTGTCCTTTACCGTCGAGGAAGGAACGACCATGGCTTTGGTCGGGCCGTCCGGCTGCGGCAAGACCACCAGCCTGAAAATGATCAATCGCCTGACGGATCCCACCGGCGGCGAGATTCTGGTCCGTGGCCATTCCATTACGTCGCTGCCGATCCTCGAATTGCGGCGCTCGCTGGGATACGTCATCCAGTATATCGGCCTGTTCCCGCATATGACGGTGGCGGAGAATATCGCCGTTGTGCCCAAATTGCTGAACTGGTCCAAAACCAAGATCGATAACCGCGTGGATGAACTGCTCGATCTGGTCGGCCTGCCGCCCGGCGAATACCGCCAGCGCCGGCCGCGAGCCCTGAGCGGCGGCCAGCAGCAGCGTGTCGGCGTGGCGCGGGCGCTCGCCGCCGATCCGCCGATCCTGTTGATGGATGAGCCTTTTGGCGCGCTCGACCCGATCACCCGCGAGCATCTGCAGGACGAGCTGGTGCAGATCCAGCGCAAACTGCATAAGACTGTCGTGATCGTCACGCATGACATGGACGAAGCCGTGCGCCTGAGCGATCGGATTGCCGTCCTGCAGGCCGGACGGCTTGTGCAGCTCGATAGCCCGGCGGCGCTGCTCGCCCTCCCGGCGAACGCGTTCGTCGCGGATTTGCTGGGGCAGGGGCGGCTGCTGAAGCTGCTGCGAACCATACCGATCAGCAGGATCATGCAGCCGATGACGAGGGCTGTCGAAGGTCCCGGCGTAACCGAGCGCGCATCGATTGAGGAAGCGCTCCTGGCGATGCTGGCGAACAGCGCCCATAGCCTGACCGTTCTCGATCAGAGCGGCGTGCCGATCGGCAGCCTCAATGCGACGGATCTCGTCAGGGCCGTCAAAGCCATCGATCGCTAGTTCTATAAAATCGCTCGACGGCCTAGCACGCTGATCTGCGGTGCGCCTCCCCGTCTTTGAGGCGCTGCACGAGCCTTGCGCGAGGTAACCTGGGCGCAAGCAACGCCTATTTCCTCAGTCCCCGTAGGGTCTCTGACATGCCTGGCGCAGCCAGCTGCCCCTGGCGATCGGGGCGCTGTCGGCCAGACGGGCGCTCGCCTGGCGAAGCGGGATCGATAGTGCCGGCCCGGGCCGCAAAACCGACCGGCATTGAGCCAGATCAAGGCGCAATGGACCGGCGCCGGATATCAAATCAGCAAGGTACGCTGTCGATGTCCGCTTTTCATTCTTATCACCAACATAGCTTATCCATGCGCACGGTGCGCGCCTTGTCGCGGGAAACCGCACAAATGGCCGCCCCGCAGCTGCAGATTTGGCGACATCGATCAGCGCGCCAGCATGGCAGGCATATTTCTGTGAGCACCAGATGGCAATGAAACCACGATGGAGAATTGCGGCAGTCGGCGTTGTCGCGATCATAGCGGCGGCTGGTGCATATGCATTCTGGCAATGGCCGTCGGCCTGGCAGCAGGTGTTTGGCGCACCAGCCCCGGCCGATCAAGTCATGGTCTCGGGCAATATCGAGGCGCATGAAAGTGTTCTGAGTTTTACCGAAGTGCAGGCGTCGATTGTCGAGCTGTCGTTCGATGAAGGCGCCGTCGTCAAGGCAGGAACCGTTCTGGCACGTGTCGATGATCGACTTTACCAGCAGCAGGTGGATATCGACCACACCAACCTTCTGGTGGCTACCGCGCAAGTAACGGTAAATGAGAGCAACCTTGTAGCGACACAAAACAATGTGGTCAGCGATCAATTCGATCTTTCCGAGAAACAGCGGGACCAGGCTCGCGCCGAAGAACTCGCCCTCAAATATGCGGGATCCATTCAGGCGCGCGACCTCGCCCGGACGGCGACGCAGCAATCTGCGGCTGCGCTGGCGCGTGACCAGGCCATGGTGAAGATGGCGCAGGCCAATATCGATCTCGCGCTCCGAAATGTCGATGCCGCCGCGGCGAAGCTCAAGCTCGATGAAATCACACTTGCCTATGCAGTCCTGCGCGCGCCGTTTACCGGCGTCATTGCCGTGCGCGAAGCCGAATTGGGACAGCTCGCCGGACCGGGCGTCACGATCTTCACGCTGGATGACCTGGATCATATCTGGTTGCGCGCCTATGTGAACGAGCCGGATATCGGCAAAGTCCGCCTGGGCGAAGCGGTCGAGGTGACCACGGACACCTATCCGAAGAAAATCTATCACGGACGTATCAGTTTCATTTCTCCGCAGGCCGAGTTCACGCCAAAAACGGTCGAAACCCATGCCGAGCGCGTGACGCTCGTTTATCGGATTCGAATCGATATCGACAATCCCACCCACGAGCTTCTACCGGGCATGCCGGCAGACGCGATGATCCCGATACTGGCACCGGGGAAATGACCGTACCCGCGAAAGAGATCGCCGTCTCGGCGCAAGGTCTTGTCCGCCACTTCGGTGCCGTACCGGCCGTCCAGGGAGTCAGCTTCGACGTCAGTCGCGGCGAGATTTTTGGCCTGGTCGGTCCGGATGGCGCCGGCAAGACGACGATCATGCGGATGCTGGCAGGCATATTGAGGCCCCAGGCGGGTGAAATCCACCTTGAAGGCATCGATGTCATTGCCGACCCGGAGCGCGCAAAGTCGCGGTTGAGCTATATGCCGCAGCGGTTCGGTCTCTACGAAGATATGACCGTCGCCGAGAACGTCTATTTCTACGCCGAACTCTTCGCGGTGCCGCGTGCGGTCCGCCGGGCCCGAAGCAGCGAGTTGATGGCGGCCGCCGGCCTCGGTCCCTTTCAGCGTCGTCTGGCCGGTCAACTTTCCGGTGGCATGAAGCAGAAGCTCGGTCTTGTCTGCGCACTGATTCACACGCCCCAGGTTCTGCTTCTCGATGAGCCGACGACCGGGGTGGATCCGGTTTCGCGCCGGGATTTCTGGGCCATCCTCTACAGCCTGCGGGAAAGCGGCGTTACGATCCTGCTATCGACCGCTTATATGGACGAGGCGGAGCGCTGCTCTCGGCTCGCCCTGGTGAGCGCGGGAGAGATACGCCATTGCGATACGCCGGCGCGGTTGAAGCAAGCTATGCCGGGCGCACTCCTCGCCATCGCCGGCGACAACCCCCGCGACATACGCACCACGCTGACAGGGGCCCCGGGCGTGCTGGGGCTGCTCTTGATGGGCGACCGCGTCAATGTCCGTGTGGATGACGCCACGAAACGTACGCCCGAACTGCTGGCGAGGCTTGCGGCGCACAATATCGTCCCGTCGGAAATCGCGCGGATCGAACCGGCAATCGAAGATGTCTTCGTGGCGCTGCTCGGTACGGGAAGCGCAGCATGATCAATCCGGCAGCCGTCGCCGCGGAACCGACAGTAACCGCACATGGACTGACAAAGAAGTTCGGCGCGTTTACCGCCGTCGATCAGCTGGATCTGACGATTGCCAAGGGTGAGGTGGTTGGGTTCATAGGCCCAAATGGCGCCGGCAAGTCGACGACCATCCGCATGCTCTGTGGATTGCTGCGGCCAACCGCGGGAACGGCCTCGGTGGCCGGATTCGATGTCGGGCTGCAGGCCGAGGCCGTGCGCGCGCATATTGGCTACATGTCGCAGAAGTTCTCGCTCTATGGCGATCTCACGGTAAGGGAGAATCTGCGGTTCTTCGCCGGCCTGTACCATGTCCCACGCCGCGATATGATCGCGCGCATGAAGGAGGCCATCGCGATGGCGGCGCTGGACGGGCGGGAGGATACGCTTGTCCGCACGCTCGCCGGCGGTTGGAAACAGCGGCTCGCGCTCGGCTGCGCAATCCTGCATCGCCCACCTGTCCTGTTTCTGGATGAACCGACATCAGGTGTCGAACCGGAGGCCCGGCGGCTTTTTTGGGACTTGATCCACAATATGGCGGCGGATGGGGTCACCATCCTGGTTTCGACACACTACATGGATGAGGCCGAATACTGCAGCCGCATTGCGCTGATCAACGCGGGAAAACTGGTGGCGATCGGCAGCCCCGGTGAGCTTCGGCGGCGCGCGCTCGGCGGCGATCTCTATGAACTCGACTGCGAGGTCCTGGGGGCAGCTCTGACAGCTCTCCGGCAGGCGCCGGATGTCATCGATGCGGCGATCTTCGGGGACAAGCTGCATGTCCTGCTGCATCAAAGCGCAACAGGCACTGCCGATCTCTCGTCATTTCTCCAGCAACGCGGAATTGCGGCGGGTGTGCCTCGACCCATCCCCGCCAGTCTTGAAGATGTATTCGTTCAGCTCGTGTCGCACGGGCATAGCGGGCAGGCGGGGTCATGAGTCCCCGGCGACTGCTTGCGATGGCGTTCAAGGAAACGCTGCAGATTTGGCGAGATCCGCGCAGCCTCGCGATCGCCTTGCTGATGCCGCTGATGCAGATGGTGCTCCTCGGCTACGGCGTCAGCCTTGATATCAAGCGCGTTCCACTCTGCATCTATGATCAGGAGAACAGCCAGCCGAGCCGCGAACTCGTGAGCCGACTTGTCGCGTCGGGCTGGTTCGCGCGCGTCCATACGCTGGAAAGCGATCGCGCGGTGCGGGAGGCGATGGACCGGGCGACGTGCATCGGCGCGGTCACAATTCCCGTCAATTTCTCGCGGGTACTGAGTGTCACCGGAAAGGCGAATATACAGGCGGTGTTCGATGGCACGGACGCCAACACCACCAACATCGCCATTGGTTACGCACAAGGCGTGATCGCGCAAGCGACAGCCGACCTGCAAAACCGCTGGGCGGGAGCGCATGGTTCACAACCCGCCACCGTCGGTGCGGTGGATCTAAGGTCGCGCGTTTGGTTCAACGAAGGCCTCGACAGCCGAAATTTCATCATTCCAGGCGTGGTCGCCGTCATCCTGGCCCTGGTGGGTGCTCAATTGACCTCGCTCACCGTCTCCCGCGAATGGGAGCGTGGCACGATGGAGCAATTGATCTCGACACCGGTCACGGCGCTCGAAGTGATGCTCGGCAAGCTCTTGCCCTATTTCGCCATCGCCTTGCTCGATGCAGCATTCTGCCTCTGTGCGGCGGCCTTCTGGTTTAAGGTTCCATTCCGCGGCAGCGCGGTGACCCTGCTGACAACGACTGCGCTGTTCGCGATCGTCGTTCTGGGCATCGGCTATCTCATTTCCGTCCGCATTCGCAGCCAGCTCGGCGCAAGCCAGATCGCGCTCATGTTGACGATGCTGCCGACGACCATGCTGTCTGGATACACTTTCCCGATCGACCAGATGCCGGCGTTCATTCGCGCGGCAACCCTTGTCGTCTACGCCCGCTATTATGTCAGCATTCTGCGCGCTGTCTTCCTCAAGGGCAGTCCCATCGCGGATCTCGCGGGTCCGGTCCTGGCGCTTTCGCTATATGCGATCGTCATCATCTTTCTTGCCGCGCGCGCGTTTCGAAAGCGATTGGATTAGGCCATGCTCGAACGCCTCTATGTCATGTTGATGAAGGAATTCCTCGAACTTCGCCGGGATCGGTGGGCGATGTTCCGGCTGGTGGTTCCGCTCATTCTTCAGGTAGTTGTCTACGGCTATGCGGCTACCTTCACCGTCAATCATGTGGCGACGGCTGTGCTCGATCTGGACCGCAGTCAGGCGAGCCGCAACCTGATCTCCCATTTCGCCGCGACCGGCCGCTTCGACATCGTCGATTTTGCCGAGGGGCAGGATCAGATCACCCACGATATCGACACAGGCCGGGCGACGCTTGCAATCCTGATACACGCCGGCTTTTCCCAGCATCTGAACAATGGCCAAACCGCACCGCTCGAAGTCGTCGTTGACGGCACGAATTCAAATACGGCGCTGATCGCGTCCGGCTATGTGGCTCAAATCGTTACCCGGTTTCAGGCTGAGGAGATGAGCAAGGCCTGGCCCGCGCAGGTCGATGCGGCGCCGGGCACGATCGCGGTATCGCTGCAGGAGAGGCCTTGGTTCAACGAAGGGCTGGAGGATCGCTGGTTCTTCATCCCGGGAGTCATCGGGACGCTTACCTTGATGCAGGTGGTCAGCCTTACCGCCTTCGCAATCGTCCGTGAACGCGAGGTGGGCACACTGGAACAAGTCATGGTGAGCCCGATTCGCCCCGTCGAATTCATCCTCGGCAAGACCGTGCCTTTCTTTCTCATAGGCCTCGGCGACATAGCCCTGGTGGCAACCATCGGCGTTCTATGGTTCAACGTCCCCTTTACCGGCAGCCCCTGGATCATACTCCTGGGCGCCTGTCTCTTTCTGCTTGCGGCGCTTGGCCTGGGGCTTCTCCTGTCGACATTGTCGCGCACACAGCAGCAGGCCTTCGCGCTCAATTTTTTCCTGATCAACCCTCTGTTCATCCTGTCCGGATTTGCCTTTCCGATCGCGGCGATGCCGAAAGTACTGCAGTGGTTCACCCTCATCAATCCGCTGCGCTATTTTCTCGTCGTCATTCGCGCGGTGTTCCTCAAGGGCGTTGGAATAGACATTTTATGGCCGCAATTTGCAGCAATGGGGCTGCTTGGCGTGGGCATGCTGTCGCTCAGTGTCTTGCGCTTCCGCAAGTCGCTGGACTGATACAGCTCACTGAGACGCGTCGCAGACCGAACCCAGGCTTCCGGGGCAAGAGCAAGATTATCTGAGACGTGATGGTGGGGGCGTCAGATGGCTTCTATGCACACCGGACGTGTCGCGTTGAGGATAGTATTCCAGCGCCGAAGTCTGTGCATGGTGATAGACAGCCGATCGTGGCGATCCGCCACGGATACTGAATGCTGTTCCGGTTCACGGAAGCCAGCCCGCATGACTGCACGTCAACCCATTTACTGAAAGGAACGCTCATGCGTCTCAAAGGCAAGGTCGCCATTATCACAGGCGGTGGTACAGGAATCGGTGAAGCCATTGCCCAGAAATTCGTTCGCGAGGGCGCGCAGGTTGTGCTCGCCGGCTTGCCTTCTGACCCGGTTCGCGACGTCGCCGATGCGATCGTCGCCGGCGGTGGCGAGGCTGCGGCTTACCTTGGCGACCTCGCCGAGGAGGAGGAAGCACGAGCCTGCGTGGAATTGGCCATCGGACGCTTTGGGCGCCTCGATGTGCTTGTGAACAATGCCGGCGTTTTCATCGCGAACGCTGCAACGGAACACTATCGCATCGAGGATTTTGATCGAACAGTGTGCAACAATCTCAGAACCGCCTTTCTGATGACCAAGTACGCTTTGCCACACCTGCAGAAGACCCGCGGAAACGTCCTGTTTACCGGTTCCGAGGCGGGCCTGAGCGGTTCGCCGATGATGGCACCTTACGGCGGCACCAAGGGTTTCCTCCACGCCTTCATGAAGGGCGTGGCGCTCGAGCAGGCGCCGCATGGGGTGCGCGCGAACTGCGTCTGTCCGGGACCCATCGATACCGCCTGGACGCGCGGGCCGGCGAGCCCGATTGGACTTGCCGAGCAAGAGACAATCGGCAGCATGGTTCCACTCGGGCGCCGGGGCACACCGGAAGAGATGGCAAACATCTTCGCCTTTCTCGCCTCGGATGAAGCCAGCTATGTGACGGGAGCATTGTTGCTGGCGGATGGTGGGGTGACACCCGCCAAAGGAGACATCGGCGCATCCCTTTCGCAGGAACTGCGGCAGCCGCCGTCCACCACCTTGCCGTTGAAGCATTCGCATGACGGGTTGAAGAACAAGGAGGTCTACCGCGCGGCACCATAGGAGAGCACTCACCCCTGGACGCGAAAACTGGCTCCGGCTGCTATTGGTCTTACGATGCATAGGACGCCGCGTACCGCGCGGCGACGTGTCGAATTCAGGCCGCGCGCATCGCCGCGAGGAAGTCGAGCACCATGCTGCGCATGGCTTCCGCTTCACGGGTCAAGTCCTGCGAAGCCACCAGGACTTGGCGTGCCGAAGCGCCAGTGCGCGAAGCCACCTCGTTCACCTGGACGATATTACCCGATACTTCCTCGGTTCCCCTGGCAGCCTGCTGGATATTGCCGGAAATTTCCGCGGTGGCGGTATTCTGCTGCTCGACTGCTGCGGCGATGGCGGCGGCAATCTCATCGATCCGGTTGATGGTGCCGCCGATACCCTTGATGGCATTCGCCGCCGCGCTGCTGACCGACTGCATCGCCAGGATCTGCTCAGAGATCTGGTCCGTCGCTTTTGCCGTCTGGTTGGCGAGGTTCTTCACTTCCGAAGCGACCACGGCGAACCCTTTCCCGGCATCGCCGGCACGGGCCGCCTCGATAGTCGCGTTAAGCGCCAAAAGATTGGTCTGTGACGCGATCGAGTTGATGAGTTCGATCACCTTGCCGACATTTGCTGCCGTCTCGACAAGGCCGGCGACCGTTCCATTGGTGTGTTCAGCCTCGGAAACCGCCTGCCGGGCTATGTTTTGTGACATCGAGGCCTGCTGGCCGATCTCCTGTGTGGACTTGGCCAAGTCATCGGTTGCGGCGGCCACCGTCTTGACATTGGCGCTGGCTTCCTCCGACGCAGCGGCGACGGCCGTCGCCTTCTCGGCGCTATCAGCGGCAGAGCCGGTCATCTGCTGTGCCGTGCCGTTGAGTTCCACCACGGCGGCGCTGACCGTATCGAGTACGCCCTTTATCTTTGCGTCGAAACCGCTGATGAGTTGCTCCACGGCCTCGGCACGCAGCTGCTTGGCCGCGACTTCCGCCTGCTGCTCGGCCTCGAGCCGCTGACGCTGGACGGCATTTTCCTTGAATACGCCGACGGCTGCCGCCATCGAGCCGATCTCATCCCTGCGGTCGGTACCCGGGATTGCGACCGAGAGATCTCCTTCCGCCAAAACGGCCATCGCTCTGGTCAGGGATGACATGGGCCTCACCACGCGCCGGCTGACGATGGTGAAGCCGAACAGACAGAGGGCGACGGCGGCGGCGAGGAAGGCGATGTCCAGGAGCAGGCCGAGGCGCAGCTGGGTAACGCGGCTCGCCGCGTGCTTTTGAATGACGTCGACAACCAGATTGACGAAAGATTTAAGAAGTTCAGAGGGCGGCTTCGACAGGCTTCGCCATTGCTTTGCCGTCATTTCCGTCTTCTGGCCAGACGACAGAGCTTCGAAGACGGTATCGCGCTGCGGCGCGAAGTCGGCGAAATAGCCCTTCTTGATTCCGGCGACGGCGGTTGTCAGTTCTTGTGCGGTTTGGTCGGCGTTGAGCGCGCTTTGCAATGCGTCCCAGGCGGTATCCAGCTCTGCATGGGCATCAGTCGCCTTTTGCCGGCTGGCGGCTGAGATATTGCCGGCGATCAGGGCGTCCTCAATTTGCCGACGATAGCGGGAATCTGAATCGCGTACCGTCCAGCTCAGATCCCGCGCGGCAAGCAACTGATCGACCACAGGGTCGACCAATCGGATCGAGCCGGCGAAGGCGGCCGACGCATCTCCCATCCCGTCGACATAGGTCGCTGCGTAGGCGTAGAAGGTCTTGCGGATGGTGTCGTCACGCTGAGCAACCGGCAACTGTAAGGCGGCCTCCGCCTGGCGCCGCAGATTATCGTATTGTTGGGCGCCCTGCTGCAGCTTGGTCAACCAACGATCGTGATCCGGAACATCGCCATGCGAGATCGCTTCGAGTGCTGCGGCCAAGGCCGGTACGGCAATTGCCTTCATGCTGTCGACGTCGTCGCGCGCCTCTTTGTTGTCCGGTTCGGCATCGATCAGTGCGCGATTGAGCGAGCTGCGATCATTGCGCATCGCCTGCATTGCCTGGAATACCAGCTTATCGACGGTAGTGACGGCTTCGATATGCTCTGCCGTCTGATAACTTCGCCAGCCTTCAAATAGCGACCATCCTGATATCGTGACCAAGAGCAGCGCGATGGCACCCACAGTGCCGTTCAGAATGAACTTGATCGACAGGCCTGAAGCACGGGTGAGTTTGGACATCGCGGACCCTGCAGTCGAAAGTCGTGGACTGTGTATGGGAGGACTCGGCGGCCGGTCCGGCGCTTGGAACCGACGCAGTTGAAAGCCTATGCATGTCGCCAGAGTTTGCCGAGGGAACGATAGTCGCTGCAAACGATAGCTCTAGAGTGCAGGTTAGGAAACGCGTCTTAAAAATCTGTTAAATCGGAAGCTGCCTTCGAGTAGTTTCAATCGCAGCGCCTTTCCTGAAGATCTCAGTTCGCTCGTCAAACATACTTGGATGTGCCAGAGATCGGCGGACAGCAAGAAGGCTCCCGTGCCGAGCGGCCCCGATTGCCGCTGGTCGCCGTTGAAGCGGTAACGTGCAGGTTTCGATTTATTTCGAACCTTATTAAACGGGAAGGGACTGACATCGATGTTAGCGTTATGAAAAGACGTCCGGCTCAAGGCCAGGAGAAAAGAGAGACAGCGCGCATTCGCGGGGAATTTTAGCTTGATTTGAAGAAGCACTCTCGTCCGAAGAAGAAAGAGAGATCACCACAGAACTTGTATGCGAGAGGCGATACCGTCCTGGCGGAGGTCATCTGCCTGCCTCGAGTTCTCTCTATTTCGTCTCTTCTGATTTTCACCCGCTTAGTTATGGAATTTACCAGAGCCGATCTAGCGCATTCGTAGCAGCGCGAATGCAGGCCTGTTTTGATGCTCGAGGAAAGTCACCGTCAAAGAGCGGCACGCGGATGCTGACAACATCATCGGTGGAGCCCATCTCGGCAGAAGGAATCTGGCGTGATCGCTGGAATCAGTTGCGCACTGCAAGCCACGGTCTGAAGCGAACCCAGAGCATGCGCTGCAGGGTCCATTTGGCGCTGTCCAGCGGCTGTAGGGTACTGGTGCCGATGCGTTCCTGATACGGAATGAAGACGGAGGCAACACGATAGCCCAGGCTGATCGGCAGCAGCAGCAATTCAACCGGCAAGGCAGCGCCAGCGGGCCGATAGGGCAAGCGGTCTATCATCGAGCGACGATAGGCGCGCATACCGGAGTGCAGATCGGTCAGTCGCCGCCCAAACAGGATCGAGGCAATCAGAGCGAAGGCCCAGTTGGCGAAATAATTGATCCTAGGCATCGCCGCAGGTTTATGCTGCAGGCGTGAACCGTCAACCAGATCCCACCCTTCTTCGGTGACCATACGCGCCAGCGGAACGATTCGGTCGGCCGGATAGGTATCGTCACAATCCATCGTCACGACTACCTCACCACTTGCCGACCGCAAGGCGAGATCCATTGCCCGGCCATAGCCCTGAGGCGGGAATTGCCGGATGACCCGGGCGCCAAGGCTGGCTGCTATGTCGGGTGTCCGGTCACGGCTGGAATCGACGATGACAATTTCGGCCCCGGGTGCCGCCTGCCGAATATCGGTGATCACTTTGCCGACTGCGGCTTCCTCATTCATCGTGATCATGACGACGGATATAGCTGTTCCAGACATCCCGAGTTGCCCTGTTTTCATTGCTGGCCAGCTTGATACAGCCGGCATCGAGGCTGGCGATATTCGGCGAGCCACTCATTTCAGACCTACATTTCGTCTGATAGATAAGAATACATTCGTTAAATCAATCTGAATGTGTAAGGTGTGACAACCTTACGGCAGGCTCGAATCCGACATGACCACGAAACCGACCCCCATGCGTGCGCCCTTCTTCGAAGCGATCATGATTGTCACGGGGGGGTTTATGGTGCTCACGGTGTGGCTGGGATATGACGGGCTCATCCATGATTCACGCCTCTATACTCTGCAGGCACTGAATGCCGTCGATCCCGCCCGTTATGGCAAGGACATCTTCCTGGCCTACGGATCGCAAGATCAGTTCACCCTTTTCAGCCCCTTTTATGGCTTAGCGGTTCGATTACTGGGCGTATTTGCGGCAAATCTCATGCTCTATCTTCTGGGAGCCGCGCTATGGCTGACCGCGACGGTGAGGCTCGGCACTAGATTAGATGTGCCGGTCCTGATCATCCTGGCATTTTTCATCATGCTGCCAATGTATTATGGTCCCACTCACCCGGATCTCCACGGACGTGATGTCACCGGATTCCAGGTCAAAGAGTCCTTCGTCACGCCGCGCCTCTACGCGGAGGGGTTTTGTATTTTCGCACTCGGCCTCCTGCTTGCGGGACGGCGGGTTGCCGCATCTGCAAGTTGGCTGCTCGGCTTTGTCCTTCACCCCGTCATGGGCCTTGGTGCCTTTCAGGTCGGATATCTACTGGAGTTGCTGAAGTCGCCACGGCGATGGTTATGGCTTGCGGTTGCCATGGCCGGTGCTCTGGCCGTCGTCACGGCGGGTCTGAGCGGGATCTCTCCCGCAAATCGGTTGTTCGTCGTGGTCGCCGGCGATTGGCTGGAAGCAGTGTCGTTGCGCTCAACAGCGAGCATCGTCCTCTGGCACAAGGGCTTGGCTCATGCTGCCGTCGACGCGATGCTGGCAGCGACGTTGCTGCTTGATCACAGACCCTTGGTACAACGACTGGGCAAGGCGACGCTTATCGCCGCGGGGTTCGGTCTGTTTGCCTATTGGATCGGCTGGGATATTTTGCATCTCGAATTGTTTTTGCAAGCCCAGCCCTGGCGGGTCGTCTGGGTCCTGACATTGGTCAGCCGGTTAGCGATAACGCTGTTGGCGGCGGCGTGGTGGCGCGGCGATACCCGCAAGGGCATGGCCTTGTGGGTCTTCCTTCCCGCGATCGGCCTGGAAGGTTGGCCACAGGTGTTCCTGGCACTTGTTGGAATTACTCTCGCATTTGCCGCCGAGATGACGAGCGTGGAGCGGGGATCGTCGCGGACGGAAAAGTTGATCCGGCTATGCGCCGTCATGGCATCGGTTGCCGGTTTCGCTCTGTCGGCTATGGTCACGGCTCGCTACGTGTTTGACGTATCGCAGGCCTCATCGGGAGGCGCGTCCACATCTTCCCTGCTTGCAGCCATGGAAATTGGCGCTGTCTTCCTACGGCTCAAGCCGGCGCTGGTCCTGGCGATAGCACTCGGTATTGTTTGGGCATATCGGTACCGAGGTTGGATGCTTCCCGGCCTTCTAGCCCTGATTCCAGCGTTCCTGCTTACGTTCTTCTGGACCTTGACGTTACTTCAAGGCGAAGTCGCCCGCACATATCATCTGATATCGATGATGAGAACGGCCGCTGGAAACTTGTCGCGTTCGGGTGACATCCTTTGGGAAGGAGATCCTGATCTGGTCTGGGTCGGCCTTGGCCGCACATCCTATTTGTCCCCGGAGCAGCAAAATGTCGTTGCCTTTTCGCGTGACGCTGCGATCGAGATCCTGCGGCGGGCAAAGCACCTCGAAGTTACGGGCGCGCCTGCCGCCAATCTTCGTTATAGAACCTCCTGGCTCACTTACGGCCATCCGTGGGCTCCGCGGGCATTGCCCCGCCTATGCGAAGATCCTATGATCGCCTATGTCGTCGCCGATCGCCAACCCTATCGCGCCCTGATTGCCCTTGACGCCTCGAAATATGGGGCTGGCGCGCTCTATATCTATGATTGCGCGGACCTCATCCCAGAATAGCCGGTATGGCCTATGACGCCAGGCTGCAAGCGCGACATTCATTTGCCATTGAGACGTGCTGCGACAGCAAGACCGCGGCGAATTGCTTCATCCATATTGATATAGGAGAATTCGGCATTCCGCCCGGAACTGACAATGCCCAGTTCGTTCAGGTAGTTGAGGCCGGCGGCCAAGTTCTCTGCATAGTCGAATGTGCGGATGACATAAGCATATTTCGTGCGATGCACCGCCTGGAAGCGCAGATTCTTGGGATCGATCAAGGAGAGCCTGGCAAGGTCGCCAACCACGCGCGCAATCAAGTCGTCATCCGTCAAGTCGTGAATGCCGTCACCTGGATTTGTCGTGATCTCAGCCATCACTCCCATATGCCCCGCCGGAGCGGCGCCGGGGCTGAAGTTATGCGGAAAGGAGACACGGTGAAACGGTACCGACGGGTCGGGAATATAGAGAGCAGTATAGGGGAGGGGTGACGTCGTCTCGACGCCGAGCATGACGACGCTCAGAGAGTTAAAACGCAAGGCCGCGACGCGCTCGGTAACGTTCTCAGGCACATCGGGCAAGGCCCGGATCAGATCCTGGATGGGAATCGTCGAGATGAGACGCTCATAGTGCCGGGTCTCGTTACCGTCGCTGACATGCCACTGAGCACCTTCCCGCCAGACATAGCGCACGCGGAAGCCGGTGGAGACGGCTCGGCATTTCTCAGCGAAGGCCTGGGCGAGCGCCTCGATGCCGCCAGCGCGGGGATATTGGAAGTAAAGCTGATGGGTATATCCCTCGGTTTCGATACCCACGGCCGACTTGATGATATCCTCAGCCGGCGGCCGCGGCACCCGCCCTTCGACCCAGTCCGAACTCATCTGATCGCTCGGCAGATTCCAGATCTTTTCGTTATAGGGCAGCATATATTTCTCGGCGATACCCTTGCCAAAGGTCGCGTAGATCCAATCCTTGAGTGTATTGCCGCCTTTGTATTCATTGAACAGGAAGTGATAGAGGCAATCATAGCGATCTTCAGCCGATAATGAGCCGAGTCCGTTCTCAAAGGGGTATTTCACGTAACGGCCGTCGTAGAGAATCTGATTATTGCGACGGCTGGTCGCTACGTTGTCGCCGAGCATGGAGATCATGTAGTTCAAGACGTCTTTGTTTTGCGAAAACATAATATGCGGGCCACCGATATCGAAGGTGTATCCACCTGCAACCAGGCTGCGACAATGACCGCCCGTAACCTCATCGGCTTCGAGAATTTCGCACGGCTCATCGAGATGCGCGCCGATCACCAGCCCAACTAGGCCACCACCGAGGATTCCGACTGTCATCGTTTTCCGCCTGTTATCCTCGACCGAGAGCGGCCATTCTGTTGTGAGGGAATCGAAGCACTTTCGAGATAAATTCTACGCGCTTGCACAGCGTGTTTGACACTGCTGGCGGCAGGTTAATTTTCCGTTATTCATGCTTTTTTTACGTGTCCCTGCGAGGCTGTCCGAGTACGAGATTATGCCGCCTTCGGAAGCCAGCATGACATTCACGCAGACCTATCTGGACGAGACGATTGACATCATCAAGGCCTTGCCGACGGCATCGATCGACGCCATCGCCAAAGGATTGGCCCATTTGCGCGATGCGGGCGGACGCCTTTTCATTCTTGGTGTCGGTGGTTCGGCCGGCCATGCCGGCCACGCAGTCAATGATTTTAGAAAAATCTGTGAGATCGAAGCCTACGCTCCGACCGACAATGTGTCCGAACTGACGGCCCGGACCAATGACGAAGGCTGGGAATCGGTTTTTGCGGAATGGCTGAAAACGTCCCGCCTGGGATCGAAGGACGCCATTCTGGTGTTCTCGGTTGGCGGCGGCAACAGGGACAAGAGCATTTCGGTCAATTTGGTTCGGGCGCTGGAACTGGCACGTGTTCGCGATGCCAGAATTTACGGCATTGTCGGCCGTAATGGCGGGTTCACTGATAGTGTAGCGGACGCTTGTGTGGTTATCCCCCCGCTCTATGAGGACCGAGTCACGCCGCATACCGAAGGTTTGGCCGCGGTCGTCTGGCATCTGCTCGTCAGTCATCCCGCATTGAAGCGCGTGCAGACGACCTGGGAATCCAGGAGATGATGCTGACCGATCGTGGCCGTAATTTTTGTGTCATCGGCGGAGCTGGCTTTATCGGCAGCCATTTCGTCGACCGCTTGCTCGCAGACATTGATGTCGCTTCAGTCGTTGTCTACGACAATTTCTCCAGTGGGCGCCGCTTCCATCTTGCTCATCACGGAAACGAATCGCGTTTGCGCGTCATCAGCGGCGATGTCAAGGAACTGAACGCGTTAACGGCGGCCTTGACCGGTGTCGAGGTCGTTATCCATCTCGCCTCTAACCCTGATATCGCCAAGGCGATGACCGATCCTCAGGTCGATTTCATCGAAGGTACTGCATTGACCAACAATGTCGTCGAAGCGATGCGACGCAGCGGCGCCGGCCGAATTCTTTACGCCTCGGGCAGCGGCGTCTATGGCGATCTCGGCTACGTTGAGGCCGAGGAGGATCATGGCCCCCTCATTCCCAGCTCCACATACGGCGCGAGCAAGCTCGCGGGCGAGGCGCTGATTGCTGCCTACGCTGCCATGTTTGGCATCTCGGGTTGTGTGTTCCGGTTTGGCAATGTAGTCGGTGCTCGTCAGACCCACGGCGTCGGTTTCGACTTCGTGCGCCGATTGTCGACGGATAAGACGCGTTTGCGCATACTCGGCGATGGCCGGCAAAGCAAGTCTTATATTCACGTCGATGATGTCGTCGATGCCGTTCTGCTGGCGCATCAGCGTGTCGATGCGCCGTTCCAGACCTTCAACGTAGCAACAGGTGATTATATCTCGGTGCGAGAGATCGCCGACCTCGCGGTCGAATGCATGGGCCTATCCCCGATGAATGTTGCCTATGAGTATACGGGTGGCGACCGTGGCTGGAAGGGCGATGTGCCGATCGTCCGTCTCGAGACCAAGCGGATCCGGGGGCTCGGTTGGAAAAACCGACTGAATACCAGGGAAGCCGTGCAACAATCGCTGCACGACATCCGCGAGGATGTACGAATTGGCCGCATCCAATAATATGAGCGGCGGCAGAGCCGCCGTCTTTCTGGATCGAGACGGTGTCCTCAACCGCGCCGTGATCAAGGACGGCCGTCCGTTCCCGCCGGCCAGTGCCGAGCAGATGGAAATTCTGCCAGGCGTGATCGAAGCGTGCAGCGGCTTGAAACGGGCAGGGCTGCTGCTCTTCTGCGTAACGAACCAGCCGGATGTGGCGCGCGGCTTGGTGAGCCGGCCTATAGTCGAAGAGATAAACCGTCAGCTCGGGGATGTCCTTGATCTCGATGCCATCGCCGTATGTTGGCATGATGATGCCGATCAATGTGATTGCCGCAAACCGCTGCCCGGCTTATTGCATCGCCTCGCCGCGCAGTACGGCGTCAGCCTTAACTCGAGCATCATGGTCGGAGATCGGTGGCGTGATATTGAAGCCGGCCAGCGGGCCGGCTGCACGGTGGTCTTCATCGATCACGGCTATGTTGAACGCCGACCAACGACGGCGGACGCAGTGTTTTCCTCGCTCGCCGACGCTGCTCCCTGGATACTCAACCATCTAGCAAGAAAAGGGCTCTGAGCGATGGATCTGACCGATCTGGCCGTGAAGATCTTTGCCGACGGTGCCGACATCGCGGGCATGCGCGTGATGCGGGACAAGCCCTATATCAAGGGCTTCACGACGAATCCCACGTTGATGCGCAAGGCGGGCATCACGGATTACGAAGGTTTTGCGCGGTCCGTAATCTGCGCCATACCCGATCTGCCAATATCCTTCGAGGTCTTTGCCGACGATTTCGCCGCCATGGAAGCGCAGTCGCGGCGTATCGCCAGCTGGGGAGACAACGTTTATGTTAAGATCCCGGTCACCGACACTAGCGGACGCAGCGCCGTCCCCCTGATCCGGCGATTGGCTGCAGCCGGTGTCAAGCAGAATGTAACGGCTTTGATGACGCTTCAGCAGGCGCAGGAAGTTGCCGGGGCGCTTGCTGGCGGGCCGTCATCCTACATCTCGGTTTTCGCCGGCCGGATTGCCGATAGCGGCCGTGATCCATTGCCGATCATGTCCGCTTGCTTGCGTCTGATGGAATCCGAACCTCAGCTCGAATTGATCTGGGCGAGCCCGCGCGAAGTCTACAACATCATCCAGGCCAATGACATCGGCTGCCACATCATTACCGTGACGAATGACTTGCTTGCGAAGACGGCGCTGTTCGGCAAGGATCTTGATGATTTCTCGCGTGAAACCGTTCAGATGTTCTACAGCGATGCCGTCGCCGCCGGCTTCACGCTCACCGTCTGATTTGCCGATCAAGCTGACATAAGGCCGTATCAATGCTGGTGACACGTACCCCTCTGAGATTGTCGATTGGCGGCGGCGGCACGGACCTTCCTTCCTATTACGAACGCTTTGGCGGATTTGCTATTTCGGCTGCCATTAGCCGGCATGTCTACATCGCCATCAGCCGGTCATTTTACCCAGGATACCATTTGAAGTATTCGCAGCTGGAGCTGGCTCATACATTGGATGAAATCCGTCATCCGCTGTTTCGCGAGGCTCTTCGACAGCACGGTGTGGAACCTCGAATCGATATATCCAGTATTGCGGATGTGCCGGCCGGAACAGGGCTCGGTTCTTCAGGAGCATTCCTCGTCGGTCTTCTGCACGCGCTCCATGCTTACAAACGCCAGCCCATTGATCCGGCCGGACTCGCGAAGGAAGCTGTTTCCATCGACATGGGACTTCTTGGCGAGCCGGTCGGCAAGCAGGACCAGCATATTGCGGCTTACGGCGGGATCATCTGCCAGGAATACCATTCAGACGGCGAGGTGACGATCAGGCCATTGGAACTTTCTGATTCCGCCTCGCGCGAACTGTGCGAAGGGTTGATGCTTTTCTTCACCGGTCAAAGTCGAAGTGCTTCCGGTCTTCTCGCGGATCAGAAAAGGCGATCGGAGAGCGGCGATTCGGCGATGATCGAAAACCTGCACTTCATCAAGGCTCTTGGCCTTCGCATCAAAGCAGCCTTGGAAGCGGGCGATATTGATGCCTTTGCCGGGATGATGCATGAGCATTGGCTCCATAAGCGGGGGCGCTCGCCAGGCATGTCGAATGGACACATAAATGAGAGCTATGATCATGCCATGAGAAACGGCGCATTAGGCGGAAAGCTGGTCGGTGCCGGCGGCGGCGGGTTTCTTCTTTTTTATACCCATGAGAGGGCCAAGCTGCGCCGCGCGATGGCTGAAATCGGTCTGGAAGAAATGGATTTTGCTTTTGACTATGACGGGTCGATCGTCATGGTTCGGGACTGATCCGATGCAATGTGTGGTCCTCGCGGGAGGTCTTGGGACGCGACTGGGCCAACTTACGCGAGCCGTTCCCAAAAATCTCGTGAATGCCGCTGGCAGGCCGTTCGCTGACCATCATCTAGAGCTCCTTGCGCGGCAGTCGATCCGACATGTCACCTATTGCATTGGTCATCTCGGGAGCCTCATTCGCGATCATGTTGGTGATGGAAGCCGCTTCGGCCTGACAGTCGACTATGTGGATGAAGGAGCAGCACTGCTCGGTACCGGCGGAGCGTTGCGGCTAGCGCTCGACCAGGGAGCGTTGGCGGAAAAGTTTTTCGTGACCTTTGGAGATTCCTACCTGACTACCTCGTTCCCTGCGGTCTGGGCCGCAGCTGAAGCGTCCCGACCCAGCGCTTTAATGACCGTCTTCCGAAATAATGGAAAATGGGACGCGAGTAACGTCGTTTATCGAAACGGCAAGGTGGAACTATACGAGAAGAGCCGCGCCGATGCCGCGGCTATCGGCATGGAATGGATTGATTACGGACTACTCGTCCTTCGAAAGCAATTGATCGAAGAGGGAATTCGACCCGGGGAGGGGGCCGACTTAGCTGTCCTGTGTAATCGCCTCAGTATAGAAGGCCGCCTGGCCGGATATGAGGTTGACGAGCGATTTTATGAGATCGGAACGGTGAGCGGGTTACGTGATTTTGAAGCCTATATTGCAGGGAGGGTCGCGGAGAAGCGCTCTGGGCAGGGCTGAGCTGATGATGATGATGATGCTACTTCCCGTGAGAGCTCGGAATTGGCGGGCTGCGGTAAGCTCTGCCCGGCGCGTTCGTCGGTTCGGCGATGAGAACGATGCGAAAGGCGAACAAACCCTTGGCCAAGACGCAGACCCCATATTCCAGCGGATATAGATAGCGGCGATAAATCTTGTACAGCCTCGATTCCAGGATAAGCCCTGGATTGTTGGTATTTTCAGGTCCTCCGTCGCGTGCCATTAGTCTTTTTATCAGTGGCAAAAAGGCTCTGATCAGGCCCGGCTCCAATGTTGTCCGCACAACGGTAAACCCTGCCTCACGCAAGAGGATTCTGGCGGTGCGGAAGGTGAAAAGCGAAGGTGAGTACGATCCATGACGCCGCTGTCCCTATAGTTGAAGGATCCGGCGAGGAGCTTTAGCCGATTATCCCAGACGGCAACGTTCGGCAAAGATACGACCAGCTTACCGCCATCCGCTAGGAATTGCCGGTATCGGCGTAAAACGGAAAGGGGATCAGAAATATGCTCCAGCACGTCTGCGAACAACAAGCAGTCGAATTTGCGCCCCGCAAGGGCGCGATCGACTAATTCGTCTCGGCGAAGATCGATCTCGATCACTTCGCTTATCCGTGTTCTGGCTTTTCTGCAGGCGATGGCGTCGCTCTCAAGGCCCGTCACGGCAAACCCCAGACGCTCGATCTCTTGTCCCAGGCGTGCGCGGCCGCAACCGACATCGAGAACATTCGCAGGATGGCCTCCGTTCTTGAGGCGATGCATCTCGTCTACTATTGCGTCATTGAGATCCTCAAAGGAATAATATGTACCAAGCTCAAACATCAGGATATCCGCCATTTGCGGTTCTTCCGCGTGGTCCTGCTCAGCGTATCGCTGGCAGATCTTGTCAGGTTCGTTTTTCAGGATACCGCAGATAATCTCTGCATTATACCTCCGACACTGAATTAATTAGCTGCGATGGTCTCTGGCCAAAAAATGCTTGAGGAAAAAATGGGCCTGAACAATCTTTTTTTAGTTATTTTTCCACAAAAGCCGTGAAATCAACGCTGCGATTTTGTCCAGATTTCGAGTGCTGCCACGAAGAAAGATTGCGCTAGAGCGCGATCGTTTTAAGTGGCAGCGGATAGGCCTCCACTTAAAGCGTGCGTCGCCCTCTATCTTATTGAAGAGAGGCGGATTCACGCTTTACACGGAATGGTAAAGCGATTCCTTGTAAAGCGGTCCGACTCTAGTCGACGGTCGGCCGGTTCGTTCGCGGCTTCCGGAATTTCATGCGCTTTAGGTCGTGCTGCATTTCCGCCGCTTCCACCGCGGGCGTGAAGTGGACCAGCGGCAAGGCGAGATGCCGGGCGCTGCTCGCAACAACGATCGCGTTCCGCTTCGGCAATCCGGTCGTATCGAGCACCAGAGTGTTGAAGCCGATCCCACTGAGGCGAACCGCAATCTGGTCGGCGCGAAAGTCGAAATCATGCTCCGCGAGCGTGTTTACAAGGATCGCGCCGCCAGCCGCAAGCGATCGCGTTGCGGCCCGGAAAAAGGCCCCCGAGCATAAATGATCGGGAATCCGGTCTTCGATGAAGGCATCTACGACGATGGCGTCGAACGGCTTTCTATTCTGTTCCAGGAATGCCAGGCCGTCTTCAACATGGCAGGTCACTTCAAAGGGGAGGGCAAAGTAGCGTTTTGCAATGGTAATGGCATGCGGATCGTCGTCGACGATGACCACCGATCTTCCGGACCGCGCCAGCATGGTGCCGAGTGTTCCGCCACCACATCCGATCATCAGGATGCGTTGAGCCTGGTGCTGAACCAACAGATCGTAGATCGCATGAATATAAGGTGCCAGGCTGATGCCGTGGTGGTCGGCTTCGCTCTGGCAACTGTTCCCATGATAATAGAAAACGGCCCCGGTGCTGCGGCTTTTCACCACCCTCGCGTCCCCGAATTCCGTCTGTCGCCTGGCAAGCGTGATCATCGAGTGTTTCGCAGTTAAAAATATGCGCGGCTGGGCAAATCAGTGACACACCGTCACTTCGATGATGACGCAAATGGCATCAATCCGATTGTCTTGGTGGCGCGCAGCATGATGTCCCGGCGCTGCGGGTTCACGGAGAAGGACGCCTCGTGCTCAAGCTGCTCGCAGAGTTCCTCGCATAATTGCCGCGCACGCCGCAGGTCGAGCTTGGATGCTTCGGTTTCAAACTGTCGCATCAGCGCGAGAAGGTCGGCGTCCCGCTGCGCCTGGGAGCCCTGTGCCCGCGATAGTTCTTCAAGCTTTTCCCGGTATTTTCGATAGAGTTCATGCGATTGCATTTGCCCTCCGCCCGCACAGAAATGACGACCCGTGGGGAAATGAAAAGTCCCATTTTCTTGCAAGTGATGTTTAAAACATCAACTAAGATGCTTGAACAGGTTATATCACGGTGTTAAATTTTACCATAGATATACAGAATGTTCTAACCGATGGAAATACCATGATAACGGCGGCGCAATTGCGGGCGGCACGCGCCCTTCTCGGGGTGGATCAGCGGGAGCTGGCCGAACTGGCGGATCTTTCGGTGCCGACCATTCAGCGGATGGAGGCCAGCGAAGGTGTCGTTCGGGGAACGGTCGATTCTCTCATGAAACTGGTGAGTGCTCTCGAGGCATCGGGCATCGAGCTGATCGGCGAGGGTGCGCCCAGCCAAGCGGGCGGGCGAGGCGTGCGGCTGAAGGAACGCGCGGCGAACGGCAAGCCGTTTCGCGGCAAGAATGCGAAATCTGCCCCGGCGAGGGTCGCGTAAGGCGAGGTATCATGCCGCCCGTCATTGCTTTGGATTGTGTGGCCGCGTTTCTGATTATCGCCGTTCTTGCCGTGGTCTTGGCAAGATCCGTGGCGGCGTCACGCTTCGTCTACGGCGCCGCGCTGGTCATCTCAAGCATTGCCGTAGCGACGGCCTGTGTCCAGCTGGCTGCCAATCCCTGGGAAATCACGCTTCCCTTGGGGCTTCCTTGGATCGGTGCCCACCTCCGTATTGATGCTCTTTCGGCATTCTTCCTGATCGTCATCAATCTTGGCGGCATCGTGGCCAGTCTCTATGCCCTCGGTTACGGCCAGCACGAGGCAGCGCCGCATCGCGTCCTGCCTTTCTATGCGGCCTTCCTTGCCGGCATGAATCTCGTCGTCATGGCGGATGACGCATTTACGTTTCTGCTGGCCTGGGAGTTCATGTCCCTGGCCTCCTGGGCGCTCGTCGTTTCCCATCAGCATGAGCAGGCCAATATACGCGCCGGGTATATCTATCTCGTGATGGCGAGCTTCGGTACGTTATGCCTGTTATTGGCCTTTGGCCTGCTTGCCGGGACCGACGGCGGATATGCTTTCTCGGCGATACGCGCCAGCCATCCGACCCCCTACCTGGCCGCGGCGATCCTCATCCTCACGCTCATCGGTACCGGCTCCAAGGCGGGTCTCGTACCGCTGCACGTCTGGCTGCCGCTTGCTCATCCCGCTGCGCCGAGCCACGTTTCGGGGTTGATGAGCGGGGTCATGACGAAGGTGGCCATCTACGGCTTCCTGCGCATCGTCTTCGATCTCCTGGGAACGCCTGAATGGTGGTGGAGCATCATCGTGCTCGCCCTTGGCGGCATCACCGCGGTACTGGGCGTCCTCTATGCGCTGATGCAGCAGGATCTCAAGCGGCTGCTGGCCTACAGCACGGTGGAGAATGTCGGCATTATCTTCATCGGCCTTGGGCTCGCCCTGGCCTTTCGCGCGAACGATATGAACTGGGCGGCCGCTCTCGCCCTGACAGCCGCCCTACTGCATGTCCTGAACCATATGCTGTTCAAGAACCTGCTGTTCTTCGGCGCCGGCGCCGTCCTGACATCGACCGGCCTGCGCGATATCGAACAGCTGGGCGGCTTGATCCATCGGATGCCGGCAACCAGCTTTACCTTCCTGGTAGGGGCGGCGGCCATCTCGGCATTGCCGCCGCTCAACGGCTTTGTCTCCGAATGGCTCACCTTCCAGGCCGTTCTGCTGAGCCCCCAGATTCCCCAATGGGGCCTGAAACTCATCATCCCGGCGGTCGGCGCGTTGCTGGCCCTGGCGGCGGCCCTTGCGGGCAGTTGCTTCGTGCGCGCTTTCGGCATCGTCTTTCTCGGACGCCCCAGGTCCAGCGCGGCGGCAGAGGCACAGGAAGTCGACCGTTTCTCCATAGCCGGCATGGCGGCCCTGGCGGTTCTTTGTCTGGTTACCGGCGTTCTGCCGGGCTTTTTCATCGATCGTCTCGGACCCGTTGTCCAATCGCTCGTCGGCGGCCAGATGCCGCATCAATTGTCCGTCGCCTGGCTCTCCATCGTCCCCATCGCTGAAAGCCGCAGTTCCTATAACGGGCTTCTGGTGTTCCTGTTTATCGCGGTATCGACATCGCTGGCCGTTCTGGCAATTCACCGGCTGGCGTCGCGCGCCGTCCGCCGCTCGCCGGCATGGGGCTGCGGCTTTGCCGACGCCGGCCCTGCGACGCAATACTCCGCCAGCAGCTTCGCCCAGCCCATCCGCCGGGTTTTCGGCACGACGGTGTTTCGCGCGCGCGAGACCATATATATGCCGCCACCGGGCGATCAGGGGCCGGCCCGATTCAGCGTGACGCTTCGGGATCTGGTCTGGGATGGCATCTATGTCCCGCTTGCGCGTGCCGTGAATTTCCTGGCCGACCGCCTCAATTATTTCCAGTTCCTGACGATCAGGCGCTATCTCGGCCTGGTCTTTCTGGCGCTTGTGTCGCTCCTGCTGATATTGGCGATCTGGTCATGATGACGGATCTGATTATTCAAGGCACCCAGATGGCTTTCGTGCTGGTGCTGGCGCCGCTTCTGACGGGCCTCTCGCGAAAGTTCAGGGCGCATCTTCTCAGTCGGCAGGGGCCCTCCGTCGTTCAGCCGTACCGCGATCTGTTCCGCCTGCTGCGGAAAGAGGTCGTCCTCGCGGACAATGCTTCCTGGCTCTTTCGCCTGGCGCCCTATCTCATCTTCGCGGCAACTTGGGTGGCGGCCGCCCTGGTACCGACCTTCGCCACCGGTCTCCTCTTCAGCTGGTCGGCCGATCTCATTGCGATCATCGCTTTGCTCGGCAGTGCGCGTTTCTTCCTGGCGCTCGCCGGCCTCGATGTCGGAACGAGCTTCGGCGGAATCGGTTCAAGCCGGGAGATGCTGATCGCCTCCCTTGCCGAGCCGGCAATGATCATGATCGTCTTTTCGCTGGCGCTCATTGCCCATTCGACGCAATTGTCGAACATGGCCGATTATATGTTGTCGCCGGCCGTCGGCTTGCGTGTCTCCCTTGGACTCGCCCTGATCGCACTTGTGATGGTGGCGATTGCCGAGAATGGGCGCGTTCCTGTCGACAACCCGTCAACCCATCTCGAACTGACCATGGTGCATGAGGCGATGGTGCTGGAATATTCCGGGCGGCATCTGGCGATGATCGAGCTGGCGGCCGCCCTGAAGCTGCAGCTTTATATCGCCCTCATCATCTGTCTATTCGTGCCCTGGGGAATCGGACGCGGCGAAGCGAGCGTCATCTCCTACGCGGTCGGAGCCATAGCCTTCGTGCTGAAGCTCGGGATCGCAGGCTTTTTCCTCGCCCTGTTCGAGACCTCCATCGCGAAGATGCGCGTTTTCCGTGTTCCTAATTTCCTGGGTGCGGCACTTATGCTGGGGCTGCTCGGAACACTACTTCTGTTCGTCTCGAGGAGCCTCTGATGCACAGTCTCCAATTCGACGTCGCGCATCTGCTGGCCGGAGGGCTGGTTCTTCTGAGCTTCCTGATGCTCTACCAGGACCGGCTATATGCGCTTCTGCGTGTCTTCACATTCCATTCCCTGATGCTCGCTCTCTCGGTCGCCTGGCAGGCTTATGTTCAGGACGCCGCGCACCTTTACATCACGGCCGCAATCGCGCTCATCTTTAAAGGCATCATCATTCCGGTGGCGCTCCACCGCATGATCGTGCGCCTTGGCATCCATCGTGAGATCGAGACGGTTGTCGGGGTCGGGCTGACCATGCTTGCGGGCATGGCGCTTGTCGGTCTCTCCATGGTGGTGATGCTGCGGGTCACGCCAGGGGCCGATGCATTGGCGCGCGAGGACCTCGCCTTCGCACTCTCAGTGATCCTCATCGGCCTGCTGGTCATGGTGACGCGGCGCAATGCCGTCGGCCAGGTCGTCGGCTTCATGTCGCTTGAGAACGGCCTCGTCCTAGCAGCAACGGGTGCCAAAGGCATGCCGCTCGTCGTTGAAATAAGTGTAGCTTTTTCCGTGCTGATCGCCTTCATCGTCATCGGCATTTTTCTCTTCCGGATCAGAGAACGCTTCGACACGGTCGATATCGGTGCGCTCGACCAGTTCAGGGGAGAGCGTCGATGATTGCCTATCTGCCCGATGCCATGTCCGCCGTGTTGGTTATACCGATCGTCTCGGCAGCAATCCTGGCATTGATATCCAATTATCGCGTCTCGTCCCGGCTGAACGTGTTGGCAAGCTTGTTTACGATGATGTCAGCCGGCCTGCTCTTTGCCGACCGCCCGGCGCCAGGCCAATTCCTGTTCATCGACGACCTCAACGTCGTCTTTGTCGTTCTCAATACTTTTGTCGGATTCACCACGAGCGTCTTCAGCGCAAGCTATATCAGCCATGAGTTGGAAACGGGCAAGCTGACCCCGGCTTATCTGCGTTTTTATCATGCCATGTATCAGGTCATGATGTTCGGCATGAACCTGGCCCTCGTGTCCAATAACCTCGGCCTCATGTGGGTGGCGGTCGAGCTGGCGACCCTGAGCACCGTCCTGATGGTCGGCATCTATCGTACCCACGAAGCGCTGGAGGCTGCCTGGAAGTATTTCATTCTCGGCAGTGTCGGTATCGCCCTGGCCTTGTTCGGAACGATCCTGGTCTATATGGCGGCGCGTCCCGTCATCGGCGAGGGGCTTGACGCCATGGTCTGGACCACGGTCATCCAGCATGCCGGAGCCTTCGATCCGGCGCTGCTGAATGTTGCCTTCATTTTCCTGCTTCTTGGTTACGGCACCAAGGTCGGATTGGCGCCGTTGCATGCCTGGCTGCCGGATGCGCATGCGGAAGGGCCGACACCTATCTCAGCGGTCCTTTCCGGTCTGCTGCTGAACGTGGCACTTTATGCGGTGCTGCGATTCAAGATCCTGCTGAATGCCAGTCCGCAGGCGATAGCGCCGGGGCCGTTGATGATCACCATGGGTCTGATATCGCTCATCTTCGCCGCCTTCATGCTGTATCGGCGGCGGGATATCAAGCGGCTGTTCGCCTATTCCTCGATTGAGCATATGGGCATAATCGCCTTTGCCTTCGGCATGGGTGGCCCGCTCGCCAACTTTGCCGGCCTGCTGCATATGACGATGCACAGCTTGACCAAGTCGGCCATTTTCTTTGCCGTTGGCCATGTCGCCCAGGTCAAGGGAACGCAGAAGATCGCCGATATTCGGGGGCTGACCGAAAGCCATCCGGTGCTGGGCTGGGGGTTGGTCGTCGGCGTCATCGCGATCGCCGGGATGCCGCCTTTGGGGATCTTTATGAGTGAGTTCCTGGTGGTAAGCTCGGCTTTCGCGCGCCATCCGCTGCTTGCACTTCCGTTGGTGACGGGCTTGCTGGTTGCCTTCGGCGCTCTCCTGCTGAGGTTGGGCGGCCTGGCGTTTGGCGAACCGCGCGGCAGTCTCGCGCCGGTAAAAGCCTCCTATCTGCCGATGTTTGCGCATCTCGCCATCGTATTTGCGGCGGGCGTCTATCTGCCTGGGCCGCTGGTTATCTGGTTCCAACACGTTGCCCAGCTGCTCGGGTGATGAGGAGGGCGTCTATGCCAACTCTCGATGATATCCTCCTGGCAGGTCGCGTCGTCGGCGAGCATCGGCCGTGGCGGCGCAGCATCGTCAGTATCGATGTCTGGCAATTCGTCACGCGCCAGCTCGCCGACGGTAAATGGACGCTCCTCGGTCTTTGGGGCGAGCTTGCGATCGTTCATATGGCGCTGCTGGATGAAATCCGTAACCAGGTTGCGGTTGTCAGCCTGGAATGCCCCGCTGGACGGTTTCCTTCCGTCGCAGCGAACCATCCACCAGCCGCACGTTTGGAGCGCGCCATCCGCGATCTGTTCGGACTGATTCCTGAAGGTGCGCCCGACGAACGGCCCTGGCTGTCTCATGGACGGTGGGTCGCCCGGTTCGGCGATACCCGTCCGGTCGGCGCTGAGACATCTGGCGCCTATGTGTTCCTTCCCGTCGAGGGCGACGGGTTGCATCAGGTAGCCGTGGGCCCGGTCCATGCCGGCATCATCGAGCCGGGTCATTTTCGGTTCACCGCCAACGGCGAAGCTGTTGTACGGCTGGAAGAGCGTCTCGGTTACGTCCATAAGGGGATCGAGTCGCTGATGGCGGGCGCGGATCTCGGACGCGCCGTGCAGCTCGCTGGCCGAACCTCAGGCGATAGCACGGTCGCCTACGCCCTTTGTTTTTCGCGTGCCGTCGAGGCAGCACTCGGGATCGAGATTCCAATTCGCGCGACGTGGCTTCGGGCACTGATGGCGGAGCTGGAACGCCTTGCCAATCATCTGGGCGATATCGGGGCCATCTGCAATGACGCGGCCTTTGCGCTGATGCTCGCACATTGCGGCGTATTGCGGGAGCGCGTACTTCGCGCCGCCGATCGCTGCTTTGGTCACCGCCTGATGCGGGATTGTGTCGCGCCGGGTGGCGTGACGACCGATCTTCGCTCCGGGGGCGTCACGGAACTGCATAAGCTTGTTGCCGAGATCCGTAACAAGTTTCCAAAGCTGGTCGAGCTGTATGACGGGACGGCGTCGTTACAGGACCGAACCGTCGGCACCGGGAAGCTTTCTTTCGATCTGGTTCGTCAATATGGCTGCGGCGGTTATATCGGCCGCGCCTCGGGCAGGGCGTTCGATGCGCGGCATCAACTTGCCTACGCACCCTATGACAGGCTGCAGTCTCAGCTTCGCACCCATGCCGATGGAGATGTGAACGCCCGCGTCTGGATTCGGATCTGGGAAGTGCTCCAGAGCCTGTCATTTATCGAGCAGATCCTGGGGCAGATGCCGCAAGGTGCGATCAGTCGAGATCTTGCCGCCGGTGGTGGCTCTGTCTGTGAAGGGATGGCGATCATCGAAGGTTTCCGAGGCGACATCATGGTCTGGCTGCGGCTGGCCGCCGACGGCCGGGTGGAGCGGTGCCACCTGCGCGATCCCTCCTGGTTCCAGTGGCCACTTCTTGAGGCGGCCATTGAAGGCAATATCATTGCGGATTTTCCGCTCTGCAATAAGTCATTCAACTGCTCATATTCCGGCCATGATCTCTAGGAGGAGAATTGATGCGTAGCATTCTCACCAAGAGTCTCGTGAAAGGTCCTTTGACCGAGCCGGCACCCGCGCCCGACGAGGCAGCCCTTGCCGAAGTGGCCGCGGCACTTCGCCGAACTGCCCGTCGCAGGCTCGGCCGCAGCCTGTCCATCCGGGCCGTGGATGCCGGGTCGTGCAATGGCTGCGAATTGGAGATGCAGGCGCTCAGCAATGCGTTCTATGACATCGAGCGCTTTGGCATTCGTTTCGTCGCATCACCGCGCCACGCCGACGTACTGATGGTGACAGGGCCGGTGACGAAGAATATGCGGGAGGCGCTGGAGCGGACCTATCAGGCTACACCGGATCCAAAATGGGTCGTTGCTCTGGGCGACTGTGCTTTGAACGGCGGCATGTTTGCGGGTGGCTATGCCTGCGAAGGGGGCGTGTCGACGGTGATTCCTGTCGACCTTCATATCCGTGGCTGTCCGCCATCGCCGCAACGCATTCTGGAGGGGCTTCTTGCTCTTCTCAAAGCGGCCAACGACGTAAAATGAGGTCGTTTCGGTCAAGTCGGTATAGCGCTGGCTAGCCCACCGAGGCGACCGCCCTTGCTTCATCTTCCCTTGTGTCGTCCTCGGGAGCCTGGGGGCTCAATCGCGTCATCTCTTTCAAGATCAATTCCCGATACTGGCCCTTCGCGCGCAGCAATTGGTCCGGAGTACCGTCTTGAATGACTTTTCCGCCTTGCATCACCACAATCCGATCGAAGCCGCGCAGAGTCGACAGGCGATGCGCAATCGCGATCACCGTGCGTCCGCGCATCAGCCGGTCGAGCGCTTGGCGGATCGCCTCCTCGGAATCGCTGTCGAGTGACGAGGTCGCTTCATCCAGCAGCAGGATGGGCGCATCCTTCAACAAGGCGCGGGCGATGGCGATGCGTTGACGCTGCCCGCCGGAAAGCTTGACGCCGCGGTCGCCGACGATTGTTGCGAAGCCTTCGGGCAAGGCGAGGATGAAATCCAGACATTCCGCAGCGGCGGCTGCGTCGAAGACTTCGTCATCTGTCGCCTCGGGCCTGCCGTAGCGGATATTCTCCATGACCGACCGGTGAAACAGGGAAATATCCTGCGGTACGATGGTCATGGCCTGATGCAGGCTCTCCTGGGTAATCGAGGAAATATTCTTGCCGTCGATGAGGATGCTGCCATCCTGGATCTCGTAGAAACGCTGGAGCAGCGTAAACAGGGTGGATTTGCCGCTGCCTGATTCGCCGATCAACCCGATGCGCTGACCGGCTTCGAGGCGAAGCCGGAAATGGCTGAAGACCTGCCGGCCGTTTGGATAGCTGAAGCTGACATTGTCGAACTGTACCAAGCCACGGCGGGGAACCAGGTTCACCGCATCAGGCCTATCCCGGATGTCATGTGGCACCAGCAGCGTGGCAATTGCCTCCGACAGGCGGGCCATATGCTGCGTCACGTCTACCAGCGCCACGGCCAAGTCGCGCGTCGCATGGAGAATTGTAAAGCCGAGGGTACAGACCAGGACCACGTCACCATTGCTGACCTGACCACGTTGCCAAAGGACGATGATCCAGGCCAACAGGGCAATGGTCAGGGCGATGGTGACGACGCTGTGGAAAAGCCGCAGCTTTTCCAGGTAGATCAGGCTCCGCCGCCGCGCCACCATTTCACTTTCAACGGTCTTGTCAAACCGGTGGAATTCGTGATGCAGGCCGCCGAAGGCGCGGACGAGCGGCATGTTGGAAATGATATCGACGAGTTCACCGTCGACGGCGGCGGCGCGATCCGCAAAGCCGTGATGCAGCGGCCGGCCGGCAGCGGCCAGGCGGAAAAGGATGAAGCACAGTCCGGTCGCCAGAAAGATGGCAATAATGGTAATGGGGATGCTGATCGTTGACAGGAACGCGACAGCTCCGAGAGTGGCGGCGCAAGGCGGCAGCACATTCCATACCATCATGTTTTCCATGGTGAATACAGCATTGGATGTGGCTGTGATGCGGCTCGACAGCATGCCCGGTTGCCGATCGGCGAAATAGCTCGGCGCATGACCGGTCAGGTAGCGAAACAGATCACTCCGCAGATCGCCGGTCACAGCGACGAAGGCATGATTCGAGATCCAACCCGCGACCCGCCAGAGCAGATTGTCGCTCATGATCAATGCGACCAAAAAGGCAAAGGCGAACCATATGTCGTTGCTGGCTGTTAAATGTCGCGACAAAGTGTCTACGAGATACTTGACCGCATATTGCGTGCTGACGGAGGCCGTCACCGCGCCGATGACTGCAGCCAAAATGAGGCTATGGGCAACGAGATGCCGTCGTACATAAAACAGACAAAATGATGAAGGAGCTTGCGCATATCGCGTAAGGTGTTGCATTAACCTTCGGCTTCCCTGCTCTTGTTGGCGCCTTCACGAAGCATACTGACAGTGATGATCGGTACCGGGAGGGCGAAGCGCAGCTCAATTTTCTGGTGACAAACCGTCGCAGCTTTCTGGCCATGGTAGCGGCGCGCTCCATAGTCAAACACCTGGAAGCACGCGAAGTGCCATGAGCTCCGGCATTTTGTCTTCACTTCCATTTTATTTGCCAAGCGCCGGCACGCGGCAAATGGTTAATCAATTGACCACGCTATCTCGACTGCAGGTCTATGTCTCGGGCGACGATTGCCGAGAGCCGATACGAGGCCGGGTTCGAGCAACCGGAATTCAATTCAACCCACCAGATATGACCGATAGGAGTGCCGGACGATGCGGATTGCGCAAATTGCTCCTCTGACGGAGGCGGTTCCACCCAGCCTGTATGGGGGCACGGAGCGCGTCGTCTCTTGGCTCACCGACGCTCTCGTCGGCTTGGGCCATGACGTTACGCTCTTTGCCAGCGGTGATTCCAAGACCAGCGCGAAGCTGGAAGCGATGTGGCCTTGTGCGCTGCGGTTCGACAAGGCCGTGCTGGATCCCATTGCCTTGCATATGTTGATGCTGGAGCGCGTGCGCAAAGTGGCCCACACGTTCGATATTCTGCATTTTCATTTGGATTACTATCCTTTCTCCTTGTTCTCGCGACAGCCAACGCCCTTCATCACCACGCTTCATGGGAGGCTCGATCTGCCTGAGCACCAACCGGTCTTCCAGGAATTCTCTTCGATACCGGTCATTTCGATCTCGAAGGCGCAGCAAAAGCCCGTCCCGCAAGCGGGCTGGATCGGGAACGTCTATCACGGCATGCCGGAAGATCTGCTGACCCCGCGACAGACCAAACCCGGCTATCTCGCCTTCCTCGGGCGCATCGCCCGGGAAAAGCGGGTGGACCGCGCCATTCGCATCGCCGAAAGGTGCGGCTTGCCGCTCAAGGTCGCCGCCAAGGTCGACAAAGCGGATCGCGAATACTTTGAAACCGAAATCGAGCCACTTCTCAGGACTCACAAGAATGTCGAGTTCATCGGTGAGATCGGCGACCGCGACAAATCCGACTTCCTCAGCGGTGCCATAGGCCTGCTGGTGCCGATCGACTGGCCTGAGCCTTTTGGACTGGTGATGATCGAATCGATGGCCTGCGGAACGCCGGTCATTGCCTTCAATCACGGCTCGGCACCGGAAGTGGTGGATGATGGCGTTACCGGATTTGTCGTCAGGAATGAGGATGAAGCCGTAGCTGCGGTTGGCCGCCTCCATACGCTTCCGCGCGTCAAGGTCCGGCAGCATTTCGAGCAGCGCTTTACGGCGCAGCGGATGGCATCCGAATATCTCTCCATCTATCAGCGCATGGTAACGCATAAGAAGCCGTCGCTGCATCTGGTTGAGGAAGTAAGCGATCCTGATCCGTTGCGGACGTCCTTGGCCTGATTAAGGAGGCAGCAGCGCCGCAGCCGCGTGCAACCTTCCAGGAGGGCTGCACGCGGCCGACGCCTGGCCGCCTTCAATGAAAAGACGATTACTTGGTCGTCAATTTGTCGTGACCACGCGTATGTCGCCTTCACGGGCGAGGACATTGACGACAACTTCGGCGTCCACGCGCTTCAGGGCGACATCGACCCATCCCTCGCCGATCGATATGCGCCGTAATACGACTTCATCGAGAAAGCCAGGCAGCGCTGGCTGGTCGAAAATGATCTGTTTTGCCGCAGTGGAAAAAGTCAGTCCGAGGCAGGATTGCAGCAAGGATAAGGGGGTGGCTGCAGCCCAGGCCTGGGGCATGCAGGCAACGGGGTAGAAGGTCGGCCCTTGGCTGCGTTGACGCGGGAAGCCGCAAAAGAGTTCCGGCAGGCGCCGCAGATCGATATGCATCGCTGCCGAGAAAAGACCCTCCAGGATGCGCGCTGTCTCGCGTCGGAATCCGTAGCGCGCGAAGCCGGCAGCGATCAGGGAATTATCATGAGGCCAGACGGAGCCGTTATGATAGCTCATCGGATTGTAGCGCGCTTCGCTCGCGGCGATGGTACGGATGCCCCAGCCGGAGAATGAACCGCGGTTCATCAAGGCTCTGACGACCGAGTCTGCCCGCTCGGGATAGGCGATGCCGGCAAAGAGCGTGTGACCGGCATTTGATGCAAGCACGCGGCACGGTTTCTTGTCACCATCCAGCGCCAAGATATAGGTACCCAGCGGCTCGTCAAAGAAGTGCTCGTCAAAACGTTTGCGCAATGTCTCCGCTTTGATCTGCATCTCAGTGGCTTCATGCATATGGCCGAGCCTGCGGGCAATATCGGCCGCAGCGCGCCAGGCGCCATAGACATAGGCTTGAACCTCCGCAAGGGCAATCGGACCGCGCGCCAACGTGCCGTCGGCGTGAAAGATGGAATCGTGACTGTCCTTCCATCCCTGGTTGGCCAAGCCTTCCGCCGTCCGGCGTCCATATTCGACAAATCCGTCGCCGTCGCGATCGCCGTGATTGTCGATCCAGAGAAGCGCCGCGCCGATGTTCGGCCAAAGCCGCCTGATCGTGTCAATGTCACCAGTTCGGTCGAGGTAGGCGCCGGCCAGCATCACGAAAAGCGGTGTCGCATCGATACTGCCGTAATAGCGCCGAAAGGGTACCTCGCGAAGCTCAGCCATTTCCCCAAGGCGTACCTCATGCAGGATCTTGCCGGGCTCCGCATCGGAAAGCGGATCGCTGTCAGTCGCTTGGTTCGCTGCGAGATGACCGAGGACACCACGGGCGATGGTCGGATCGAGCCACAGGGTTTGCAGTGCCGTGATGATGGCATCGCGGCCGAAAACCGCGCTGAACCAGGGAATTCCGGCATAAGGATAAGGTCCCTCCGGCGTGTCGGTGATCAGCGTATAGAGATCAGATTTACTGCGGCGTACAGCTTCATTGAATATCTCGTTCGACGTCGCCACCATGGCCGAGCGGGAGGACGAGGCACGCAGCGCGCGTCGCGCATCGCGCAGGGCGCCAAAGAAGCTGCGGCGCCCCGCTGGGGTGGAAACGGCATTGCAAGTTACCTGGATGAAGAGAAACCGGCTTTCGTGCGGCGCCAGCTCGAGATCGAACACGGCTTGTTCACCAACGAGATGGGTGGGTGCTGGATCGAAGCGAAGGCAGGTTTCGCGCCGCCGCTTGTCGAGCCCTGTATAGGACAGGGTGACGCTGTCAGACGACAGCTCGGCCGCGTGATGAACGCCGCGGCGCTCACGCCGCGTGCCCCGTACCTCGAAGAGGTCGGCAAAATCGGCGGCGAAGGTGATTTCCAGCCGGATGCGGCGCGACCGTAAGTCGAAGTTCCTGACCGCCAGGCGTTCGAAGCAGGTGGCGTTCCAGAGGAAGCGGGAACGGCGCAGATGGATGAGGTCGTGTTGAAGAGTCGACCGGCGGGGCTGGTCGAACAGGTCCGGGTTGGTCAGGTCGCAGGTGAGAACGGCGTTGTCGTCTCCCAGGGTCGAACTGAGCAGGATGGGCCGTTCGCCGCCAATTGTCAGATGGAAGTGGGACAGATATCGCGTGTCGCAGTGATAGATGCCTTCCGGGCTGCCGAGAACGGCAAGGGCATCGCCACTATGGTCGAAGATGGCAAAAGTGTTGCCATGCTTCAGCGTGCGCGGACGTGTTTCCTGCAGGGAAGTGGTGGCTGGGATGATGTATTGTGCCAGCGATGGGGCGGTGGGTGTTGCCGCCTTTGACTGCGTGTCGGATTTGGCATCGAGTTTGTGCATCGTTTCGTCTCCATTTGCGGTAGTCGTGTCTATGGCTGCCGCTTGGTGGTCGATATCTGCGTCTCGGCTGTGCCCCGTGCCATTGTCGGGTGATCTTCAGCTAGACCGATATGGATGGCGAGAGGAGGCTGAATCTTAAATCATATGACGAAGTGATGTTCATGCAGGGGCATGATGCACTCGATTAACGTACCCCCGTAGAAAGAATCCAAGCCGAGGAGCAAGCTACAGGTTCGTATCCGGCGACGAACAATTGATTCTGGGCGAGCAACTCCCCGCCGATTCGTCTCGTGACGCCAGGCGCCATGTTCATGAGCGGCATTTTCGTCGTCCCTTCGCCATTGGCAATCAATATCTACGCAGGTTGCTAACGCAACGGCGATGGATTCTGTTGCGAGCTACAATGCGCGCAGCGGTTCAGGGTGGGGGAGGCGTACCGGCTATGGTTGAGGTTCGACAAGTTTCCTTTTTCTTTTCATCTGTGTACGGCTTGGGCCTCCTGTTCCCGTTCCCGTTCCTGTTTCCGGCATCAGGAATATGACGGCGGCAAGGCCGATTGCGGCGAGAAACGCCAGGACGACAAAGGCGTTATAGCTGCCGAAGGTGTCAGCGATGTATCCGCTCAGCACGGTACTGATCGAGGCCCCGATACCCATGGCGCAACCTACAGTTCCCTGGGCGAGGTTGAAATGTCCGCTGTTGCGTGTGATGTCGGCGACGGTCAGCGGTACCAGGACGCCAAGAATTGCCGCCGAGACGCCATCAAGGATCTGGAAGGCGACGATCAGGTGCGGCTGCAAGGTAATGGAGAAGAGCACGCTGCGAACTGCAAGCGCAGCGAAGCCAAGCATAAGCAGGGGGCGGCGTCCCCATCGCTGCGCACTTCGCCCGACCAGGGGCGAGAGACCCGTTACTGTCAACTGCGGCACAATCATCGCTGCGGCGACCATGATCGTGGCCGCCTGACTCGAGCGAAGCGTCACCATGCTTGCCGCGAGCGGCAGCATCGCCGCATTTGCCAGGTGAAACATGCAGACGCAGACGGCGAAGATCACCAGCGGAGGATTGCGTACCAGATCGATGAGCCCTGCAGCCAGATTCGAGGGTACCGTGGCCGGGGCGGTCGGTATGGGGCGAGCGGGTTGAATTTCCGCTGCCTTGATGCGGGAGAGCGCGAAGATGGCCGGTACAACCAAGCCTGCGGCAAAGAAGAATACGGAGCGTTCCGACAGATACTGGCCGCAAACGCCCATTACAGCGGCGGCGATTCCCGTTCCGGCCGAGGCAAAAGCGGCATTGCGGCCCAACCGCTCGCTTACGCTGCTTTCGCCGATAAGGCCGAGGCTCAGCGAGACCAGGGCGAAGCCAAGGATGCAGCTCGCCGCGGCATGCAGCACGCGTGAGGCGAAGACGACCGGCAGAATCGGCCAGGCCGCAAAAGCGAAAGCGCTCACGCCAATAGCGATCAGCGCGGCTGCGGCGACGGCGCGCACTGACTTCACGGAATCGACCGCCGCTCCCAAGGGAATCTGGCCGAAGAGGCTGACAAGTCCGCTGACCGTCAAGACCAGTCCGATATCCACCTGGGTCCATTTCTGCGTAGTCAGAAAGACTGCGACGAAGGGGCCGAACCCGGTCTGGATATCGGCGACAAAGAAGACGAACCAGTCGAGGCCATGGCGGCTGCGGGCGGAGATCAGGCGGTGTTGCTCAGGAAATTGGGCATGCGTCGCGGCGTCATCCGGGCCAGCTGTGCGGTTTTTTGCCGTGCGCTCCGCCATGCAGGCTTTGCCTCTTATGTGGGATGCGATTGTACTGATCAGCCGGGGCTGATCATGGTGTCTGCGATGGTGTGCTGCCTTGAGAGGCCGGTGGCGCGGGTGTCGGCGCCGTTTGGGTCGGCGCCGTTTGGGTCGGTGCCGATTGCGCCGGTGCGGATGGAACCGGTGCAGGTTGCGTCGGTGCTGGCGGTGCTGGGGCAGCTGGTGCGGGCGTAGATTGAGCCGGTGCGGCTTGCACGGGGGCGGACGGGGCCGGTGCGGCAGGCGCTGCTGTTGCGGGGGCGGGCGGGGCGACATCTGCGCGGCCGACAATCACCACCGGTTCGCCCGGCTTGTAGACGGGGGCCACCCGCAGCTGATCTTGCGACAGATCGGCGACGATCTTGTCCATGCTGCCGTCCGGCGGAAAGTGCAGGACGCGCCAGTCGACTGCGATTTTTCGCGTGCCGACGCCGAGGAAGCCGCCGAAATCGATGATGGCGGCCCGCACCAGCCCGGTATGGTCGACCATGACGTCGACGATACGCCCCATGTCGTCGCCGCTGGCGCTTTGCACCGGTTTGCCAAGAAGCGTGTCAGCCGACTTGCCTTCGACGACGACCGCGGGTGTCTCGGTGTTGCCGGGCGGCGCGGCGGCAGGGGCCGGCGGCTGGGCGGTTGAAGCAGCGGGCGCGGCGGGTGTCGCCGCCGGCGGTTGAGATGAGGGTTGTGGCGAGGTCGGCTGAGACGATGGCTGATTTGCCGGCTGATCTGAAGGCTGCGGCGCAGGCTGTGGCGTTTGCGCTGCAGGTGGCGAAGAGGGGACCGTCTGCGGTGCTGTTTGCGATTGGGCTAAGGCGGGGATGGCTGCGGATGCTAGAAGAATCTGCATCCAGAGGCGCGAGGTGCGGAGAAATATCGAGACGATGGAATTCATCTGGATCGCTCCTGACCGGGGACGGAGGGCTGCGCGAGGCGGCGTTACTGAGCCGGGTACTGTGATGATGCGTCGACGAGTATGCGTCGGCCGTTGGGCGCTGTGAACGTGCATATGATCACGGTTGCGCGAGGTGGCGAGGCGTTAAATTTTCTGGCGCGAATTTTGTTTGTCGCTAGATCGCAGGTTCGGAGGCTCTGGTCTCAACGAAGAGATGAATAGATTGGTATTTCCAATTTTTCTGCTGAAGCAAGGGCGGGCGCATTCCCCTTGACCTGCGCGTCATGGCACCAGCAGGGTGTTATCCGAGAGCTGCAGCCAGTCCGGCCGGTCGGCATACATTTCGCCGATTAGCTCTTTAATCACCGCGATCCGACCGCTGAGATCGTTCCGCCGATAGCTCATGATGATCGGCGACACGACCCGTTCGTCATCAATCTGCCGATAGACCACGTCATATGACCGCAGGCGCTGCGCCGAGGCGGGCACAACCGAGATGCCGACGGCGGCAGCGACCAGGCCCATTGCCGTCTGCAGCTCGCGCACTTCATGAATGCGCTTGGGATGCAGATTGCGATCGCCCAGCATCGACAGCACTTCGTCGGCAAAACTGGGGCGCGGTTCGGAAGGATAGAGGATCAGCGTTTCGTCGCCGACGATCGACAACGGCAAGGGTGTCGTCCCATGGGCCTTGGGGTGGCCGGCCGGCATGGCAAAGACCAGCCGTTCTTCGCGCAGCACCACACGCTCGATCACCGGGTCATTGAAGCGCACGCGCCCGAAACCGAGATCGATGCGGCCTTCCTTCAGGGCCAGGACCTGCTGGGTCGACATCATTTCCTTCAATTCGATGTCGAGATCGGGCCAGCGCTGCCGCATGCGGCGCACCAGATCGGGCGTGCCGCCATAGAGGGTCGAGGCGACGCAGCCGATGACGAAGAGGCTGCGTTCCGACCGGCCGATCCGCTTGGTGGCCTCGCGAATCTGCTCCATCCGTCCCAGTATCTGCAGCGCCTGGTCGTAGAAAAATCGACCGGCCTCGGTCAGCTTGATCGGTCGCTCGCTGCGGTCCAGCAGCCCCACGCCGAGTTCGTCCTCCAGATGCTGGATCTGCCGGCTGAGCGGCGGCTGGGCGATATGAAGAATGTCGGCAGCCTTGCTGAAACTGCGTTCCTGGGCGACGGCGACAAAATATCGGAGCTGGCGAAGGTCCATATTCCATACCTTTAAGGTATATATAAAGACCGCATCGGTTTTGGCAATGCACGTGATGGCGGCCTAGATATGAAACAGGCCACCATTCGGACGACCCGACTGCAATGCTGAAAATCGATCATATAGAGACTTTTATCCTGGATCTACCGACCATACGGCCGCATCGGCTGTCGGTTGCCACGATGAATGGTCAGAGCTTGATGGTCGTCCGCATCTATACCTCAGATGGCGTGGTTGGCATTGGCGAGGGGACCACCATAGGCGGCCTGTCCTATGGGCCGGAGAGCCCCGAGGGCATGAAGCTCGCCATCGATACTTATATTGCCCCGCTCTTGCGGGACTGCGATCCGACCCGGGTCCAGGCCGCCATGACAGTGATCGGCAAAAGCGTGAAGGGGAATTCCTTCGCCAAATGCGCGGTCGAGACGGCCTTGCTCGATGCCCAGGCCAAGCGCCTGGAAGTTCCTGTTTCGGAACTGTTGGGAGGCCGCGTGCGCGATCGGCTCCCGGTTGCCTGGACCCTGGCGTCAGGCGATACCCGCCGCGACATTGCCGAGGCGGAGCAGATGCTGGACCAAGGCCGCCATCGCATCTTCAAGCTGAAAATCGGTCTACGGTCGCCGCGTGAGGATGCGGCCCATGTCGGCGCCGTCAAGAAGGCGCTGGGCGAGCGGGCCAGCATCCGGGTTGACGTCAATATGGCTTGGAGCGAGTGGGATGCCGCCTATGGGTTGCGAAATCTTGCCGATATAGGTTGCGAGCTTGTCGAACAGCCGGTGGCACATCCGGCGGTTCTGGCGCGACTGACCTCACGTGCGATCATTCCGATCATGGCGGATGAATCGCTGAGCGGGCCACAATCGGCCTTTGATCTCGCCAAGCAGCATGCGGCCGATGTCTTCGCCGTCAAGACAGAGCAATCCGGCGGCCTGTTCGCCGCGGCGCGTGTTGGCGCCATCGCCGATGCGGCCGGGATCGGTCTCTATGGCGGCACCATGCTGGAAGGTGCCATCGGCACCATCGCGGCGGCGCATCTCTTCGCCACCTTTCCCCAGCTCGATTGGGGCACCGAGCTCTTTGGCCCGCTGCTCTTGACGGAAGACATTCTCACCGAACCGCTGCATTACCAGGATTTCCATCTGATGGTGCCCAGCCGACCGGGGCTCGGCATAGCGCTCGATGAAGAAAAGGTCGAGCACTTCCGCCGCGACGGGCCGCAACGCCGTGTCATCCCGGGCGGGCTGCAGAAGCGAGGCTGAACCATGCTGTTTCATGTCACCATGAATGTGCAACTGCCCCACGACTTGTCGCCAGCGACGGCAAAGGACCTGAAGGCAACGGAGCGCGATCGCGCGCAGCAGCTGCAGCGCGAGGGCAAGTGGCGCCATCTCTGGCGCATCGCCGGACGCTATTCGAATGTCAGCATCTTTGATGTCGCCGACGCCCAGGAGCTGCACGACATCCTCAGCAATTTACCGCTGTTTCCCTTCATGGAGATCGCCGTGGTGCCGCTTTGCCGTCACCCCTCATCCATTCATGAAGATGATCGATAAGAGAACACTGTCGCCAAAAAAATACCGTCTTCAAGAAAATGCGTTTGCGTGCGTGCTTTTGCCAACGGGGAGGAACCCATCATGCCGAAGAATCTGATTGCAAAATCCGTTATCCAGGCCCTTGCTCATCGGGCCGCAGGCCTTGACAACAAGGGCGGCAATGAGCGTATCAAGACGATCGCCCAGCGGCTGCTGACCGATCTCTTCACCGCTATCGATGATCTCGATATCCAGATGGATGAGATCTGGGCGGGCGTCGCCTTCCTCGAACAGGCAGCGGCGGCCAAGCAATTGGGTCTGATCGTGCCCGGCATCGCGCTAGAGCATTTCCTGGATCTGCGTCTCGACGCGGCGGAACGTCAAGCCGGCATCACCGAGGGCACCAGCAGGACCATCGAGGGGCCGCTTTATGTCGCCGGCGCGCCGCTGACGCGCGGTGAAGCCCGGTTGGATGACGGCACCGATGACGGCGAGATTCTGTTCATGCAGGGGCGCGTTCTCGATCCCCAGGGCAAGCCGGTCGCCGGCGCCATCGTCGATGTTTGGCATGCCAATTCGTTCGGCAACTACTCGCATTTCGGCCCGAAGCAATCGCCCTATAATCTGCGCCGCCGCATTGAGACGGACGCCGAAGGCCGCTATCGCTTCCGCAGCATCATGCCGAGCGGCTATGGTTGCCCACCCGGCAGCGAAGCTGAGACGCTGATGAAGGCCCTAGGCCGTCATGCGCGACGCCCCGCCCACATCCATTTTTTCGTCTCGGCCCCGGGTTACCGCCATTTGACGACGCAGATCAATATCGCAGGCGACACCTATCTGCACGACGATTTTGCCTTCGCCACGCGCGACGATCTGATCCCCGAAGTGGAACGGGTCAGCGCGCCGGCGGCGATGAAGGAACGCGGGCTCAACAAGCCCTTCGCCAGCATCGATTTCGACTTCGCCATCGTCCCGGAAGTCGAAGGCGCCATCGGCACCGTGGTGAACCGGGCGCGCGCGGCGGCGTGATGCCGGCCTGAGGAGGCGGCGCGCGGCGCCGCCCGCGCGCTCCAGATGCCGTCCCCAAATGAAGAGCGTCTCAAGGCGCCGTTATCGCAACTTTTTGCGGGAGAACACGATGTCGATCTCAGTTGCAGGTCCTGTCCTGGATCGTCTTGAAAACGCCGTGGTCGAAGACGACGCGACCGGTGCATATCGTTGCCGGCGCGACATTTTCACCGATGCTGAACTTTTCGAGCTGGAAATGCGGCATATATGGGAGGGCAACTGGGTCTATCTGGCGCATGAAAGCCAGATTCCCAACAATAACGACTTCTTTACGACCTTCATCGGCCGGCAGCCGATCGTCATCGCCCGCGACCGTACTGGCACGCTGGGCGCGTTCCTCAATGCCTGCTCGCATCGCGGGGCGATGATTTGCCGTCACAAGCGCGGCAACAAAAGCACCTATACCTGCCCGTTCCACGGCTGGACTTTCAGCAATACCGGGAAGCTTCTGAAGACCAAGGACCCGGAAGGCGCCGGCTATCCGGAGCAATTCAACAAGGCGGGGTCGCACGATCTCACGAGGGTGCCGCGCTTCGAGAGCTATCGCGGCTTCCTCTTCGGCAGCCTCAATTCCGACGTGCGGAGCCTGCAAGAGCATCTCGGCGAAGCGGCCAAAGTGATCGACATGATCGTCGATCAGTCGCCGGAAGGTGTCGAGGTCTTGCGCGGCAGTTCCTCCTATATCTATGACGGCAATTGGAAGCTGCAAACCGAGAATGGCGCCGATGGCTACCACGTCAGTTCCGTCCATTGGAATTATGCTGCGACCACCAATCAACGGAAGGCCGCCGCAGCCGGCGCCGACCGCATCCAGGCGATGGATGCATCGAAATGGGCAAAGCAGGGCGGAGGCTTCTATTCCTTCGAGAACGGTCATCTGCTGCTGTGGTCACGCTGGGCGAATCCGCAGGATCGGCCGCTCTTCGAGAAGCGTGCCGAACTGGTCGCGAAATTCGGCGAGGCCCGGGCGGACTGGATGATTGAGCGCTCGCGCAATCTCTGTCTCTATCCGAATGTCTACCTGATGGATCAGTTCAGCTCGCAGATCCGTACCTATCGTCCGATCTCGGTCGATAAGACGGAGGTGACGATCTATTGCATGGCGCCGAAAGGCGAGAGCGCGGCAGCGCGTACCCACCGCATTCGGCAGTATGAAGATTTCTTCAATGCCAGCGGCATGGCGACGCCGGACGATCTCGAAGAATTCCGTGCCTGCCAGCTCGGCTATATGGCGCGCGGCGCCAACTGGAACGATCTCAGCCGCGGTGCGGTGCATTGGATCGAAGGTGCCGATGAAGGCGCTGCGGCGATCGGCCTGAAGCCGCTCTTGAGCGGCCCGAAGACTGAAGACGAAGGCTTGTTCGTAATCCAGCACCGCTATTGGAAGGACGCGCTCAAGCGCGCCGTCAGCGGTTGACGATCAACCACCTGGCACGCAGACCTTCCGGTGCCGCGCAACTGATCTGGTTCGGTGGCGGCAAACCGGCCTCTATTCGTCTACCGAGGACTAGACCGATGATGATGTCGACTGAAGCCATCCAGACCTTTCTCTATCAGGAAGCGCGCTACCTGGATGACAAGGAGTGGGACAGCTGGCTGTCGCTATACACACCCGAGGCGGAATTCTGGATGCCTTCCTGGGACGATGATGGAAGGCTGACTGACAATCCGGCGACGGAAATCTCGCTGATCTATTACGACAGCCGCCAGGGTTTGGAGGACCGCATCTTCCGCATCAAGACAGAGAGGTCGAGCGCCACCAGCCTGCCGGAACCACGCACCGCCCATAACATCGCCAATGTCGAAGTCCTCGAGCAGCAGGACGGCCTGTGCCGCCTGCGCTTCAACTGGCACACGCTCAGCTTCCGCTACAAGACCACGGATCAGTACTTCGGAACCTCATTCTACACCTTGGATATCAGCGGCCCGCAGCCCCGCATTGCCGCGAAGAAGGTCGTGCTGAAGAACGATTATATCCACCAGGTGATCGATATTTATCACATTTGACGGCACGGCATTCCATGCTGCGTCTTCGCCGAAGCTCTCATAAAGGTTTGTCATGACCCATAAGATCGCCTTGACCTTCGAAGACGGCGTGACCCGTTTCATCGATTGCGGTTCGGACGAAGTGGTTGCCGATGCCGCATACCGCCTGGGCGTCAATATTCCACTCGACTGTCGCGACGGGGCCTGCGGTACCTGCAAGGCCCTCTGCGAATCCGGCCGCTATCATATGGGCGATTATATCGAGGACGCGTTGTCGGTAGAGGAAGCGGCGACAGGGTATGTCCTTGCCTGCCAGATGCGGCCGGACAGCGATTGCGTGGTGCGGATCAATGCCGCCTCGACCGCCTGCAAGCTGCGCGAAAGCAGCAGTGAGGCGGAGATTGTCAAGGTGGAGAAACTCTCGCCGACCACCATCGCCTTCGCCGTGCGGCTGGAGAATCCCGATGCATTCGCCTTTCTACCGGGGCAGTATGTCAAGCTGACGGTGCCCGGCAGTGCGCAATCGCGCGCCTATTCCTTCAGTTCGCCGGTTGGCGCGGCGGAAGCAAGCTTTCTGGTACGTGACGTGCCGAACGGACTGATGAGTTCCTATCTGCGGGAGAGGGCGAAACCCGGCGATCTGATCCAACTCAAGGGTCCGCTCGGCAGCTTCTATCTGCGGGACATCAAGAGACCGGTCCTGATGCTTGCCGGCGGTACGGGATTGGCGCCTTTTCTCGCCATGCTGGGTACCATCGCGGTGACGGGCAGCGACCAACCCATTCATCTCATTTACGGTGTTACGCGGGACATGGATCTGGTCGCTGTCGAGGCGCTCGAGGCTTATGCACGGGAACTGCCGAATTTTACATTCACCATCTGTGTCGCCGATGAGGGGAGTGCCTTTCCGCTGAAAGGTTACGTCACGAAGTATATCAGCGAAAAGCATCTCAATGAAGGTGATGTCGATGTCTATCTCTGCGGGCCGCCGCCGATGGTGGACGCCGTGCGCAATCATCTGCGCGACCGCAATATCACGCCGGCAAATTTCCATTTCGAACGCTTTTCGGCAAGCGGTGAAGCCGGCAATCAGGCGACCGGAGCGGCGGCGTGATGAATCGGGATCGCTTCACCGACAAAGTCGTCATGGTAACGGGTGCCGCCCAGGGTATCGGCCGGGCGGCAGCCATTGCCATTGCGGCCGAGGGCGGCCGGTTGGTGCTGGTCGACCGCGCGGAGATCGTGCGCGAGGTTGAACAGGAGATCGTCACGGGCGGCGGTTCGGTGATCTCGGTATTGGCCGATCTCGAGCGATATGACGGCTGCCTAGCGGCGGTGGATGCGGGGATTGCACGCTTCGGCCATATCGACATCCTGATCAACAATGTCGGGGGCACGATCTGGGCCAAGCCTTATGATCAGTATGCCGAAGACGAGATCGAGGCGGAAATCCGCCGCTCGTTGTTTCCCACCTTGTGGTGCTGCCGGGCAGCCTTGCCGGGCATGATCGCCCGCGGGCGGGGCGCCATCGTCAATATTTCCTCGGTGGCGACGCGCGGCATTCATCGGGTTCCCTATGCCGCGGCGAAAGGCGGGGTCAATGCGATCACGGCCAGCCTGGCCTTCGAACAGGCCGGTAATGGCATCCGGGTCAACGCCGTGGCGCCGGGCGGCACGGAAGCGCCGGCGCGGCGCATTCCGCGCAATCCCAATAAGCTGGGCGACCAGGAGGCGATCTGGTATCAGGCGATTGTCGACCAGACGGTCGCGTCCAGCCTGATGAAAAGATATGGCACATTGGAAGAACAGGTCGGAGCCATCCTGTTTCTTGCCTCGGATCAAGCATCCTATATTACCGGCACGGTCCTGCCCGTTGCCGGCGGCGATCTGGGCTGAGGGGGCCGTGATGTTCGTTCGGATCAATGATATTTCACTTCATCTGCGGATCGACGGCCCGGAGGAGGCACCGGCCTTGTTGCTGCTGCATTCGCTTGGCACCAATCTGCATGTCTGGGATGGACAGGCAGATATGCTGGCGACCCGGTTTCGGGTGATCCGCCCGGATCTGCGCGGCCATGGTGAAACCGAGGTGACGCCCGGCCCCTATTCGATCGAGCAGATGGCTTCGGATATGATCGGCCTGCTCGATACCTTGGGTATCGGCGACTTCCATCTTGCGGGTCTTTCGATCGGTGGCGTCATTGCCCAGCAGATCGCCCATCAATGTCGCTCCCGGGTGAAGTCGCTGACCCTGTGCGATACCGCCCTTGCGCTGCCGCCGGCGAGCGGCTGGCGCGACCGGGCGGCGTTGGTGCGGGCACAGGGCATCGACGTCATTGTTGACGCCGTCATCGCTCGCTGGGTCACGGCGGCGTATGTGCAAGCACCCGCGACGGGGATCCTGCGGCAGATGCTGCTGCAGACCGCACCGGAAGGCTACGCCGCCGCCTGCGAAGCGCTTGCTGCGGCGGATCTCACGCGGCAGACCCAGACTCTGCGTCTGCCCACCCTGGTGATCGTCGGCAGCGAGGATCTGGCCACGCCACCAGCCAGCGCGCGCGCTTTGGCCGGGGCGATCGCCGGCGCGCAGTTGGTTGAAATTGCGGGTGCGGCGCATATCCCCAACGCGGAGAAGCCGCTCGAGCTTGCGATGAGGATTTTCGACTTTGTCAGCGCACAGAGCGGTGCCGGCGAAGTGTCCGGCGGCAGACCAGTGGCACGGCATGGGTAGCGCGGGCGCAACCGTTCCATCAACAGCCTGGCTTCGGATTTTCTAAGCTATCAGTGCCATGAAGCCGCTGAAATCGGAGATGACGTAGTCGACATCTTCGAAACCGCCGCCGGTGGCGGCATAGCCGACAATCGTCAGGCCGGCGCGTCGTGCCGAAAGGGCACCGGAGCGACTGTCCTCGATCGCCACGACAGCGGCGGGTGCCAGTCCCAGACGCGTGCAGGCCGTCAGATAAGGTTCCGGATCGGGTTTGCCATTCTCTACATCATCAAGGCTGATGGAGAAGGCAATGTCGCCGACGATCCCCAGCGCCGCCAGATTGGCGTCGACCACGGACCGGTCGGAATTGGAAACACAGACCTGCGGAATCCCCCGCGCGGCCAGTTGCTTCACCGCCGCCACGGCATCGGCGATGGGGCGCAAATGCTGCGTGTTGGCCACGTAATGCGCATCGATCCCCCGCAGCCAGCTGACCTCGTCGAGGTCCTGCGGCAGGCGCGGGCGCAAAATATCCCAGACATCATGCATATGGACGCCGCGAAAAGCCTGATCCGGCAGGTCCGAGAGGTCGCAGCCGAAATGCAGGCTGGCAGCGAGCAGGGCTTGATGGTGCAGGGGTTCGCTGTCGACCAGCGTGCCGTCGATATCCCAGGCGACTGCTTTGAATTTCATGGAACTGGTCGCTGTAAAGGCTTGAGGTTGAGATAGACCTGCTCGAAAGTCCGATAGCCTTCGCGATAGATATCGGCATGCGCCGGATTCGGCTGGATGAGATCGCCCTTCTGGACGAAGCGGTCCGTGCCGAACCAATCATGAGTGAGGCCGGTGCCGATGGCGGCGGTCCAGGCGGCACCCAGGCAAGAGCCCGGATGGCCCTGTAAGAGCTGGACCGGTGCCTGCAGGACGTCGGCTACGATCTGCATCCAGACCCTGCTGCCGGCACCGCCATCGGAGGCGAGGTAGTGCAGCGGCGTATGTCCCATATCGCGCAGCACTTCCATGTGATGGGCGATGGCATAGGCATAGGCTTCCAGCAAAGCGCGCCAGAGGTGGCCGATCGTATGGCTGAGGCTGAGCCCGGTGATGGTGCCACGTGCAAGCGGATCGTGGATCGGCGTCTTCTCGCCGAGGAAATAGGGCACGATGGTGATGCCGTCGGCGCCGGCGGGAATGGCCCCGGCCAGACGGTCGAGATACTGATGCAGGCGCAATCCGGCGGCATCGGCGGCGACCTGCTGGCCGCCGGCGAAATTCGCCGCCAGCCAATTGAGGCCTGAACCACCGGTCGACATGCAGCCGTTCGGCATGTAAAGGCCCGGCACCAGATGGTAATCGAGAAACATACGCGGGTCCGGCGCCACCTTGGCGGTGGCAACCAGGATGTCGACCGAGCCGCCGAATTTCAGCAGCACCTGGCCGTCCGACACCACGCCGGCGGCGAGGGCGGAGGCGATCAGATCGGCCGCGCCCCCCACCACCGGCAGGCCGGCAGGGAGACCCGTTTCCGCCGCCGCTGCCGCACTGACGTGGCCGATGATCTGATGCGATGCAGCCTTTGGCGGAATGACCCGCGCCGGCAGATGGGTATAGGCGATGAGATCGGCGGCAAGCTCGCCTTTTGCCAGATCGACGAAGCCGGCTTCAAGCGCCCAGTTCTGCTCGATGCGGCGCTCTCCGGTCAGGCGCCAGTTGATATAGTCATAGGAGCCGAAAACCGTGGCGATGCGGCGGAAGATGTCGGGCTCGTGCTTTTCGATCCAGCGCAGCTTGCTGGCGACCAGCTGCTGGTTGACACCGTTGCCAGCGCGTTTCACGAAGGCTGCTTCATTGATCTCGGCACGCAACTCCTCGACTTCGACGGCGCAGCGGCCGTCACTTTGCTGGATGCTGGGGCGCAGCAATTCTCCGTGGGCATCGAGCAGTACGACGGCAGGCAGCATGCCGGTGACGCCGATTCCGGCGATCTCCGACGGCGCAATGCCGGAACCGGCGATCAGCTCGCGGATGATGGCGCAGCTGTTCTGCCACCATTGCGTCGGATCTTCCTCGGCCCAGCCGGGGTTGCGCGAGGTCAAGGTCACCGGACGGGAGACGATCCCGAGGATCGTCTCCGGCAACTTGACGAGAATCCCGATGGTCGAGGTGGTGCCGATATCGAGGCCGATGACGCAGCTCATCGCGGGATTCCGATTATTTGCGGATCTTTTCCACCACGTCCATGAAGCGCTTCACCCGCTCGCCATCGACCTGGTTCCAGGTATAGCCGTCGACCTTGAAATGCGTGCCGATGACGACACCGGACGCCACCGCGAGGACGTCGCGGACATTGTCGATATTGACGCCGGTATTGGCGAAGACCGGCACGTCGCGGATCGTCTCGCAGACCTTGCGCAGGTCGGATTGATCGGCCGGCTGGCCAGTGATAGGCCCTGAAACCAGGATGGCATCCGCCAGCGACGAGAAGACGGCGCTCTTGGCGCGCAGTTCGATCGGCCGGCTGTCGAGAGAATGCGAGAATTCGGCATTGATGTTGAACAGGCACTTAAGGTCGGGACGGCCGAGGTTCCGCTTCAGCCGCGCGGCACCGGCGCAATCCGGCGCCCAGACACCCATGTCGGAAGCGAAGACGCCGGTGAAGATCTCGCGCACGAATTTGGCGCCGGTCGCCGTGGCGATGGCGATGCTGGCCTTGGGGTCCCAGAGATAGTTGACGCCGAAGGGAATCTTCAGCGAGGGCTTGATCGCCTGGACGATCGCCGTCATGGCGGAGATGCCTTCAATCGGCGCTTCCAGCACGTAAGGGCGATCGTTCTCGTTGCCGAACATCACGGCATCGACACCGCCTGCCTGCAATTTCTCGGCATCGCGGGCGGCATCCTCGATCAGCTTGTCGACCCCGCCATCGGCGTCATAAAGCGGGCTGCCCGGCAGGGCGCCGATATGGATCATGGAAATGACCGCCTTCTTCTTGGCGCCAAAGAAATCGAAAACCATCTGTGTTCCTCACGCTTCTAGTGATGTGTCGTTAAGTCGGTTGAGAGAGCTGTCGGCTAGCCGGCGATCTTGATGGCAACGCCTGCTTCGACAAGAGCCGCGGCGATATCGGCCGGCGGCGCGGCATCGGAGATCAGCAGGTCGATATCGCTGAGATCGGCGATCTTGATCAGCGACATGTGGTGGAATTTCGAACTGTCGCAAAGCAGCACCTTGCGGGCCGAACGGCGCAGATAGACGCGCTTCAGTTCGCTGTCTTCCAGCGAATAATCGAACATGCCCTCGGCGGTGATGCCGGAGACGCCGATAAAGACGATATCGAACCAGTAGCGCTCGAATTCCTCGCGCGCGGCCGCTCCGCAGATCGACATCTCCTCGCCGCGAACCTGTCCCGCCGGCACATAGACTTCGCGGCCGGCTTCGCCCAGCAATAAGGCCGTGCGCAGGCTGGAAGTGAAGAATTTGACATTGCTGCGGTCAGCGAGGTCCTGGGCCAGAAGATGCGTCGTGGTGCCGACATCGAGTGCGACGCTGAGGCGCCGGTCGACCAGTTCGGCGGCGGCGGCGGCGATGCGGCGCTTCTCTTCCTGGCGGTTGCGCAGCCGGGCGGCAAAAGCCGGCTCTTCACTGTCGATCACCGGGGCCGGCGCGTCTTCGTCCAAGACGGCGCCGCCGCGGGTCCGGGTGAGGGCACCGTCGCGTTCCAATTCCACGAGGTCCCGGCGAATCGTCATTTCCGAAACGCCAAGCTCGGCAGCGACATCGGCGACGTGAACGAAGCCGCGTTTGCGTGCCGTCTCGATCAGATGGTTGTGGCGCAGCCGCGCCGGCAGGCGCCGCTGGTCTCCCGAAGCAACTGTCGAATCGTCGCTCATGCGTCGAGTCTCTCCCCTGATAACGCTGTCGAACATTGCCACAGGTTGCTTGCTGGTTGTGTGGACGGTTGTTGCGATCATAAACACTATTCAAACATTTTCAAACATAAAATTGTGTTGCAAAGTTGTAAAAGGAGCGAATATGTTTGTTTATGTGCTGATCAATGCATAACAAAATATGCGCGTCTTTCAGGGGGATTCGATGGCTGTGGCGCCAACGGCAACTGGCAAATTGGCAGACGAATTGGCGGGCAAGCGCGCCATCGTGACCGGCGCCGGCTCCGGCATCGGTCGCGCCATCGCTGCGGCGCTCGCGCGCCACGGCGTTCGTGTCGCCATTGCCGATCTTGATCCTGTCACGGCCAAATGGGTTGCCGGCGATATCGGCCAGGGTGCGCGGCCGGTGACCATCGATGTCCGCAAGCGCGAATCGGTCGAAGCGGCGTTCAATGACGTCATCGCGGATTGGGGCGGTTTCGACATTCTGATCGCCAATGCCGGCGTGTCGACCATGAACAAGGCTGTCGATCTCACCGATGACGAGTGGGACTTCAATTTCGACGTCAATTCACGCGGCGTCTTTCTCACCAATCAGATCGCGGCGCGGCATTTCATTGCGACCGACAATAATGGCGTCATCGTCAATACGGCATCGCTTGCGGCCAAGATCGGCGCGCCGCTCCTGGCGCATTATTCAGCCAGCAAATTCGCCGTTCTCGGCTGGACGCAGGCGCTGGCGCGCGAGCTCGCCGGCCGCGGCATTCGCGTGAACGCCGTCTGCCCGGGTTTCGTCAAGACCTCGATGCAGTCGCGTGAAGTGCAATGGGAAGCGCAACTGCGCGGTATCACCCCGGAGCAGGTGATCGCCGACTACGTTAATCAGACGCCGCTCGGCCGCCTCGAAGAGCCTGAGGATGTGGCCGATGTCGTCGTGTTTCTCTGCTCCAATGGCGCCCGCTTCATGACCGGCCAGGGCATCAACGTGACAGGCGGCGTCTATACCACCTGAGGAACGGCGACCGACGGTAACAAGTCGGCGATGAGATGACATATCTGCAGGAGGCGAGGGGAATCGATGCGGTACCGGATGACAGCGACGCAGGATAATCAGGCCTGACACGATGGCGTCGATCGAACTCGAACACGTTTCCAAGCTCTATGCCAACGGCGCCTATGGCGTGCGGGATGTTGATCTCACCGTCGCCGACGGCGAATTCGTCATCTTCCTCGGTCCCTCGGGCTGCGGCAAATCCACCACGCTGCGCATGATTGCCGGTTTGGAAAGCATCTCCTCTGGCGATCTGCGCATCGCCGGTCGCAGCGTCACCAATGTGGCGCCGCGCGATCGCAATGTGGCGGTCGTCTTTCAAAGCTATGCGCTCTATCCGCATATGACCGTGCGCGAGAATATGGGTTTCGGCCTGAAAATGCGGGGCACGCCGCGCGCCATCATCGACAGCAAGATACAGGAAGCGGCGGCCCTGCTTGGCCTCTCGACTTATCTTGACCGTAAGCCCGCGGCTCTCTCCGGCGGCCAGCGCCAGCGCGTGGCCCTCGGTCGCGCCATTGTCCGCGAGCCGGCGGCCTTTCTGCTCGACGAGCCGCTCTCCAATCTCGACGCGCAATTGCGGGCGGAGATGCGGCTGGAACTCGTCAAGCTGCATCGGCGGCTGGGTCGGACCATCATTCACGTGACGCACGACCAGGTCGAAGCCATGACCATGGGCGATCGCATCTGCATCATGCGCGATGGCAGCATGGTGCAGGTCGGCAAGCCACTGGAGGTTTATGCCAATCCGGCCGATACCTTCGTGGCGAAATTCCTGGCGACACCGCCGATGAATCTGATCCCCGCCGATCTGCGGGGCGAAAGCGGCCAAAGGCTCGAGGTCTGCGCCGATGGCCTGCGCCTGTCGGTGCCGTCGCGGCACCTGGCTGCCTATGGTGCCGCGGCCGGAAAACCGGTTCTGCTCGGCATCCGTCCGGAAGACATCTATGAGACGCAGGCCAATCCGGACTGGCAGCCGCTTGATCTCACCGTCATCGCCGTCGAAGCACTCGGCGTCGAGAACATCATTGTCGGCCAGGTCGGTCAGGAGAAGCCGGTCGAGATTTCCGCCCGCCTCAGCCGGCATTTCACTGCCGAGATCGGCGCCAAGGTCAGACTTTATGTCGATGCCCTGCCGATGCATCTCTTCAATCCGGAGAACGGCAAGGTATTTCCCCGCGCGCCCCTAACGGTGGCGCCGCCCTTGACCCTGGCCGTTTGAGGGAGAGGCGATGCGGCGCGTCGGTCTTCATATCGGCCTTGTGATCGTCTCGATCGCGATCCTGCTGCCGCCGCTTTGGGTGCTGCGGACCAGTCTGGCACCGGAAGCGCTCTCATATTCGACGGACCTGCTGCCGGCCGTCACCTTGCAGAACTATATCGACCTCTTCGTGCAGAAGCGCTTCGGCACCTTCTATTTCGACAGTCTGGTCGTATCGGCCGGATCGGTCTTGCTGGCGCTGCCCTTTGCCGCGATGACCGGCTATGCCTTCGCCCGCTTCAAGACCGGCGGGCGCCTGGCGCGCTTCGCGGTTCTGGCGACGCAAATGCTGCCGCCGGTAGCGATCGTCCTGCCTGCCTTCATGCTGTTCCGCTCGGTCGGTCTTACCAATTCATTGCTGGGCCTGACGATTGCCTATGCGGCGCTCAACCTGCCGTTCCTGATCTGGATCCTGATGGGTTTCTTCGAGGGCATTCCGGTCGATCTCGAATGGGCGGCGATGACCGACGGCGCGACGGCCTGGAGCGCCTTCTGGCGCGTGGTCCTGCCGGTCTCGCTGCCGGGGATCGCCGCGGCCGGCGTGCTCGGCTTCATCCTCGCCTGGAACGAATTTCTCTTTGCCCTGGTGCTAAGCGGGCCGGCGACGGCGACGGTACCCGTGGGGCTGGCCTCCCTGCAGACCTCGAACGGGGTGCAGATCGCCAAGGTGGCGGCCGGCGTCATCCTGGCGATCCTGCCTTTGGTGATCGCCTCGCGCTTCATCCAGCGTTTCATCGTCCAGGGCCTGACTTTCGGCGGCGTCAAATAGCCGTCGAAGACGAGCGTTATCTACCAACGAGTACAAGAGAAGAAAGATATGGGAGCGAAGATGATGACGAGAAAGAGCATGTTGCTTGCCGGCCTCAGCGCCGTGCTGATGACCGGTGCCTATCAGGCCAAGGCCGATCCGGTGACCCTGCACGCCTTGATGGAGGATGTGCCGGAGACGCATATCATCGAGGGCATGCTGCCGGATTTCGAAAAGGAGACCGGCATCAAGGTCGAGTTCGAAAAGGTAAATTACGGCGATATGCATGACAAGCTGGCGACCCAGCTGGTCTCGCCGGACAGCTATTACAATGTGCTCGAGGTCGACTTTCTCTGGGCGGGCGAATTTCCGGCCGCCGGCTGGCTGGTCGATCTGAAGCCGCTCGTCGAGAAGGACAAGGTCGATCTCTCCAGCTTCGTCCCGTCGACCTTGGATCTGCTCGGCCGCACCAATGAGTCGGTGCCGCTCATTCCCATGTACAACTATTCCATGGGTCTCCTCTATCGCACGGATCTGCTGGCCGATCAGAAACTGAAGACGGAATACAAGGCGGAATACAAGGCCGACCTGAAGATGCCGTCGACGCTGGCGGATTATGTCCAGGTGGCGAAATTCATGAAGGCCAAGGCCGGTGTCGCGGGCGCCGCGATGCAGGGACAGCGCGGCGATCCGAACAGCATGGAATTCTCCAACTACCTGTTCTCCGCTGGCGGCTCCTATATGAGCGCCGATCGCAAGGTAACGCTCGACAGCCCGGAAGCGAAGAAGGCGCTCGACCTTTATGTCGATGCCATCCAGCATGCGGCGCAGCAGGGTGCCCTGTCGGCCACCTTGGACGACACGATGCGCCTGATGTGCAGCGGCGAAGCCTTCAGCATGGTGACCTATTGGTGGATGCTGCCGCAGATTGACGACAAGGAAAAATGCCCGAAGGCCGCCGGCAAGGTGGCTCTCTCGGTCATGCCGGGCGGTCATGGCGAAAGCGGCGGGTGGGGCTGGGGCATTCCCAAGAACACCTCGCCGGAATCGCAGGCGGCGGCCTGGACCTTCATCAAATGGGTGCAAAGCAAGAAAGTGGCCGTCGCCCGCGCACTGCAGGGTCATGCGCCGGTCAGCAGCGATGTCTATACCGACGCCGACGTGCTGAAGAAGTATCCCTTCTACAAGTCGGCGCTGGATGTCGTCGCCTCGGGTAAGTCGTTCCCGATCTTCGCCTATTCGGCCCAGTATGAGGACGTGCTTGGCACGCAGCTGTCACAGGCTGCGGGAGGCGAGATCAAGTCGGATGCGGCCATCAAGGCGGCGGTCGACGGTCTCGATGGCCTGCTGAAGAAGTAGTCGCATAGCACAGAATAAATTGTTTCCCTGACTTCCGGCGTGTCGCCCCGATTGGTGGCACGCCGGACCATTTTCCGATGATGGGTGCTGAGAGGGCACGGGCTTTGCGTCATTTGCTTCATGCCGCCGACCGCAGCTGGCGAACGGGTTGGGCCTTTTCTTTGCCAGGGTTGTTGACCCTGGCGATCGTCATGGGCTTTCCGCTGATCTATGCCGTGCTGATGTCGGTCTCATCGATGACATTGCTGCGGCCGGCGCTGCTGCCCTTCACCGGCCTCGCCAATTTCATCCATGTCATGAGCAATCCCCAGTTCTGGGGCGCGCTCTTCCTGACGGTGAAATATTCGATCGTCACGGTGGCGGGCGAATTCGTCTTCGGTCTCGGCATCGCCCTGATGCTCAACCGGGTGTTGAGGCTGAAATCGGTTTATTTCGCCATCCTGACCATCCCGATGGCGATGTCGCCGGTCAGCGTCGCGCTGATCTGGCGGATGCTGCTGCAGCCCAATCTCGGTATCGTCAATCATCTGATGGAGGTCATCGGCCTGCCGCGCCTTGATTGGCTAGGCTCGGCGGATCTGGCGCTCTGGACCATGGCCGGCATCGATATCTGGCAGCAGACATCCTTTGTGGTGCTGATCCTGGCCGCCGGTCTAGCCTCGCTGCCGCGCGAACCCTATGAGGCGGCGGATGTGGATGGCGCCACCCGCTTGCAGCAGTTCTGGTACATCACGCTGCCGATGCTGCGGCCCGTTTCGGCCATTGCGGTGATCATCCAGCTGATCAACGAGTTCCGCACCTATGATCTCACTTATGTGCTGACCAAAGGCGGGCCCGGCACCTCGACCGAGGTGCTCAGCTTCTATGCCTATCGCCAGGCCTTTCTCGGCCTGTCGCTGAACGAGGGCAGTGCGGCTTCCTTCATCCTGCTGCTGATTGTCCTGGCGATGACCGTCATCTTCTTCTGGCTGCTGGAGCGCAAGCGTTGAACCGCGTCAGCCGGAGCAGACACTTCGGCTTCCAGGAGCGGACGGTTCACTCGGGCTTTTTTGCCACCAGATTGATCAGGGTTTCCTCGCGATCTCGTCGCGGCGAGATACCAAACCAGCGCTCGAGAATGCCGAGATCGCTTCGGCTCCACCAAAGATAAGGCAGCGAGATCGACGCATCCGACACATCGAAGCCGGTCGCGCGGATCATCGCCAGATATTCGTCGGCAGTACGCTGCACATCCATCGGGTGGCGGAACAGCAGGCGAATGATCCAGGAATGGATATATTTGCGCGTTGATTCAGCAAAAAGAAAAAGACCGCCCGGCCGCAGGATGCGCCAGAATTCCTTGAGTGCGGCTTCCTGCTCGACCAGGTGATGGAAGGTCTGGTGGCAAAAGACGATGTCGACCGAATTGTCGGGGAGCCCCGTATGCCAGCTGGTCGTCTGATGAAAGCTGACAGTGAGCCCCTCTGCCGCCGTGGTCTGCCGCGCGATATCCAGCATGGCACTGTCGATATCGATGCCGATCATCTGACGCGGGTGGAAGCGTTGCTGGAGCAGCTTGAATGACCGGCCCCGCCCGCAGCCGATATCTACGATAACCGGATAGCTCGGCCGGGGCGCAATGATCAGCCGCTGCAAATCGTTGATGGCGCGCTCCAGGACGTGCTTGGTCCAGGTCTCGGTCTTCAGAAACCAGATGCCGAACCTGGTTTCCGGAACATATTGTTCGGGAGCGAGGGCGAGATCATTGAGGCGCTGCATCGTCGATGCCGGTTGTCCTGCTAAAAATCAGCTCGGGAGATACATGACACTTCCGAAGCTGGATCGTCGAGTGATTCGCCCCCGGTCGGCCGGGCTGCGGCCGGTCCGCTTGCGGTTGGTGGAGACGCAAGGCCAGGGCTAAATACAGGCCCGGCAGCGGTTCGTCTGCCAGCCAGAACCAATCCTCATTTCCCACATGCCGGAAAATCCGATCCGGCGCGGGGAAGCAGGGTACATGGTCCTGGCGGTCCGTGACGGTGGCAAAGCCCGTTCCAAGCGCCTTCGCCGTCGCCTCCCGCAAAGTCCAGATACGATAGAAAGTACCGCCATCGCCACGGCGGACGGCTGCAATCTCTTGTGGGCCGAAGGCCGCCTCGGCCAGCGCAGGATAGTCCCGCCCGCCGGCCTTGGCCAGTTCCAGATCGATCCCGATATCGCCCTCATAGCTGGCTGCACAGGCGATCCAGCCGGCGCTGTGGGTCAACGAAACGGACGGGAGCGGGGTATCATCCAGCCCGAGCAAGGTGGGCTTTCCGCTGCTCTCATAGGTCAGGCGGTAGGCGCCCTTCAACCCCATCCCCTCATTGAGGAGGTCCTGCAGCAGCGCCTGGGCCGCCCGGCGACGGCGAGCGCCAGCGGTCTGGAGCGCCGCGCCGCCCTCTGCTTGTCGCAACATCTCTGTCGTGCGACTGCTGTCCTCGCGCAGAATTGACAGGAAAATCATTCTATTACATACAGCTTGTCGTTGGTCCGACGGGCAGGATTTATCAGTCAAAACTATCATAATTCCGGACCGAGCGTGGGGGCAGGGCACAGCAAGGGGGCGAACTGTGTTACTCAGACATGTCGCTGAGATAGAATAATTTTATGTGTCCTGTGTTGAGTGTTGCCACAATTACTCCCTGTGTCGCGGCTACTCCCTGTGTCGCGGCTACTCCCTGTGTCGCGGCTACTCCCTGTGTCGCGGCTACTCCCTGTGTCGCGGCTACTCCCTGTGTCGCGGCGGTCGCGTCGGCGCTTTGCCGTCTTTACCGCGCGTGGGAGGGTTAGGCCGTGTCAGCTGCTTCAATGACGTTCGGTATTCGCGACTGGTTCGCCTGGAAGCCGGGCTTCGAGTCGCGCGCGGAGTGGCTGCGCCGGGCCGGCATCCCCTTCTCCCCCGGCGAAAATGACGTTTGGGAAAATAATACTATCGCGCCCTTGCCGATGATGCTGCGCCGGCGCATCAACGGGTTCGGCCAGAAGGTCATCGGCGCCGCCCTGACGATCCCGGCGGTACAGCAGGCGCGCTATATCTTTGCTTCCCGTCACGGCGAATTCGCGACGACTTTACGGATCCTTGAGGATCTTCATCAACGATCGGGACCGTCTCCGGCCGATTTCAGCATGTCGGTTCATCATGCCCTGGCCGGGCTGCTTTCGATCCAGACAGGCGACAAGGCGGGGCATACGACGGTTTCGGCAGGGCGCGACACATTTGGATATGGGATGCTGGAAGCGGCGGCTCTGATCGCCGATCAGCCGGCCCAGTCGGCTCTGCTCGTCTCCTATGATGAACCGCTGCCGGAACTCTATAAGGACTTCCAAGAACCGGACGAAATGCATCTGCCGCTCATTATCGCCTTGGATATCGTCGCACCGAATCTCGCCGCCAATAAACCCGGCGCGCAGCTCAGCTTGACTCTTGAGCCGGATGAGACGGGGGCGGCTGACGAGAGGCCGGGGGAAGTCGCGGCCCTGGACATCCCCATGGGGCAGCGCTTTCTCGACTTCTTCCTGTCGGATCGCGCCCAGACGACGCTGAAAGGGGAGACCATGAGCTGGGTCTTGCGCCGTGCGGCCTAACGCCCCCGCCTTCATCTGGCGCCTGATGGCCACAGGTTTTGCTTTCGCCTTGATCTTCGGCGGCGGTGCCATCGGGGCTGTCACCGTGCTGCCCCTGCTGGCCAGTCTTCGACTGACCGGCCGCGGCGGCAGCCGCGAGGCGCAATACGCCATTCACCTCTTTTTCCGCTTCTATGTCGCCTTGTTGCGGTGGCTCGGCCTCATTCATCTGGAGATTGTGGGGGCATTCGAGCTGGCGGAGATGCGCGGGCGATTGGTCATCGCAAATCATCCGACCCTGCTCGACGTCGTCCTGCTGATGTCCCGGATGCCGCGCGCGCAATGCATCGTTAAGGCGGACTTGTGGAACAATCGCTATCTGGGCGGGCTGGTGCGGATTGCCGGCTATATTCCCAATAATCTGGAGCCGGAGGCCCTATTGGCGGCCTGCCGCCAGAGTATCGATCAGGGCGACAACCTGATCATCTTTCCCGAAGGGACGCGAACCAGACCAGGGGAGCAGCCCCACTTCCAGCGGGGTTTTGCCAATATTGCGCTACTGACGGCCGCCCCCATTCAACTGATCACGATCACCTGTGTTCCTCTCACCTTGACTAAAGGCGAGCCATGGTGGCGTATCCCCGCCGAACGGCCGCGATTCCGCGTGATGGTTGGAGAAAACCTCGACACGCGGTATTTATTACAGGAACGTGGACGCGCTTTGGCCGCCCGCGCCTTGGTTCGATATATTGAGAGTTATTATGGGGAACAACTTGCAACCGGCTGATCTTGAACGAGATCTCAAGGAACTGATCGTCAAGACGTTGAAGCTCGACGGGATTCGGCCGGAGGAAATTGACAGCGAAGAGCCGCTGTTCAACGAGGGGCTTGGCCTCGATTCAATCGATGCTCTGGAGCTTGGGGTCGCGATCCGCAAGACCTATGGCACCAAAATCGAAACCATTACCGATGAAGTGAAGGCGCATTTTGCCAATGTCCGCAGCCTGGCCAAATTCATCCAGACGCTGCGGGGAGAATAGGTCGATGCAGTCCCGTGACGAAATATTCGAAACTTTGCGTGGCTATCTCATCGAGATGTTCGAGGTACCGCCGGCGAAGATCACCCTGGATGCGCGACTCTATGAGGATCTTGATCTCGACAGTATCGATGCTGTCGACCTGATCGTGAAGCTGCAGGAGTTCACCCGCCGGAAATTCAAGGCCGAAGAATTCAAGACGGTTCGTCATGTCCGCGATGTCATCGATCGTGTCGAAAGCATCCTCGCGGAATAAGGCTGGCGCGATCTTGTTCGCGGTCGGCACCGTGCTTGGCGTCGGCTATCCCTTCGCCGTCTATTTTTTGCGTGGCAGCATGCCGGCGGCGAGCTTCGTCCTGCTGGCGCTTTGTCTTTTGATGCTGCGCCTGGTGACGCTGCGTTCCGCCACGGCTCGGCTCTGGACGCCGCCATTGCTGGTGACCGCCGCGGTCCTGGTCGTCACCACCTTGCTCAATGCCGAGATTGCGGAAAAAGCCTATCCGGCGCTGATGAGCCTGACGGCAGCTTTCGCCTTCGCATGGTCGTTGCGGCATCCGCCGAGCCTGATCGAGCGCTTTGCGCGCTTGCGGCAGCCGGAATTGCCGCTTGAGGGCGTTGCCTATTGTCGGAAAGTAACCGTGATCTGGGCGATCTGGCTGTCGCTCAATGCCGTCGTGGCCACCGTCCTGGCCTTGTGGGGCGGCCTAGCCCTTTGGGCACTCTGGACCGGTTTCATCTCCTACCTCGTCACGGGATTGCTGGTTGTCAGCGAGTTTGCCGTCCGTCGTCTCATGCCGGCGTATCGGTCGGGCCGATGATCCAGAAGTCCATTTCCGCATTCTTTGCGGCAGGCCGCGCTGCCACCGATATTGTCGCCTTTGCCGACCGCGCCAATGGCGGTGAGCTGGATGTCGATGTTGTGCAATTTCAGCGCGACATTGCCTGGAATGCCGCCAGGCTTAAATCGCTTTCCTGCCGGCAGGCGCTGCTGGTCTGTGCCGATACATACTGGGCGGCCGTAGGCCTGTTGGCGCTCTTTCACGCCGGCGCCGAGGTCGCGATGCCTCCGGGTGCCCGACCGGATAGCCTCGGTCCCTTCCGGCGCCCCGGGGATCTGGTCGTCACGGACCGCGATGGACCTAGCCAGGATGCCGTCTTTCTTCTCGAAGCGGGGCAAGGGGATGCCAGTTCGCTTGCGATCCTCGATCCTGATAGATGCTATCTCGACCTCTTCACCTCGGGTTCCACCGGCGCACCCAAGCGTGTCGGAAAATCTCTCGCGCAACTTGAAACCGAGGCACAGACCGTCGAGACCGTGTTGAGCCCGCAGCTGAGCGCGGCAACACGCATCCATGCGACGGTGCCGCATCATCACCTCTATGGTTTGACCTTCGGCCTCGTATGGCCCTTGCTGTCCGGTCGGCCCTTCAACCGCCGGCCCCATGAAATCTGGGAAACGGTCTTTGCCAGCAATCTTGGGGATGCCGTTCTCGTCACCAGCCCAGCCCATTTGACGCGCCTTGCCGGCTTCAATGCCGTCAGCGGTGCACAGCGGCCGGCGATTATTCTGTCGGCAGGTGCCGCGCTGCCGGTCGGGGCAGCCGCCGAGGCGCTGACCATTCTCGGCCGGTCGCCGACGGAAATCTTCGGCAGCACGGAAACCGGCGCCGTTGCCATACGCAGCTGGCGGGAGACGGACGCGCCCTGGTCACCCCTGCCGGGTGTCGCGGTGGCGCAATCGGCGGATGGGCGCCTATCGGTGCGGTCTCCCTTTATCGCCGGAACGCAACCTTATCTCGGCGCCGATCTGATCGCGATCCAGCCGGACGGGCGGTTTCGCGCTTTGGGCCGGGCGGACGATATTTGCAAGATCGAGGGCAAGCGGATCAGTCTTTCTGCCGTGGAAACGCAGCTGCGGCAGTTGAGCGGCATAGCGGAGGCGGCTGCACTCCTGATCGACGATGGGCAACCACGCCTTGCGGCGGTGGTAAAGCTCGATGCGGCCGGTGCGGCAGAGCATGCCAAATGGGGCAGCTTTCGCTATGGCCAGTTGTTGCGTCGCCGCCTGTCGGTCAATCTGGATACCGCGAGCTTGCCGAAGCGGTGGCGTTTCGTCGCCGAGATGCCGGCGCATGCGATGGGCAAGCGTCGGCGTGCCGATCTGGCAGCCTTGTTCCTGCCGTCGGCCGCCACGGCCTCGGAAGCGGATGAACCGCCGATCCGCGAAAGGCGCCAGACGGCCGCGGAAGGCGGGGCGCCGCGCCTGGAACTGGACCTCTTTATCGATCCGGCACTGCCGCAGCTCGAGGGTCACTTTCCCGGGCTGCCCATCGTGCCGGGTGTCGCATTGGTGGATTGGGCGGCGCGCTTTGCCGCCCGCCATCTTCAGCTCGGCGACGGTGTCGCGCGCATGCTGCAGGTCAAGTTCCGGCGGCTGATCACGCCCGGGACGGTCATCACGCTTACACTGGAACGTCAGCCGGCCCCGGAACGTCAACCGGCTTATGAGCGCCTGACCTTCAGCTATCGGCATGGTGAGCAGGTTCTTGCCAGCGGGCGTTTCTCGGTCTTGGCTGGATGATGGAGGGCCTGCATTCCACCGCGGACTTCCGTCCCTGCGCCATCATCCCGAGCCACAATCACTGGCAAGGGACGGCAGCAGTCATTGCCGCTTGCCGGGCCCAGAACCTGCCGGTCTTTCTCATCGACGACGGCAGCGTCGAACCGGCGAGATCCGCGCTGGCGTCGCTTGGCGCCGGTGACCTGGGCGGAGGAGATTTTTACCGCTGCGCGCAGAATCTGGGCAAGGGCGGCGCCGTGCTGCAGGGGTTTCAACTGGCGATGGCGGCCGGCTTCACCCATGCCCTGCAGATCGACGCCGACGGCCAGCATGACGTCGCGGCTCTGCCAAGCCTCCTCGGTCAGGCATCCAGGCATCCGGAAGCGCTGGTCACCGGTGTCCCCATCTATGACGCATCCATCCCCAAAGGCAGGGCGATCGGCCGCTGGATCACCCATGTCTGGGTGTGGATCGAAACCTTGTCCTTTGCCATTCGCGACAGCATGTGCGGCTTCAGGGTCTATCCGTTGGAAGCGGTGGCGCGGCTCTTCGCCGATGGCGAGCAGATCGGCCAGCGGATGGATTTCGATACGGAGATCATGGTCCGCCTTTTCTGGCGCGGTTGCGCCGTCATCGACGTGCCCGTCGCCGTGACATATCCTCCGGACAATATCTCCAACTTTGACCTGTGGCGCGACAACTGGCGTATCAGCGTCATGCATACGCGGCTGTTTTTCACCATGCTCTACTGGTTGCCGCAGATATTGCTGAGGCGAACGGGCACCGGCGAAGGCGCCGGCAAGGAAAGTCATTGGGCCTGGATCGGCGAACGCGGCACGGCCTGGGGATTGCGCTTCTGCCTGACGTGCTACCTTTTGCTCGGCCGGCGGGCCTGCCAGGCGGTGCTGCTGCCGGTGGTGCTCTATTTCTACCTGACGGGGCGAGCCCAGCGGGAAGCTTCGCGGCAATTTCTCACGCGTGCTTTCCGCTTCAAGGGCTGGTCGCGTGAGCCCGGCTTCCGCGATGGATACCGGCATTTTCTGACTTTCGCCTCGCGCGGCCTCGATACCTTCATCGGCTGGGCAGGCGCCATGCCGGCCGATCTCATTCAGCCGGGAGACGTGAATGCCTTGCCGGCAGCGCAGGCCGATCCGCGCGGCGCTTTGGTGATCGTCGCCCATCTCGGGAACGCCGATATCAGCCGGGCGATGCTGGACGCAAAGACGCGCGAGCGCTTGCTTGTTCTCGTCCATACCCGTCATGCCGAGAACTACAACAAGGTCTTGAAGGAAGTGCAGCCTGCGGCGGCCCTCAACACGTTCCAGGTCAGCGCATTGGGGCCGGATACTGCCATCGCTTTGAAAGAACGCGTTGAGCGCGGGCAATGGGTGGTGATTGCCGGCGACCGCGTGCCAGTGAATAGCGAGGGGCGGACGATCGATCTGCCTTTCCTCGGACAGATGGCCCCTTTCTCGGCGGGACCCTATATTCTTGCCTCGCTGCTGGAATGTCCTGTCTATCTGCTATTCTGCCTGCGCGAGGGTGAGCATTACCGGCTTTCTTTTGAAAAATTTGCCGAGCGGATCGACTTGCCGCGCCATGAACGCGCCGCACGGCTCAGCGAATATGCCGGGAAGTTTACCGAGCGCCTGCAGGATTATGCGTTGCGGGATCCCTTCCAATGGTACAACTTTTTTGACTTCTGGGCGCCAGCACGCGGGCAGGCAAGAGAATGATTTCCGCTGAAGTCGATATCGTCGTGCAATTCTACGACCTCGATCCGATGCAGGTGGTGTGGCACGGCAATTACGCGCGCTTCCTGGAACAGGCACGCTGCGCCCTGCTGGACAGGATCGGTTATAATTATCCGGAAATGGATCGATCCGGCTATATGTGGCCGATCGTCGAGATGCAGACGAAATTCGTGCGGCCGGTGCGGTTCGCCCAGGCTATTCGCGTCGAAGCAACCCTGGTCGAATATGAGAACCGCCTGAAGATCAGCTATCGCTGCCGCGACAAGATTTCCGGCGATGTGCTGACCAAGGCTCATACGGTGCAGGTCGCCGTCACCGTGTCGACGGGCGAACTCTGTCTGGAATCGCCGGCGGCACTGATTGAGAAAGTGCGGGCGTTGCTATGAAAAAGCTCATTGCGCTGGGCTTATGCGGGCTGCTGGGATTGGCCATGGTGACGGGCCAAACCGCGCGGGCCGACGACACCCTTTCCCTCGCGCGCCTGAAGCCCGGCAGCGTATTGCGGGGGCATTTCATCCAGGAGCGTTCGCTGCAGGGCTTTCAGGCGCCGCTCAAGAGCGAAGGCAGCTTCGTTGTCGCCGAGGGCAAGGGCTTGATCTGGCGCGTGGAAAAGCCCTTTGCAACCGTGACGGTGATCACGCCTGCCGGCCTGGTGCAGAACGCGCAGGGCACCGAGACGTTGCGGCTGCCCGCAGACCGTATCCCTTTCATCGCCCGCTTTTACGAGATGTTGAGCGGCACGATGACCGGTGATCTCAACGGGCTCACCCAGCAATTCGACGTCAAGAAAAGCGGTACTGCGGCCGACTGGTCCTTGCAATTGACACCGAAATCCGCCGCAGGAAGCTCATCGGCCGATGCCCAGAATATGCCGATCCAGCGTCTTGATCTGGCCGGCGATCAATATGTCAAATCGGTGGATATCCAGCGCCAGAATGGCGACCGCGACCAGCTGACCTTTCTCGACCAGCATCTCGACGCTCAGCCCCTGTCGGCGGAGGAAACAGCGCTGCTTGCAGGTGCCGGCGACAAATGAAGCGTTTGCTCGCCGTCGGCTGGTTGATCGTTATTCTCCTCCTGGCCGGGCATCTGCTGTGGCGCCTGCAGACCGGCATCAATTTCAGCACCGACATCCTGGCCCTGCTGCCGCGCGAACCGGAAACGCCTCTGATGGAGCGGGTCAACCAGGAGGTCAGCGATCATTTTTCGCGCCGGGTGATCCTGCTGCTCGGCGATCCGGATCCGGCGAGGGCGCGGGCTGCCGCGCAGGAGCTCAGCAAGACGCTGAACCAGAGCGGCCTCGTATCGATCAGCGACAATGGCGCGGCTGCAGACCGCCTGAAGCGGCTGGGAGCGCTCTATTTTCCCTATCGGCGCAGCCTGCTGTCGGAGCAGGATCGTGCCGCGCTGCAAGCGGACAAGGGCCAGGATATCGCGACGGCCGCCTTGTCGCAGATTTACGGCTTCGCCTCCCTGGCCGATTCCAGGATGATCGCGAGCGACCCGTTTCTCTTGCTGCAGTCCTTTCTGACGCATCTGCCGGTGCCGCAATCTCGCCTCAGCCTGCAACAGGGGTTCCTCACCACCCAGGATAACGGCGTGACCTGGATTCTGCTGAACGGGCAGATCAGCGACGCACCTTATGCGCTGGATTTCCAGGAGCGGCTTTCGCAGGTGTTCGATCCGGCCGTTGCCCGATTGCAGCAGCAATCGCCGGAGCTGCAGGTGAAGCGCGTCGGCGCGGTTTTTTTCGCGGCCGCAGCCTCGAAAGTCGCGACGCAGGAGACCTCGACCTTGGGTACCCTGTCGACGATAGGATCGGCTTTGCTGTTGCTGCTCGTCTTCCGCCGCCTGGCGCCGCTCTGGCAAAACCTGCTGGTGATCGCGATCGGGGCGGGGGCCGCTTTGTCAGTCAGCCTTCTGCTGTTCGGGCAGGTGCATGTCGCGGTTCTTCTGTTCGGCGTCAGCCTGATCGGCATCGCCGTTGATTACGGCATGTACTATTACAGCTGCCTGTTCGATCCCACCTTGCATAATCCCCAGCAACGCCTGAAGAGCGTCTTTGCCGGCATCGGTCTCGGCTATATCACGACGGTTCTCGGCTATGCCGTCCTTATTCTCGCTCCTTTTCCCGGTCTGCGGCAGATCGCAATCTTTTCGCTGATCGGGCTGTCGGCATCATTCGTCAGCGTCCTCCTGTGGTTTCCGTTGCTGGATCGCAATACGCCGCTGAAACATGGAGCCGGCTTGCTGAAGGCGGCGACCGTTCCCTGGAGTTTCTGGGAGCGCGCCGACTGGCGCTGGATCAGGGTTGGTACGGTCCTGGTTTTTCTTGTGGTGGGAGCCGTTGGGCTGCTGCGCCTGCGCGCCGATGACGATGTGCGTCATTTGCAGTCCCTGTCGGGCGATTTATTGCAGCAGCAAGCGGATATCCAGCGCGTTGTTGGCAGCCTGACGCCGAGCCAATTTCTGCTGGTTCACGCCGCCAGTGACGAAATCGCGCTGCAGCGGGAGGAGGCTCTGGCGCCGATCCTGAAGCTGCAGGCGGCGACGGGCAATCTGTCGGGATACTTGACCGCGGCAGCGTTCCTGCCTTCGGCGCAACGGCAAGAAGAAAACCGGCGGCTCGTCGCGGACAAGCTGGAGCGACCTCTCCTCGATCAGCAGCGGCGCCAGCTCAATCTCGCGGCACCGCCTCCCGACCAGAATCCCGACCAGGATGCGGGGCGGCTGGCATCCCTGACGCTGCCGCAAGTGTTGGACGGCAAAGAGGGATCAACACCCTTGCCGTTCCTCCAGGAACTCGTCCTCTCGCCCGGCACGCATATCGTCACCTTGCAGCTGTTGCGGGATCCGGACGCGCTGCGGCAGGCCATCGCCGGTATTCCGGATGTCCGCGTGATTGATCCGGCCGGCGATTATACCGCGCTTCTCGGCAAGTACCGGCACCGGGCGGTCTGGCTGATCGGCTTATCCATCGCCCTGATGATGGCGGTCCTGATCTGGCGCTATGGCTGGCGCGGGGCCTTGCGGGTGAAGGCGCCCTCGATTACGGCGATCGTCGCGGCGACGGCCTGTATCGGTCTGCTCGGACAGGGCTTTACTTTCTTTCATGTCATGGCCCTTATCCTGGTTCAGTCGATCGGCGTCGATTATGCGGTTTTCTGCGCGGAATGCGCCCGCGACAAGCGCCCCGTCACCATGCTGGGAGTCTGGCTGTCGGCTTTGAGCACGATCCTGTCCTTCGGCCTCCTGGCCTTCAGCAAGATGGCCGCCGTCCATGCCTTCGGCCTGACCATGCTGGTGGGTATCGCCTTTGCCTTCCTGCTGGCGCCGCTGGCCGGCGGCGCCGAAGTCAAGCGTCGGCTGGGCAGGACCGATCAGGCGTGATAAGGAGCGATCTTATGGATCGGATCAGCGCGACGGATCGCTCACGATGAAGGTATGGATGTCTGCCTTTTTTTGCCTCGCGGTGCTGGGCGGCTGCACGAGTTTGGGCGGCCAGGGCAGCGATCCGGCACGCGACACCGCGGCCTACCTGGCGCCCGATCTTCGGCTCGATTTGCCTGATCCGGCGTCGATGGGACACAACGTCGAGGCAGTGCAGATGGTCACCGCCCATCGTGACGGTCGCACAATCGTCTTCGAGGCGCATCTCAGCATCACTGCCGAACGCGTTCTCTTGGTAGGCGTGGATGCGACGGGCCAAAGGCTGATGACGGTGACTTGGCGCGGGTCGCGAATCAACGTGGAGACGGCACCCGTTCTGCCGAAGGAAGTTCGACCGGGCGCCATGCTGGCCGATATCGTGACGATCTATTGGCCCGAACAGGTGGTTCGCCAGGCATTGCGGTCTTCCGGCGCCGATCTCTCGGTCACTGCCGAAGGCCGTACGGTGACGCTGCGCGGAAGGCCGATTCTGCGAGCGGATTACCACGGCGGCAGCGCCCATCCCTGGCAAGCCGGTTTGAGCTATCGCAATCTGGCCTGGGGCTATGACATCGATGTCGTCCCCCTGCAGGTGAGCGAATGACCGCTGCACCGCTTGGCATTCCGGCGATGGGTATCGTTTCGCCGCTGGGACAGGATCCGAAGACGGTGGCCGCAGCCCTGGTCACGGATACGGCATCCGGCCTGGTCGCCGATACTGAGCTTGCCTTTGGCAAAGTGATCCAGGTCGGTGCCATCGCCGGTTCGCTGCCGGAATTGCCGGCCGCCTTTCAATCCGACACCTGCCGAAACAACCGCGCGATGGCGGTTGCCTTGACCCAGATAAAAGATGAGGTCGCACGGGCTGCGGAACGTTATGGCCGTCACCGCGTCGCCGTTGTGCTGGGCTCCAGCACCGGCGGTATTGCCGAAGGCGAGGCAGCCTATGACGCCGTCCGACGCGATGGGGCCTGGCCACGGCGCTTTCACTATCGGCAACAGGAAGTGGGCGGCCTTGCCAGCTTTGCCGCCAGGTTCCTCGGTCTCACCGGGCCGGCCTATACGGTGGCCACCGCCTGTTCTTCCAGCGGCAAGGTCTTTGCCTCGGCCCGGCGGCTGATTGCTAGCGGCATCTGCGATGCGGCGGTGGTCGGCGGAGCCGACACGCTTTGCCGGATGACGGCGAATGGCTTCGGTGCGCTTGAGGCCATTTCCCGGGGCCGCTGCAATCCGTTCAGCCGAAATCGTGACGGCATCAATATCGGCGAGGCTGCCGCGGCTTTTCTGTTGACCAGAGAGGCGGCGGCGGTCGAGCTGCTCGGCATCGGCGAAACGTCCGACGCCCATCACGTGAGCGCGCCCGATCCCAGCGGACAGGGCGCTTATGAGGCGATGCGGATGGCCTTGGCCGACGCCGGCCTGGGTGCGGACGACATCGCTTATGTCAATCTGCATGGCACCGCGACCCCGCTGAACGATGCCATGGAGGGCAAGGCCGTCCACCAGCTTTTCGGAGCCGAAATCGCCTGCAGTTCGACCAAGCCGATGACCGGACACACATTGGGTGCGGCCAGCGCCTGCGAGGCCGCCTTCCTTTGGCTGACGCTCCATCCCGATTACAATGCCGGTCTTTTGCCGCCGCACATCTGGGATGGCGAGGCCGATCCGGCGATACCGGCCTTGCGGCTGGTGTCGCAAGGCATGACGGCAGCGGCCGGAAAAAATGCCATGCTCAGCAATTCCTTCGCTTTTGGCGGCAGCAATCTGTCACTCATCCTCGGTCGAGGTGCCTGACGTGCCCCGGCCGCTTTATCCGATCGATTCCCTGCTGCCTCACGCCCGGCCGATGATCCTCCTGGACCGGGTGGTGGAACGCCAGGCCGATGCCATCGTGACCGAACTGGAGATCCGGCCCGGCTTGCCTTTTTTCCGCACCGGGCAAGGCATTGCCGCGCATATCGCATTGGAATGGATGGCACAGGCCTGCGGCGCCCATGTCGGGGCGGTGGCGCGGGACAGCGGTGGCGAGGTGCGCGTCGGTTTTCTTTTGGGAACGCGGGAATTCAAGAGCAGCCGCGACTGGTTTGTCGCCGGGGAAACCGTTCTGGTCGGCGCTCGGCTGGTCTTTCACGAGGGTGAAACGGCGGTCTTCGACTGTTGGGTGATGCCGGCCGGCCACAGTTCCGGCGAGGCCATTGCCTCAGCCCAGCTGACGGTCTATCAGCCTGCTGATGTCGCGGCTATGTTAGCGAGCCAGGGGATCGGCGCGGCAGGACCCCAGGGGGCGGGATCATGACGGGCAAGAGCATATTGGTCACGGGGGCCAGCAAGGGGATCGGCGCCGCCATCGCGCGGCGCGTCGCGGCTGGTGGCTTTGACGTCGCCGTTCATTACGGCCGCGACCTCGACGGCGCCAGCGAGACGGCTGAGGCCATCCGGGCAGCGGGCCGTATGGCCCGGGTGATCCATTTCGATATCGCCAACCGCGACGAGACACGTGCGGCACTGGAAGCGGATATGGATCGGCATGGCGTCTATTGGGGTGTGGTGCTGAATGCCGGCATTGCCCGGGACGCCGCCTTTCCGGCCCTGAGCGATGAGGATTGGGACCAGGTGCTGACCACCAATCTGGACGGTTTCTACAATGTGTTGAAGCCGGTCACCATGCCCATGGTTTCCGCCCGGCGTGGCGGCCGGATCGTCACCCTGTCATCTGTGGCCGGCATCACTGGCAATCGCGGCCAGGTCAATTACAGTGCCGCCAAGGCCGGCATCATCGGCGCCACCAAGGCCCTGGCGGTCGAACTTGCAAAGCGCCAGATCACGGTGAATTGCGTGGCGCCCGGGATCATCGAAACCCAGATGACGGCCGGTCTGCCGATGGATGAGGTGTTGAAAGTGATTCCGATGCGCCGCCTGGGCACGGCCGACGAAGTGGCCGCGCTGGTTGCCTTTTTGTGCTCGGAAGACGCCAGCTATATTACGCGCCAGGTTTTCTCGGTGAATGGCGGGATGGTGTGATGCGGCGCGTCGTTGTCACCGGCATTGGCGGCATGACGGCCCTGGGCAATTCATGGCCGGCCATTCGCGCCTGCCTCGAACGCGGTGAGACGGCCATTCGCTATATGCCGGAATGGGAGCGCTATGACGGCATCAATACGCGTCTGGCCGCACCGATTGTCGGCTTTTCCGCGACGGACCTCTACCCGCGCAAGAAGACCCGCACCATGGGCCGGGTTGCCGGCCTCGCCGTCTATGCGACCGAGCGCGCTTTGCAGAATGCGGGTCTCATCGATGATCCCGTGGTTCGGAGCGGCCGTACAGGGATTGCCTATGGTTCGTCCTTCGGCAGTCCGCCGCCGGTCGTCAGCTTCGCCGAACTGATGATGCAGGGGCGTTCGAAGACGTTGAACGCCACCAGCTACATCCAGATGATGAGCCATTCGGCGGCGGTCAATATCGGAATTTTCTTCGGTATGCAGGGACGCGTCATTCCGACATCCAGTGCCTGCACCTCCGGTAGCCATGCGATCGGCTACGCGGCGGAGGCGATCCGCTGGGGGAAGGCAGATATCATGGTGGCCGGTGGCGCGGATGAGCTCGACGTCACGCAGGCGGCGGTTTTCGATACCTTGTTCGCCACCAGCACGCGCAATGCCGAACCGGAACGGGTACCACGGCCCTATGACCGGGAACGGGACGGGCTGGTGATCGGCGAGGGGGCGGTCAGCTTTATCCTCGAGGAATATGAGCGCGCCGTCGCGCGTCGGGCGCCCATCCTGGCCGAGCTGGTCGGCTTCGGCAGCAACGCCGATGGCAGCCACGCCACCCAGCCCCAGGCCGAAACCATGGCCGTCGCCATGCAGGAGGCGCTGGGCGAAGCGGGGCTGGCGCCGGATGCCATCGGCTATGTGAATGGTCATGGGACCGCCACCGAATGGGGCGACATCGCCGAGACCCAGGCAACCCACGCCGTCTTCGGCAGTCGTGTGCCGATCCATTCCCTGAAGTCCTATTTCGGGCATACCCTGGGGGCCTGCGGCACGCTGGAAGCCTGGCTCGGTATCGAAATGATGAATGAGGGGCGCGTGTTTCCCACCGTCAATCTCGTCGAGGTCGATAGCCGCTGCGCGGAACTCGACTATCTGATGGCGGTGCCCCGGCGCATCGAGATGGACTATTTCATGAGCAATAATTTCGCGTTTGGCGGGCTCAACACCTCGCTGATTTTCAAGCGTCATCGCTAAGCATCGGCGTTAACCCGGTCACGCGGAACCCGGTGCCGGTTACAGTGGTTCAGAAAAACTTGTCCTGGAGGAGCGTTCATGAAGAAACTTGCCGTGTTTTCCGCCACATGCGTAATGGCCTTTGCATGCGCCGCAGCGCCGGCCTTCGCGCGCGATACGCCGTATCATTTGAAGATCGACGACGTGAAGAGCGATCCGCGCTATGCGGAGAATGTTCCCGGCGACATCACGCTGGTCTTTGGCGACCAGAAGCCTGCCAATATCGAGAAGAGCCTCGGTGAATTCGTCACCAACCGGAAAACCAACTCGGTCGGCCGACCGGATGAAGATGTCTGCCGCTGGGCAATGATTTCGGCGATGAAGGAGCTGGCCGAGCGGGCCCGTACGGAGGGCGGCAATGCCGTCATCAATATCGTCAGCTACTACCGCAAGAACGTCTTCTCCAGCCCGACGGAATACGAATGCCATGCGGGTGCCATCATTGCCGGCGTTGCCCTGAAGGGCACGGTTGTGAAGCTGAGCAAATGACTGCTTGAGCGCCGGGGCGAGGGGAAGCTTTACGCCTGGACCGCGCCTTCTTGGGACATGCCTTTCCGTCTGTCCTGAAGGGGGAAGCCGCCCGGCGGTCGGATATTGCCTGGCGATTTAGGGCTTTGTCACGGTCGGGGCGCCTTTCGCCCGGCGGCGTGTAATTGCTTGGCCCCATCGCATTTTGCATCTGGACCTAACGTCTGTAACCGCGCCCTGTCTATCCTGACAGTCTATGGGGGATTGTGATCGTGCCAGCGCGATCGTGACAGTCGCCCTCGCCGGATCAGGAAATCAATCCGGGACGCCCGGATGATATGGAGTACAGACGATGAAGATGACGACGGAAGAAGCCTTCGTGAAGGTCTTGCAGATGCATGGCATCGAGCAGGCTTTCGGCATTATCGGTTCGGCCATGATGCCGGTCTCGGATCTCTTCCCCAAGGCTGGGATCACTTTCTGGGATTGCGCCCATGAAACCAATGCCGGCCTGATCTGCGACGGCTTCACCCGCACCACCGGCAAGATGGCGATGGCGATCGCCCAGAACGGTCCCGGCGTCACCGGCTTCGTCACGGCCATGAAGACTGCCTACTGGAACCACACGCCGATGCTGCTGGTGACGCCGCAGGCCGCCAATCGCACCATCGGCCAGGGTGGGTTCCAGGAAGTCGACCAGATGGCGATGTTCGAGGAAATGGTCTGCTATCAGGAAGAGGTGCGCGACCCCGTCCGCATGGCCGAAGTCCTCAACCGTGTGATCGAGAAGGCCTGGCGCGGCTGCGCCCCGGCGCAGATCAATGTGCCGCGCGATTTCTGGACCCATGTCATCGATATCGAACTGCCGCAGATCGTGCGCCTGGAGCGTCCGGCCGGCGGGCGCCAGGCCATCGCCGAAGCGGCGCGGCTGCTTTCGGAGGCGGATTTCCCGGTGATCCTCAATGGCGCCGGTGTCGTCATCGGCAATGCCATTGGCGATGCGACGGCATTGGCCGAGCGCCTGGACGCGCCGGTCTGCTGCGGCTATCAGCACAACGACGCTTTCCCCGGCAACCATCCGCTCAGCGTCGGGCCGCTCGGCTATAACGGCTCAAAGGCGGCGATGGAAATCATCGCCAAAGCCGATGTGGTGCTGGCTCTCGGCACCCGTCTCAATCCCTTTTCGACCCTGCCCAGCTACGGCATCGACTACTGGCCGAAGCAGGCCAAGGTTATCCAGGTCGATATCAATGCCGACCGCATCGGCCTCACCAAGAAGGTGACGGTGGGTATCTGTGGCGATGCCAAGCAGGTGGCGCAGCAGATTCTCGAGCAGCTCTCCGCCACCGCCGGCAACAAGGGGCGCGCCGAGCGCAAGGCGCTGGTCCATCAGAGCAAGTCCGCCTGGTTGCAGCAGCTCTCCTCGATGGATCATGAGGATGATGATCCGGGCACCCACTGGAACGCCGACGCCCGCCGCAAGGATGCCGATCTGATGTCGCCGCGCCAAGTCTGGCGCGCGGTGCAGGCGGCACTCCCGCGTCATGCCATCATCTCCACGGATATCGGCAACAACTGTGCCATCGGCAATGCCTATCCGACCTTCGACGAGGGCCGCAAATATCTCGCTCCCGGCATGTTCGGGCCCTGCGGCTATGGCTTTCCGTCGATCGTCGGCGCCAAGATTGGCAATCCGGAGGTGCCGGTGGTCGGTTTTGCCGGTGACGGTGCCTTCGGCATCTCGATGAACGAGATGGGCTCGATCGGCCGCGAAGGCTGGCCGGCGATCACCATGGTGATCTTCCGCAATTATCAATGGGGCGCCGAAAAGCGCAACACGACGCTCTGGTACGACAATAATTTCGTCGGCACCGAGCTCAATCCCAATTTGAGCTATGCCAAGGTGGCGGAAGGCTGCGGCCTGAAGGGCGTTATCGCCCGCACGCCACAACAGGTGACCGAGGCCATCAAGACGGCGATCGCCGACCAGACAAAGGGTATCACCACCTTCGTCGAGGTGATCCTCAACCAGGAACTGGGCGAGCCTTTCCGCCGCGATGCCATGAAGAAACCGGTTCCGGTCGCCGGCATCAGCCGTGCCGATATGCGGCCGCAGCAGCAATAAGCGGTCCCTCCGCGGCGGAGCTTGAATGCTCCGCCGCAGAAGGGCGTCAGGCTGCTATCAGCTGTGCCGGCTCGGCCAGCGATGGAATATCCCGCTCGCTTTCCAGAATTTCGGCGCTGACCGGGTGCCAATAGATGCCACTCTCGCGATAAGGCTTGAGCAAACCCTCCAGCCTTTCCCTCGGCGTCGTCGGATCCAGCCATGTGGCGTAATCCTGCTTTGCCAGGATCACGGGAACGCGGGCGGCGAGGGGAGCAATGGTACCGTTATCGGCAACGGTCAGCAGCGCGCATTGATAAGCGGTTGGGCCTTTGAGGGCGCGGGCGATCTGCCAGACACCCGCAAAGCAGAAGGGGCCATCTTCGATCAATCGCACCAGCCAAGGCTGCAAGCGGCGGCCGGCGCGCCTTTCGCATTCATAGAATCCATCTGCCGGGATCAGGCAACGCTGCTGCAATGACGGGCCGGCGAGATCCTCGGCCAGTCCTAGGGGAACGTTGATTTCGGTAGCGGCTGTGTCGCCGCCTGACGTCTCGTCCATCCCCCATTGCATCATCCGCAGACAATTACCGCCATCTCGCGGATACACGACCGGTACGTCCTGCATTGGCCGGATGTTGTGTCGCGGTGTCAGCGGGACCGTACCGGTGAAAGGCAAGCTCTCATGCAACGAGCCGAGGTCGCTGGTCTGAATATAGCGATGGCACATGTAACATACCTGCTGGGTCGTTAAGGTGTTCGAAAGGTGTCAGCCTGAGGCCGGTTTGTTTGCACTGCAATAACATAAGGTCGTCACCGTGCGTTTCGCCTCATCACAAGGATGTCACCTGGCATTTGTTAAGCGCTAACAGCGGGGTTCTCGCGCGACCGTGAATACAGGTCACGTCTGCGTGCAATGGCAGAACCGTCGGGAAAAGCGGCCGTTTCCTTTTCGTGCAGTACGTCGGCTCGCTAGGCCTGTGGGTAACGCGAGCGTGAACTGCAGCCACTGCGCCGGCGAGCGGTCTCCAGGCGGACCGACTCGGGCCCATCAATGGCAATGTGAGGAAAAGCGATGCGGCGTTTATTGCATCTCGACGGTCTGCGCGGCTGGGCTGCGTTGTTCGTAATACTGCATCATCTCGAGCTTGGGTTTTTCCCCGCCATCAAAGGGTCGAATGACGGCGTCTCCCCTATCCTTGGCCCGTTCTCTTTCCTCGTCGATGGCCCCCTCGCGGTCGCCATCTTCTTTCTCCTCTCCGGCATCGTCCTGGCTGAGGCCGTCGAAGCGGCGCGGCGACGCTATGGCGCACAGAAAATCGGCCTCACCAGTCTGGTCGTCAAACGCTGGCTGCGCCTCGGTCTGCCGATCATCGTGACCGGTCTGTTGATCCTGATACTCTTTATCTCGATTGGAAATCGGACCACGGAAGCGAGTGCGGTTGCCGGCTCCGACTGGATGCACACGCTCTTTCCGCCAGGCTACCATCCGCACTTTCTCGATGTGCTGCGCGAGACCACGATCGGCGCTTTCGTCGGCCCGCAAACCCCGGTGCACGATCCAGTGTTGTGGACCATCCGCGTCGAGTTCATGGGATCGATTCTCGTTTTCCTCCTGTGCCTCTTCATCCCGTCGGGTTTCGCCCGGCTGGCGGCCTGCGCTATCTCCGGCATGCTGCTGATCGCGGTGCCGGCCTGGTTGCCCAATTTTTGCGCCCTCTTCGCTGTCGGCGTCGCTTTGCACGATCTCGCCGCGCATATGCAGCATCGCATCGACCGACATCAATTGGTTTGCGATGTTCTTGGCCTGGCTGCGATTCTGACTGCAACCATGCTTTATCCGGTGCTCAACCTGTTGGTACCGGACTTGATGGATCGGCTCGGCAGTCTGGCCGATCCTCTAGGCCATATGAGCCAATGGACCGCGCGCTCGATCCTCATCGTCGCCGGGACGTTGATTTCGCCGACGGCCCAATCGTTCCTCAGCCTGCCGATCTCGCTGTTTCTGGGGCGGGTTTCCTTTGGCCTCTATCTCCTCCATCTGCCGGTACTCTTCTCGCTGGGCATCGCCAGTTACCTGGCGATCGAGCCGGTTCAGGGGGCTACCTTGGCCGCGGGTGTCGCCAGCCTGCTGGTGCTGTCGACCTCGCTGGCGGGCGCGCTGGTGTTCCATCACCTGATCGAACGTCCCTCCATCCGGCTCGCCGGCAAGGCGGGGGCTCTGGCCTCGCCGAGAACCGGCGAAACTCTGGCCGGCGGCTGAGGGGAGGCGGGTGAGTCGCTATTCGTGCAAAAAGGGAATTTTAGATAAATCTGATCACTTCATGGTTAGAAAAAGCCGGTTAGTCGAAGCCTTTTCGGCCGATCACCGCACCAGAAGCAGCGGATAAAGCCGATATCGCCGAGGGTGCGGTTGCCCTTATCGCGTTTTTTCAATAGGTTGATCATCTCCCTGGCGGAACGGGGATGAATCGCATGCAGACCTTGCTTCGCCAAATTCCATTGACACATCAATGTCGCACAGTATATTCCCCGCCCTTGGAACGGGTCGCCCGGGATCGGCGCTGACAGCGCTTGCGCAGGCGGCCCCTGTTTTTTTGACCACCCGGAATGGGTACCGGCCGCTATGGCCGGAGAAGATATAGAGCAGGACATCATGTTCGCAGTGATCAAGACCGGCGGCAAGCAGTACAAAGTCGCCAAGAACGACGTCATCCTGGTCGAGAAGCTCGACGTTGAAGCCGGTGCCGATGTGTCGCTGGATCAGGTTCTGATGGTTGGCGACGACGCCAGCACCAAGCTCGGCACCCCGGTTGTTGCCGGCGCCAGCGTTTCGGCCAAGGTTCTGGACCAGGCCCAGACCGATAAGGTGTTGGTGTTCAAGAAGCATCGCCGCCACAACTACCGCCGCAAGAATGGTCATCGCCAGAAGGTGACTGTCTTGCGCATCACGGATATCAAGGTCGCTTGAGGCTTCGGCCCGCGATCTCTGGTCGAATAAGGAGACAGCACAATGGCACATAAAAAAGCAGGCGGTAGCTCCCGCAACGGTCGCGATACAGCCGGCCGCCGCCTCGGCGTCAAGAAGTTCGGTGATGAAGCGGTGATTTCCGGCAACATCATCATCCGTCAGCGCGGCACCAAGGTTCATCCCGGCAAGAATGTCGGCATGGGCCGCGACCACACGCTGTTCGCGAAGGCCGATGGCAAGGTGGAATTCCACCGCACGACCGGCGGTAAGACCTTCGTTTCGGTGGTCCCGCAGGCCTGAATGAGCTTTCGCGCCGTCAGCTGACCGGCGCAGCCATTCACGACCGACTAACAGGAAGGGGAATGGCTCCCGGAGCCATTCCCCTTTTTGTTGTTCACATACCGTTTAAGTCCCAAGCCAGCCGATAGGCGGAACCCAAGATGAAGTTTCTCGATCAAGCCAAGATTTTCGTGAAGAGCGGTGACGGCGGTGCCGGTTGCGTCAGCTTCCGGCGCGAGAAGTTCATCGAATTCGGCGGTCCGGATGGCGGCAATGGCGGGCGCGGCGGCGATATCATCGTCGAGGCGGTGCCCAATCTCAACACGCTGATCGATTACCGCTATACCCAGCATTTCAAGGCGCGGCGCGGCTATCACGGCAGCGGCCGGAACCGCACGGGGCAGGATGCGGAAGCGATCACCATGCGCGTGCCCATCGGTACCCAGATCCTCGATGAGGATCGCGAGACCGTGCTCTACGATCTGAAGAAGCCGGGGCAGCGTGTCATTCTCTGCCGCGGTGGCGATGGCGGTTTCGGCAATGCCCATTACAAGACCTCGACCAACCAGGCGCCGCGTCAGCACGGCGAAGGCTGGCCGGGCGAGGAGCGCTGGATCTGGCTGCGCCTGAAGCTGATCGCCGATTGCGGCCTGGTCGGCTTGCCCAATGCCGGCAAATCGACCTTGCTGGCGGCGACCAGCCGCGCCAAGCCGAAAATCGCCGACTATCCCTTCACGACCCTGACGCCGCAATTGGGCGTCGTCCATGTCGATCAGAGCGAATTCGTGCTGGCCGATATTCCTGGCCTCATCGAGGGAGCGCATGACGGCGCCGGCCTCGGCCATCGCTTCCTCGGCCATGTCGAGCGCTGCGGCGTCCTCATCCATCTGATCGACGGCACCCAGGAAGACGTGGTCGACGCCTATAAGACCATCCGCGCCGAATTGAAGGCCTATAGCCCGGTCCTCGCCGCCAAGCGCGAGATCGTCGTGCTCAACAAATGCGATGCCCTGACGGCGGAAGAGATCCTCGAGAAGCAGAAGCTGCTCGCCAAGGCGGCGAAGCTGAAGCGCGGCCGCGGCAAGAATGCCGTCGAACCCGTCCTCGCTGCTTCCGGCGCTACCGGCCTCGGCATCAAGGAACTGCTCCGCCAGGTGATGGAGATCGTGCGCGAACATCGGGCGCGGATGCGTGAGGAAGAGGCGCAGGTGGAGGAGGATGCCGCACATGGCGGCCCGATCCTGCGGGTCACGGCCGAGCATGAGGACGATGCCGGTGCGGTGGATCAGGGGGCGAGCGGGGACCAGGAATGACCGAGAAGCGGCGCGGCGCAAAAGACCAGAACATCAGCACCTCGAAGCGCTTGGTCGTGAAGATCGGCAGCGCTTTGCTGGTCGATAACGAGACCGGTGACATCCGCCGCAAATGGCTGGATGCCCTGACCGATGATGTCGCGGCCTTGCGCAAACTGGGTATCGAAGTAGTCCTGGTGTCCTCGGGCGCCATTGCCGTTGGACGCCGCCATCTCGGCCTGGAGACCGGGACCCTGCGTCTCGAGGAGAAGCAGGCTGCCGCCGCCACCGGCCAGATCCGCTTGGCGCATGCCTATCAGGAACGTCTGGCGCGCCACGATATCACCGTCGCGCAGATCCTGCTGACCCTCGACGATACCGAGGAACGTGACCGTCATCTGAATGCCCGCTCCACCCTGAACACCTTGCTGAAGATGGATGCCGTCCCCGTGATCAACGAGAATGACACGGTGGCCACTTCGGAAATCCGCTTCGGCGACAATGACCGGCTGGCGGCCCGCGTCGCCGCCATGATCAGCGCCGACACCCTGGTGCTGCTCTCCGATATCGACGGGCTCTATACCGCCGATCCGCGCAAGGACAAGGATGCGCAATTCATTCCCGAGATTACCGAATTGACCAGCGATGTCGAAGCCATGGCGGGCGAGGCGCCGCCGGGCTATTCCTCAGGTGGCATGGTCACCAAGCTTTCGGCGGCACGCATCGCCATGTCGGCCGGCTGCCGCATGGCGATCGCCAATGGCCACCGGATGAATCCGCTGCGGGCTTTGCTCGACGGCGCCACCTGCAGCTGGTTCCTGCCCTCGGCCACGCCGCGTACGGCCCGCAAGCGCTGGATTGCCGGCGCGCTTAAGCCCAAGGGCAGGATCGCCGTCGATGCCGGCGCCCTCGGTGCCCTGAAAGCCGGCCGCAGCCTGTTGCCGGCCGGCGTCATCCGGGTCGAGGGTCGCTTCGAGCGCGGTGATGCCGTCGTCGTCACCGATCCGGCCGGTGCCGAAATCGCGCGCGGCCTCATTGCCTATAACGCGCGGGACGCCAAATTCATCATGGGGCACAAAAGCCGCGAGATCGCCAGCTTGCTTGGCTATCGCGGTCGTGATGAGATGATCCACCGGGACGATCTGGTATTGAGTTGAGACGATGACCGCTCTGCAGCAACACAAAATCGCCGAAGCCGATGATCTGGACGCGCAGATGAAAGCGCTCGGCCGCGCCGCCAAGGCCGCCGCCGCCAGGCTAGCTTTGGCCGATCGTGCGACCAAGAATCGCGCCCTCCGGTCCATGGCGGCTGCCTTGCGCGCCGACCGGGCGAAGATCGTCGCCGCCAATGCCGAAGACATGGCGGATGGCCGGAAGCATGGCCTGACGGCCGCGCTGCTCGACCGCCTGATGCTGGATGAAAAGCGGGTGGAAGCGATGGCGCGCGGCCTTGAGGAGATCGCCGAGCTGCCGGATCCGGTCGGCCGCGAACTCGCCTCCTGGGACCGTCCCAACGGCTTGAAGATCGCCCGCATTGCCGTGCCGCTCGGCGTCATCGGCATCATCTATGAAAGCCGGCCCAATGTGACCGCCGATGCCGGCGGGCTTTGCCTGAAATCCGGCAATGCCGCGATCCTGCGCGGCGGGTCCGAAAGTGCGCGCTCGTCCCTGGCGATTCTCGCCTGCCTGCAAGCGGGATTGCGCGAGGCCGGCCTGCCGGAAGCGGCGATCCAGTGCCTGCCGACCACGGACCGGGCGGCGGTCGGCATCATGCTGACCATGACCGAGGCGATCGATCTGATCATTCCCCGCGGCGGGCGTGGCCTGATCGAGCGGGTTGCCGCCGAAAGCCGCATCCCCGTGCTGAAGCATCTCGACGGCAATTGCCATACCTATGTCGATGCCAAGGCCGACGTGGAGAAGGCCCGCCGCATCGTGCTCAATGCCAAGATGCGGCGCACCGGTGTCTGCGGCGCCACGGAGACGCTGCTGGTCGACCGGTTGCGGGGTGCCGAGCTGCTGCCGCTCCTGGTGGGCGATCTCCTGGGGGCCGGCTGTGAAGTGCGTGGCGATGCGGCGACGCAAGCCGTCGATCCGCGGGTGAAGCCGGCCAGCGATCTCGACTGGGACACCGAGTTTCTCGATGCCATCATCGCCGTCAAACTGGTCGACGGCGTTGACGGGGCGATAGCCCATATCAACCGCCACGGTTCGCATCATACCGAGGCGATCATCACCGAAGACGGGGCTGCGGCTGAGAAATTCCTGCATGAAGTCGATGCCGGGATCGTCATCCATAACAGCTCGACGCAATTCGCCGATGGCGGGGAGTTCGGCATGGGCGCCGAGATCGGCATTTCCACCGGCAAGCTGCATGCGCGCGGCCCGGTGGGCGCGGAACAGCTGACCAGCTATAAATACGTCGTGAAGGGCGACGGTCAGATCCGCCCCTGATCGCACGGGACCGCGGGGGAGATTCGGGGGCGATGAGTGCGGCGACGTAAAATCGGATTGCTGGGCGGCTCGTTCAATCCCGCCCATGACGGCCACCGCGACCTCAGCCTGGCGGCCCTGGCCGCCCTCAGGCTCGATGAAGTCTGGTGGCTGGTGGCGCCACAGAACCCCCTCAAGCCGGTCGCAGGCATGGCGCCCTTGCCGGAACGCCTTGACCAGGCCCGGACCAAGGCCGGTCATCCGCGCATCCTCGTCACCGATCTCGAATGCCGTCTCGGCACACGCTACACCGCCGATACCCTGGCCAAGCTGGTGGAGCGGTACCGGTCCTGCCAATTCGTCTGGCTCATGGGCGCCGATAATCTCGGCCAGATCGACCGCTGGAAGGCCTGGACACAGATATTTCATCTCCTACCAATTGCGGTTTTTGACAGACCTACCTATACTTATGGTGCACTGGCCGCCAAGGCGGCCCGGCGGTTTGCCAGGCAACGAAAGCGCGAAAGCGCGAGCCATCTTCTGGCACTGGCGTCGACGCCGGCTTGGATGTTCGTGCATCATCGGCTGAATCCGATTTCAGCCACTGCGATCCGTGCCGCCGCTTCGAAAGCCCAGGCTCTCGCAAGCAAACGAAAATAGTCGGCAAGACGCGGGTGGCTGGTCGGGCGTGGTGATAACGGTCCGGCGCATTGGCCGATGGCGTCGGCTAGGAGGGTAGCGACCATTCCTCGTGCAAAGAAGGCAGCACTCAAGGCTGCAATGATGAGCGACGACGTGTTGAAAATCGTCGAATCGTCTCTCGACGATGACAAGGCCGAGAACATCGTCTCCATCGATCTCCGCGGCAAATCCAACATCGCTGATTATATGGTCATCGCCAGTGGGCGTTCGTCGCGCCAATTGGCGGCGATGGCGCAGCACCTCGATGAAAAGCTGCATAGGCTTGGCGTCAAGGATATCGCCGTCGAGGGGAAGACTCAGGGCGACTGGGTGCTGCTCGATGGCGGCGACATCGTCGTCCATCTCTTCCGGCCGGAAGTTCGCGAATTCTACAATCTGGAAAAGATGTGGGGCGCGGAAATGCCGGAGCCGGAGCGCGTAACCGCCATCGCCTAGGCGCGCCGGTCGGTTCGTTCGCAGGGCCTGCCGCTCGGCTAAGAGCGGCAGGCGCAAAGGGTCTATCGTCATCAGGCCGGCAGGGGTGATCGGCCTGACGGGTCATCGTCCGGCGCAAGCAGCGCGGCGGCAGCAATAGTGATGTGCAGGGGCTTGCGCGTCCAGACGTCAGGAACCCCATCATGGTCGATGTCATTCCCTTCGATGCGCGGCGTTTCAAATCGGCCGCGCAGCATTATCTGGCGGGCCGTCCGGCCTATCCCGAAAAGCTCACCGCCACGGTGGCCCGGCTTTGCGGCTTGCCTGCCAAGGGCCGGGTTCTCGATCTCGGCTGCGGGCCCGGACAGCTCGCCCTGGCCTTCGCACCGCTCGCAGGCTCCGTCCTTGCCATCGATCCCGAACCGGAGATGCTGGCGCTTTGCCGGCGGCAGATCGAGGCAGCAGGCTATAGCCATGTTGAGGTGCGGCAGGGCAGTTCGCAGGATATCGGCGCCGGCTTTGGACGTTTCGACCTGGTCGTGATCGGCCGCGCCTTTCATTGGATGGACCGCATCGCCACCTTGCGGCAGCTCGATCAATTGATCGTTCCCGGCGGCGCCATCGTCCTGTTTGCCGACCGCCATCCCCAATTGCCGGCCAATGCCTGGCTGGAAACATTCAATGAGATCGTCGATCGCTATGCGGCCGCTGATCCTGGCCGTGCCGTGCGAAAATCGCCCAACTGGATCAGGCATGAGACGATCCTGCTCGATTCCGCGTTTTGCCGGCTGGAGCGCTATTCCGTCTTCGACGAGCGGGCATTGGCCTTTGAGCGGATTGTAGATCGGGCGCTCTCCCGTTCCAGCACGAGCAGCGACAGGCTGGGCGAGCAAGCCGGGAACATGATCGAGGAACTGCGCCGTCGCCTCTTCCCGGACAATGCCGGCGTAGCGCTGACAGAAGTGATCGAGGCCGAAGCCCTGATCGCCCGGCGCGATTGATCGGTCAGCCGGCCGGCTGGGCGACGGCGGCCATGCCGGCCGCATCGGGCTTTGCCGGGCCGAAATAGGCATCGGCCATGGCGCGGCCGATTTCCTGACCTTCCAGGATGATCTCCGTCGCGCCGCATTCCATCAAATGAGCTGTCTCGATGGCTGAATGGGCGCGGACGATGATCGGCAGATCGGCGCGGATGGCGCGCGCCTGTTGCGTGATCTGTCCCGCCTCGAAGCCGTTCGGCACGGCGACGAAAAGGCAGCGGGCGCTGGCGAGATTGGCGCCCTCGATCACCTCCGGCTTGGCGCCGTTATCGACGATGATCTGGACCTGCCCGGCGATTGCCGGATCGATCAGGTTGCGATCCGTCTCGATGATCGCGGTCGGGAGGTTCTGTCCCAGCGCGGCCCTGACGATCGCCTGTCCGACCCGCCCATAGCCGACCACCACCACATGTCCGGTCAGGGTGATCGCTTCCGTGACATCGTCATGCCAGGCCGCGACCCGATCTTTCCCGCCCGCCGCCCGCCGTGCCTTGAAACGGTCCAGCGCCATGAACAGCAGGGGATTGGCGAGGATCGACAGGATCGCCGCCGCAAGGATGTAATCGCGCCCCGCCGTCGGCATCAGGCCGAGATCGACACCGAAGGTCGCGAGGATGAAGGAGAATTCGCCGATCTGCGCCAAGCTGGCCGAGATCATCAGGGCGGTACCGGTCGGATAGCGGAACAACCGCACGATGGCGAAGGCCACCAGTGACTTGCCGAAGACGATGATCAGGAAGGCGGCCAGGACGGGAAGGGGTGCGCGGACCAGGATCGTCGGGTCGAACAGCATGCCGACCGAAACGAAGAACAGAACGGCGAAGGCGTCGCGCAGGGGCAGGGTCTCTTGCGCGGCTTGATGGCTGAGATCCGATTCGCTCAGCACCATGCCGGCAAAGAAGGCGCCCAAGGCGAAAGAGACGCCGAACATTGCCGCGGCGCCGAAAGCGACACCCAAAGAGATCGCCAGCACGGCCAGGCGAAACAATTCGCGCGATCCCGTCTGGGCGATGTAGTGGAGCAGCCAGGGAATGATCCGCCGGCCGATCACCAGCATTAGCACGATGAAGGCTGCCACTTTGCCGAGGGTAAGGCCGATGGTGCGCAGGATATCCGCCGTACCGAGCTCTACCGCCGTGTCGCCGCTGTTGAAGATGCTCGACAGCGCCGGCAGCAGCACCAGGACCAGCACCATGACGAGATCCTCGACCACCAGCCAGCCGACGGCGATGCGGCCGCGCTCGCTGTCGAGCAGCCGCCGCTCCTGCAATTCGCGCAGCAGGACGACGGTGCTGGCGACCGACAGGGCGAGGCCAAAGACGATGCCGCCGCCCAGCGGCCAGCCAAGCAGCGCCGTGAGTGCAAGGCCCATGAGGGTTGCTGCGCCGATCTGCAGCACGGCGCCGGGAACCGCGATATTCTTGACCGCCAGGAGATCCTTCCAGGAAAAGTGCAGGCCGACGCCGAACATCAGCAGGATGACGCCGATCTCTGCCAATTGCGGGGCGAGGTGCTGATCGGCGACATAGCCGGGCGTGAAAGGCCCGACGACGATACCGGCCAGCAGATACCCGACCAGCGGCGACAGGCGCAGGCGATTGGCAAGGGTGCCGAAGATGAATGCGAGGACGAGACTGCCGACAACAGTTGCGATCAGCGGCGTCTCATGCGGCATTTTTCACCCCGTCGAAGCGATCAGACAGCGCCCCGATTGGATGACGCCAGCAGCACCATGCCAGATAGATTGTGCCACCTTAATATGAAGACGTGGGACCGATATTTCAATCGTGCGCTGTCATTGCCTGCGGTGCCCCACTGAACAACTGAGGGATCAAGTGGCGGTTCTCGTGGCGAGATAGCCGTCGACGTCGTCGCGCAGGCGCGTCGTCTGCGAGGTCAGGGTCTTCGCTGCGGCCAGCACATCGACGGAACTCTGCCCGGTGCGGTTGGTGATCTCGTTCAGCGCGGTGATGTTGCGGGAAACCTCGGCGGTGCCGCGCGCGGCTTCATTGATGTTGTGCGCGATCTGCGTCGTCGCCGTCTGTTGCTCGCCGATGACGGTGGCGATGACACCGGAGACGTCATTCATGCGGGCTATGGTGCGGTCGATGCGGCCGATCGCCTCGGCGGCCTTTTGGGCCGCCCCCTGCATCATCGTCACCTGCGATGAGATTTCTTCCGTCGCCCGGCCGGTTTCGCCGGCCAGCGAGCGGACTTCGGCTGCCACCACGGCAAAGCCGCGCCCGGCATCGCCGGCACGGGCGGCCTCGATGGTGGCATTCAACGCGAGGAGATGGGTCTGGTCGGCAATATCGTCGATGACGTTGACGACATCGCCGATGCGGCTCGCCGCCTGGGTGAGGTCGGTGACGATGCGCAGGGTCTCGGCCGCTTCCCTGACCGCAGCCGCCGCCTCGGCAGAGGATTGCGCCGCCTGGGACGTCACGTCGCGGATGGCGGCGACCAGCTGATCGGTGGCGGAAGCGACGGCGCTGACATTCTGCGAGGCGCTCTGCGCGGCCTGTGCCACGCGTTCCGCCTGGCCGGCGCCGAGCCGTGCATGATTTGAAAGGTCATCCGCGGTCTGCCCCAGTCCATGGGTGGCGGAACCCAGTTCCTGCAAGGCCAAATGGACCTCGCGGCTGAAATTCTGGCTGAGATGGCTGTCCTGTTCGGTCAGCCGCGCGCGCTCCTCCTGTTCCCTGGCGCGCGCGGTGTGCAGCCGGGTGGCCTCCAGGATGCTGTCGCGGAACACGATCAGCGCCCCCATCATCATGCCGATCTCATCGCGCCGCTCGGCACCCGTGATATGGACTTCGAGATTGTCGGCCGCCAATTCCTGCATGAGCGAGGCGGTTCGCATGATGGGCTGCAAAACCGCCCGGCGAAAATAAAGAATGGTGCCAAGACAGAGGATGACGGCGAAACCCAAAGCGAGGCCCAGCTGCCATTGAGTCCGCGTGACCAGAGCGACGCTGGTGCCGGCCGCCGCATTGCCGGTCTGCACATTGACGGCCGAGAGCTTCTTCAGGTCGTCGCGCAAACGCTCGAACAGCTTGGCGGCTTCGTTGCGATAGAGCTTGCCGACGAGGGTGTCATCGTTATTGCGCGACATCGCGGCGAGGCTGTCGCCGCTTTTGACGAAATCGGCCCAACCGGCGCGGAAGTCATCCAGCGCCTGCGATTGATCCTGCCCGGTCAGGCTGGAAAGCCGCTGCAGCAATCCCTGGACCTGCCCGTCCGTGCCATGCATGTCGTGCTCGATGCGATCCATGTCGGCGGGCGCGACGACGAAGACATGTTCCGCCTGCAGCAGGCGATAGTGCTGGGTGGCATCGGCCAGGTCGCCGAAAATCTGGGTCGCCGGCAGCACGCTGTTGCCGATATTGACCGCCTGGGTGTTGATCGCCGCAAGCTTGGCTATCGTGAGATAGGCGACCAGACCGATCGTGGCCAGCAGCAACAGAAAGAGCAGGGAAACCTTCTGGCGAATATTGAGGCGGGCGATGGATTTTGACACGGTGCAAACTCTGGCAGCTGAGCGATCGCAGCAGATTCAACGCGGCCCGTCGGGATGTGAGGGCCGAACGTAAGACCTAATGCGGCGGTACTATAGGAAGAGTTTGTTTGATCTGCGGTGGCAGTTTTGTGAAATAACCTGTCTAAATTATTGAGAAAATTTAACCATAACAAATAGTTAAGGGGGCAGATTGTGTTTTTCGCAGGTAGGACTGAAAAAATTGCCCCTTCTGAGCTGCGGAGCGGATCGATAGGCTGGCGCGCCAGGATCGGCGAGTCTCATCCGGTCCCGAGCATCCCGGCTTACGATTAGGATCCTTCATGCCCGCCAACCGAGGCGTGCTGCTGGCCTTTGTGGCGTCAGCCGCCTTTTCGATGAAAGCCGTCTTCGTCAAGCTTGCGTATCGCTACGGCGTCGATGCGGTCCTGCTGCTGGCGCTGCGCATGGCGTTCTCCCTGCCGGTGCTGGTTGTGGCGGCCTGGTGGTCGGGCCGGGCAGCGGCGACACCGCTGACGCGCAAGGATGCCGGTTTGCTGCTGTTCCTCGGTGTCGTCGGATATTATCTGTCGAGCATTCTTGATTTCTGGGGTCTGCATTACATCACCGCTGGGCTTGAGCGGCTTATTCTGTTCCTGTACCCGACCGTCGTTGTCCTGCTGTCGGTCTTCATCTTCGGCCAAACCATCAGCAAGCGGGTTTTGATCGCCATGGCGATCTCCTATCTCGGGATCGGCATCGCCTTCTTGCACGACATGCAGGCAACCGGCGACCACCAGGGCACGATTTTCGGCGGCTTTCTGGTCTTTCTCTGCATGATTACCTACGCGACCTATCTGGTCGGCAATGGACAGCTGGTGGGCCGCATCGGGGCCATCCGGCTCGCCGCCTGGACTTCGATCATCGCGTCGCTGTGCTGCCTTCTGCATTTTATGGTGGTGGACCGCATAGCCGACGCCTTCGGCCAGCCCTGGCAGGTCCACGCCTGTGCCGTTGCCATGGCGGCACTTTCAACCGTGCTGCCGATCTTTCTGACCGCCAAGGCCATCCAGCTGATCGGTGCCTCGAAAGTGTCGATCGTGAGCTCGATCGGCCCGGTCGTGACGATCTTTTTCGGCTGGCTGTTCTTGAGCGAGGCGATTTCCCTGCCCCAGGTGGCGGGAGCGGCCTTTGTTCTTGGCGGCGTTATGCTCGTCAGCTCGAAAAAGGCCTGATTTTACAGTCGGGACAGGCTTTTAGGCTGGAAAATGCCGTCGAAATCCGTACATTGCCGGCACTTCTCCATAAGTGAGTATTATGGCTGATCTGGAAACCGAAGTTTCCCGGCGACGGACCTTCGCAATTATCGCGCACCCCGATGCCGGCAAGACCACATTGACCGAAAAGCTCCTCCTGTTCGGAGGTGCCATTCAGCTTGCCGGTGCCGTCAAGGCACGTGGCGAACAACGGCGCGCGCGTTCCGACTGGATGAAGGTGGAGCGGGAGCGCGGTATTTCCGTGACCGCCTCGGTGATGACCTTCGACTATCGCGGCTGCACCTTCAACCTATTGGATACGCCGGGCCACGAGGACTTCAGCGAGGACACCTATCGCACGCTGACGGCGGTTGATTCCGCGGTCATGGTGATCGACGCCGCCAAGGGGATCGAAACTCAGACGCGCAAGCTGTTCGAAGCCTGCCGCCTGCGCGATGTGCCGATCGTTACCTTCGTCAACAAGCTCGACCGGGAAGGCCGCGAGCCTTTCGACCTCATCTCCGAAATCGAACAGACCCTGGCCCTGGATATCACGCCGGCTTCCTGGCCGATCGGCATGGGCAAGATCTTCAAGGGTTGCTACGACCTCTTCAACGACCAGCTTGTCATGTTCGAGCGCGGCGGCACCCAGCAGGAAAGCAATCTGAAGATCGAAGGGCTCGACGATCCAAAATTGGAGACGGCGCTGAAGCCGGATGAAGCCCAGCGTCTGCGCGAGGATGTCGAATTGGCGCGGGGGCTGATGCCGCAATTCGATCTCAAGGCCTATCGCGAAGGGCATCTCTCGCCGATCTATTTCGGCTCGGCGGTCAACAATTTTGGCGTCGGCGAATTGCTGGCTGGCCTTGCCAATATGGCGCCGCCGCCGCGGCCGCAGCCGACCACGACGCGCAAAGTCGAACCGACGGAAGACAAGCTGACCGGCTTCGTCTTCAAGATCCAGGCCAATATGGATCCGAAGCACCGGGACCGTATCGCCTTCGTCCGGCTCTGCTCGGGCCAGTTCAAGCGCGGCATGAAGGCGCTGCATGTGCGCTCCGGCAAGCAGCTCAACCTGCACAATCCGGTGCTGTTTCTGGCCCAGGATCGCGAATTGGCGGAGGAGGCCTATGCCGGCGACATCCTCGGCGTGCCGAACCATGGCAATCTGCGCATCGGCGACACGCTGACCGAAGGGGAGCAGCTGCAATTCATCGGTATTCCGTCTTTCGCACCGGAACACCTGCAAAGTGTCCGCGCCGATGATCCGTTGCGCGCCAAGCATCTCGGCAAGGCGCTGGAGCAATTGGCGGAAGAGGGTGCTGCCCGGGTGTTCCGCCCGTCGATCGGTACCGACTGGATCGTCGGCGTCGTCGGCGCCCTGCAGTTCGAAATTCTCGCCGACCGCATCCGCACCGAATATGGCCTGCCGGTTCGCTTCGAGCCGACCAGCCTCTACACGGCGCGGTGGGTGGAAGCGGATGATCCGGTGGAATTGAAGCGCTTCATCGACGCCTCGCGGGCATCAATTGCCCAGGATCATAACGGTGATCCGGTTTTCCTCGCGCGCAACTCCTGGCACCTGGATAGAGCCGCCGAAGACTTTCCGAAGATCCGCTTCTTGAAGACCAAGGAGCAGAATCACTGATCGGAGCTGAGGGTCAACGTCCGGCGCGACTGGCCGGGGCGGGTGCGCCGGCTGTCGCTTCTGCCATCAGCTGAGATGGATCCGGCAGAAACACTGAGACCCGGGTACCGCGCGATGGCGCGCTGTCGACGCTGATGAAGCCGCGTTGCATCTCGGCGAGGTTCTTGACCAGCGGCAGGCCAAGGCCGGTGCCGCGATGGCGCCGCGCCAAGGTGCCGTCGATCTGGCCGAAAGGATCCAGCGCCTTGACGATGTCTTCTTTGGACATGCCGATACCGGTATCGGTCACGACGATTTCGGCGCCGATCTGCCCCACTTCCTTGATCTGCAGGGTGACATAGCCGCCGCGCGGCGTGAATTTGACTCCATTGGACAGCAGATTGATGATGATCTGCTTTACCGCCCTGGAATCGCCATGGACGGTCTGGCACATGTCGTCATCGAGCACCAGATTGACGCCGTTTTCTTTCGCCATGCCGGCAACAAGCTTGCTGCCCGACTGGGCAATTGCCGGTGCATCGAGGGGCTCTATTTTCAGCTCGAACTTACCGGCTTCGATCTTCGAGAGATCCAGCACGTCGTTGATCATTTCCAGCAGATGGCTGCCGCTCTCATGGATGTATTGCGCGTAGTCGCGATATCGGCTCGGCGAAATCTCGCCGAACATGTTCTGGCGGATGACGTCGGCGAAACCGAGAATGGCATTCAACGGCGTGCGCAGCTCATGGCTCATATGGGCGAGGAACCGCGATTTTGCCTGATTGGCGGTTTCCGCAGCGATGCGTGCGGCGCGCAATTGCTCGGCCAATTGTGTCAGGCTTTGCGTCTGTTGCCGCAGCTTTTGTTGTGTGTGCTCGAGTTCAGCCTGCCGGGCTTTGACCTCCGTCAGATCGGTGACCAGTCCGACGAAGCCGCCGCCTTGCAAGCCGGCGCGGCTGACCATGACCCAACGGTCGTCGGCAAGCCGTCGCTCCATCACGCTGGAGCCGGGAATGCGGGCCCGCTGCAATTCTGCCGCGATCCAGGCTTCAGGATCATGCCGGGCGTCCTCAAATTGCCCGGTGGCGATACCACCGCGCAGGAGGTCTTCAAACTTGACGCCGATTTTGACCATCGACGCGATACGCGGATGCAGATCGAGGAAGCGCTGGTTGAAAAGGACGACCCGCTCGTCCTTGTCGAACAGGATGAAGCCTTCATTGAAAGCGGCAATCGCCGACAGCAGGCGCGCTTCGGCATTCTTGAGGCGCGTGATATCGCTCCAGGTTCCGACATAGCCGCCGTCGGGAGTGCGTCGCTCGCTGACGCGAAGCCAGCGGCCGGTCGTAATCTCCACCTCGATGGGGTCCGGCGGCGGATTGCGGTGCCGCTTAAGACGATGGCGCAGCCACTTCTCCGGATCTTCCTTGCCCGCGACAGGTGCGACCGAGGACGTTGCCAGGCTGCGCGCTATCTCCTCGAAAGTCCGGCCCAGCGGCTCCATGCCGGGCGGGCAGATTTCGTACTTGATATAGCGGGAATTATACAGCACCAGCCGGTCATCGATGTCATAGAGCGCGAAGGCGTCGGGGATGTTTTCGATGGCGAGCCGCAATCGCTGCTCGCTTGCCAGCAGATCGCGTTCCATCTGCCGCCGCTCGGTTATGTCGCGGCCGACGCCCTGGATTTCGCGAATTTTCCCGTCGGCATCATAGATCGCCACGTCAGACCAGCTGTACCAGACGCTGCGCCCGTCGAGCAGCGTTTTGTTCTGTTCATTGTGTGAAATTGCGTTGCCGGCGACGAGACGATTGACCACGCCCTCAATCTCGGCGACTTCATGCGGGTGCAGGTGGTCGGAGAATTTTGTGCCAATGAGATCCGCCGGCGTCTTATTGTAGAGACGGGCATAGGCGTCATTGCAGAAAACCAGCGTGAGATCGGTGCGATATCGACAGATCAGTTCGACCTGGTTTTCCACGATGGTACGATAGAGGTGTTCGGCCTCCTTCGCTTTTGCCTCCGCTTCACGCATCAGGGTGATGTCCTGGGTGATGCCGTCGATGCGTTGCGGTCCGCCGTCGCGGCTGACGACCAGCGTGCCGCGGTCGTGAACCCAGATCAGCCGCCCGTCACGCCGATAGAGGCGGTATTCGATGTCGAAGGGCTCACCATGTTCTGCCGCTTGCCAGGCTTTGTCGATGCGCTCGACGTCGTCGGGATGGACCTGCCGTTTCCAGCAGCCGGGCTCGTTCATCAGTTCCGCCGGCGTCAGGCCGATCAGGCTTTCGACCGAACGGCTGACATAGCTCATTTGCTTGGAACCGATTTGCACCGACCAAAGCACGTCGCGCATCGTGGTCAGAACGCCATCGAGATGCCGGACCGCCTCGTTCGAGGTGATGTCGGTACCGATCAGCAGCAGATCCTCCGGCTCCCAGTCGGGTTGGCCCGGCAGCAGGATGATCTGATAGCGGCGCAACCCGCCCGTGGTCCTGAGACTGATGGTGAGATCCTGCGGCCGGCAGGTATCAAGCGCTTCCCTGCCGAGGCTGACGAGCTGCTCGAGGCTGCTGCCGACCAGATCGTTCAATCGCGCCGAACTGATATTCGTCTCATCAAGGCCGGTCAGCAGGCAGAAGGCGTGATTGGCGGCGCGGAGCTTGAAAATTCCGCGGTCGGTCAGGCGGAAGACAGCGCCTAGCCCGGAAAGGCTGGCGAGGGCATCCATCCGGCCGGCGCTCCGCGATTTTACCGTCATATTCCCTGGTCCGGTTGCAGCCACAGCCCTCTTCTCTTTTTTGGTGCGGCGCTAAAGTTACATTGTTCCGTGATCAAAGTTAAAAAAAGCCGAAAGAAGCTGCGAGGGCGGGGCGGGTTTGTTAAGGTCGCGCCGGTTTTCGGAGAAATGCCAGAATGATATCTCGGACAAGGCGGGGGAGGCAGCGCGATTCCCTCGATCTGCGCAGCGCCATCCAGCAGAAAACAGCAAAAATCGGTATTCTTGGGTTGGGCTATGTCGGTCTGCCGCTTGCCTGCCTTTTTGCCGAAAAAGACTTCGAGGTGACCGGTTTCGATGTAGATCCCGCCAAGATCAAGCAGTTAACTGCGGGGAAATCCTATATCCGGCATATCGGCACCAAGCGCGTCGCACCCTTGGTACGCAGCGGCAAATTCGCGGCTTCCGACGATTTCGGGCGGCTGGCGCAGATGGACGTGCTGATCATTTGCGTACCAACACCCCTGACGCGTCATCGCGAGCCCGATCTTCAATTCATCGAAAAAACCGGTGAGGTGATCGCCCGACATCTGCGGCGCGGCCAGCTGGTCGTTCTCGAATCCAGCACCTATCCTGGTACCACCCGAGATGTGCTTAAGCCCATACTCGAGACAGGGGGATTACGTTCGGGGCGCGATTTCCATCTTGCCTATTCTCCCGAACGCGAAGATCCCGGCAACGTCACTTTCGGGACGGCAGCTATCCCCAAGGTGGTGGGGGGCGATGGCCGGGCGGCGCTGGCCCTGGCAACCGAGCTTTACGACCAGATCGTCGTCAAGACCGTTCCCGTGAGCAGCCCGGAGACGGCGGAACTCGTCAAGCTCACGGAAAACATCTTCCGCGCCGTGAACATTGCCCTGGTCAACGAACTGAAGGTGATCTGCACAGCCATGGGCATCGATGTCTGGGAAGTCATCGATGCCGCCAAAAGCAAACCCTTCGGCTTCATGCCCTTCTATCCCGGCCCTGGTCTCGGCGGTCACTGCATCCCGATCGATCCCTTCTATCTCACCTGGAAAGCGCGTGAATTCGGCATCAATACGCGCTTCATCGAATTGGCGGGCGAGATCAATACGGCGATGCCGGGCTTTGTCATCAGCCGGCTGGTGGAGGCTCTCAGCGCCGGCTCCGGCAAGGCCCTCAAAGGCGCCCGCATCCTGATGCTGGGTGTTGCCTATAAGAAGAATGTCGATGACCTGCGCGAGAGCCCGGCACTGCATATCATGGAAGCGCTGGAGAAACTGGGGGCCAAGGTCAGCTATCACGACCCGCATATCCCCCGCATCACGCCGACGCGCGAATATCCGGAACTGACGGGCCGGCGTTCGGTCGCCTTGACGGACAAGGCGATCGCCGCCGCGGATGCGGTGGTGATCGTGACCGATCACGATGCCGTTGACTATCAACGGGTCGCCGGCAAGGCGCAGCTGGTGATCGATACCCGCAATGCCATGGTGAAGCGGCGGGCCAAGAGCGGCAAAATCGTCAAAGCCTGAGCTGCAATTGGCTGATGGCAAAGCCGGTCGCTTCAGGTCTGCGGCGCGCTCGCCGTTTCGTGCGCCTCGCCCTCCGCCGGCTTCTGCTTCGGCAGGCTGGGAACCCAGCAATAGCCGTCGGGGTCCATGATATAGGCCTCACGCAGGCCGTGCGGTTTGTCCACCGGCGGGGCCAGCACATGGTGGTGGTGCGCTTTGGCCTCGGCTACCGCGCGATCGGGATCGCAGTGATAGAGCCGGATCTCAATGCCCAGACCGCGGATCGGCGCGTCCGAAAGCAGCCCCAGCAGGGGATGGCTGTGATAGGTGCCATCGGCATGCAGCATCCAGTGGCATCGATCGGCCCCTGCCGGTCCCTGGCGCAGGACCGCGAAATCCTTGTCGCTGTAGACGATTTCCGCGCCCAGAACGGTGCGGGCGAAGAGGGCCGATCGGGCGACGTCACGCACCAGCAGATTGATGCCCAGCCCCTTCAGGCTGCGGCCATAATCCTCCGCCGACATGAACTGGCCGCCATGCGGTTGATCTTCCGTGCTCATCGTTGGTCTCCGATTCGAGGCTCTGTGGCAGTCTTCCTCAAGGGCAGGCCCCTCGATAGGGCCGCAAAATGGCAAAATCCGGTTCCGCAAGGAGAGCTTAGCAGCTTTCCGGCAGCCTGCTAAACTGCGCCGATGTCGATTCGTCTCCTGCCCACCAACCTGATCAACCAGATCGCCGCCGGCGAAGTCGTCGAGCGGCCGGCTTCGGTCGTCAAGGAACTGGCGGAGAACGCCGTCGATGCCGGGGCCACGCGTATCGATATCAGCCTGCGCGACGGCGGACGCAGCCTGATCCTGGTCGAAGATGACGGCAGCGGCATGAGTCCCGAGGAACTGTTGCTGGCCGTCGAGCGTCACGCCACCTCGAAATTGCCGGATGACGACCTCGTTCATATCCATCACTTCGGTTTCCGCGGCGAGGCCTTGCCAGCGATCGGTGCGGTCGGGCGGTTGACCATCACCAGCCGGCGGCGCGGCAGCGACCAGGCCTGGAGCTTGCTGGTCGATGGCGGGGGCAAGGCAAAACCGGAGCCGGCAGCGCATGCCGGCGGCACGCGCGTCGAACTGCGTGATCTGTTTTATGCCGTGCCGGCACGGCTCAAATTCCTCAAGACGCCGCGCAGCGAGACCAATGCCGTCGAGGAAGTGGTGTCTCGCCTTGCCATGGCCCATCCAGCCATCGGTTTCACCCTGCGCGATGAAGATCGCACGTTGTTGCGGCTGCCGGCCGCCGCCGCCGATCTGCTGGCCGATCCGGCTGCCGCACGTCTGCAGCGCCTCAGCGCCATCATGGGCCGCGATTTCGGCGACAATGCCCTGGTGCTGGACGCCATGCGCGAAAACGTGCGCCTGACCGGCTATGCGGGATTGCCGACGCTCAATCGGGCCACGGCGTCGCATCAGTATCTCTTCGTCAATGGCCGCCCGGTGAAAGATCGCCTGCTGATCGGCGCCATCCGCGGCGCCTATCAGGATTTTCTCGCCCGCGACCGCCATCCGCTGGTGGCGCTGTTCGTCGATCTACCGCCTGAAGACGTTGACGTGAACGTGCATCCGGCCAAGGCCGAGGTGCGCTTCCGCGATGCCGCCCTGGTGCGCGGTCTGATCGTCACCGCCATTCGCCATGCGCTGGCCCAGGCAGGGCACCAGGCCTCGACCACGGTGGCGGCGCAGACGCTCAATGCTTTCCAGACGCCGTTCTACGAAACGGCATCGCAGCAGAATCTCGCTTATGCCGGCGCTCAGCTGAGCAGCGCGCCTGCGCCGGCTTGGCAGGGGTCTGGCTGGCAAAGCGGGCAGCATGTCGACCGTTCGCTGATCAATCGTGCTTTGGCGGGATTTGCACCGCTGGCGCCGGAATTCGACCGGCCCTCAGCCCGTGTCGAAGCGGTCGAGGGAATGACCGGCGCGGACGGCATGCCCCCCGGGGAGGCCCGGCCCGGTCCGGCCTATCCTTTGGGCGTCGCCCGCGCGCAACTGCATGAGACCTATATCATCGCCCAGACCGCCGATGGCCTTGTCATCGTCGACCAGCATGCGGCACATGAGCGCCTGGTCTATGAGCGCATGAAGCAGGCGCTCGCCTCGCAGGGTGTTGCCCGCCAAGCCCTCCTCATTCCGGAAGTCGTGGAACTGGAGCAGGCCGCGGCGGGTCGCCTTCTTACGCGGGCGGAAGAACTGGCCGAACTCGGCCTGGTCATCGAGGCCTTTGGCCCCGGCACGGTGGTGGTGCGCGAACAGCCGGCGATGCTGGGGCAATCCGATATCCAGGGCCTGGTGCGCGATCTTGCTGATGAGCTGGCGGAGCTGGGCGAGGCGCCGAGCCTCAAGGAAAAGCTGGAGGAAATTTGCGGCACCATGGCCTGCCATGGCTCGGTTCGCGCGGGGCGCCGCCTCAACGCCGTGGAAATGGATGCGCTGCTGCGCCAGATGGAAGCGACGCCCCATTCCGGCCAGTGCAATCACGGCCGCCCGACCTATGTCGAGCTGAAGCTCGCGGATATCGAGCGCCTGTTCGGTCGACGCTGATTTATGTCCACCGCGATCTCATTGCGCTCGGCGATGCGCGCCGATGCCGAAGCGATCGCAGCTCTGCATGCGGCGGTCTGGCATGAGACTTATCGGCACCTTGCCCCGCCGGCAGCGGTTGCAGCCCTGACCGAGGCGCGCCGCCTGCAGCATTGGCAGGATATGCTTGGCGAGGATATACCGGGAAGGCTGACGCTCGTCGCTGAGGCCGACACCCAAATCATCGGTTTCATGCACGCGGCGGCACCGCAGGAACCGCTTTTTGGCGAGCGATACGAGATCAAACACCTCTACGTCGACCGTAGATTGGCGCGGCGCGGAATCGGCAGGCTTCTGTTGAAACAGATTGCCCTGATGCTGCTGGCGCGCGGCCATCGGGCGATGGCTCTGGGCGTCGTCGCCGGCAATGAGCCGGCGATCCGCTTCTACGAGGCGCTGGGTGGCAAATTGAGCGGCCGGTACACTGATCCCGGCCCGCTTTGGCGCTCCGACAACCTGCTCTATGCCTGGGACGATCTTGCGGCCTTCGTGGAGCCGTCCTCAGGCGGCTGAACTTTCCTTGCGCAGAATGACGATCCGCGCCTTGCCATAGGCCCGGTCGGTGACTGCCACATAGCCGGCCGGTTGATCGAAGGCATCGCGGCGATCCATCTCCGCGACGATGACCGCATTGGCGGAGATCCAGCCGTTCTTTTCCAGCGCGGCGAGGGCGGCGGGGACGAGGTCCTTGCCGTAAGGCGGATCGAGAAAGATCAAATCGGCGGGTGCCCGATCGCCAAAGCCGCGCGCAGCCGGCGGCCTGGTGGCATCGGCAGCCTGCACGGCGGTGCGCGCTTCCTCGCGACAGCCGGCCACATTGGTGCGGATCGCCTTCAAGGAAGCCGGATCGCTATCGAAGGCGACCAGGCTGACGGCGCCGCGCGACAGGGCCTCAAGGCCAAGCGCGCCGGAGCCGGCAAAGGCATCGAGCACCCTGGCATCCCGCACGACATTCTCGCCATGCACCAGCATGTTGAAGATTGCCTGGCGGGCCCGGTCGGCGGTTGGCCGCACATCGCGGCCCTCCGGCACCACCAGCTTCTTGCCCTTATGGGCGCCGCTGTCGATGCGCATGCTTGCCTTTGGGGCCGCCGGCGCGGCTGGCGGAACGGCCGCTCGGATGGTTGCCAGAGGCCGTATCGGGTTTCCCGCTGGGCCGCGCCGGGCGCGTATCTGCCGCCGCGGACTTGGCCGGTCGCGTCTTGCCGCTGTCCGAGTTACCCTTGCCCGGCTTAGCCGTGCCGGAACCGCGATCGCTCCGTTTAAAGTTGCCGGCTTTCGTTTCATCCCGGGATTTGCCGGGGAATTTCTGTTCCACAGGCTTTCCGGCCTGCGGTCGTGCATGCCGCTGCTCCAGCGCCTCGGCGCGTTCCTCCCTGCTGGCGCGGTCGAGCGCGTCGCGGAGCGAGGCTGCCAAAGCTTCGGCCGATTGATGTTTGCGTGGATCGGCGCCGTGATCGCTCTCGCGCCGTCCGGCCTGGCGATCATGTTTGCGATCCGCTTGTGCCGCGAACCGGCTGGGACGCTCTTCGCGCTGCTGCTGAGGACGGTCGCGATCCTGTCGGCGATCGCCGTTCCCGCGACGCTGATCGCTTACCGGCTGCCGAGGTTCCGCTGTGCGCTTATCTGCCTTGCGCGATGCCAGGCGACCGCGCTGATCCCGATCCTCCTGCTCCCGGTTCTTGTAAACGCGGCTATCGCGCTCGTCTGTCGGCGCCGCGGATCGGTTGTCGCCCGGTCGCTGCTTCGGCGGCCGTGCCTTGCCACCGCCCGCCTGCTGCGGGCGCAAGGGCTGCACAGCACCGGGCTGTCCTAACTGGTCGCGCAGGACCTTGCCCGGCACTTCCTCCATCTGGCCTTTTTCCAGATGGCCAAGCTGGAAGGGGCCATAGGACAAGCGGATCAGGCGGCTGACGGTCCAGCCGAAGAAGGCGCAGACCTTGCGGATCTCCCGGTTCTTGCCTTCGGTCAGGCTCATGGTCAGCCAGGCATTGTCGCCCTGCTGGCGGTCGAGCCCGGCCTCGATGGCGCCATAGCGCACGCCTTCGATCTCTATGCCTTTGGCAAGGCGGGTCAAGGAGGCAGGATCGATGCGGCCATTGACGCGTACGCGATAGCGCCGCACCCAACCGGTCGCCGGCAGTTCGAGCCGCCGCGCCAGTTCGCCGTCATTGGTGAGCAGCAGCAATCCTTCGGAATTGAGATCGAGCCGGCCAACCGAGATCACCCGCGGCAGACCTTCGGGCAGATTGTCGAAGACCGTCGGACGCCCCTCCGGATCCTTGGCCGTCGTCACCAGGCCGCGCGGCTTGTGATAGCGGAAGAGGCGGGTCTTTTCCGCCTCGGGAAGGGGCTTGCCGTCGACCCGCACCACGTCCATCGGTCCGACATTGACGGCGGGCGACGTGAGCTTCTTGCCGTTCAGCGTGACGCGGCCATCGGCGATCCAGGCTTCAGCGTCGCGCCGCGAACAGAGGCCGGCGCGGGCCATCACCTTGGCGATGCGCTCGCCTTCCGGGGTCTCTGCCGGCGCGACCTTGTCCTGCACATGGCCATCGCGCTTTTCGGTCATCGGCGCGCCGCCGCCACGAAGGCGCTCATCAGCTTGGCATCACCCGGATCGACAACGAATTCCGGATGCCATTGCACGCCGATGCAGAAACGCTTGCGTGGGTCTTCCAGCCCTTCGATCACGCCATCATCGGCGATGGCGTTGGCGATGACGCCGGGACCGACGGACCGGACGGCCTGATGATGGGCGCTGTTGACCATCAGCCGGTCGGTGCCGCAGATACGGTGCAGCCGGCTCTCTTTCGTCAGGGTGACCGCATGGCCGGCCGTATCTCTCGGATTGGGCTGTTCGTGCAGAATATGCCCGTCGACCGCATCCTCGATATGTTGAATGAGCGTGCCGCCCAGCATGACATTCAGCAATTGTTCGCCGCCGCAGATGCCGAGGATCGGCTTGTCGCGCTCCAGCATCGCCTGGGTGATCGCCCATTCGAAAGCGGTGCGGCCTGCCTTGGTGGCAACAGTGGCATGGCGCGTATTGTCGCCATAGAGGCTGGGATCGATGTCGAAGGCGCCGCCCGTCACCACCAGGCCATCGAGGCGGTCTGCCAGGCTGCCAACCTGGGTGACATTATGCGGCAGGCAGACGGGAATGCCCCCGGCGTCAGCGATCGCTCCACAATAGTTTTCACGAATGCTGTAGCGGGGAGACTGGGCTAAACCGCTCGGCGCGTCGGCGTCGAGGGTCAATCCGATCAGGGGAGCTTGCTGAGTCATGAGGCGAAGCTAAACCACAATCGCCGGATTCTCACAAGTCTCGATAGACCGTGCGGGCGGGAGGTTATCAGACGTTCTATTGAAAATGCGGTCAGACATCGAAAATCAAGTACTTAGAGCCATAACAGACAGCGGATGACCAAGCGGGCCAGACGGAAGAACACGCCCTGTGGCCAGTTGGTCCGGTTGCCCTCCTCATGGACCTTGACCGATGGGCCGAGCATGGTCTCAATGCGCCTATGGATGGCGATGGTGACTATATGGCCCTGGCATTTGCGCAAGCTGCCCTGGCGGCGGACCGCGATGAGGTGCCGATCGGGGCGGTGCTGGTCGACAGCGTGACCGGCAAAGTCCTTGCCGCCGACCATAATCGGGTCGAGGAATGGCAGGATCCGACGGCGCATGCCGAAATGCTGGTGATTCGGCGGGCGGCCCTGGCGCGCGGCGAAAAGCGCCTGATTGATGCCGACCTTTTCGTCACGCTCGAGCCCTGCCCGATGTGCGCGACTGCCATCGCCTTCGCCCGCTTGCGGCGCATTGTCTATGCTGCCAGCGATCCCAAAGGCGGGGGGGTCGAACACGGTCCGCGAATCTTTACGCAGCCCACCTGCCATCATCGGCCGCAAATTTTCGGCGGTTTGGATATGGATCGCAGCGCTGAAATGTTGCGGCGCTTTTTTCAGGCGAAGCGTGCGACATGGCGCTGATCTCGCGTTCACCTATTCGTCGCGTTGCCTGCCGTCGAGATCTTTCTGCTGTTTCTCGCCAGTACGGCGGTCATTCAGCTTTTCTGCTTTGGTACGGCCGAACTTCGTACGGTTGGCGTCAGCTTGCCGTTCCTCGGCCGCGCGCTTCTGTGCTTTCCGGAAACGGTTGAGATTGACGATCTCGGCCATGTTGCTTTGCCCCTTAAGGCTTCGCTGCTGCCAGACGCGCGGCTGATGAAATTCGCCGTGATGTGAAGTTTATCACCTTGCGGTGGTGACAGCTTGGCTTTGATAATAGCCCTAATTGTAGGATGTGCAAGGGAGGCCGCGTGGAACCTAGCCGCCGTGCAGCGTTCTATCAAAGAAGCATTGATCATGTGTCGTCGTAAGGGTGAGGAATCATGCGCAAAGGTGTCAAGATCGCTGCCGGTGTCGTTGCCGCCGTCATCGTCATCGCGCTCGTCGCGCCGATGTTTGTGCCGCTCAACAGCTACAAGGGACTGATTGCTGAGAAGGCCAAGGCGGCGACCGGTCGCGATCTCACCATCGACGGCGATATTTCCCTGTCCTTGCTGCCGATGCCGTCGGTTTCCGTTGCCGGCATCAAGTTCGGTAATGCAGCCGGCGGCAGCACGCCTGACATGGCGACCCTGGACAAGGCCCGCGTGAAAATCGCCCTCTTGCCGCTGCTGGGCGGCAAGATCGAAATCTCCGAGATCGTGCTGGAGAAGCCTGTCATCGTTCTGGAAAAGCTCAAGGACGGCTCGGCGAACTGGCAGATCAAGCCGGCAGGCGCTCCGGCTGCGTCCGGCGCGGCGGCACCGGCTTCACCGCCTTCCGCAGCTCCCTCGACAGGCATGAATATCGCGGTCGACGGCGCATCGATACAGGATGGGACGATCATCTATCGCGATGCGACCAGCGGCTCAGAGCAGAAAATCGAAAACCTCAACGTCGATCTGACAATGGACAGCCTGCAAGGGCCGTTTGCGGCCAGTGGCGGCGTCACCGCCGTCGGTATGCCGCTGGGCTTCAATGTCAAGCTGGGCAGGCTCGACAGCACGACACCAATGCCGGTCGATGCTTCTTTGTCGGTGAGCGAGGCGAATGCGACCATCGCCTTCAAGGGCACCGCCGACCCGGCGGCCGCCAATGACCCGCAGAAGACCATCGTTGTCGGTAAGCTGAGTGGCAAGGGCGATAGTGTTGCCAAGATTCTTGCGCTGCTGCCCGGCGCCGATAAATCGGCCGCACAACCGCCGCTTCTCAGCCAGGCTTTCAGCATCGATGGCGATGTCAGCGCCGGCAGTGCGGCAGCGACGGTCAAGGATCTGGCGCTGCAATTGGGGGATCTCTCCGCCAAGGCTGCCGTAGCGGCCAACTATGCTAAGGATGTCGCGGTCCAGGCCAACATCGCCGTGGGCCGCATCGATCTCGACAAGTTGCTGCCGGCGGGTGGAAGTTCGGCCAATCAGGCGGCTGCGGCGCCGGCGAGCGGGGCGAAGCCGGCGGCATCGTTTAGCCTGCCGGGCGGCATCACTGCCGGCGCCGACGTGACCGTCCAGCAGATCGTGATGCAAGGTCAGCCGATCGACAATACCAAGCTGTCCTTGCAACTGGCCAACAGCCAGCTGACCATCAAGAGCCTGACGGCCCAATTGCCGGGTGCAACCGGACTTGGTGCGAGCGGCGTTCTCTATGCCGATCAAGGTCAGCCGGCCTTTACCGGTGGCGTCAATGTCAATGCCGGCAACCTGCGCGGCCTCATCGATGCTTTTGCCAAGGGGGCGGTCGACAGCGTTCCCGGAGACCGGCTGCGCAGCCTCGCTTTGACCAGCAAGATCGGTTTCAAGAACAATCAGCTCGATGTGACGCAACTCAATGGACAGCTCGACCAGTCGACTATTCAGGGCAGCGCAAGTATCGCATTGCCCGATGGCAAAGCGCGCCAGCAAATGGGATTTGGTCTTGGCCTTGCGATCGACAAACTCAATCTCGATGGCTATCTGCCGAAGGGCAAGGCGCCGGCGACGGCGTCCACGGCCTCAACCGACAAAGCCTCGGCCGACAATAAGGCGGCTACCGCCAATCCGCTGAAATCCCTGGCGCCCTTCGGCAATATGAATGCCAATATCGATGCCAAGATCGGCAGCCTCACGATGAACCAGCAGCAGGTCAATGGCCTTCACCTGCTGATCGCCTCCGGTGGCGGCGTGGTCGATATCAAGGATCTCAGCGTTGCGGATTTCATCGGCGGCAAGGGTACCGTTTCGGGCAAACTGAGCGATCTCAATGCCAACCCGCATTTCGACGCCACTTACAATGTGACGGCCAAGGAAGCCAGCAACGTGATGCAGATGGCCGGCGCCGGGAATGCCCAGGCGGCTAAGCTCGGCGCCTTGACGCTGAACGGCAAGGCCGGCGGCACTCTCGACAGTGTCGACTACGATACCACGATCGGCATTGCGGGGATCGGCGCACAGGGTTCCGCTAAGGGCACGTTGGCGGGTCTGATGAATGGCGGCATTCCCAAGGTCAACACCACCTTCGATCTGAAGGCACGCGATGCGGCCGCTTTGGCGGCGGTCGCCGGGGCGTCGGCCGATGCGGCGAAGCAGCTGGGTGCTGTTTCGGTGACAGGCTCGGCACAGACCAGCAATACCGATCTTACCTATGATGTTGCGCTGAGTGCCGCGGGCATCGGCGCCGACGGAAAGCTGGCCGGCAAGCTGAGCGGCATTTCCGGCGACAATCCGCAGGTCGATACCACGCTCAATCTGTCTGCGCAGAAGCCGGCCCCTCTGTTGCAGCTGGTCGGCCTCGCGGGACCGAAGGCGCAGGCTGCCGGTGCGCTGGGTGTCGCCGGTACCTTGAAAGGGGGTGCCGACAAGATGCTGCTCGATCTGAAGCTGCAGGGTCTTGGCGGTACGGCGGCGGTGTCAGGGACGGTGCGGGCAAAGGCCAAGCCGATCGCCTTCGATATCGCGCTGACGGCCAATCACCCGCAATTCTCGGATCTGCTGCGGGTTGCCGACCTGCCTAGTTCGGGCGTGCAGGCGGGGCCGCTGAAGCTCGCGGTTAAGGCGACCGGCACGACGCAGAAGGCCAATCTCAGCCAGCTTGATGCCGCCTGGGGTGACAGTTCGCTGACCGGCACGGGCAGCTATGACGCGACGGGCGCCAAGCCGCTGGTCAATGCCAGCATCGTCGGCGGTACGATCAACCTCATCCCCTTCATGGGCGGCGCCAATAAGCCGGCCAACGGCAAATCCGTTCCTGCTGCCGGTGGAGGCGGCAACGGTCCCTGGTCGACCGAACCGCTCGATCTCTCGATGCTGAAGCAGCAGGACGCCAATATTGACCTCAAGGCGAAGTCACTGATCATGCCCGACCAACGCATCGACGATCTGGTCGCCAAGGTCACGATCAGGGACGGGTTGATGACGATGGAGACCTTGAACGGCAAGATCTATGGCGGCGGTTTCGATCTTTCCGGCACCACGGTCAATGGTAACGGCACGCCTAAGGTCGAAGCAAAGATGATCGTGGACAAAATCCAGGTCGGGCAGGTGGTGGGCGGCGGAATCGCCGGCAATCAGCTAAAAGGACCCTTGTCGCTCAATCTCGCGCTCGGCGGCAGCGGCAACAGCCAGGCCGAACTGGTCCGTTCGTTGACCGGCAAAGGCAGTCTCGACGGTACCATGATGATCATCGGTCAGGTCGAACAACAGGTCGGTTCCGCCCTGATCGGCGTACTCGGGCAGAAGGTCAAGGCGGTGCAGGGCATCAGCGAGACGATCACCGGCGTGCTGAGCAATTTCACCGGCGTCGACAACGCCTTGAAGGGAACCTTCAACATCACCAAGGGCGTCCTTGATACCCAGGACTTCAGTTTCGCCAATCCAAAGGCGCGCGGCACCAGCAAGGGGCAGATCGATCTCACATCGCTGGCCTTCTCGCCCATGCTGGTGGATCTCTTCAGCGGAGCCTCGGATAAGGCCTTCATGAGCATCAATTTGCAGGGTCCGCTGAGCAGTCCGCGGCCGAACTTTGTCAGCAACGGCTCTGCCGGCGCCAGCGGCATTCTCGGGGTCGATCCCAACGGACAGGTACAGCCGGGTCTCATCCAGCAAATCCCCGGCGGCAATAAGCTGCTGAACAAGCTGGGCGTCCAGCCGAGTACCGGAACCTCTGCGCCAGCGGCCACCGGCACGACGCCGAGCCCGGCCGGAACGACCGACACCACGAACGGGCAGACGACGGCACCGGCGACGCAGAGCAAGCCGTCCGTGAATATTCCTGGCGTCGGCGATATTCAGCTGCCCTTTGGCAAAAAGAAGAAAAAGAAAAACAGCGATACGACGACGGATCAGCAGCCGACGCAGTAGACCTCGCAATCATTATCGGATACGCCGGCGCATGAGGTGAGGCGCCGGCGGCAGGGCGCCGGCAGAGGTGGGGGTACCGGCATCGGAAGACTGCTGACCCGGTTCCCGTTTGGGTTCTTTCTGGAACGGCGATTGAGATGCTGCGGACTCTGTCATCGCTGGAACCCCGCATCGGCAGACCAACCGTCCGCGGCGAGGATTGCTGCGGCCGTAAAGCTTTTGATCATCTAGGGTTCATGCACCTTATAAGCCGTCGTGCCGGTCTTGGTTAATCGGCCAGGTCGCACCAGTATCCTGTTACGGCCATCCGGTGATCAGCCCGTTTCGCGGGTTAAAAGAGAATAGGACAAGGTCGATGAAGCCCGGCTGAGGCGAATTTTAAGCTGGGATTCAGCTTTGTTCGGGCAAAATGTTGCTTTATTCATCTCGACCCACGGCGGTTCTGCCGCTCGACGGATCTTTACACCCGGCATTAGGAGAATTGTCGTGCCGACAGGCAGGTGCCTTGCCTCAGAATGCGGCAAGCAAGCCGATCAGCGACGACCTGCCCCCCGAAGGCTGTTGGATCGATCTGCGGCAATTCTCTTTGCCGTGACGATCGCCATGACAGGCCGGTCCGGCTTTGCAGGTGATTGCCAGACCGCGCCGGCCGACGCCGCGGTAGCTTCGCCCGATTCTCTTTTTCAACAGATCCGCGCCAAGACGGACGCTCAGGTGTTGAACATCGGCATCGCGCAGCGCGTCGACCAGGATAAATGCGTCTGGGTCTACGATGTCCGTCTATTGACGCAAGCAGGCGCGGTGATCCAACTCGACTTTACGGCAGCAAATCTCGCGCTGTTCGGCGGGCAAGGACCTGACGGCGATACGGCCTCGGCTGCCTTGCTACAAGCATTCGGCCTCAAGCCCTCACAGATCGGTGGCATGGCACCGGTGCATGACAACGGTGACGCGGCCTCGGATGCCGGCGCTTCGCCCAGAAGCGGTAGCAACGGCGGCAGGGTGGGTGGAGGCGCGCCGCCCGGCAATGCAGGCGGCACGGGTCCCGGTGGTGCTGGGCCAGGCGGCGGTCCTGCCGGACCAGGTGGCGGCCCGGCCGGTGGCCCCGGTGGTCCTGGCGGCGGTCCTGGCGGAGGCCCCGCTGGTCCGGCCGGCGCGGGTCCTGGCGGCGCTGGTCCCGGTGGTCCTGGCGGGTCAGCCGGCGGCCATGGCAATTGATCCGGGTGAAGAACGATGCGTGTGCTGATTGTCGAAGATCATCATCAGTTGAGCCAGCAGATCGCGGAGGCTTTGTCCGCTGCGGGCTATGTCGCCGAAATCGCTGCCGAAGGCGAGGATGGATCGTTTCGCGGCGATTCCGAATCCTTTGATGTGATTGTGCTGGATCTGGGGCTTCCGCGGCTGGACGGCCTGTCCGTGCTGCAAGGGTGGCGCAGTCGTGGACACAGGATGCCTGTGCTCATCCTGACCGCGCGGGATTCCTGGCGGGAAAAAGTGCAGGGCCTGCGGGCGGGGGCGGATGACTATCTGACCAAGCCGTTTCAGATGGAGGAGTTGATCGCCCGCGTCGAAGCCTTGATCAGGCGCAGTCATGGCTTGGCGCATCCCGTGCTGCGCCGTGGTGAAGTCCAGATCGATACCGCGACCGGCACGGTTACCCGCGGCGGCTGTGTTGTCCCGTTGACGGCATTGGAGGGCAGGCTGCTGAACTATCTCATGCATCGCGCCGGCGCCGTGGTGTCAAAGACCAGCCTCACGGAACACATCTATGATCAGAGCTTCGACCGGGACTCGAACGTCATCGAAGTATTGGTCAATCGTCTGCGCAAGAAGCTAGGAACGGATTTCATCAGAACCAAACGCGGTGCGGGCTATGTGATCGATCGCGATGATACATCAGATCTGACGCAGGCTGCAGGGCCCGCCCATGACGCTGTCGGTCAGGTTCCGTCAACCGGCGCGAGCAAATAAGTGAATGATGTGCCGATATCATCGCTGAGGACGTCCGCATCGGCGATAGAACCGCCTGCCGAGCCGCGCCGTCCCGGCAGAAAGCCATTCGTCACGGTACCGGCCACTCTTACCGCACGCCTGTTGCTGCTGGCGACGCTGGGGGCGCTGCCGGTCCTGGGGCTCGCAGGTATCCTGCTGCAATGGCTCTTCACCGACCATATCACGCAGCAGTTCGATACTTATCTTGCAGCATATCAGCAGGAACTGGTGGCGGGGATAACGATCGGCGATCAGGGACATTTGCAGACGGCATCGGAACCCCTTGATCCCCGCTTCAACCTGCCGTTTTCCGGCTGGTACTGGCAGGTCATTCATGCGGGCAAGATCGTTGCCCAGTCCCGCTCGATTGATCCCGTCGTGGTCACGGGCAAAAAGACGCCTTATCTTCTCGTCGACGCGGAACCCAAACTATGGGCAGGCGATCTCGTCGGGCCGGGCAGCGTTCCTGTCCGCGTCATCGCGGCGAGCATTCGCCTTCCGGGCGGCACGATTCCTTTCCAGGTTATCGTTAGTGGACCAAGCAGCGAGATCGACCGTCAAACTGCGAGCTTCGGCAAGCACCTTGCCTTGATACTTGGCGCGCTTGGGCTTGCTTTTCTGGTCGCGACATCGCTGCAGATCCGCTTTGGGTTGTCGCCATTGCGGCGGCTGCAAGGCGAGTTGCAGCAGATTCGGAGCGGTATTGCCGCGCATCTTTCCGATGGTTATCCAGCGGAGGTTGCCCCGCTGGCCGAAGAGCTCAATGCTGTGCTGGATCACAATAGTGCACTGATCGAGCGGGCCCGCATGCAGGCCGGCAATCTTGCCCATGCCTTGAAGACGCCCTTATCGGTGATACGGCATGAAGTCGCCGGGCTTGTCGTCACGGGCGACAGCGGCGGCAAAGCGGTGATGCGCGAGCAACTGGACGTTATGGCGCGCCAGATCGATCGTACGCTCGCTCGCATTCGCATGGTCGGACCGGATAGAGCCGTCGGCAGCCACTGCAATGTCACCCGCATTCTGCGCGATCTGGTCTTCTCCATGGAGCTGCTGCATCGCGATCGCGCCTTGCGTATGGAATTGGTGATGCCGATGCCTTTGGCGTTCGCGGGAGACGAGGAAGATCTGATGGAGATCCTTGGAAATCTCCTGGACAATGCCTGCAAATGGGCGCGCAGCCATGTCCGCGTTTCGGCCTTCGCGCGCGCGATCGGCGGTACGCAGAAGATCCGGCTGCTGATCGAAGACGACGGGCCGGGAATTCCAGCCGCGCAACGTTCTTTGGCGCTGCTGCGGGGGCTGAGACTTGACGAGACAAAGCCCGGCAGCGGGCTCGGCCTGGATATCGTGCGCGAAACCGCCGAACTCTACGGTGGCTCTCTGCTGCTGGGGGAATCATCATTGGGCGGCCTCAGCGTCGAGCTGTTGCTCGCTGGTAGTTTCGAGCCGGTCAGGCCGCATAAAAGCTGAGCGCGCAATAGAACCAGCCTACCGTCGCTAAGCTCCCACGTTTTCAGTGCCGTCCGTCGCCGTGGCTCGGTTGCCGCAGGCATTGTGTGTGGGGGATGGTAGGCCCCTTTCTGATTTCAGCTAGGGTTAAGGTTGGTTCCTCTAATACTGGCAGCGCCGTGCAGTTTGACGCCGCTGGTTGGGGGAAAGAGTGCTCGCTTTTGTGGTCGATGATGACGCCGATGCGCGGGGCGTGGTCAGCAATCAACTGCATGCACTCGGCTACAAGGTCGTCCAATTCATCGACGGCGAAGATATTCTGGTGGTCGCTCAAGCCGTAAGGCCGTCGCTGGTCGTAACGGACGTGTTCATGCCGCGCGGGGATGGTATCGAGGTTCTGGGCGCTATCAAAAAACTGCACCCATCTTGCCCGGTCATCGCCGTCGCGAGCACGCAGGAGCCTTTAACCGAGGCGTTCCTCGGCATATTGGGGCAGCTGGGTGCAGACGCGACGTTGATCAAGCCTTTTGGCCTGTCCGTTCTTCGAGAAACCATACGGAAAACCGGGACGGTGGAACAGCTCCCAGGGTTCCAATGATGTTGATGGCAGTGGCTGTCGATCCGGGCTCACGTGTGATGCGCGACGGCACAAACGGTACGCATGGTAAGGCGGAACGAGGGAGCATCTGATGGCGGAACTGAAGATCGGTCTCAAGGGCTTCATGGCCCTTGCTTCGCTGGTTGCCGCGGCCCTCGTCGCAGATGCCGTCTGTGTCTGGATTTTGTCGGGGATTGATCCCGGGGCAACGGATCTCAGTACCAATTGGGCGCCCTGCGGGTGCTCTCTCTTCACCCTGATGTAGATTGTCGCAGCTCCGCGCTTTGAGGGCAGCTCGGCATTGCGTGACAAAGAAGGCGTAAATGCAGATACTGAAGACGATCGGCAGGATCATCGCCACGTTTTTCCTCCTGACCATTCTGATGCTGGCTTTCAGTTTCATCAGCATCTGGGATTTGTCGAAGGGCGATGGACAAATCGACTGATGAAATTTCTGTTCGGTAGACGGACGACGTGATGGAAAACGCAAGGTCCCCGCTGCGCGGGCGTGAATTACCAGGGCATCCCCATCAGGTCGACAATGCCGCCTCTCGGCCAGTCTTCCTCCGCGGCTGCGACAGGCAGGATCAAGGCCGCGGTTCTATCGGTCTGCCAGATCATGCGATCGGGATCAAAGCTGCGTACCGGCTGACTGATACGGTGAAAGCCTGACCTCTCATAGAATCCGGCGACGTCATAGCGGCATTGCAGGAAACCGAAATCTATGGACGTCTCTTCGGCGAGGATCGCCCCCAATGCAGATAAGAGTTTGCGGCCCAAACCCTGTCCCTGGAAGTCGGGCAGGATGGCAACGGCGGCAATACCCGCGATCGCGACGCTCCGGTCGTTGACGCGGATCAGCCGGCGCGCAAATCCCAGATGGGCAGCCAGCTGACCTGCCACATTCTGCAGCAGGATGCGATATTCCAGTGGTCCGCCCCAAAAATCCCGCACGAGCCAGAGGGCGGCATGATCGGGAAAGGCAGCAGTCAGCAAGCTGCGGATGCGGGCGCGGTCGGCAGTCGTCAGATCGTTTTCGGCAACGAGCTGGGTAGTCGCGGAAAGCGCCGCCACGTCATGCGCTGCCGGCGAGGGGTGCCGCTGCCGGCAATTTCGCCTGTTGCTGCAGCAGGACGAAGACGCGCAGGGCGCTCGATAAATTGGGACCGTCCTCGCCGCCGCCGCCGGCACGCTGTTGATCAACGCCGGCGACGACTTGCGCCACGGAACTATGGCGTTCGGCGGCAATCGCCTTCAGCGCATCCCAGAAGGCCGCCTCCAAGGTGAAGCTCGTCTTGTGACCGGCGATGGTCACGGAATGCTTCTCCATCCTGGTCGGCGACCGTTCTGGCATGTCCTGGACCTACCTCATTTTGGGCCGAGCATATCGGCCGGGCGCACCCATTTGTCGAATTGTTCCGAGGTGAGCAGGCCGAGCGCAATGCCGGCTTCCTTCAAGCTGGTGCCTTCCTTATGCGCCTTCTTGGCGATCTTTGCTGCATTATCGTAACCGATATGCGTGTTCAATGCAGTCACCAGCATGAGCGATTGTTCGAGTGATTGCTTGATACGCGGCAGGTTGGGGGTGATGCCGCTGACGCAATTATCCGTGAAGCTTACAGCTGCATCGGCCAGCAAGCGGCCGGATTGCAGGACGTTAAAGATTATGACCGGCTTGAAGACGTTAAGTTCGAGATGCCCGGTGGCGCCACCGATGGTGACGGTGACATGGTTGCCGATGATCTGGGCGCATACCATGGTCATCGCCTCGCATTGCGTCGGATTGACCTTGCCCGGCATGATCGAAGAGCCGGGCTCGTTTTCCGGCAGATTAATTTCTGCGAGGCCCGAACGCGGGCCGGAGCCAAGCAGGCGGATATCATTGGCGATCTTCATCAATGATGCCGCCAACACATTGTAGGCGCCGGAGATTTCCACCATGGCGTCATGTGCCGCCAGGGCTTCGAACTTATTGGCGGCCGGGGCAAAGGGCAGGCCGGTCAACTTCTTTAACTCGGCGCAGAAAGCCTTGTCGAAGCCTTTGGCGGCATTGAGGCCGGTACCGACGGCAGTGCCGCCCTGGGCCAGCGCCTGCAGGCGCGGCAGAGTGGCCTTGATGCGGTCGATGCCGAGCTTCACCTGCATGGCATAGCCGGAGAATTCCTGACCGAGGGTCACCGGTGTCGCATCCTGCAAATGGGTGCGGCCGATTTTGATGATCTTGGCGAATTCCTTGACCTTCTTTTCCAGCGCCTTCTGCAAATGGGCGAGGGCCGGCAGCACCGTGTCATTGACCTGCTGAACGGCGGCGATATGCATGGCGGTGGGGAAGCTGTCATTCGAAGACTGGCCGTAATTCACCTGATCGTTCGGATGGACCGGCTTCTTGTCGCCACGCTTGCCGCCGAGCATTTCATTGGCGCGATTGGCAATCACTTCATTGACGTTCATGTTGGTTTGCGTACCCGAACCGGTCTGCCAGACCACCAGCGGGAAGTGATCGTCGAGCTTACCGGCGGCCACCTCCGCCGAGGCTTCGGTAATCGCCTTGCCGATCTTTTTATCCAGCTTACCGGCCTTCATATTGGCTTCGGCCGCGGCCTGCTTCAGCAATCCGTAGGCGCGAATGAGCGGCGCCGGCATGCGTTCCCCGCCAATCTTGAAATTCTGCAGCGAGCGCTGGGTTTGCGCCCCCCACAGTTTCTCCGACGGCACATCAATGGGGCCGAAAGAATCGGTTTCGCTGCGGGTCGCCGCTTTCTGCTTGGCGCTGGCCATTCTGCTGATCTCCTGTGTGGGGCGGGTAATGGCGCTGGTTTTAACGCGTTTCACGGGTCATTGAAAGGCCCGCGCCGCTCCTATCCGTGGCCGGCGCGCTGCGGCAGCAGCTGTCGCCCGGGCATTATCGCCAGATCGGAAGTCAATTCCGGACGGAAATAATTTGGAAGTGATATGCCGAAAAGCGATGGCCCGCCGATGATAAAGGCAGACGCGGCTCTGTTTGGGACGCCTGGGTTATTTCTTGCGGAAGGCGTCGAGGGCCACGACCTCGGCACCCTTGGCGCCGGCAGGCTTGTCGCCATCGGCTGCCGGAGCGCCGGTGTCTTTGGCCACGGATTTTGGCAGGTCGTTCAAGTCCTTGGCCTTGGCGGGAAGCGAAGCGTGAGGAACCGGCGTGCTTTGATCCTCTATCTCGCCGTCCTCGATATCGGATTCCTCGCCTTCGCCCTCGGCTGCCGTCTCGAACTGCAGGCCGAATTTGACGGAGGGATCGGCAAAGCTGACCACCGATTGGAAGGGTATGACCAGTGTTTCGCGCACACCGCCGAAGCTCAGCTTGACGGTGAAATTGTCCTCAGTGACCTCCAGCCCCCAGAACTGATGCTGCAGGACGATGGTCATTTCCTTGGGGTATTGCGCCCGCAGCGCCGGCGACAGGCTGACGCCGGGATCCTGGGTGTGGAAGGTCAGATAGAAATGGTGGTCCCCCGGCAGGCCATTGGCGGCAACTTCCAGCAGCGCCCGGCGCACCACACTGCGCAGCGCATCTTCCACCAGGCGGTCATATCTTAACCAGTCTTTGGCCATCAGCCGCAGCATCTCCCAGCAACTCAATTATCATCTGCACCTGGTCGAAACCGGCGCATTTCATCTCAGCTCCACTGAGCCATGCCAAAGGGGTCGCGGTCAAGCCGGCAGAGACCTGTGGGCGGGTGGCCGAGCGGATCAAGTGGGGGGCATTCTGTTGCCCGGCGCCCCCCGAACCGCGTTCTACGTCAGCAGATTATAGCCCGCGAGGGCTATTAGGCCGCCAGACGAAGATCAGACGCAACGTTATCGTTGGCATCTGTGAAAATGGCCCGATAACGGCGGAACCATGCCGAACAGCAAGTTGACCTTTACTGCGCACGTCGATCCTGTTTCGCCCCCATAAGCCGGACCCTCTGATCGATAGGCCGGTGATAATGGTGGAGGCGCGGGAGTACTGCCCTCCCGGTCCGCAACGCCTATTCCGCGCAACCGTCTACTGTCATAGCTGCCAAAGCAGCAGAACCAACATAGGGCGGGATTAACTTATTATCAAGGCTCGGAAATTGCCCTGCGGACATGACCTGGACACAGGCTTTTTACCGGCTGCGAGCCAGTCTAGGCAGGGGATCGGGAATCGGTCATAACTCGGTCGAAGGCGTCGGGTTATGGCGCCCCAGCAAGTGGATGACAGGCATGGCGCTGACCCAGGACCAACAGACCGATATCGAGCAATTGCGGGCCAATCAGCAGCCGACCCGTCGCGCCGTGGTGCCGGCGCTGGAAGATGTCCTGTATCAGGCGATGCCGCTCCTCGATCACGGTTTCGTGCGCGTCGTCGATTACATGGGCGACGATTCCGCCGTGGTGCAGGCTGCCCGGGTTTCCTACGGCAAAGGGACCAAGAAGGTCAGCGAGGACCGTGGCCTGATCCAGTATCTGATGCGCCATCGCCATTCGACGCCGTTCGAGATGTGCGAGATCAAGTTTCACGTGAAATTGCCGATCTTCGTCGCGCGCCAGTGGATCCGTCACCGCACGGCCAATGTGAACGAATATTCCGCCCGCTATTCGATCCTCGACCGCGAATTCTACATCCCGGCGCCGGAACAACTGGCGGCGCAATCGGCCAGCAACCGCCAGGGCCGCGGCCAGGTCCTGCAGGGAGCCGAGGCGGCCCGCGTGCTGGAGCTGCTGAAGGCCGATTCAGAGCGCGCCTATGACGATTACGCCTGGATGCTGAACGAAACCGAGGACGGCGCCACGGTCGATGCCGGCCGCCAGGGCCTAGCGCGGGAGCTCGCCCGCATGAATCTGAGCCTCAACTTCTATACCCAGTGGTATTGGAAGGTTGACCTCCAGAACTTCATGCATTTCCTCAGCCTGCGCGCCGATGCCCACGCGCAATACGAAATCCGCGTCTATGCCGAGGCGATGCTGGATATCCTGCGCCGCTGGGTGCCGCTGACGGCTGAAGCCTTCGACCAGCACCGCCTGCATGCGGTGACGCTGTCGAAGAACGCCATGGAAGTGGTGCGCCGCCGCCTGAAGGGCGAAACCGTGACCGAGGCCGATAGCGGCCTCGGCAAGCGCGAATGGGCGGAACTGCAACAGCTCCTTGAAGGCTGACCGCTGTTGCCGTCAGCCCGGCTGCGGCGTCTGATCCGGTTACTGGATGACGATGCGCGGCGCGGCGCGGCCGGTGCCGGCCTGCAGCTTGTTCCAGAGCTTTTCCGCGATCTCGCGATAGGCCTTGCTATGGGGCGATGACGGATCGCTGACGACGATCGGCTGGCCGGCATCCGAGGTCTCGCGGATGGCGATATCGAGTGGAATCTCACCGAGGAAATCCACATTGCCCGCTTCCGCTTCGCGGCGCGCGCCGCCATGGGCGAAGATGTCGGTCCGATGGCCGCAATTGGGGCAGCAGAAATAGCTCATATTCTCGATGATGCCGAGCACCGGCACATCGACCTTGCGGAACATATTGAGGCCCTTCTTGGCGTCGAGCAGGGCGATATCCTGCGGCGTCGAGACGATGACGGCACCTGCCAGGGGCACGTTCTGCGCCATGGTCAGCTGGGCATCGCCCGTCCCCGGCGGCAGGTCGCAGACCAGCACGTCGAGCGGCGCCCAATTCACGTCGCGCAGCAACTGGGTCAACGCACCCATCACCATCGGGCCGCGCCAGATCATCGGCGTGTCTTCCGGGATCATGAAGCCCATCGACATCACCTTGATGCCGTGATTGGTCATCGGCTCCAGGCGTTTGCCGTCCGGGCTTTGCGGCTTGCCGGAAATCCCCATCAGGCGCGGCTGCGACGGGCCATAGATATCGGCATCCAGCAGGCCGACCTTGAGGCCGAGTGCCGCCAGGCCCAGCGCCAGATTGACGGCGGTGGTGGACTTGCCCACCCCGCCTTTGCCGCTGGCCACGGCGATGATGTGGGCAACGCCCGGCAAACCCTGTTTGCCCTGGCCAGGCTGGCCCGGTTGCTGGCCGCCGGCCGGATGCGCATGCTGATGGGCCTGGGATGCCGCCGGCCGGGCCGATGCCGCCGGCGCGCCACCAGCCGCCCGATGGGCGGTCAGGACGGCCGTCACGCTGAGCACGCCGGGTAATTTTTCCACCGCCTGCTCGGCCGCCTTGCGCAAGGGTTCGAGGCCGGCGCCGGCGCGCGGGTCGACTTCAATCGAAAAGCCGACATGTCCCTCGCGCACAACCAAGCCTGAAATCATGCCGTTATTGACGAGGTCGCCACCCTGAGGTGCGGCTATCCGCTGCAGCGCTGCCAAAACTTGTTCCTGAGAGACAGTGGTCATGCTTGAAAAACCTGAATTTTATCACGATATGAGCGACGGCCGCCTGACGGGTCGACCTGTCTGGGCCGGTTGCGATTGCGACGGAACTAACGCTGTCATATAAGGCCAGGATAGGCTCTTGCATAGGGCCTGCTACCCGTGGCCGCCGTTGCGGCGCAGAAGTCATTCTGTGCCGGAGCTGCAGGGAAAGGAATTGGGGTCATTAATGGCTTGGAATAATCAGGGTGGGCCCTGGGGCGGTGGATCCGGCGGTGGCGGCTCTTCCGGCGGCGGGTCCGGTGGTCAAGGTGGCGGACAGACACCCTGGGGGCGGAACCCCAATAGCGGCGGCGGCAAGCAGGGGCCGGATTTCGACGAATTGCTGCGTCGCGGCCAGAACCGCATGAAAACGCTTTTCCCCGGCGGGATCGGCGGCGTTCCGGCGATCGCGGCCCTTATCGGCTTGGCCCTGTTGTTGTGGCTGGTCAGCGGCTTTTACCGCGTCAACCCCAGCGAAGTCGGCGTCGAGCTGGTATTCGGCAAATATCACCCGCCCTTCACCCAGCCTGGCCTGCATTGGAATGTACCGGCGCCGTTCGGCGAAGTCGTGACCCCCGACGTCAACACCCGCAACCGTGTCGAAATCGGTTTCCGCAGCAATCTCGGCAATAGCGGCGATGTCGATGTCAGCGAGGAAAGCCTGATGCTGACCGGCGATGAAAACATCGTCGATATCCAGGCGGTGGTGCTGTGGCGCGTCGACGATGTCGAGAAATACCTGTTCGATATCCGTGATCCCATCGGCGACATCAATGATATCGACCGCACCACCAAGGACCTCACGGTCAAGAATGCCGTGGAAGCAGCCGTTCGTGAGATCATCGGCCAGTCGACCTTCGAATATGCCATCACCGACGGTCGCAGCCAGATCGAAGGTAAGGCTGAAAAGCTCGCGCAAACCATCCTCGATTCCTACAACTCCGGCATCCGCATCGAACAATTATCGATGCAGAAGGCGGATGCGCCGCAGGAAGTGGTGGATGCCTTCCGCGACGTGCAGAAAGCCAAGGCTGACAAGGTGAGCCTGGTCAATGAAGCCCAGGCCTATTTCAACCAGGTGACGCAGGATGCCGAAGGCCAGGCGGCGCAGATCGTGCGCCAGTCTGAAGGCTACAAGCAGGAAAAGGTCGCCAATGCCCAGGGCGACGTGCAGCGCTTCCTGTCGATCTATAATCAGTACAAGCTCAGTCCCGACATCACCGAGCGCCGCCTCTATCTCGAAACGATGGAGCGCGTCATGGCGGGCATGAACAAGGTGCTGGTGACCGGCGACGGCAAGGGTGGGGCTATCCCATACCTGCCCCTCGATCAGATCCTCAAGAATCAGACAAAACCCGGTAGTGCAGGGGCCCCCAATAGCGGGGCGCAGGGCGCGCCGAACCAGCAGCAAGGAGCGCAATAATGGCGCGGGCCTCTCAAGCTCTGATCGGCGGCGTCGTGGCCGCCGCGGCTTTGCTCATCGCCGCGGCCTCGGCCTTCCAGGTACCGCAATGGGAGGATGCGATCGTTTTGCGCGTCGGCGACCCGGTGCGTGTCATCACCAAGAATCCGGGCCTGCATTTGCACTGGCCCCTGATTGAAAATGTGCTGTATGTGGACAAGCGCATTTTGAATTTCGATGCGCCGGCGCAGGAACTGCTGACCCTGGATCAGAAGCGCATCGTCATCTCCGCTTATGTGCGCTACCAGATCGACGATCCGCTGGTGTTCTATCGGGTCGCCAACAACGAGGGTAAGGCCGAGAGCCAGATCGGCAGCGTTCTCGTCTCGGCGCTGCGGTCCGTCATCGGCAACGTGTCCATGACCAATATCCTGACACCGCAGCGTGCCGAGCTGATGCAGAATATTACAAATCTGCTGATCGAAACCGCCAAGCCCTATGGCATTCGGATTGTCGACGTGCGTTTCAAGCGGGTGGATCTGCCGACTGCAAACAGTGAGGCAGTCTATAACCGCATGCGGACCCAGCGTGCGCAAGAAGCCACCAAGATCAGGGCGGAAGGTCAGCGGGAAGCGCGCGAGCTGCGCGCCGAAGGCGACAAGGACAAGGTCGTGGCCTTGGCGGAAGCACGCAAAAAGGGCGAGATTCTGCGCGGCGAAGGCGATGGCGAAGCCGCCAAGATCTATAGCGACGCCTATGGCCAGGACCCCAAATTCTTCGATTTCTATCGGTCATTGAAGGCTATGGAAACCGGCCTTTCCGGCGACAACACGACCTATGTGGGCGCGCCGAGCGGAGATTTCTTCCGCTATTTCCAGGCCAATCCCAGCATCAAGCCGGCGCAGTAGGGAACCAGCCCTGACGCGGCCAGTTGATCGGCTGGCACGTGCCGCGGAGATTGTCGGCGGGATCTGTTAATCCGGCTGGCATTGGCGCGGCGGGCAGGCGTAGCATACCGGTTCAACCGCGGGCCGGTTCGGTTGGCGAGTAGCCGGGCGGCATGCGGACAATGATTTTGACAGGCAACGGACGGAGCCAGCGCTGACCATGACCATTTATCGTCGAATTTCTCTCGGTCAGACCGGCGCCAAGGCTGCCGTCGACCGGATAGGGCGTCTTGCCACCGATCCGCGGGGCTGGCGGAAGCTGGGCCTTGCCGCGGTTTTGATGCTGTGCTGGGTCGGCATGGCGCCGCAGCTGGCGCAGGCGCGCTCGGCGCCCGAAAGCTTCGCCGATCTGGCCGACCGCTCGTTGCCGGCCGTGGTCAATGTGGCGACCACCCAGACGATTACCGCCGACAGCCAGATGCAGGATCTGGATGAAATGTTCCGCGACTTCCTGGACAAGCGCCAGGGCGCCAAGCCGCGGCCGCGCAAGGCGACGTCTTTGGGGTCGGGCTTCATCATCGATCCTTCCGGCTATATCGTGACCAATAATCACGTGGTCGAAAATGCCGATGAGATCATGGTGGTCATGCATGATGACACCGAACTCAAGGCGAAACTGATCGGCCGCGATCCCAAGACCGATCTCGCCCTGCTGAAGGTCGATGCCGGCAAGCCGCTGCCCTATGTGAAATGGGGTGACTCCGGCGCCATGCGGATCGGTGATTGGGTCCTGGCGATCGGCAATCCCTTCGGTCTCGGCGGTTCCGTGACGGCCGGCATCGTCTCGGCCCGCCAGCGCGATATCAATGCCGGCCCCTATGATGATTTCATCCAGACCGATGCCTCGATCAACCGCGGCAATTCCGGCGGTCCGATGTTCAACATGGATGGTGAAGTCGTCGGCATCAATTCGGCGATCTTCTCGCCTTCCGGCGGTTCCGTCGGCATCGGCTTCGCAATTCCGTCCAATCTTGCAAAGCCGGTGATCGAGCAGATCCAGCAATTTGGTCATCCGCGTCGCGGTTGGCTCGGTGTGCGCATCCAGTCGATCAGCCCCGATCTGGCGGAAGGTTTGAAGCTTCCTTCCGACAAGGGTGCGCTGGTCGCCGGCGTCTCCAAGGACGGGCCTGCCGACAAGGCGGGCATCAAGCAGGGCGATGTCGTACTGAAGTTCGATGGCAAGGAGGTCACGCAGATGCGCGGTCTGCCGCGCATGGTTGCCGAAACCGCCTTTGGAAAGACCGTCGACGTCATCATCTGGCGCAAGGGCCAGCAGATGACCATACCGGTGCTGCTGGGTGAACTTGACGAAAAGGCGGATGCCCTGGCCGATGACCAGTCCGGCGACAATCAGGATCAGCAGCAGCCCTCCGAGCAAGGCAGCAAGTTGAAATCGCTCGGCCTGGAACTCGCGACCATCTCGGCGAAGCAGCGTCAGGACTTCGAGCTCGATAAGGACGTCACGGGTGTGGTCATCGTCGATGTCGATCCGGACGGCCCGGCGGCGGAAAAGGATTTGCGTCCCGGCGATGTCATTGTCGAGATCGATCAGAAGGCGGTGGACTCGCCGAAGGATGTCGCGGCGCGGGTCAAAACGGCGCAAGACAACGGCTATCGCGTGGTGACCCTGCTGGTTAATCGGAAGGGCGATTCACAATGGGTAGCGGTCAAGATCGGTAAATAGCGGTCCACACCTGCAGGCTTGAAACCCGGCTTCGCAAGAAGCCGGGTTTTTTGTTGTCCGCGCCAGCCGCCAACGCATCGCGGCGGCAAGTTCGGGGCAGAAGCGCGAGACTGGCCCGGCGCGGCTGCCCGGCGCGGCTGCCCGGTGCGGTTCAAAGGCTGCTGGCGGCCAGGGCGGCACCGAAGGAACTGATCACTGCCCCGGCCACGCGATCGATCCAGCGGCCGGCGCGATGATAGAGCTGCCGCAGGCCGGGCCGCGCGAAGAGATAGGCCAGCAGGCAGTGCCAGCTCATGGAAATCGTCCCGACGATGGCGACCGCCAGAACCGACAAGAGAAACGACGGGTGGGCGGGGAAGGCGACGGCGAAGATGCCGAGAAAGGCCATGATCGTCTTCGGATTGCTGAGATCGATAACGGCACCGCGCAGCAGGGCCCGGCCAACGGGCATCTCCTGCACCGCGCCCGGTTGCACGGACGGCCGGTTGCGGTTGATCGCCATGCGCAGGCCAAGATGCAGCAGATAGAGGCCGCCGACGATCTTGACGATGGCGAAGGCGGCACCGGAAGCCTGCAACAGCGCCACCAAGCCGAATGCGGCCGCCGCGGCATAGAGGCTGTTGCTGGCGGCGACGCCGACGGCCGTTGCCAGTCCCGCTTTTGCGCCGTTCGACAGGCTGGTGCGCATCACGCTGACGGAACTCGGGCCCGGCACCAGGGCGGCGGCCAGGAAACTGGCGGCAATGGTGGCAAGCGTCGCAATCTGGGAGGCGGGCATGATCTTGGAGCATCCATTGCAAGAGGCAGGTTTGGGATGCGCAGGGTAGGGCGGCTCCCTGGAAATGTGTTTGCTTTCTTTGCGTTACTTTCACGAAATTAGGGTAGAATGTGCCCAATATTATTGAATTTGAGAAAGAAGCTGCCTCGAGATGGAATTCGATGAATACGACCTCAAGATCCTGGAGGCGCTGCAGGTAGACGGTCGCTTGAGCAACAACGACCTGGCGGCGCGGGTCGGGCTTTCGCCCTCGCCGTGCTGGCGGCGGGTCAAGCGGCTGGAGGAAGAGGGGATCATCCGCGGCTATCAGGCGATGTTCGATCGGCGCCGGCTGGGGCTGGGCGTCACCGTTTTTGTCAATGTGGCGATCCAGAGCCAGGACACCAAAGCGCATAAGGCCTTCGAGGAAGCGGTGCTGAAATTGCCGGAAGTGGTCGGCTGCCATATCCTCGCCGGCCAACAGGATTTCCTGCTGCAGGTGGTGGCCGAGGATCTCGACGCCTATAGCGAGTTTGCCCTGCACAAGCTGGGGCAATTGCCGGGGGTGCGCGAGATCCATAGCAGCTTCGCGCTCAAGGAAGTGAAGCCTCCCTTGCGCCTGCCGCTGCGGCGGGCGGCACCCGGTCGTTCGACGGCCGAGAACGAGAGCCGCGGCGGTGGGAAGAAGGCGACAAAACCGGCCCGTCGCTGAAGCGATCCCACTCTAGGGTCGGCTTCAACCACGCCCCATAGGGGCTTGGCGGCTCCGTCGCTTGGCTGCCCCCTGTGGTTGAAGCTGGTTCGTTTGAAGATATGCCGTCAGAAGCCGGATAAGCTGTCCTTCGAGGCGTGCTTCGAATCCGGGGGGAACATGTCCTTCGAGCAAGGCCCGCACCGGCCCGACCAGAGCGCTGAAGGCGATCGCGCCGGTCATGTGCGGATCGTCGAAATGCGCATCGGGGGCGCTCGCCAGCATCGCCGCGATAATCGCCACCGTACGCGCATGGATGTCGGCGACCAATTCAGGGCCGCCTCGCTCCCCCGCGACGGCATAGAGCGCCTTCGATTCCGCGGGATTGCGCAGCTTCGCGGCAATAAACACCGTAACCAAGGCTGACGCCATCTCGGATACCGGCTTGCGTCGATGTTCGCGGCAGGCGCGGTCGACGGCGCCGGCAATGCCTTCCAGGTGCTTTTTCAGAACCGCGGCAAGCAGCGCGTCGCGGTTCGGATAATACTGGTAGAGGCTACCCACCGACATACCCGCGCGCTCGGCGACGCGCGTCGTCGTGCAGCGGCTCAGGCCCTGCTGCGTCAAAACCTGAATGGTCGCAATGTGCAGCGCTTCGACGGTCGCTGCGGAGCGGTTCTGAACCGGGGTTTTTCTTGGCTTTAGCGACGCTGCGCGGGTGCTCATGGAATGCGAATTCTAAAACTGAAGGATGCTTCATATACTTTCCGGAATGCAACAAAGCAAGAAAGTCAGGTATGACCAGCATCGGCAGGATCGACACGTTCACCCTGGGGACCCGCACCGTGAAGCGGCTCGGCTACGGCGCCATGCAGCTCGCCGGGCCGGGGGTGTTCGGCCCGCCCAAGGACCGCGAAGCGGCACTAGCCGTGCTGCGCGCCGGCGTCGCATCGGGCATCAACCATATCGACACCAGCGATTTCTATGGCCCGCATATCACCAACCAGATCATCCGCGAGGCGTTGCATCCCTATCCCGATGATCTCACCATCGTCACGAAGATCGGCGCCCGGCGCGGTGAGGACGCCTCTTGGCTGCCCGCTTTTTCGGCCGAAGCACTGACGGAGGCGGTGCACGACAATCTGCGCAATCTTGGGCTCGACGTGCTGGACGTGGTCAATCTGCGGATCATGTTCAACATAGGTGGCCCGGTCGAGGGCTCGATCGAGGAACCCTTGACTGCTTTGGCCGAATTGCAGCGGCAGGGGCTGGTGCGGCATATCGGCCTGAGCAATGCCACATCCGCGCAGGTGGCTGAAGCGCGTAAGATCACCGCCATCGTCTGCGTGCAGAACATGTACAATATCGCGCATCGTCATGACGAGGCCATGATCGACGATCTTGCCCGGAATAGCATCGCCTATGTGCCGTTCTTCCCTCTGGGCGGGTTCACGCCGCTGCAGTCGTCCACGCTGTCGGCTGCGGCCAGCCGCCTCGGCGCCACGCCGATGCAGGTGGCGCTCGCATGGCTGCTTCGCCGGTCGCCTAATATCCTGCCGATCCCCGGCACCTCGTCCGTCGCGCATCTACGCGAGAACCTCTCGGCGGCCGAATTGGAGGTGCCGGATGAGGTGTTCGCTATGCTCGATAACGTCGCAGCATAGATCGGAACCCGGCATAGATCGGCAGCTAGGGTTCTGAGCCGGGTCAGAGCATGGGGTGATCCCCGAGATCACCCGCCGGTCGTCATTTGCTCGTCGTCACCTGCTCGTGCGGCTGCCTCGGCGGCATTCTCATTGGTGAAGTCGGATATGCGATAGCCCTGGAAATAAAGCAGGGTCGTGAGATCGGTGTGGTTGATCTGGCATGAGATGGCTTTGCGGACGATCGGCTTGCCTTGATAGGCGACGCCGAGCCCGGCTTCGCGCAACATCGGAATATCGTTGGCACCATCGCCGACCGTGACCGCCTCGGCCGGCGAGATGTTCTTCTCCGCACTGAGCCGCGTCAGGGTGTCGAGCTTGGTGTTGGCATCGAGGATCGGCCCGGCAAGTCGTCCGGTCAGCCGGCCTTCCGCGATTTCCAGATCATTGGCGAGGTCGATATCGAAATTGAGTTTGGCGGCAACCTTGCTGGTGAAATATCTGAAGCCGCCGGAGACCAGGGCCGTGTAGGCGCCGTTGGCGCGCATGGTCGTCACCAGGGTCGCTGCGCCAGGCGAATAGGTTAGGCGGTCGAAAGCGGTGGCAAGGGCGGATTCCGGCAGCTGCGCCAGCATCGCCACCCGCTCGGTCAAAGCCTGGGCGAAGTCCAACTCGCCCGCCATAGTGCGGGCGGTGATGGCGGCAATCTCGTCCTTGATCCCGGCCTGCTCGGCGAGGTCATCCAGGGTTTCGTTGGCAAGGATGGTCGAATCCATGTCGGAGAGCAGCAGCTTCTTGCGCCGGCCTTCGCTAAGCTGTGCATGGTAATCGACCGGCAGTTCGGCTAGCGTTGCGGCCGCAAGCTGATACGCACGCTCGGTCGGCAGATGATCGAAGGGGATGTCGCAAGCGGCATCTTCCGCCAGCCAGACCGGTTCGCCGAGGACGGCGCCGTCTTCATGAAGGTGCTGTGCAACCACTGCCACAACGGCGTCGGACAGGCGGTAGCGATCGGGCGGAGCAACCAGCGTCAGTACGGATTTCATCATGACATCGGATATAGCGAAGGGCGCTCTCTTAGACAAGCAAGGCCACCAGTATAAGGCATCGGCGCGAGTCGTGTCGCCGCTCCCCGTCATCGTCATCGGCGGGCCGACAGCGAGCGGCAAATCGGCTTTGGCATTGGCGATCGCCGGCGCCTTCCATGGCCGTATCATCAATGCCGATTCCATGCAGGTCTACCGCGACCTGCCGATCCTCACGGCGCAGCCGGACGCCGCCGACCGGGCGCAGGCACCGCATGCGCTCTATGGCTTCCTGGCCTTGACGGAGCTGTGCTCAGCGGCGCGCTGGGCCGAATGGGCGCTGGCCGAGATCGCCGCCGCCCACGCCGCCGGCGAACTGCCGATCGTGATCGGCGGCACCGGACTTTATCTGCGATCGCTGATGGAGGGCATGTCGCCGATACCGGACGTGACGCCAGGCCAACGCGCCGAGGTGCAGGCCCTGCTGGCGGAAATCGGCGTCGCCGCCCTGCATGCCCGGCTCGGCGCCATCGATCCGGTGATGGCGGGCAAGCTGCATCCCAATGACAGCCAGCGGGTCATGCGGGCCTGGGAGGTGCTGCAGGCGACTGGCCGCTCGCTCGCCGACTGGCAGGCGTTGCCGAATGTGCCGCCGGTCGGCTTGCGGTTTCATCCCTGGGTCGTCCTGCCGCCGCGTGAGCAGCTCTACGCCGCCTGCGACCGCCGCTTCGCCCTGATGATGGAGCGGGGCGCGATGGAGGAGGCCAGCGCCGCGCTGGCGCTCTATGGGGAGGAGATCCTGGCGCAGCCCGGCGGCAAGGCGCTCGGCTTTGCCGATCTGGCCGGTGTCGCGGCCGGCCAGGTTCCCCTGGATCAGGCGATTGCTGCGGCGCAGCAGGCGACCCGGAATTATGCCAAGCGGCAGACCACCTGGTTCCGCAACCAACTGCGGAATGCTAATTTTATATCGCCAGACGCTGAAAACATGAAATTTTCAGAAAGTTATATTGGAAAAATCTTTCAGAATATTCGCGATTATGGGTTGACCGACCTGTGATCAGCCACTAATTTCCCACCGCTTCCGCGGTTTTTCGCGCGGAACAGCGATTTTTGTCTCGAAGCAGGGCAATTCGCGTCTGCAACAGACCCAAACGAGGACGAGATTATGGCCAGCGAACCGATCCTGGGTGCGGAGATCATTGTCAAAGCGCTGATCGACCAAGGGGTTGAGGTGATCTTTGGCTATCCCGGCGGGGCCGTGCTGCCGCTTTACGATGCCTTGTTCAAGCAGAACCAGATCAAGCATATCCTGGTTCGGCATGAGCAGGCGGCGGTGCATGCGGCCGAGGGATATGCCCGCTCGACGGGCAAGGTCGGCGTCGTTCTCGTGACCTCGGGCCCCGGCGCCACCAATGCCGTCACCGGCCTGACCGATGCCCTGATGGATTCGATTCCGCTGGTCTGCCTGACCGGCCAGGTGCCGACGCATCTGATCGGCAATGACGCTTTCCAGGAAGCCGATACGACCGGCATCACCCGGCCCTGCACCAAGCATAACTACCTGGTGAAGTCGATCGACGACCTGTCACGCACAGTCCACGAAGCCTTCCACGTGGCCCGCAGCGGGCGCCCGGGTCCGGTCGTGGTCGATCTGCCCAAGGATATCCAGCAGACCAAGGGCGACTACGTCAATTATGCCGGCCAGCGTCACCGCAGCTACAACCCGGCGGTGAAGCCGGACCGCCAGCAGGTCGAGGCCGCCATCAACCTGATGGCCACCGCCAAGAAACCGCTGTTCTATATCGGCGGCGGTGTCGTCAATTCCGGCCCTGCGGCAGCGCAATTGCTGACGGAGTTCGTGCGCCTGACCGGCTTCCCCTGCACCCAGACCCTGATGGGTCTCGGCGCTTTCCCCGGCTCCGATCCCTTGTCGCTCGGCATGCTCGGCATGCATGGCATGTACGAGGCCAATTGGGCGATGCACGAATGCGACGTGATGATCAATATCGGCGCGCGGTTCGATGACCGCGTGACCGGCAGGATCAGCGCCTTCGCGCCCAATTCGAAGAAGATCCATGTCGATATCGATCCAAGCTCGATCAACAAGAATGTGCGGGTCGATATTCCGGTGATCGGCGATGTCGGTCATGTGGTCGAGGAAATGATGCGCATCTGGAAGGCGCGCCAGATCCGTCCCGATGCCAAGGCGCTGAGCGCCTGGTGGGAACAGATCAACAAGTGGCGCGCCCGCGACTGCCTGCGCTACAAGGCGACCAGCGAGATCATCAAGCCGCAATATGCGCTGCAGCGCCTCTATGAGGCGGCCAAGAAGCGCGACTTCTACATCACCACGGAAGTCGGCCAGCACCAGATGTGGGCGGCGCAGTTCCTCAAGTTCGAGAAGCCCAATCACTGGATGACCTCGGGCGGGCTCGGCACCATGGGCTATGGCCTGCCGGCCGCGAGCGGCGTGCAGGTGGCGCATCCCGAAGCGCTGGTGGTCGATGTCGCCGGCGAAGCCTCGATCATGATGAACATCCAGGAAATCTCCACCCTGGTGCAGTACCGCCTGCCGGTGAAGGTCTTCATCCTCAACAATCGCTGGATGGGCATGGTGCGGCAGTGGCAGGAGCTGCTGCATGGCGGCCGCTACTCGGAAAGCTACAGCGATGCCTTGCCGGATTTCGTCAAGCTGGCGGAGGCCTTCGGCGCCAAGGGTTTGCGCGCCTCCAAGGTCAACGAGCTCGATGGCGTCATCAAGGAGATGATCGAGACCCCGGGGCCGGTGATCGTCGACGTCGCCGTCGACGAGAAGGAAAACTGTTTCCCGATGATCCCGTCGGGTGCGGCGCATAACGAAATGCTGCTGGGGCCGGAAGATCAGACGGCGAAGCCGATTTCGGAAGAAGGCATGGTGCTGGTCTGAGCCGGTCGGCCGGCGTGGCCGATCTTGAGCGAAGACGAGCCGTCAGTGAGTTGATGAAGGAGTAGTCGGGCGTGGAGCAGGGGCAGATAGAGCGGCACACGATATCCGTGCTGGTGGATAACGAATCCGGTGTGCTGGCGCGGGTGATCGGTTTGTTTTCCGGTCGCGGTTACAACATCGAAAGCCTGACGGTGGCGGAAGTCGATGCCGAGGCGCATTTCTCGCGCATCACCGTCGTCACCAGCGGCACGCCGATGATTATCGAGCAGATCAAGAACCAGCTGCGGCGCCTGGTCCCGGTGCACCGGGTTACCGACCTCACCCAGGATGGTCCGTCGCTGGAGCGCGAGCTGATCCTGGTCAAGGTCCGCGGTACCGGCGAGAAGCGGGTCGAAAGCCTGCGCATTGCCGATATCTTCCGCGCCCGCGTGGTGGATTCGACGATTGAATCCTTCGTCTTCGAAATGACCGGTTCCACGGAAAAGCTCAATGCTTTCATTGGCTTGATGCAGCCGCTGGGATTGGTTGAAGTGTCCCGCACAGGTGTCGTCGCCATTGCGCGTGGCGCCGAGGCGATTTAAAACCCCCGCCAATCCCACCGACAAAAGCCGGCCGACGCTGCGGCCACACTGATCGAACCGAATGTGAACTGATTGCAGGAACAAGGAAGCAAACCATGCGCGTCTATTATGATCGTGATGCCGACGTCAATCTGATCAAGAACAAGAAGATCGTCGTCGTCGGTTATGGCAGCCAGGGCCACGCCCATGCGCTGAATCTCAAGGATAGCGGTGTGAAGGATGTGCGCGTTGCCTTGCGCGCCGGTTCCGCCACGGCGAAGAAGGCGGAAGCCGCCGGCCTCACCGTCATGACTCCGGCGGAAGCCGCCAAATGGGCCGACTTGGTCATGGTCCTGACCCCGGACGAGCTGCAGGCGAAGCTCTATGCCGAAGACCTCGGCCCGAACATGAAGCAGGGCGCGGCGATCGCCTTTGCGCATGGCCTCAACATCCATTTCAAGCTGATCGAGCCGCGTCCGGATCTCGACGTCATCATGATCGCGCCGAAGGGCCCGGGCCATACCGTGCGCGGCGAATACGTGAAGGGCGGCGGCGTTCCCTGCCTCGTCGCCGTGGCGCAGAATCCCAGCGGCAACGCCCTGGAGATCGCTCTTTCTTATGCCAGCGCCATCGGCGGCGGCCGTTCGGGCGTCATCGAGACCAATTTCCGCGAGGAATGCGAGACCGACCTGTTCGGCGAACAGGCGGTGCTCTGCGGCGGTCTGGTGGCCCTCATCCAGGCCGGTTTCGAGACCCTGGTGGAAGCCGGCTATGCCCCGGAAATGGCCTATTTCGAGTGCCTGCACGAGGTGAAGCTGATCGTCGACCTGATCTATGAGGGCGGCATCGCCAATATGCGCTACTCGATCTCCAACACCGCCGAATACGGCGACTATAAGACCGGTCCGCGCATCGTCACCGAAGAGACCAAGAAGGAGATGAAGCGCATTCTGGAAGACATCCAGTCGGGCCGCTTCGTCCGCGATTTCGTGCTCGAATACCAGGCCGGCCAGCCGAGCTTCAAGGCGACCCGCCGCCGCCAGGCCGAGCATCCGATCGAGCAGGTCGGCGAGAAGCTGCGCGGCATGATGCCCTGGATCAAGGCCAACCGCCTGGTCGACAAGACCAAGAACTAAGTCGGGAACCAAGCCGGCAACCGGCACCGGAAGACGGGCGGCGCGGGCGATGGCCAGCGCCGCCCGCTTCATTTCCGCAAGCTCCATCGGCGCAAGGATGATGCGTTTCCGGCGACCCGACTTTCGTTTTGCTATCGAAGCGCTGGGTAGTCCCGTCGTATCGTCGCGCGCCGCATGAGGAACGCGCCGTTGCATCGAACGGCGCCGTCGGCCATCGGACCCGGGTCCTTCTGACGACCCGGCGCGCCCGGCGCAAACGCGGTTCCGCGCCGGGCGAACCGAGGGGGAACATCGGCGGATCGGCCATTTCTTGAAATATAAAGTCGCTTTCCTCTTGTCGCCGCCATGGGCGGGCGGTAAAAGCAATGCGGCCAGGACGGTTCGGTATTTGCAGAATCGGACCTCAGCGGGGGTCGTTCTGGATCGACAAATCCACGGATTGGTATCGGTCGGATGCCTACTTGCCGAAGGCGGTGGTTAAATCGCTCCGCCAAGGTCAGTTGGGCAATCGGCGCATAGACAAAGCGTGGCCGTTATTTCGGTCGGCTTGCGACGGGTGAGGTTTAATGTTTTCAAAACTGGTCGGCATGCTTTCGTCCGATATGGCGATCGACCTCGGTACTGCGAATACGCTGGTTTACGTCAAGGGTCGCGGTATCGTCCTGAATGAACCCTCGGTCGTTGCGATCGCCGATTCGCGTGGCAAAAAGCACGTTCTGGCCGTTGGCGATGAAGCCAAACTGATGCTTGGCCGTACCCCCGGAAATATCCAGGCAATCCGCCCGCTGCGCGACGGCGTCATCGCCGATTTCGAAGTGGCGGAAGAGATGATCAAGCATTTCATCCGCAAGGTTCACAATAATCGGCGCAGCTTTGCGCGCCCGCAGATCATCGTCTGCGTGCCCTCCGGCTCCACCGCCGTCGAGCGCCGCGCGATTCAGGAATCGGCGGAATCCGCCGGTGCCAGCAAGGTTTACCTGATCGAGGAGCCGATGGCGGCGGCAATCGGCGCCGGCCTGCCGGTGACCGAACCGACCGGCTCGATGGTGGTCGATATCGGCGGCGGCACCACCGAAGTCGCCGTTCTCTCGCTGGGCGGCATCGTCTATTCGCGCTCGGTGCGCGTCGGCGGCGACAAGATGGATGAAGCCATCATCGGCTATATCCGCCGCAATCATAACCTGCTGGTGGGCGAAGGTTCGGCCGAGCGCATCAAGAAGGAAATCGGCTCGGCCTGTCCGCCGGAAGACGGCGACGGCAGGGTGATGGAGATCAAGGGCCGCGACCTGATGAACGGCGTCCCCAAGGAACTGGTCATCACCGAGCGCCAGGTGGCGGAATCGCTGGCCGAACCGGTTGGCGCCATCATCGAAGCGGTGAAGGTGGCCCTGGAGCATACGGCGCCGGAACTGGCGGCCGATATCGTCGACAAGGGAATTGTCCTGACCGGCGGCGGCGCCTTGCTCGCCAACCTCGACTACGTGCTGCGGCACGCGACCGGCCTGCCGGTTTCGATCGCCGATGACGCCCTGTCCTGTGTCGCCCTCGGCACCGGACGCTGCCTGGAAGATATCAAGGCGCACCGTCACGTTCTGATAAACATGTATTAACCTAATTGTCGTATCTTGGAGCCTGGCGAATATGCTGGGATTCCGTAAGGATATGCGTTGCGCCTAAGCCCGAGTTGTGGGAACATGCAGTAACCACCGGGAATCATTGGCAGTTGCTCTGCGGAAGGGTGCGGAGGTAGGGATTTGAAGCAGCGGGCGAGTACAATCGGCGCAGCATCTCCCGTCAAAATCTGGCTTCAGCGTTTTGCTTTTGTTCTCCTATTGACGATCGCCTTCATGACCCTCCTGATCGGCAAAGCCGATACGGTTGCGGTTTCGCGCGCGCGCATGGCGCTCATCGATGCACTGGCGCCCCTGCTGGAAGCGGTTTCGACGCCCATCCAGACCGTCCGGCGGACCGCCGTCGATGTCACCGATTATCTGCATCTGGCCGACGAAAACCGCGCCTTGAAGGCGCAGAACCAGACGCTCATGGAATGGCAGCGCGTCGCGCGCGAATTGCAGGCGCAGAACGAGTCTCTGCGCGGGCTGCTGCGTTTCACGCCGGATCCCTCGGCCAGCTTCATCACCGCGCCGATCATCGCCGATACGTCGTCGGGCTTCGTCCGCTCCGTGGTGATCCTGGCCGGCACGCGCGACGGCGTCTCCAAGGGACAGGCCGCCATGACCGGCGCCGGACTGGTCGGGCGGGTGCTCGAGGTCGGCAACCGGGCGTCGCGGGTCCTGCTGCTGACGGATATCAATGCCCGTGTTCCGGTGATCATCGAGCGTACGCGCGATCAGGCCGTGATGTCTGGCGACAATTCGGCCTTGCCGGAACTGCGCTATCTGCCGCGCGACGTCGATATCAAGGTCGGCGACCGCATCGTCACCTCCGGCGCCGGCGGCGCCTTCCCGCCGGGCCTGCCGGTGGGTGAAGTCTCCGAGGTCAATGCCGGCCATATCCGCGTGCAGCCTCTGGCGGATCTCACGCGGCTCGAATATCTGCGGCTGGTGAACTATTCGCTGCCGGGCATTCTCAAGAGCGACCTCAATATCGATGCGTCCGGCTATGACCCGAACCAGCAGGGCATCCTGGATAGCTTGCTGACCAGGTCGAGCGATGCGGATGGCAGCGTGGCAAAGGCGGCTGCCAAGAAAAAGGCTGCGTCTGCCGGCGGCAACAAGGCTTCCCGCGCGGGACCGGCCGGCAGCGAGTGATCAGATCGCCTTTCTGGCAGCGCGTCGACAAGTGGTCGCGTAGTTCGGTTCCTGTCGGCTTTACGCTGTTTTTGTTGCTTCTGGGCTTGCTTCCCTGGCATTTACCGGAACTGGGCACGATCGGCATCAGCCTCGTTGTCATTTCCGTGTTCTATTGGGGCTTGAAGAAGCCGCAGCTGATGACGCCGTGGTCGGTTCTGGTGATCGGCCTGATCGGCGATTTGCTCGGCGTCACGCCGATGGGGGTCGGTACGGTCTCGCTCCTCCTGCTCTACGCCATTGTCCGTTCCCAGGCGCGGGCCTTGCGCAACATGCCGTTCCTGGTGATCTGGGGCGCCTTCATTCTGATGGCTTTCATCACCATCCTGGTAAGCTGGCTGCTGACCGCGGCGACCGATGTTCATTTCCCCGACATCAAACCCGCGATCTTTTTGTATCTCTTCGATATTGTCTGCTATCCGCCCCTGTCGTATGTCTTTGATCGACTTCAACGCAGCTTGCTGCCCGAGAAATGAATAAGCAGCAATCGCAAACGCTCCAGCGCGTCTTTTCCCGCCGTGTTGCCTTGTTAGGCGCCGGCCAATTGGCGCTGCTCTCGACGCTGGTCGGGCGCATGTACTATCTGCAGGTCGTCGAGGCGGATAAGTACAGGATGCTGTCCGACGAGAACCGCATCAATCGCCGGTTGCTGCCGCCGTCGCGCGGCCTCATTCTCGACCGCTTCGGCCTCGCGCTGGCCAGCAACTTTCCCAATTACCGCGCCATGCTCGTCGCCGAGCAGACGCCCGATCTCGAACAGACCCTGGAAGACTTCGCCAAGCTGGTGCCGATGACCGAGCGGGAACGCGGCAAGGTGATGCGGGAGCGGGCCCGCAACCGCGCTTTCATGCCGATCACGGTCAAGGAGGATCTCACCTGGGAACAGGTGGCGCAGGTCGAGCTCAACCTGCCCGATCTGCCCGGGATCAGCATCGATGTCGATCAGAAGCGGTACTATCCCTATGGCGGGATCACCTCGCATCTGCTCGGCTATGTTGCCTCGGTATCGGAAAACGACCTGACCCAGGATGCCGATCCGCTCCTGCAGCTGCCGGGCTTCCATATCGGCCGCAATGGTCTCGAGAAGCAATACGATCTGCCCCTGCGCGGCAAGGCCGGCGAGAGCCAGTTGGAGGTCAATTCCGTCGGCCGCGTCATCCGCGAACTGGCGCGCCAGGAAGGTGTCCCCGGGGCCGACCTGGTGACCACCCTGGATATCGGCCTGCAGCAATTCGCCCACCAGCGCCTGTCGAGCGAAATGTCGGGCGCGGCTGTCGTCATGGACATCTTCTCAGGCGACGTGCTCGCCATGGCGTCGACGCCGTCTTACGATCCGGCTGCCTTCTATCGCGGCCTGACCGGTCCCGAATGGCAGGAACTCACGACCGACATCTACGGCCCGCTGACCAACAAGGCAACCGCCGGCCAGTATCCGCCAGGCTCCACCTTCAAGATCGTCACCGCCCTGGCCGCACTGAAGGCCGGCATCAATCCCAGCGCGACGGTTTTCTGTTCCGGCGTCACCGTGCTCGGCAATGCCCGGTTCCACTGCTGGCGCAAGGAGGGACATGGCACCCAGGCCATGACCGACGCGCTGAAGAATTCCTGCGACTGCTATTTCTATGAAATGGGCCGCCGGATCGGCATCGACGCCATCGCGGAGATGGCGCGAACCTTCGGCCTGGGGCTGGATGAGGGGCTCGATCTGCCGGGCGAAAAGGCCGGCCTGATTCCCGACCGCGCCTGGAAGAAGGCGACCATGGGCGAGTCCTGGCATCAGGGCGAGACGCTGGTGAATGCCATCGGTCAGGGCTTCGTGCAGACGACGCCCTTGCAGCTTTGCGTCATGGTGGCGCGTCTGGCGAATGGCGGCTACGCCGTCAAACCGCATCTGATGCGCCCGGCCAGCGAGAGCGATCAGTTGAAAGTCGACGGGCCCAGCCCGTATCCGACACTCGATGTCGACGCCGATTTCCTGCAAATCGTCCGTACCGGCATGGACCGGGTCTCCAATGAGGAACGCGGCACCGCCTTTCATTCGCGCATCACGATTCCCGGCATGGAACTGGCTGGCAAGACAGGCAGCGCCCAGGTCCGGCGCATCAGCATGGCGGAGCGCAGCCGCGGCGTGCGCAAGAATGAGGATTTGCCCTGGAACCAGCGCGATCATGCCTTGTTCGTCTGCTTCGCGCCGGTCCATGCTCCGCGCTATGCCTGCTGCGTGGTGGTGGAACATGGTGGCGGCGGTTCGGCCGTCGCCGCGCCGATCGCGCGGGACATCATGATCGAGTGCCAGCGCCGAGACCCCGCGCGCCGCAACCCGAATGTCGAGGGCGGCCGCAATGAGATGCCCTGAACCGCTGCGGCTTCCACGTCTTGCGGCAAATCGGCGAGAGCGGAGAGGGTAGTGGTGCTGCAACTGCATGTCAGCCGCGATCAGCGCAAGATGACCATCGCGACCAAGCTCCGCGAGGTCACGTGGAGCATGGTGCTGCTGATCTGCATGGTGGCGTCGATCGGCTTTGCCGTCCTTTACTCGGCCGCGCATGGCAACGCCGATCCGTGGATGGATCGGCAGATGGCGCGCTTCGGCGTCGGCCTCGTGCTGATGATCGCCGTGGCCATGGTCGATCTGCGCCAGCTGATGAAGATCGCCTATCCGCTTTATGCCTTGTCCTTTGTCTTGCTGATCTATGTCGATGTTGCCGGCCATACGGGCATGGGCGCCACGCGCTGGATCGATCTCAAATTCATCCAGCTGCAGCCTTCCGAGCTGATGAAGATCGCCCTGGTGCTATCGCTGGCGCGCTATTTCCACGGCAAGACCTATGAGGATATCGGCCGGCCGCATTATCTGATCATTCCGGTGCTGATGGCGCTATTGCCGACCGGTCTGGTGCTGAAGCAGCCCGATCTTGGCACCGCCGGCATGCTGATGATGGTGGCGGGGGCGATATTCTTCGCCGCCGGCGTGCGCTGGTGGAAATTCGTCCTGATAATCGCCGTTGCCGTCGCCGGCGGCTACTACGCCTGGCACGCCCCCAACCTGCTGCACGACTATCAGCGAAACCGCATCCTGATCTTCCTTGATCCCGACCAGGATGCCCTGGGCACCGGCTATCACATCACCCAGTCGAAGATCGCCCTCGGCTCCGGCGGCCTCTTTGGCAAAGGCTTCATGCAGGGGTCGCAGAGCCATCTCGACTTCCTGCCGGAGCACCAGACGGATTTCATCTTCACCACCTTTGCCGAGGAATTCGGCATGGTCGGGGGCGTGGTGCTGCTTGGCCTCTATAGCCTGCTGGTGCTCTACGGGGTGGTAATTGCCCTCCGCTCGCGCAGCCATTTCGGGCGCCTCATGGCCTTCGGCCTGGCGGCCAACCTGTTCCTGTATTTCTTCATCAACACCGCCATGGTCATGGGCCTGATCCCGGTGGTGGGCGTGCCGCTGCCGCTGATATCCTACGGCGGGACGGCCATGATCACCGTCATGATCGGCTTTGGCCTGATCATCTCGGTCTATATCCATCGCGATATGCGGCTGGGGCGGCGCAGCGACGAGGACTAGCCGGGCGACCGGCGGAACGGGCCAGCAAGCCGGCGGCTATCCCCATGATCAATAAAAAGAAAAAACGTCACAATTAGCTATCGACAAGGCGGAAACGCTTTGCTATATCGCTGCCCGGATCGACGGCGAGCCCCGCGACGCGGTGCTGCGGTCCTTCCACCGGGGGCGCATAGCTCAGTTGGTAGAGCAGCTGACTCTTAATCAGCGGGTCCAAGGTTCGAGTCCTTGTGCGCCCACCATTCCTTCCCAAGGAATTCCCCGATAGAACAAACGGTTAGTGACGCGTCGAAGCGCGTTCGCTTTTGTTCGGTTTTACACTTTTTGATCCGGTTTTACACTCGACGCCAAGGCGGCATCTAGATGGCCGACAGTGATCTGCGCGCGGCGCTTTTTCTCCGAGTACTTTTTCGCCATCAGCATGGTCGCATGTCCCGTGATGTCGGCGACGGCTTCCCAAGCGATGCGATCCGGATAGTTCATGCTTTTGTAGACTTCATAGACGCGCGTCGCCGCCGCATAGCGCAGACCATGCGTGGTGAAGTCTTGCGGCAGCCCGGCCTCGTCGTATGCCTCCCGCATCATGTGTCGGAAGTAATCTTCCTTCATCGCTCTGCCAGTAGGCGTTGTTAGGATAAGGCCGATGCGGTCCTTCATCCATGGCCCCAGAGCGGCTCTCAGATCGGCAGGCATCGGCAGCCAGACGCGCGCGCCGGTCTTCTCCTGCACCACATGGATCTCGCGTTCCCTCATATCCTCCTTCTTCATGGCGATCACGTCCTGTCCGCGCTGGCCCGTGTTCAGCGCCAACTCGAAGGCGACGCGTTTCAACGTGAAGACCGCATGGCGAGCGCGGAACTGAGCGATCTCGGACTCCTCGGCTGGCCGGTGGCCATCGCCGGACTTCAGTTTCTTGATCTTCGGGGCGGTGTACCATTTGACGAAGAGGTTGCAGAAGGTGACCAAGCCATTGCCGGCGGAAGGGCGATAATGGGCGGACCCTTTCTCGCCGACGAAATCGTCGCGAAGCTTTCTGATGACCTTCACCGTCAGCGCCGGCGATCGGCCCTTCGAGGAAGCTGCCGCCGACGGACCGCAAGTACAGGTCAAGGGCGGCATCGAGCGCGACAAGCTCGGGTGCCAGCCTTGCCATGAGCCGGGAAGGCGTTGCATCCCGGCATGTGGCCGCGGCAGCTGCTCGTGCGGGGGCGGGTTCAGCGCCTGCTGCCGCGGCGAAGGCGTCAGCGATCTCAACCCGCTCGTGACTGCTGAGCCCGCTATGCCGGACGATGAGCGTGCGGGCGCGACCGAGCAGGAAACGCAGGCTCTCATCATCAAGCCGTGTCGGTTGACCTTCTGCGAAGCCCGGGCGGCAGAGGAAAATCCCTCGCGAACGAAAAGAGAAGGGCGGCGCTCCTGTCGGCTCGATGATGCAAGCATCGAAGCCGATCTCGATGTTGCCGTTGTCCCGAAGCGTTGCCAGCAAGGCGTCTTCACGGAGATGGTCCTGGAGCTCATTCACGCCGTCGCGGAGGATCGCAAGGGTATGGGCGGGAAGGAAGACGCAAGTCGAGGGCATTTTAAGACCTTTCATGGCTAGGGCATCGCAAGAGCGCGATCGCCTGAAGGGCAAGGCTCGGTCAGAAACGCCGCCGCCCTGCCCTTCGGGGAGGGGCAGGGCGGCGGGCAACTCGACGATGGGCTGCCGCGATAGAGGCCAGTTCGGCGACGACGGTTACATGTCCCAGGGGAGCCCCAGCTGATCTCTGCAGGAGTCAAAGAGGTTGGCGACGAGGCGCTCGAACATCGGATGAGGTTTATCCTCGTTCGGATCAACGTCGCCGAGCCAGGCCGCAAGGCAGTCCTGGATGGCACGGCCAGGCGCTTCTGGGACCTGAAGGATATAGCCGCCGCCGTCCTCGACGGCTTCGATGGCATCGATGCCGAGTGTCAGCAGAAAAATCTCAAGGTTGCCAGCGATGATCGCCCATTCCGCTGGGGAGAGTGGAAAGTCATCGATCGGCCGTTCGAGGGGAAGCTCGTCGTATCGCGAGAGGCTTTCGAGGGAGATTCCGGGACCGGGACGGAAGCGAGCGGCGCCGTCGCCGGTCGCGACGAATTCGAAGAAGGAAGGGGTCTCGGTTATCATTTGCGTGCCTTTCTTAGTTGATGGACCTATCCATATCGTTCCAGCCCTCGCGGATTGCCTGGGCTTCGCGAAATTCTTAATCGGCATGGACGACGGCTTCGTACCGGAACAGGGCCGTGTCTTGTCGCTGACCCCACGGTCACCGTCCGCGCCGGCTCGGCAGGAGATGCACGCGCCCGAGCTGAACGAGGCTGAGCTCACGGTCGAGTTCGCGGACGAGCTCTAGAAATTCCGGCCGCGAAGCCTCGTCGATCCGCGTGTCGATCTCGCGGACGGTTTGCCGTACGGCATCAATCTGACGGGAGACGTAAAGGGCTGCTTGGTGGCGAACGCCGACCGGGACGCTTGCGATAAAGAACGTGGCGCCGGCGACTTCGGAGGTGTTTCTTGTCGCTCCGGTCGGCATAAGGCCGATCGTTGTTCCAAGGCCGGTTCGGACCCAAGCCCAGCGGACTTTCATCTTCGGTCCGGTTCCGGCGACGTCGAACGCCGTGAGAGAACCGAAGCGCTGCAGCAACTTGATGAACAGGTCGACGGAGGTCGACGGGAGCCGGGCGATCCCGGCGGAATTGTTGGTTCCCGACTTTTGAATGAGCCGGCCGACGAGGCAGAGTTGGGCGGCTGCAAGGCTGAGGGAGCCAATCTCAATCCGCTTGCCGGGAGCGGCCGCCTTCGAGAACCAGTTTTCCGCAGCGACGGCAAGTTCGGTGGTATCGGTGACCGAGGCCGTGATCAGCAGAAAGGTCTCGCAAGCCTGACCTTGAGATACGTTCAGCCGAATGAACGGCCGGGTCTTCGACGACCGGCGCGCATCGCTGGGTCTTTCGCCCAGGTAGGCCAGGAGGTGGGGGTGGATTACCGCCCATTTCTCGCCGGCGATTTGAACGACGTCATCTGATCCAGCGACGGACGTGTTCGGGTCGCCAGGGAGGCGGCGAAGGACGCGGAAGAGGGCTTTGCCGCCAACCTCTTCGATCTCGTAAGCGTGGGTGGGAAGCTGCGGGGCCATGAATGCACTCCTTTCCTTGGTTCGGGAGTTTTTCATATTGGGCTGTTTTAACCGCGTGGCTCAGCGGGCGCGCCGCCGACGGCTGTGCCGGCATCGGGCGGCCAATACAGCCGGATACGAACCTGACCCCAGTGCGCCTTGCCCCGTGGCGCATTCGATGCCGACGTTCCGGCCGCCTTTACTCGCGCTCGTTCGGATCCGGGCCACCTGCGGCTCGTTTCGTAGCGGTCAGCTGGTTGGAGGACTTTTCTGCCCGATCGGCGGTTTGCGCTGGTGCAGTCGGCATCGGCAGTGACGGGGGCGGTGCACCACGTTGTCCAGCGGCAGGGCTCATCCTGGGCGCTGCCGCGATCTCGTCGGTGAGAAGGTCGATGAGCACGCGGAGCCCTTGGATGTCGACGACGAGGCGCACCCGGTCCTCTCCGGTGACGATCAGCAGCTCCTTTTCCTTGCGTTCAAGTTCGACCTTGCACCGTGCCAACCGTTGAATTTTTGTTGGCGGCGATGGCGCGACTGGAGCAGATGGGGCTGCCGGTGTTGGGGCCGGCTCGGCTTCCTGGCGAAGGGCGGCGAGGACCTGCTTGTCTTCCCGTTCGTAGATCGGGTTGAGCTGCTGGCGCACTTCCAGAATGTCGAGAAGGAGGTTGATCTTGTCCAGCGCAGAAGCTCTTGGCAGTTCGCGCTCCAGGCGGCGCCGTTGCTGCTCGAGCCGCATTTTCTGCTGCTGTCGCGTTTCTGGCGGCTGCGTTGCCGCGGCCGCTGTGGGTACGGATGGTGAGCTTGGCCCCCCGACGAGATCCTCCTGCTCGGCGTCACTCAACCTGGCGCGATAATCGAACTCGTCAGTGATGCGTCGGCAGGCGTCCTCGTCCGCGACCCGCTGCAGGGCCGTCATCTTCTCGTCCAGGCTTCGCCTCTTGCCGTTGTCATCCCGGGGTGCGATCGCGCGGATCCGTTTCACGACGACATTGGCGCAATGGAGTCCAGGCCAGAGCCCTGTTCCCGGCTTGAAGTTGCCCATAAGCTTGGTGAGAGTCTTGCTTATTGCCAGGAGGACCGGCGGGCGGGATCGGTAGAGTGCCTCACAGAGCACGCGGCGATCCTTGGGCGATGCCCTGAGCGGGTCGTGAAGAAGGCCACGGATGTCGATATCACCGTCGCCGGGCTCGACACGGGAGTCGTTGATGAGTGGGAGTGTCGTCGTGTGTTGCAGGTGCTGCCGGATCAACCCGGGGGCGGGCTTGCCGGTACTTGGCTGGAAGCCGCCAGCATTCGCGGCGATATTGAGCTGCCGTTTCAAGCTCTGAATTCCCTCGGCGACCCCTGTCGGTACCCCGGACATCTGCTCGATTTCCGCGACCCGCTTATAGAGGGCGACGGATTCAGCCATCGGCAGCAAGTTGAAGGCGCGCCGGGCCGTCCGTCGATGCGCTGCAAGACGAAGATCAAGCGTGCGGGTTTCGCCATGGAGGAAGAACGAAAGCGCATGGCGCGCAGTCTCGAACCGGATCGCCTCAACGCCTTCCCGGATCAGCCAGTTATGCGCCGGCGAGGCCGGGTCGATTTTCGAAAGCTGCTGGACCAGGGCAGCCTTATCCGGCGTGCGATCTCCGGGGATGTAGAACTCAGCGTCGTCCCCGTGATGGGCGAAGGCGGCATGCAGTAGATCGGGCGACCAAGCCTCCGGGTCATCATAGAAGAGGTAGGCCTTCTGCACCGGCGCTCCGGCGAAACCGAGGACGGTGCCGGCATAGCCGAGGCTCCAGTTCCGGACCCTGCCGCAATCGATGGCGAGGTCCCGCCCGTCATCGGTTCGGATCCGCAGCATATGATTTTTGAGCCCGTATGCGGTCGCCCGCATGCCGGCTTTGATGCCGTGGTCGGGGTAGTCTGCGTGGAACTGGATGCGGTCGAATTGATGGAGTCGGAGCTTGCCGTAGGCGGTCGGCAGCTCGGCGGCCTGGCTCTTCTTGCCGTGCCACCGTGCCTGCTGGCAGGATCGGTTTATGGCATCGGCGGCGTCCCTGGTTGCCGTGAAGATGAAGTGATGCTCGATTGGCGCATTCCGGATGTCCTGTTCCCAGGCGAGGACGAGAGCGTCCCGGGTTTTTTGGTGCGTCGGGTGCCATTGAAGATGCCCTCCGCTCGCATATGCTTCGATCGCCTCGGCGATCCGGCCCGCCCCGAACTCCTGGTCGGCAGCCTTGGCCCACGAACTCTGAAAGTGCCGGAGATCACGCGGGACCGGGTAGCCGAGCTTTCTGCGCAGGACGCGAAACATCCCGGCCCCGTTATTCGGGCCGGACTGCGCTTCATCGCCGGCGAGGATGAGACGCGCCCCTGTCGTTTTTGCGAGATCAAGGAGACAGGCAAGGGTATCGCAATCGAGGCGGTTTGCCTCTTCGATGATGACGCAGATCTTTGCGTTCCAGCCCGGCCGGCCCGGTTTGTCGGCGGTCTGGTAGGCCAGTTCGGCCTGCCAGGTTTGGACGAGATGGAAGCCGGATCGGCGAAGATCGACAGCGCCTGTCCGGGTCGGCGAGAGCCCGATCACGCGGAACCCCCGGCCCGCCCAATACGAGCGAATGACTTTGATCGCCGCCGAGCTGCCGACCTCGATCTTGCCTGGCAGCAGGGTCAGCTGGGGCCCGCCGATCACGTGGCAGGCGGCGTCCTGTTCTTCGGTCCGAAGATCAAGACCTAGCTTTTGGGCGACTCTTGTCACCTTGCCGCTGGCGGTCTCACGCGCTTTCTTGACCTGCCGTTTCCCCTGGAGTTCATGGGCGAGATCGAGGATCCGCTTTTCCTCGGCCCAGGCGAGATGCCAGGTATACCGGTCTGTCGGCTCCAGGCTTCGCGGGTCATAAAGGCGCTTCGTGCCGGGCTGGTCCAAGGCCAGCCTCGCCAATGTCGCACCCTCGGCTGGGCCGTAGCCCCGGCCCCGGATTAAGTCCAGGAGATCATCATCGGTGAACGTGCTCTGGTGCCGAGTGATCAGCGCCAGTACCTGATCGACATCACCAAGACGCCGCTTTGCCTTCCGCGCCTGCTGGGCCTCTTCGGCGCCAATCGCTTCCGGATTGACCCGTCCCCGGGGGCCGTGATGCCGGCCCGGATTGTCTGATGGCGGGGTGACGGAATAAGGTAGGCCCCGTCTTTTGAACCAGTCATTCTGGAAGCGGCGCCACTGCCCGGGCAGGTCGTCGCTCCGCAGCGTCGACCATTTTTTGCCTTTGTTCTGACAGAAGTCGGGATTGAGATCCCTTGCCTTCTTGCCGAAACCCTTGGCGCAGATCGACCGGGTCGTGACGAGGAGATGTGCGTGCCAGTTTAAGCCTTGCGGGTCGTCGGGCCGATGGATTGCGGCAAGGACGCCGACGCCGTGACGGACCAGATGTTCGTTCACGAAGTCCCGGAGCAGTGCATCGCGTTCGCCGTCGTCGAGTTCGTGCGGAAGGGCGAGGATCACGTGCTTGGCGAGTTGCGCACCTTTGCGCAGGCGGGTTTCCTTTGTCTTGCGGTCGGTGATGAGTTCTGCCGCTTCGGCGGCATTCCATAGATGCTTTGGATGGTGGAACGCTGCCGGGCTGTCCTTCGGCAGGAAGACCTCGACGGAGACGAGGTCGTGCCGCTTACGACTGTGCTGGTGACGCTTCCGCAGCCGGTCACAAGTCCAGTTCGCGCGGGCGATATAGGCCGCCCTGCCTACAGCGGATTTGTCGCCGTTGACGATGCTGACCCGGGCGAACGTGTTGGCCAAGATGCTTTCTCCTCTCCGGGCGCGAGGAGCGCCCCCGGAAGGGGAGATAGAGGCATCAGGCCGGCCGTGCCGGCGGCGGCAGCCACGCAATCACGTTTTGCCGGAGGCAAAATGTATATTGCGCTCGCAGCCGGGGACCGGCTGCTCGGCGTCGTCGGCCGGGCGGCCGAACGACGCGGGATTGGCCTGCGAGGGCGCAGGCCAAATTACCGGATTTCATCATTCTCCACTCCTCGCTGGCGGCGTCGGCAGATGCCGCCAACTGGTACTGCACCAGAATGAGCGAGGGGGCGATCGTGAACCGGCGGGTAACGAACCAGGGACTGAAGCGTCTGGAAAAGGCGAAGGCAGCAGAGAGGAGGGCGCGGGCGGAATTGGAAGCCGCTCAACGCGCGTTCGATGAGGAAGTCACCGCGGCAGGCCATCGGGCCGACAAGGCAGCGCTTGAGGAAAAGGAAAGATCCAGGAAATCGCGCAACCACGAGCTCTTCCGCGTCGGCGGCATTGCCGCAAAAGTCGGGCTGACGGGCCTCGACGAGCACGTCTTGGAGGGCCTATTCCTCGATGGCCGGCGGCGGCTCGATTGCGGGGAGAAGCCGGAACTCGCTCCTGCGGCACTGGTTCAGCAAGCTGGTCTTGGCAAGGAAAGCCCGGAGGTCATTCTCGGCATTCTTATGCGCGGGACGACGGTCCTCCACGAGCCTGGTCGCAGGGATCAGTTCGAGCAGAAAGGCCGCCAGAAGCTTCAGGAGCTTGAAGAACAGCGAAACCGAAATCAGCGTCAAAAGCCGGTTCATGCCGACCCGGTCGACCTGCCGCCGATGAAGGTCAAATTCAGCGAGCAGCCCTCCGCAGAACTGCGCGCGGACCTCAAACGGCTCGGCATGAAATACCTCAGCGCCGAGCGCGCTTGGCGCGGGTCGAACGAGCTGGCGACGGCCGTTCGGTCGGCGATCCGCGCGGCGAAGGAGACCCACCTCGTGGCCTATCCCGCCGATTGGCGGGGCGACTGATGCCGTATCCGTCGGCATCCGCTATCAGGGGAACGCGATCGAGGGGGGCGTCCTTCGTTGCGCTGGGCGGGCTCCTTGATAGTGATGCCGACCAAAGTCCGCCGACGCGGCAAGGTCGGAATGAAGGGGAAGATATTCAGCATCGAGGGCGAACAACGGCGCGGGTGGAAGCGGTCGTGCGCGACGTTCAAGTGCCAGCTGCGGCTGAAATCGGCCGTCTTCGCACATTCTTCTATGTCCCTGGGCAACAAGGGCAGGAAAGGGCAATGAGGGACAGTTTCGCATCGCCTGCCCGCATCGGTCGTTCCCGTCGGCAAGGGTGGGTTGGCAGGCGAGACCTGCTGTTTATGCATGGTCGCCCGTCAAAATAGCGTGGAAAAAACGGGCCAAATCGCGGAGCCGTCCCTGTGCGGAAGTCCAACATTCGGTGGACCGAGGACGAAACCCGTCCCGGTCGCAACAGGAAAGGATGCCCGATGACCAACCGACCCGAAACCTCTACCACCCTGGAGAACCAGCGCGTCAAGTCACCTCTGGAGGCCGCCTATGAACTGCGCCGCGCCGGCGACGAGGGCTTCTCCCTCTATCACCGACCGTTGCTGACGCAGGGTGTCGCATGCTTGGAGCAGCACCCGAACCACGCGGCCTATGATCCCTCTGACTTTGTTCATGCCGCCACGGTCGATGAGGATCAGTGGGGAATCATAGCTGGCTGGCTCGGGCGGGAGATGAGCGAAGGCGGACATTCCGATAGCGCGGCGCGACTGTGGTGCAAATGGGACGCGCTCCCGCTTGATCGTGGGCTCGGGCTTCGGCTGCACCAACTGATGGAGATGGCGGTGCGGATATGGGCCATGCCAATGCGTTGCGTCGATGATGTCGATGAGTGGGCTTCCAGGACGGAGTTCTTGTTGGACACGACCTCCAATTGGTACCAGCACCGTGGGTGGTGGCTCGACGATCCTTCGCAGCTCAAGACGCCCGCCTGGATCATCCAGAACTCCGCGGCCGGCTATCGCAGCCTGCAAAGCTCGATCTCGTCCGGGACCCTCGTCATCCACCTCCCGCAAGCTGTGCTGGCGGAGTTCCGGCGCTATGTTTCCCGCCTTCCGGCAGATTCTCGGGGCGACAATGACTCCCGTTGGCTCTCCGCGTGGAGTCAGGCCGGCAGCGCCCTGATGCTCTTCGACCAACGACGGGAGCCGGCGACCTACTTCGGTGGCGCGCGCGCCTGGGGGATCGGGCCGATCCTGACCAGCGCGCCGATCTGCACCGAATACGGGAATGATCGCACGCCCGCCGAACAGATGGAAGCGATCCGGCATCTCTGGGCAGCAATCGAGCCACTGCTGGATAGTCGGGATCCGAATTGGCCACCGATCACAGCGCATGAAAGACTGGAGTTCCGGGGGACGCTTGACACGATCGAGAGCACCTATGTGATGCTGACGAACCGAGGCGACGACTTGAAAGGCTAAGACGGCGCCGTCGCCGACGATTGCGAGGCGGAGGCAGCCTGAACAAGTCAGCTGGAATCAGCGGCCTAAAGGCCGTGAGGCACGGCGGGGGCGAGATGCCCCCGCTTTTTTTTGACAACTGCGTCGCCTCGGACTCACCTTCATGCCGGTGACAAAGGCGCAAACCCTGGTGTCCGGTCTTGTCATCCTGGATGCCGAGCCAGTTGCCGAGCGGAATTACTTGACCGTCTCGCCACCTGCTGCTCGAAACTCTCCCTCGACCGCATGGCGGAATGTCGAGGCGCAATGCCCCGCCCATCATCTTCTCGCGGCCCGGCGGCGCTGACGTCTGCGCTCTGACCCGCGCCGCGTCGGCCGCGGGACCCTCCTATGGACTACCGTGACTATCCGAAAACCTGCCGTTAGAAGGGTCCCTCTTCGGCTCTGAATCATAGCCTTTGGACAACAACTGACAGGCGAGGCAAATGGGGGCGGATTCAATCCCGCTGCTAGGTAGCTGACGTAGATTAGATTATATTCCTATAGTATGTATGGTGCTGTGTTGTAGTTGTGTTGTAGGGCGACCCATAACGTGAGATTCCGGGGCCATAATGCGAGATTCGTCATAGTCATTAACGCAGTGTCGTGGGCATGCGGGCGATGACAGGCTGGTAGGGGAAAATTTTCCTTAAAAATAGGAATTTAATAATATTCCGGATTCCTCCGAAATAATAGGGCCGAGGGTTGGAAAAAAGCAGACATCGTTAGCTTCCGAACTCGGAGGCGATGGCGTCATTGCATTGAATCCGTCCATCACGTGCGCAGTTCTTTCGCTCGAGTTTTCCTAGACGCTGCATAGACTTATACAATCACCCCGTGCCAAGTATATTAGGATTGTGATCTTGGAGGTGCTAATGGCGAAGGCTGGGGCGATGATTAGCGTTGGTGTGGCAAACGAGATCGCCTTTAGCGGCGTGGGCTGACAGGTCACAATCTGCGCCCGCAGCCGCTCGCTATTAATTTGCTATCTGCTAGTGACATTCATTCATTGGTTATCTCTCGTGTTGGGCCGACGTCTGAGGAGTCAAGGTCATACATGGCCGTTTTAGCCCCGGTTTTATGGATTGAAACGGTTCGCTAGTGGGGGCTGGGCGGCTGCTTCTTGATGAAATGAATCATTCCGAATATGTCGGCAACGAACATGCGTCGGTGCTTAAGAGACGAGGTAGGCGTAAGGGGGGACATGAAAGCGTTCAATTTCGATCATCATCTTATTGAATCATACGCTCGCTTCTCGCGGTCTTTCAGCACCGTTCGTGCTGAAGACCTGAGCCATGAGATTCAACGCCAGTATGACGCGCGTCGGTTTTGGCCGGCGGCCCTGCTGTCCCTCAACCCCCGTTACCTTAAGGGGCCGACGGTCGACGATCTGGTTGGCTCCGGTGACCTCGATGAAGCGACCGGTAAGATATTCCGCTTCCAGACCGGCCCCGTGCAGTTTCACTGTCATCAGGCGCAATCCATCGCAAAAGCTCGAGCCGGCCAGAGCTATGTGGTTACAACAGGGACGGGCTCGGGCAAATCGCTCTGCTTCTTCGTGCCAATAGTTGACGCCATCGTACGCGGGCGAAGGACTGGCAGGCCCCGCGGGACCAGCGCCATCATCATCTATCCGATGAACGCCCTGGCCAATAGTCAACTTAAAGAGATCGAGAAATTCATCTCACAGTCTGACCTGCCCAACGAGCTTAAGCCGGTGGTGCGGCGGTACACCGGTCAGGAAAGCCAGGAGGAGCGTCAGCAGATCGCGGACAACCCGCCAGATATTTTGTTGACTAACTTTATGATGGCGGAGCTGCTTCTGACGCGTCAAGACGGCCTTGATGCTAAGGTCATCGAGAACGCCAGCGGCTTGAGTTTCATCGTCCTAGATGAATTACACACCTATCGCGGTCGCCAGGGTGCCGATGTGGCGATTCTAGTTCGACGCCTGCGCAATCGTTGTGCTCCAGGTAAGGCGCCAATCTGTATTGGCACATCTGCCACCATGGCGAGCGAGGGCTCTGATATCAGCCGCGCGCAGGCCGTGGCGGATGTCGCGTCGCGTCTATTTGGCGCGTCGATCGGCCCAGAATCAGTGATCGACGAATCCCTGCAGCGCGCGACAGATGATCGCCTAACACTAGAAGCAGTGCGTCCGCGACTCGCTCAGTTCCTCACGTCAGCGCTTACCGAGAAATTAACGGACGAGGAACTCGTCACACATCCGTTGGCGGTATGGGCGGAGCTGGCTATCGGGCTGGAGGATGGACAGGAGCTCAAGCGAAAGAAGCCGATTCGGTTCGAAGACGCTGTCGCGCTGCTGTCAAAGGATAGTAGCGTAGATCCCGAAATTTGCCGAAGTAGCCTTGAGACTTTTCTGACCCGCATCAGCCTCCCGGAAACAGAACGAGGAGGCCCGGGGAGTGGTGCATTTCTAGCATTCAAGCTCCATCAATTCATCTCCGGTGCTGGTGAAATTTTCACCACCCTGACCGAGAAGCCCAGAAATGTTCTGTTCGAAGGCCAACTCGAAGATCCCAGCGCGCCAGGTCATCGCCTCTATCCAACCCGCTTTTGTCGGGAATGCGGGCATGAGGTTCATGTCGTCGCCAAGACTGAGGACGCAGAGGGCACCCTGTTCCTGCCAAGGAACATCGATGACGCGCCGCTCGACGATCAGGAAGGAGACGCAGCGGGCTATCTAACACCCACGGGCGATGGCGACCCCGATTACGCTTTCACGGGCGAGATCGAATCCTATCCCGAGGATTGGCGAGAGGAGCGAAATGGCGTCGAACGGCTCCGCACGAATCGGAAAAGGCGAGTGCCTCAGATGGTCGCGGTCGCCGCGGACGGGCGCTATGGCGCATCGGGGAGAAATTTCTGGTTCATACCCGGCAAGTTCGGCTTCTGCCCGTGCTGTCTCGACCAACCGCATCCCAGCATGCGCGAACGCACAAAGCTGGCGGGCCTGTCGGGTGAGGGTCGAAGCTCAGCCACGACACTTCTCGTAGCGACCGCGCTCGAATGGATGAACCGGCGCGACAGCGGTGTTCCCACTGACAAGCGCAAGCTACTCGGCTTCACGGATAATCGTCAGGACGCCGCCCTTCAGGCGGGGCACTTCAACGACTTTCTGTTCGTCAGCCTCCTGCGCGGCGCGATCCTGCGGGCCGTCCTGGACGCAGGCGACGATGGCTTGACCGAGGACGAGTTCGGTCTACGGATCGTGAGGGCGCTCGGCTTCACCGCCGCCAACCGAGACGCGCGCATCCACTGGATGCAGGAGCCCGAGGCAGGAGCCGTGATCCGCGAGGACGCCCAACGCTCCCTTCAAAAGGTTCTCGCGCACCGGCTGTGGACGGATCTGCGCAGGGGATGGCGCTACACCAATCCGAGCCTCTCCGTTCTCAAGCTCATCGACGTCGAGTTCATTGGTCTCGACAGCATCGTCGAAGATACAGAACGCTTCGTAGCCATCCGACCGGAATTCGGAGCACTCGATGCGCCCGCGCGAAAGGGGATGCTGAAGAAGCTCCTAGGCGCGATGCTCGAGGGCCTGGCGGTTGGGACGGAAGCGCTTGATCCGACCGTCCTCGAAGGCGTCACCCAGAAGTCCCGCAATCTGCTTCGTGCGCCATGGGCCATGGACATTAAGGAGACCCCGAGAAGTCGAACCATCTTGATCCTACAGGCGCCTGGCAAGGATCAGGTGGGTCTGCGGGAAGAACAAACAATCGTCCGGGCCGGCCATAATTCCCGTATCGGCCGCCTCATCAATCGCAAGAGCGTCATCGGGATCAAGCTCGGCAAGAATGACTACCTCACGGTCATGACCGGCCTAATGGACCTCCTTGCGCGTGAGGGATTGGTGTCACGTGTCGATCTGGAGAAGGATCTGCTGGGGTGGCGTCTGTCGCCATCAGCTGTCCGGGTCGTGCCCGGTGAAGCCATTCGGAGCGGCGCACCGCAGGGCAACCGCTACTTTCACGATCTCTACAACGAAATCGCCGCCGATCTGAAAGCAGGTCAAAGCAGCTTTTGGGGTCTGGAAGGCCGTGAACACACGGCTCAGGTGTCCCAGAGACAACGCGAATGGCGCGAGTGGCGCTTCCGACACGAGAAGGAAGACAGGGAGAACCTCGCGAGAAACGCCGCCGACCTTAAGGCGGCAGGCGAGTCGGAGCAGTTTCTGCCTGCCCTGTTTTGTTCGCCGACCATGGAGCTCGGCGTCGATATTTCGGCGCTCAACGCCGTCTATCTGCGAAACGTGCCGCCAACACCGGCCAACTACGCTCAACGTGCCGGCCGTGCGGGCCGCTCCGGGCAGGCCGCTGTCATCGTGACCTATTGCGCGGCCCAATCGCCTCACGACCAGTACTTCTTCGAGCGGCGCAACGAGATGGTGGCCGGCGTTGTTCGCCCTCCTGCCCTCGACATCACCAATGAAGAGCTCGTCCGCTCGCACTTGCACGCCGTCTGGCTTGCTGAGGCGAAGCTCGCTCTGTCTCCAGACATCCCAGAAATTCTCGACCTGACGCAGACGGGATACCCGCTTAAGGCGGAGGTCCAGGAGGTGATCGAGCGGCCTGAATTGGCGATTGCGGCGCGCGCGCCGATGAAGCGTGTTCTCGATCAGATTCTTGCTGCGGTGGGTGGTCGCAAGCCGGTCTGGATGAGTGAGCCGGATGACTTTGTTTCCTCGGTCGCTAAGCGTGCGCCCGAGAATTTCGATCGCGCCTTCGACCGGTGGCGGGAGCTTTACAACTCCGCTCGAACGCAGCTGATCGAGGCCAATGCCCGTTCCGAGATCACAGGTCTTTCGGCCGCGGACCGCCGTCGCATCAAGGCTTCCCAGATGCAGGCGAGTGACCAGATCGCTATTCTTGAGCAGGGCAAGGCGTCAAACGGTTCAGACTTCTACTCCTACCGCTATCTCGCGACCGAAGGCTTTCTGCCGGGCTACAATTTCCCGCGGTTGCCGCTCTACGCCTTCATTCCCGGCGAGGGGAAAGCCGGCTCCTTCCTCCAGCGCGCGCGCTTCCTGGCAATCTCCGAGTTCGGGCCGCGCAGCCTGATCTATCACGAAGGTCGCGCTTACCGAGTCATGAAAGCAAAGCTGCCGCCGGAAGTACGTACTGGTGACGGGTCGGAACTCGCCACCAGGGATATTTTCATCTGTTCGAACTGTGGCGCATGCCACGACGGCGAGGTCGAGCGCTGCCACGCCTGTAACAGCCCGATGGCGGGTGAGATGCCCGTGCAGCGGACTCTCAGGATTGACAATGTCGAGGCCGCACCGGCAGAGCGGATCACTGCGAATGACGAAGAGCGCGTCAGGCAAGGTTTCGACATCCAGACAGTGTTTTCCTGGCCGAGGCGCGACGGCCGAGTGCAGATCACCGAGGCCGACTTCCGCTGCGAGGACGCCTCGATCCTCAATCTGCAATACGCTAATAGTGCCGAGATCAGCCGGATCAACAAAGGGCTGAAGCGACGAGCTAACCAGACGGTCTTCGGCTTCTATATCGACCCGCGCAGCGGTTACTGGGCGAAATCAAACGACGAAGATCCCGATGTTGATGTGCCGCCGGATGTCGTAAGACCGGTTCGAATTGTTCCCATCGTGCGGGACCACAAGAACGCACTGCTCTTCAGGTTCAACGAGCCGACGGCCTATGCACCCGAGACGATCGTTACCGTTCAACACGCCTTGATGAGAGGCATTGAGGTCGTCTTCCAACTGGAGGAAGGCGAGGTCCTCGGCGAGCCGTTACCCGCCCGCGACAACCGGCGCGCCGTCCTCGCCTATGAAGCTACGGAGGGCGGCGCCGGCGTTTTGAGTCGCCTGATCGAGGATCCGCAGGCGCTCGGTAAAGTGGCCCGCGAAGCGCTGAGCCTGATGCATTTCGAGAAGGTCGATGAAGCGATCGCAGCAGGTGACGCCAAGCTGCTCGCCAGCCACGATGGAGAGGCCTGTGTGCGCGGGTGCTATCGGTGTTTGCTCTCCTACTTCAATCAGCCGGATCACGAGCTGATCGACCGGACAAGCTATGAAGCGAAACAGATGCTCGTCGATCTGGCGCGCGGACAGGTGGTGCTGGCAGCAGCGCCGAGGGAGTCGGCCGAGGGTGTGGGATGGGCAGATGTCTTCAAGGGTGCTGGGCTTCCGCCCTCGGATGGCTCGTATGTCTGCTTTTCCGAGCAGGAGATGAGCTTCGCCTGGCGCAGTCATTTCGTAGCGGCTAGTGTCTTTCCGATAACCGTGGCAGCGCGCGAGGAAGCTGAATCCAAGGGCTGGACGCTGTTCGAGTTGCCAGGAACGGCCGCTGCCGGTGTACCTGACGCAATGATCTCGATCTTCGGGGGGGCGTCCCGATGACGGTGAACTTTGCTCCCGGAGATCTGGTCCGTGCCCGCGGGCGCGAATGGGTTGCGTTGCCGTCGCCGCGGGACGGCATTCTGGCTCTCCGCCCCCTTTCCGGTGGCGAGAATGATGCCGTCATCCTGGACCCTGGGCTCGAAATCCTCCCAGTCGAGCCGGCCAGGTTTGATCTGCCGACTGACGCTGCGACTACTGTTCAGGCAAAAGCCGCGCTGCTGGCGGATGCGCTGCGCCTGACACTGCGACGTGGTGCCGGCCCATTTAGGTCCGCGGCCCAGCTCGCCTTCGAGCCCCGAACCTACCAGCTCGTGCCCTTATTGATGGCGCTTCGGCTTGCGGTTCCGCGTTTGCTCATCGCCGACGATGTCGGCATCGGCAAGACGATCGAGGCCGGCCTTATCCTGCGTGAACTAATGGATCGAGGCGAGGTCGACGCATTCTCCGTGCTCTGCCCGCCGCATCTTGTTGAACAATGGGTGGGGGAACTGAAGTCCCGTTTCGGAATCGACGCTGTCGCCGTCACGTCCGGCACCGCAAGTAGGCTGGAAAGGGATCTACCGCTCGCCCAAACTCTCTTCAACGCCTACCCGTACACTGTCGTCAGTCTCGATTACATCAAAGCGGAAAAGCGCCGAGAGGGTTTTGCGCGCGCCTGTCCGGGTTTCGTCATTGTCGACGAGGCGCACGCTTGTGTCGGCACCCATCAGGGCCGGCAACAGCGCTTCGAGCTTCTGTCCGGACTGGCGCGTGATCCGGGTCGGCGGATGGTTCTTCTGACAGCGACGCCGCATTCGGGTGATGAAGAAGCGTTCGCACGACTGCTTTCGCTGATCGAACCTTCATTTGCGGCCATGAGTTTCGAGGATGCCCGATATCGCGAGCGCCTGGCGCGGCATTTCGTGCAGCGTCGCCGTATCGACCTCGTCTCCGGGGAATGGCACGAGAATCGCGCCTTCCCGAAGCATGAGACGACTGAGTTTCCATACCGGCTGTCGAGGGCGCACCTTGAATTCCAGGAAGCAGTCCTGGACTACTGTCTCGGCATCGTGTCCCGGGCGGGTGGCGGGCAACACGAACGGCGCCTGGCTTTCTGGGGAACACTGGCGCTGATGCGTTGTGTCGGCTCTTCGCCGACGGCGGGCCTCAGCGCCCTACGGAACCGTGTTGCCAACGAGACCAATCGTCTCGAACCGCAGATCTACGATGAAGATAGCGACGACGAGGACGCCGTCGATCTTGAGCCCGGCACTGCGTTCGAGGCCGATCCCGAACTGCTCGCATTGGTACGTCACGCCGAGGCGTTGGTTGCGGAGCCCGATCCGAAGCTGGCGGCTTTAGTGGATGCGCTGACGCCCTTGATCAAGAAGGGGGCCAATCCCGTCGTCTTCTGCCGATACCTCGCGACGGCCGAGCATGTCTACGATAGCCTGCGAAAGGTGTTTCCGAAGCTGACCATCGAATCCGTAACGGGAGTGCTGACCCCGGACGAGCGGCGTGACCGAGTGGCTGACATGGCGGTGGCCGACGATGACAAGCAAGTGCAACGGCTGCTCGTCGCCACGGACTGCCTATCCGAAGGGATCAATCTGCAGCAACTCTTCGACGCTGTCGTCCACTACGACCTGTCGTGGAATCCAACCCGACATCAGCAACGCGAAGGACGCGTCGACCGCTTCGGCCAACCGGCGGAGATAGTGCGGTCGATCATGATGTTCTCGCCGGACAGTGCGATCGACGGTGCCGTGCTGGATGTCATCCTGCGCAAGGCTGAAGAGATCCGCAAGGCAACTGGCGTGACCGTTCCACTACCCGATGAACGCGGCCCGGTGACCGACGCCTTGATGGCGTCGATGATGCTGCGCCGCGGCGTGCCCCGCCAGATGACACTGGATTTGCGCATCGGTGACGGGACCCGCGCGATGGAAGCGCGTTGGCGTGACGCCGAGGAAAAAGAGAAGCGGTCCCGTGCCCGGTTCGCGCAGAATGCGATGAAGCCGCAGGAAGTCGTGCCGGAATGGGAGAAGGTTCGGACCCTCCTCGGCTCCCCGACGGATGCACGGACATTCGTCGAACGTGCCATGGCGCGCTTCGGTGTGCAGCTTGAAACACGCAAGACCGTGCTTCTCGCGCACCTCGATGCCCTTGAGGTCGGCCTACGAGATCGTCTGGCCGGACTGGAACTGACCGGATCTGTACGCCTGGCGACCACCGAGCCCGCACCTTCCGGTACTGCTCTGCTGACAAGGACACATCCGCTGACCGCCACGCTTGCAGAGGCTCTGGTCGAGGCGTCGCTCGATCCGGCGTCCCTTTCCGGTCTCGGCATTGGCCGTGTCGGCGCGTGGCCGACCGCGGCCGTTCAGCAACAGACCCGCGTTTCCCTGCTGCGCGTGCGGTTCAAGCTCACCGTCCATGCCCGCAAGGAGCGATTGCTGTTGGCCGAAGAAGCCGCCCTGGTGGCGATTCAGGGTGACCGCATTGTTGCAGCTGGCGAGGCTGCCCGAGACCTGCTGAACGCTCCGGCCACTGCCGACCTGGCGCCCGTCGCGCGCGACAGGTTTATCGCCAAGGCGAAAGAGGACTTGCCCATCTTGCTCGCAGGACCGATCGCGAACTTCGTCCGGTCGCGCGCGCAAGAACTGATGGCGGATCACGCGCGCCTCCGCGCCGCTTCCGGCTCTGCATCGCGCGTTACTGTGGAGGCTGTGCAGCCGCCGGACGTGATTGGCTTGTTTGCGCTGATGCCAGGGGAGGCCTGAGCCATGGCGCGCAATCCCGTCACCGATATGTCGGCCTGGCCCTCCCTCACGCTGGAGGGCAATCTCATCGCACCGGCTATGGTTGCTCAGATCGCCGCGCTGAAGGACAATGAGGAGACCCAGCAAGACTACCGGATCCGCAAGGGGTTGACGATCCGGGAGGAGGTTTCGACTGCCTTCCGTGTCGGCCAGTCCCATTTCGATGCCTTCTCGAAACTTCAGAACCCCTCGGTTGAGGCGACGCGGCGCTTTGTGCGAGCCTTCCTGGTGGAAACCTTTGGCTTCGACGATCTCGCCTCGGCCGATGGCGTAATCTCCTTCCTCGCCGGCGGTCGCGTTCCTATCGTAGTTGTAACGCCGTCCGAGGAAAAGCTCGATCGGCGCAGCCCGACGCTTTCGACTGACCGCTCGCGGTCCCCAACCTTCGCACTTCAGGATTATCTCAACGACAGTGAAGATGCGCTTTGGGGGTTGGTAACGAACGGGGCCGTGATCCGCCTCATGCGCGATAACGCCTCGTTGACCCGGCCGGCCTATATCGAGGCTGACCTTGCTGCCATCTTCACGAACGAGGACGCAGCTTCCTTCGCGGCCCTCTGGTCGCTGGTTCACCGCAGTCGGTTCGGCGTAGCCGGCATGCCTGTTACCGATTGCGCGCTCGAGCGCTGGCGCGACGCTGGCTCCCGCGAGGGCGAGGTTGCCCGTGACCGGCTGGCGGCGCAGGTCGAAATCGCGCTCAAGGTGCTTGGCTCGGGTTTCCTCGAAGCGAATCCAGATCTCGCCGCACGCCTAAAATCAGGCGAGGTCAATCTGACCGACTGGTTCAACGAGCTTCTCCGTCTCGTCTATCGCCTCATCCTCCTTATGGTGGCCGAAGACCGGAACCTGCTTCACCCGCAAACGGCGACGCCGGACGCGCGCAAGCTCTATGCCGGGGGCTACAGTCTCGCGACGCTGCGAACCCAGTGCTTCCGCGCTGCTACATGGGATAAGCACTTCGACCGCTTCGAAGGCATGAAGGTCGTCTTCCGCGCCCTAACGCACGGCGAAGAGCGGCTTGGACTGCCGGCTCTTGGCGGTCTCTTCGCTGAAGAACGACTTCCACACCTGGAGGTCGCCCGCCTGCGCAACCGCCCTTTCATGGAGGGGCTCTATCGCCTCTCCTGGCTGGCCGACAAAGCCGGCATGGTCCCCGTCAACTGGCGCGCGATGGAAACCGAGGAGCTGGGCTCTGTCTACGAATCCCTTCTGGAACTTCAGCCTCAACTGGGTGACGACGGCAAGACGCTGCTCTTCGCCTCAGAAGCCGCCGAGCAAAAGGGCAACCAGCGCAAAACTACCGGGTCCTACTATACGCCTGACAACCTTGTTCAGGCGCTGCTCGACACAGCGCTCGACCCGGTCCTCGCAAAAACCGAGGCAGAGGCCGATGACGCCGCTAAGGCTCTCTTGAGACTTTCGGTCATCGATCCGGCCTGCGGCTCTGGCCATTTCTTGCTTGCCGCCGCCCGCCGCATCGCCACCCGACTTGCCCGCATCCGGGCCGAGGGCACGCCCTCGCTCGCCGATTTCCGTCATGCGCTGCGTGATGTCGCCCGTTGCTGCATCTACGGGGTGGACCGCAACCCGATGGCGGTGGAACTGGCCAAGGTCGCGCTCTGGATCGAGACGGTGGACCCCGGCCTTCCCCTCGGCTTCTTCGATGCGCAGATCCGATGCGGCGATGCGCTTCTTGGCGTCTTCGATCTGAAGGTACTGCAGGAAGGTGTCCCCGACGCCGCGTACAAGCCATTGACGGGCGACGACAATGACACGGCCAAATACTACCTGCAGGCCAACAGGGACGCTAAGAAGGGGCAGGGCGGGTTCGACTTCGGCACCGGCCAGGCCGCTATACCGGCGATGAAACCGCTGGCCCTCGACTTCTCAGGTTTCCGCGATCTGCCTGAAGAGACCGTTGAACAGATCGAAGCCAAAGAGAGGCGGTTCAGGGAGTTGCGCAAGGGACAGACGTTTGTGCGCGCCGAGATAGCGGCCGACCTGCTTGTCGCGGCCTTTCTAGTGCCGAAGACCGGTGCCGCGCCTGCTGGTCCCACCGCTCGTACGGTGCCGACAACGGAAGAACTCTGGATGGCCCTTAATCAGGGCAAAACCCGGCAGTCTATGGCTGATGCGCCTAAGACCGCTCGCCGCGCCCGTGCCTTTCACTGGCCGCTGGAATTTCCTGATGTCATGCAGCGGGGTGGCTTCGACGTGGTGCTCGGCAACCCGCCGTGGGAGGTGATGCAACTCTCTGACAAAGAATATTTCGCAACAATACATCCCGAGATCGCTGCTTTGGCCGGTGAAGCGCGCAAGAAGGCCATTGGGCGTCTGGCGCGTGAGGAACCAGATGTTTTTGCAGACTACCAGCGTGCCCTAGCCGCATCGGAAGCCGTGAATGAGTTCGCTCGAGAATCTGGACGTTTTGATCTTACGGCAAGAGGCAAGATCAATACTTACGCATTGTTCGCGGAACTATTTGCAAAGCTTGCTGGTCCGAAGGGCAGGGCCGGTTTGATTGTACCGACGGGTATCGCGACGGACTCATCCACAGCACCATTCTTCGCGTGGCTGATGGAAGAGAGACGCCTCAGCAGTCTTGTAGATTTCGAGAATAGAGAGCGGCTCTTTCCGGAAGTCTACTACCGGGTCAAGTTCTGCTTATTGACCCTCGGCCGTGCCGAAGCGACAGCGCGCTTTGCGTTTTTTCTGACAAACCCAGCTCAACTGGTCGACCCCGAACGCAATTTTTCCCTGACGCCGGAAGAGATCGCGCGACTGAATCCCAATAGCCACACTGCACCAGTATTTCGCTCCCGCGCCGATGCCGAGCTGGCGGCGAAGATCTACTCTAGGTCCCCGGTGCTGATTGAGGATGCGAAGGGACCCGCCGGAAACCCGTGGGGCATTGAATTTCGGCAGGGTCTCTTCAATTTGACCTCGGAATCCAGTCTTTTCCGCACCGCGAGGCAATTGACGATATCCGGAATGATTCAAGAGGGCACGGAATGGATGCAATCCGGGCTGCGTTCTGATGTAGCTACGCAGGTACTCAAACTAGTAGATGCTGAGAACATTTCACAGTCTGGTGATGAGACACTCAGGGCAAACTATGTGCCGCTCTGCGAAGCTAAAATGATCCACCAGTTCGATCATCGCTGGGGTGGATACGACGAAGACGGAGAGACCTCCTCCGATCCATCGACAATACAGAAGCTTGATCCTGCATTTGAACCGATGCCTCGATATTGGGTGCCTAAGGTTGAAGTTGAAGAGCGGTTGGCCGAGAAAGGCTGGAACTGCAAGTGGCTGATAGGTTGGCGCGATATAGCGAATACGGTGAACGAAAGAACAACAATTGTTTCGATAATACCGAGAATTGGCGTAGCGCACTCAATGCCGCTTATGTTCTCAGCGGTCGCTCCGGCTAAGTGGGCTGGTCTCCTGGGGAACCTCAATTCGATGGTTCTTGACTACTGCGCGCGCCAGTCAGTTGGCGGAACTCACTTAACCTATAGCTATCTGAAGCAATTCCCTGTGCTGCCACCAGACACGTACAGTGAATCGCGCCTTACCTTCGTCGTCCCGAAGGTGATAGAGCTTAGCTATACCTCACATTCCCTGGCCCCCTTCGCCCGTGATCTAGGCTATGACGGCCCGCCTTTTCGCTGGGACGAAGACCGTCGCGCGACTCTGCGCGCCGAGCTCGACGCCTTCTATGCCCGAGTCTATGGCTTGTCCCGCGACGAGCTGCGCTACATCCTCGATCCCGCCGACGTGAAAGGACCGGGCTATCCGTCTGAGACCTTCCGCGTACTGAAGGAGAGGGAAATCCGCCAAATTGGCGAATACCGCACCCGCGACCTTGTGCTCAAAGCCTGGGATCGGATGGCGGCCGACGGGACATTTGTCAATCTCGGACTTGGCGCGGACAGATTTGCGGCTACAGCGCCAACCATCCCAAAGCCCGCTCTCGGCACTTTGCCCGATGCGGCTTGGGTGCGCGCAGCACAGCAACCGAACGACGCCAGTGCTGCCCTGGCGGCGATCCTGAAAGCGATCAACGGGCCGACACCGAGCCGGACCGTTCGTCTCGCCGCAGCGATGATGCTGGAGCCGCACCTTCTGACGTCATTGCTCCCGAAGGCACAGGCGCGGGAGTGGCGACGGTTGGTCGGACAGGAAGCCGAATCGCGCGCGGGCAATGTGGTGGGCTTCGCGGCCCGGACCAATCAGGGCTGGGGCGTCGCTGTCTCCAACCATCGCGGCAATGGTCGCTTGATCGAAAACCTGTTAGCGAGAACCTGGGCGCCAGGACCTAGCCTAGACACTTTCGACACGGCCGGCTGGCCGGACGGTCGGGCAGGATTCGTGCTGGAAGCGCTGAGTTCGCTCGACCTGGATGCAACCATCACCTCCTTGCCGGACGAAGTTCGGAGCTGGATCACGCATGCCGCGGCAGCATGAGATGTTCGATCCTCCGAAGCTCAGTCTGACTGCTCCGGCAGGCTTGAAAGGACCGCGCCTCTGGGTGCGGCGCCTGGCGATCTGGGAAGCGCCGGGTGGCCAGAAAATCCGAGACATCACACTTCGGCCGGGGCTCAACATCATCTGGTCGCCGGACGGCTTCGACGACAGCAGCACCGGCAGCGTGCGCGCCATCGGTCACGGCAGTGGTAAGACGTTGTTCTGCCGCCTGTTGCGTTATTGCCTCGGCGAGCAGCGTTTCGCCGACGAAACCCTGCGAGAACGGATTGCGGTCGCCTTTCCGAACGGCATCGTCGGCGCAGAAGTAGTGCTTGACGGCGTGTGTTGGGCTGTCGTGCGACCACTGGGTATCCGGCGCCGGCATGTCGCAACTCCTGACGGCAACCTCGATGAGATCGCCGCTGGCGAGGGAGCGACGACAAGTATTGACCCGCTGATCGAGGCCATTGAGCAGAACATCGTGACACCGGGCGTCGCAAGCCTAGCCCGCCTTCAGCCCGGTCAAAAGGCATGGCCGATCGCACTCGCTTGGCTTACACGCGATCAAGAGTGCCGCTTCGACGACGTTCTCGATTGGCGCTCCCCCGCATCCGATTCCGATGCGCCGCTGCCGGCAAGCGGGCGTGAAACCGGGCCTCGGCGTGAAGCGCTTCGGGCTCTCCTTATGGCGATCACTGAAGAGGAGCAGCAAACGCGACGCGCAGAGGAAGCGTTGCGAACAGAGGTCGCCACGGCGGAGCGGGAAGCATCATACCTCGATTGGGATCGCGGTCGACGCCACGAAAGATTGATCGATCAACTCGGTCTTACTGGACAAACCGTGCCGGAGATGCCCTTGCTTCTGGAGCTATTTCGCAAGGCTGCGGTTGATCGGCTCGCATCGGCCGCTCAGCTCCCGACCGGTGACACAGCGGAACTTGGCGAAGCCCGGAAGGCATTGCAGGAAGCGCGCGAAGAATTGCGGCGCACCGACGAAGAGCGCATCCGTCTGGAGGCGCAGATACCGGCTGAGAAGCACGTCTTAATTCTGCTCTCCAGCGAAATACCGAGTTTGTCAGCGGCGGCGGAGAATGCGGCCAGTCAGGTCTGTCCGATCTGTGAGGTGCCGATTGATAAGGCGCTCGCGGAGAAATGCGGTTTGTCCCACAAGCTGCACGATGAGACGGAGTGCAGAGCCAGGCTCACCGCGAAGCGTCAGGAGATCGGCGATCAGGGCCAAAAGATCAATGGTTTGGAAGCTAGGCTGGAAGGCCTTCAGCCTACTGCCGCTCTCGCGCGGCAGCTGGTCGAGCAGGCAGAGAAGCGGGCTCAAGCCATCGAAAGTGTGCGCGACGCGCGAGCGACCGCATGGCAGTCGGCGACACGACTCAAAGAAGGGGTTGAGCGCTTTGCGGAGCTATCAACCGAGCGAGATGAGTTGCGAAATCGGCTCCGCAGCCTCGAGGAGGGGTTAACCAAAGAGCGGGAGCGGCTTGCAGCCTTCCGCGACAAGCAGGGCCTGACCTTCGGTCGAATAACGGAGAAATTCTCTGCCATTATTCGTCGCCTGGTCAACGAGAACGCGAAAGGAGCGGTGACGCTGAGCGGCGATAGGCTGCAATTGACCGTCGATGTCGATGGCGATCGCCGCACAGCCGCCATCGAGTCCCTGAAGGTATTGGCTTTCGACCTCGCCTGCCTCTGTCTAAGCATCGAGGGCTTGACCCGTGTTCCCGCTTTCCTTGTTCATGACAGTCCGCGTGAAGCAGATCTCGGCCTCTCCATCTATGATGAGCTCTTCCGCTTAATGAGGGAGCTTGAGGAGCTGACCGAAACGGCCTCCTTCCAGTACATCGTGACGACGACGACCCGCCCCCCAGACGATATCCGTTGCGATCCCTGGCTGAGGTCGGTCCTGAGGGGAGCACCTGGCTCGGAGCGATTAATGGCTCGGGATCTATAGCGAGGAACGAACCGTGCTCGAATCGCCTCAATCGTTTGTAGTTCACGAAGAATGCCGTAAGGCCGCGTCGCAGAATGGCTTCCGTCGTATCCTTGGCGAAGAGGCAGGTTGGGCCGCCTTCGCTTCGACGACGGCGCAAGGAACGATCTATCTGGCGTCTGCGGGCGCGTCGGGGCCATGGTACCTGGCCGTCGAGCATTTGGGCATCATTCAAGAACTGAATCTACCTGAAGCCAATATTTCTGGTCCCGGCCGAGCCCGCTTCGCCTTCGAGAAGCTCGGGACGCTCTATTTGGCATTGCAGCGGGTCTACGAGCTGGGAGTCAGCCTGCCCGATGCGCCGCTCCGGGAGTTTGAGCGTCGGGTTGCCAGTCTCCCCCGGACGACCGAGACCGAGCGGCTCGTCGTGCAACGAATCGGGCAGGATGTTTTTCGCGATAGCCTGATTGATTATTGGCAGGGGCGTTGCCCTCTGACCGGGATCTCTGACCGCGCCCTGTTACGCGCCTCGCACATCATTCCATGGGCAGAATGCGAAACCGATGCCGAACGGCTTAACGTGCATAACGGCCTCCTTCTCTCTGCATTGTGGGACGCTGCATTCGACCGCGCCCTCGTGACCTTCGATGACGAGGGGCGGCCAGAATTTTCGCCTAAGCTTGGCGAGGTCGCGCGCGCCGAATTGCGCTGGCGTTCGCCCATTCCTCTTACTGACGAACATCGGCGACGGCTGGCCTGTCAACGCGAGCGAATGAGAGGCGAAAGTTAGCGGCACGCGATACCAAGATAATGTAGTAGTGAATAGAGTTCACAGATCTAAACGCACGGTTCGTGGCATCGGGCTCGTTACCTTAGGTGCTTTCTGTCTCGTGCTCATGCTTCGGCAGAAGGTCCTTGGAGAATGTCCACCCCGATAGAATAGGATCTAAGTGTTTCGCGCGCTCCATCGCCCAATCAAGCCACGGTTCAAAAACCTCGGCGTTCGGGCGAAACTCCCCATCATTCACCGCTTTCTTTAATGCTTCGACGAACGCCCGAATTTCCCCCGCATCCCGCCAGTCCTTGACGATCTTGAGGAGAGCGGCGCGCCGGTCCTGCTCGAGCTTTTCCTGGCGTCCCCGTTCCCATTTCTGCTTCTGCGCCTCCCAGCGAACCTGTTCGGCCGCTGCCCGGATCTTCGCCTGCTCGTTTTCATAAGAAGTGGCGACAAGGATGCCGGCAAGGATCTGGTTGATCTCTGTCTCGATCGGTTGATCCGCCTGGTTCGACCAGCTGCGGGTGAGCCCGCGGGGCAGGCTACTCTCAAGCGCGAGGATGAGCTCGCCGGTCGCGAAACTTTCCTGGGTGTATTTTTGGCCCGGGCGGATGGCGCGCTCTTCGTCGGTCAAGGGGCGGCGAACCTGTCGAATGCGTTCATAGGCGGCAAAGCGGACGGTATTGCCCTCGAGGGTTGCCTGGCAGTCAAAGCGGTGCTGCGGATCATGCGTGATCTTGAAGCCGCGCTGCTCGAGGGCATGGAAGAGGGTGTTTAGGAAGCGCAGGCGCCGCCGCGCAAAAGGTGTGGCGTATTTCGACTTGGCCGGCCGAGCGTGGAGGCCTGACCAGCGCTGGCGGTCCCGTGCGTCGTCCTCGAGCCAGCTCGTGATCAACGGGTGCGGCTTGCGCAACGTTGCCGGCACGGAGAGCGCTGGCATCTCGGCAAGCAGCTGTTGGTGCAAAGCCTCATAACGGGCGGCCTCTTCCGTGGGTGCTACCGAGGCGGGCGCCGGCAGGGTGGGGGTCAGCGGGATCGTTGGTTCGGGACGGCTGGGCGCATCGATTTCGAGAAGCGGTGGGCGCACCACCCGCTTGCCGGTGCGGGCCTTGGCCCAGTAGCCGCGCGGTGGCACGGGCACGCTGTAACGGGCGCAGATCTTGCCCAGCCCGACGCCTGAAAGGCCGAATTGTTTGGCGAGGAGGTCGACCGGCGTTTTCCAGACGAGATTATAAAGTTCGCGGCGGGTGAGCTTGCGGGTCTCTCCATCCGTGGCTGAGCTCCATTTGAGGCGTGAGAAGAGAGCCCCAGGAGATCACTGGCTTTATTGGCTGGGCAAGCAGATATGAACAGAATGGGAATATGTAGGTATGCATTCTGCATGGCCCGCCCGCGAAGTGGTCCCTGGCCTCGCGCGCTCTCAGGCGGCGCCGTTGGCGTTGGAGGGCCGGATCGTTGCCGGGGGAGTTTAACCGGGCTTTCCATAATGGATTAACGCGGCGCGGCCCCCGTCGATCTGACGATAACGATACCTCCAATAGTCGGCCAGACAGCCCAATGACCTACCTCTTGCAGTTAGAGAAGGGTGCGGCATTGAATGACGTATTGGCCTCCGTCGTTCGCCTAATGGTAGATTGGTGCAAATGAAGCGCGTGCGTCCCGAAAAAAGTAGCGCGATGGCGATTGGGGGGGAGATGAAGCGATTAACATATCCAAGACGGCATATTTCTGTTCGCGTGCCGTGGCATGACCTTGGGTGGAATGGCTCCATCTGCGCGCGCCCAAAACACAACACCGCCTGCTGCAAGCTCATCAATATCGCGGAGAGCAAACACGACGCGGCAGAAGAGCGTCTAGCCGGGCACTCGCTTAAGGGCTTGGCGCGCGCAGACCTACCGCCTTGCGTCAAAGAGCGCGGCACCTTTATGGCTGACTTCTCGATTGAGCGTTTTCACGAACATCCGTATGCGCGCGAAACATCAGTGACACACGCACATTTCAAACCTACGCTTTTGAAATATCCGGCCTATTCAGCGGCAGCGCTACCGTTCCGCTGGATGATGAAGCCAGTCGTTTTTGGTGACGAGCGTGAGGTGGGGCTCATCAATGAATACCCGCTCGACGAGCTGAGCCCGGATCATGAGCCTGAACTGGGGTTCGAATCCTACTGGGTGCAGGATGCTCGCAATCACCGTGCTTTATTGGAGGGATTCTGGAATCACGTACAGGTGGATGAGTCGCTTGTCTTTTTCTATGCCAAGCAAGTGCCGCTCGTTGAAGAAGCGGGACGCCGCGTCCTAGTCGGGGCTGGGCGTATCCTTAAAATTGGCGGATTGACCGAGTATGAATATGATGGATCGTCACAAGATAAGGTTCGCAGCCTTATATGGGAACGGATGGTAACACACTCTATCCGTCCGGACTTCGCCGATGGATTCTTGCTACCGTATCAGCAGGCGCTCGAGAAATGTGATGATGGACGTGCGTTCGACCCGGCTGAGGTGGTTGCGTTCGCGCCCGAAGATCGGTTTCACGAGTTTTCGTTCGCAACTGAGCACGTTAGCGATGACGCTGCGATCAGCGCATTGCTTTCATGCCGCGCTGCACTGGATCGGGCCTCGAGACTTTTTTCTTTCGCCGTGGCGCCTCAAGAACGCTGGATAGATCAGCAGCTTGGCCGGCTTTGGAAGAGACGCGGCGCGTTTCCTGGCATTGGCGCGGTACTGAACGCCATTGGCGTGCGCCTCGGTCACTTTGTCGCGCAGGCGCTCCAAGACAAGGTCGGTGAAGAAGGTAACCCATGGCTGGCTTGGGAGGCAGCCATGAAAGATCCAGCAAAACATCTGCCCGCCGATCTGGCACGCGGCATCGATCCCATCATTATTAAAGCGTGGCAGCACATGCCCGGTGAGCGACGCCAGTTCTTGGAGTTGATGAGCCGGATTGATCTCGCGCAAGAGGATGCAGATGTGCTTGCGATCCCGGAGAAGCGCGTAGAAGAAGGGATTATACTTTCCGATCAGGAGTTCATCGCGAATCCCTACCTGTTCTATGAGGCTACGCGCTTGGGCGAGGCACCTATTGGTGTGAGCCGGGTAGATCGTGGCGTCCTTCCTGAAAAATTCTTGCGCGAAGCGCATCCTTTGCCTGAGCCAACGTTAGTCAGGACAGCTGTCGACGGACGACGATTGCGAGCGCTGGTGATTCGCGAGCTGGAGCAAGCGGCTGCTGCCGGAAATACGTTGTGGACGCAGGCTGACATCGTTTCCGCCTTGAGGAGCGGCGAAAAGGTAAAAAGCTTAGACGCAACGCTTGTGACCGCCGATCTTCTGGCGGTGGCCGAGGCGGATTACTTCGCTGGCGAGATCCGATGCGTTGAAATGGCAGATGGAGCGAAAGCCTATCAACTTCAACGCCTCAGCGACGTGGGCCAAACAATACGCTCTGCGATCAGCAAGCGAGCTTCTGGCGTCCGACATGCATTGGGCGTTGATTGGCGTGTGGAGCTCAACAAGCCAGAAAGCAAACTCGGCCCGCTGCCAGAAGAGCCGGACGACCGTGCGAAAGAAGAACGCGCAAGACAGGAAAAGGCGGCCGCACTCGAGGAAATCGCCGCCGCGCGTTTTAGTGTATTGATTGGGCCGGCAGGCACCGGCAAGACCACGTTGCTCTCCGTACTCTGTCGGAGCCCAGAAATCCAAGAGGGCGGCATCGTTATGTTGGCGCCGACCGGTAAAGCGCGCGTCCGAATGGAGGATTTGGCGCGGCGGGCGGGCGTCAAGAATTTCAAGGCACAGACGCTGGCACAGTTTCTTTCACCTAGCCGACGATATGATGGATTAACGCAGCGTTATTTGATGACCGGAGAGGCAGGTGAGAAATGCGGCCGCACTGTCATCGTAGATGAATGCTCCATGCTCACCGAGGAGATGATGGCTGCCCTGATCGAAGCCTTAAGTGGCGTCCATCGTCTGATTTTTGTTGGCGATCCACGTCAGCTGCCTCCCATCGGCGCAGGTAGGCCGTTCGCGGACATTATCGCTGAGCTGCGGCCGAATAACGTTGAGGCGCTGTTCCCACGTGTCGCTCCATCCTATGCAGAGCTGACCGTTCCTCGGCGCCAAGGCTTTGGCGAGCGTGAGGATCTTCAGCTGGCGGCATGGTTCGGCGGGAGCGCGCTTGCGCCGGGCGAAGATCAGGTTTTCGAAATTCTCGCAGGAAAGCGACGGGGTGAAACGGTCGAGTTCATCCATTGGGAAACTAGTGATGATCTCGAAAGTCTTTTACCCCAGACATTGGCGCACACGCTCAAATTCGGCAATGAGTTGCAGGAGTGGCAAGCATTTGCGCTGAGTCTGGGTGGTAATTTGGACGACAGAGGGTCGGTATGGTTCAACAACCAGTACATGGATCACCCTGGCGCAGGCAAGGCAGCAGAGGCGTGGCAACTCCTCAGTCCTGTTCGACAGCAAGCCTGGGGTGTTGAAGCTCTCAATGCGTCAATCCACCGGCGCTATAAAGGGCATCAGATCGAGCTGGCGCGCAAAGTCGTCGGAAGGCGCAGTATTCCAAAGCCTGCGGGCGATTGCCAGATTATCTACGGTGACAAGGTAATCAATAACCGGAACGGAGTTATCCCAGCATACCGAACCTATCCTAAAGAGAAAAGCTATCTCGCAAACGGCGAAATCGGCATGGTCGTCGGTCATCGCCGAACGAAGAAAAAAGATTGGCACCCGGAGGACCTGGAGGTCGAATTCTCGACACAGCCAGGTAAAGTGTTCAAATACAGGGTCAGCAGATTTTCTGATGATGACGATGGCGGTCTCGAGCTTGCTTATGCCTTGACGGTGCACAAGGCGCAGGGCAGTGAGTTTGACACGGTATTTTTGGTTTTGCCGCGATCACCGATCATGCTCACGCGCGAGCTTCTCTACACTGCGCTGACACGCCAAAAAGCCAAAGTCGTCATCCTACATCAAGGGTCAGCCATAGATCTTCAGAAGCTGAGCTCGGATCGCTATTCTGCAACGGCTACGCGCGTCACAAACTTATTCAGCGCCCCAAAGCGCGTCGAGATCGGAGGGGTGTTTTTGGAAGAAAAGCTCATCCATCGCACGACTAGGGGCGATGCTGTGCGGTCAAAATCCGAAGTAATCATTGCCAATCTCTTGCATTCAGTTGGTATTTCATACCACTACGAGCACCCCCTGGAGCTCGGAGGTATCACCAAATATCCGGACTTTACCATTGAAGATGACGATACCGGCGTGACCTATTATTGGGAGCACTGCGGTCTCCTACATGACGCCGTCTATTACAAGCGCTGGGAAGATAAGCGCGCTTGGTATCGCGCACACGGAATTTTGCCACAAGATGAAGGTGGCGGCCCGAAAGGCGTGCTGATCGTGACGCGCGATACTGAAGGCGGTGGGATCAACTCTGCGGAAATCTCAGCGTTGATTGAGAACGTGTTACGATAGCCGAATTTCTGGGCGCTGGGGTCTGGGAGTCAAAACGCATCAACAGAAAACATCATTTCTGATGATGTGTTTCGATTGATGAACTCCTATGACGAGAGTGTATGGCTTGGTTTCAGCATGTTGATCTCAGATAGGGGCGTGTGTCGATGTTAGATTTTGACATTGGTATTAAGTGGTTTCTCTTTCGGCGCTCTGGGCTTGTCGTCTTCGCCGCCGTTTTCCTGACGGTGGCTGCGTTCGCGCTAATTCCCAGTCTTCGCCGCTTATCGGATGGCGAAATCTTATCTTTCGTGGGCGCAGTTTTAGCTCTCATCGGATTCTTTCTGAGATCGAAATTCGAAAGCGAAAAGCTTTTGATGGATCTGTTTTATCGCTTCAACTGTCGCTTTAAGGAGATCTTTGAATCATTCGAAGCAAGGAAGGCAGACGACGCCCAATCCACGTTCAAGGAGAGAACTGCTACTACAAAAGCGAATGAGAAACTGAGAAGCTATCTCGACATATGTGCCGAGGAATATGCTTGCTATGCGATGGGAAGGATCGACCCTAGGATTTGGCAAACGTGGTGCAAGGGTATGGTGCGTTTTCTTGATGAGCATTCTTTGCGTCTGGAAGCCGAGCATGAACTCGGCGAGAGGGGGGAAAGCTACTATGAACTTACCTTGCAGCGTATTCTTCGCTACGCAGGTGGCTGATCCCGGTATCCTTAGTCTCGATAGCTCTCTGGCGTTCAAAAGGCATTTTGAACTCATCGGCCGCGAATATATTTATCTAGCCGCCGAGAATCGCTCAAACCGTTGAGCCAACCTATCGCGATCCGGATGATCCCGCTCGCGCTTTGGCAAGTGAAGCGAGCGGCCATTTAACGCCTTCAGTGCCTCGAGCATCGGTCCATCTTTCTGATGGAGTAGTCGATCGGAAACATGGAGCCGATAATCGGGGTCGATGCCGATGAGGTGCGCATCAAACGCCGCATGATGAATTTTCGAGAGCGGAATGCCATTCGGTACCACCGGTTGCCCAAAATGCTCATCTGTGTCAGCGATGATATGGGCAGCATCGAGGAGCAGGGGCTCCGGGAGACCGGATAATGCGCAGCGGCCGCTATAAGCGCTGATCACTGCCTCACGGAATGAGGCTTGATGAAGGCGCTGCTTGACGGCCCGGAGCGCATAGCGTCGCTCTGGCGTGGTCTCCGGCGGGACGAGGGCAGGCTGCTCGGGTACGCCAAAAGCGACACGTGCTTTCAGCGCCGCTGCACTCCAATCGGCGATAAAGGCTGGAGTGATCGCTTGATAGCACCCCGGGGAAATCCCGAGGAAATAGATGACCGGGATGCGGTTCTCGAAAGCTTCCCGGAGCCAGCGATTGTCCGGCGCGGCTGGGTCCTGGCCCATGAAGGCATAGTCCACCGCTTCGTCGCCGTCGAAGATTTGCTGGTGGACTTCGCGTTGGTCGTCGTACCAGACCTTGGCACCCGGTTTTGGAAACACGGTCTTGATCGAAAGCAGGAACCGCATCTGCTGGGGCTTAAAAATCCCGCGCTGTGGATTGACTAAGGGAATGCGCTCGCCTTGAAACTGGAAACCCGGCTTGAGGTCGGCTGCCGTAAGGTGGTCATGCGTTTCATTCAGCCGACGGACATGGTCGAACGCCGCCAGTCGCATACTGGTATCGAGATCGTCGCCAGCCATCCATCCCCCACGAGAGCGCCAGGTTAACGCAGGGGGCGACGCGTGAAAAGATGGATGATCCCACCGGTCGACGGATCCGATTGCCTTGGATAGTGTCCAAGGCGCCTTCCCGCCTCGTTAACGTGCCACGGCTTCACTGATGGTGATGGCAAGGAAGGCGTCTTCCGAATCTCCCCGCTTGAAGGAACTGACCCCAATGGGGCCACCTTCCTTGTGCCAGGTGGCATAGAGGACCTTTTGCAATCCTGCGTTCGGCAATTGCAAGCTATCGGCAGCGCCGCTCTTGCTGTGAATTGGCACGACCCCAGGCGGTGCCACCGGTATCGCCCAGATGTCAAAGCCGAAGGGTGCGGTCGCGGGAAAGCCCATGGCTGCCACCTTCGGGTTCTGCGGTATTTTTTGAAAGGGGGGCCGGCAGATAAGCTGGAAGCCGTCCGCTTCCAGGAAATGACCGGCGGACTTCTTTCGATCCGAATGAACGCGCCCTCTGCTTGCGCGATCGCGATACCATGGCGCCAGATCGCGAGGAAGCGCTGCCATTTCGGGGTGAGGGTGGGGGCCAGGGGATCGATGAGCTGCATATGCGGGTACTCGATCGTCAGCGTCGCGCGGCATTAGCCTAGGCGCTCTTGCGCGCTTCGTCACCGTGCGGGGAAGCGTCGACGGAGGAGTCAAACTAGGTGTCGCGGAACCGCTGTTATGGAAAATCTTTGCTTAGTTCAGGCGAGGACATCGATTGGTTGATGACGTGGGGCGCTGTGCCAGTTGAGCCCGCCATCTCGCAGAATCCCGGAAGGCGCGGGGGCCGATTGTCATGATTTTTCAATTATATCATATTGATAAACATTAATTATTCAGCATTGCCACGCATAATTTTTTTTGCGTGCCAATTTACTTGAAAAACCTTGCCACGCGAAATATACTTTGCGTGGCAAGGAGTTCGTGTATGTCTACCTTTCGTCGCCATTCCCAGGTTGCCATCGCGGCCTACCATGATCTCGTCTCTCTTCTTCTCGATGAGAAGGTCTCAGAGATGGTCGGGCAGCCGATGCGGCGTGAGCGCAGCGGGCGCGGATATTGGTACGACCGTTTTCGCCTGGGAAACCAGATGACGGAGGTCTATCTCGGCGAGGATACCGCTGTTCTGCGTGACAAGATCTCGCGTCATCAAGCCATCAAGGCAGAGATCAGCAGTGCGCAGAAAGAACGGGCCAGGCTCGTCAGGCTCCTACGCAGCGAGCGGTTCCGCGGGTTGGAGGCGTCCTTTGGCAGCCTGGTCGCGGCGCTGGCGAAAGTCGGCGTCTTTCGCCTGGGTGGCGTCCTCGTCGGCACGACGGCATTCCGCCTCTATGAAGGTGAGCTCGGCATCCGCCTGGGCCTCGATGAAGTCGCCATGACGGCGGACATCGACATAGCAAGCTTCGAGCGCTTGTCGCTCGCACTTGAAGAAACCATCTCTCAGCCGATTGAAGATGTCCTGAAGCCATTTTCGTTCGACCCAGTTCCGTCGATCGGTAACCAGAGCGTCTGGCGTTGGCGCCAGGCGACGGACAAAACCATGCTTGAGTTCCTGACGCCGTCATTCGGCGAAGATGAAAGCATTCGCAATCTTCAAGCACTCGGTGTTAGTGCTCAATCGCTGCACTATCTGAATTACCTTATCGCCGATCCGATATCTGCTGCCGCCGTCTACCGAGATGGCGTTCTTGTTCATATTCCCCGCCCTGAGCGCTATGCTATTCACAAGCTCATTGTGTCAGACCGCCGTGTACATGGTCCCGATAGCTTGAAGGCGAGAAAGGATCTGCTTCAATCGGAGCTCCTGATCCAGGTACTGGCAGAAGACCGGCCGTCGGATCTCAAGGAAGCTTATGAGGACGCGATGTCGAGAGGCCCCCGCTGGCGGCAGAGATTGGAAGCCAGCATCGCAAGATCATCTCGTATCGGCGAAATTCTACAAGCCACCGCCTGATATTCCCTTCCATCTGCCTATGTCGCGACCAGCATAGCGGATCCTGATCTGGTCTGCCCCATCGGGTGATCCGGCGGATCACTAGCGATGGGATCAAGGGGGCAGTCATCCACGGAGATTGAAGGGTAGTCTGCCGTCTTTGTGATATCTGACAAGCCGAAGTGGCAAAATTGCCCATCGCCAGGTGTAAATCGGCATAGAGTTTCAAAGCCGATCGGCACGCCAACGTTCTGGTTTTGCTCGTTTTCGAGGGGGCCTACTTCAAAGCCTGTCAACGTCACCGGCGCAGAAAACGAAAGCCACATCCTCGCGTCGCGCTAAGCGGGCGCGAGATTCAGACATATTACGCTGCCGCGCCGGTTTCACGGTGAACTCGTCAGATGCCCACAGTTTCAGAAGGGGGCCTTGAACATCTCGTGATTGTAATAGCCATTCTTTGACCGGGGCTCCGCCCCTGGTTCGCGCACGTCGATAAACTGGTTGTCGCCGCCCTCGCCAATATAGACTGCGACATGACCAGATCCGGTAACTGCTATCCACCCGGCGATATCACCTGGCTCGAGAGCATTGTATATCGGCCCATTTCCAACAGATGGAGGATTGTTGCCCATCAGATCGTTTGCTTGGCGATATGGAATCCCCAGAACTGAACATACGAACTCGCTACAGCCACGGGGATAGACATCTCCAGCGCTGAGGAGAGCTTTCGCCTTGACGACCCGATCTGCTTTGGACGAGACAAGAAGCGCTTTTGTCCCTTTTGCTGCAGAATCAACTTGACGAAGATGGGCTCGTGAACTGTTCGCGAGTCTCAAATACCAGTCAGTTAAGACAGTCTCCACAAAATCTCGCGCTTGTGCATCGAGCGATCGCATTTCAAGGGTCTTAGTAGACACGTCAGCACACAGCTTCATCTGCTGAAGAATTTCATTCTGGTATTTTAAAGCTTCGTTCGTCAGAGGCTCTTCTTCCGCGATCCGTTGCCAAGTCAAGGCGCTGTATTCTTCAAAGCTGTGAATCGCTTTCAGACACGTCATCGGATCTGCTGGCCCACTCTTGAGGCATGACTCACATGTCAGGAGATTATCCGCGTAGCCGTCTCCAGTGCCGTAATGCTCAAGAGCTGTCTTCACACTGCCGAATCTATCAAAAAGGATGTCGAGATAGTAGGTGCCACATTGTATATTCTTCGATCCGGTCGACATCTCGGAATGTTCGAAATGGACACCGTTCGGAGTGTTAGCATTAGCATCGGCGACAGCGCCCTTGGTAATTTGAAGGAGACCGGTGGCGCTATTCGGATACGGCTGAACGGCCGTCTCGTCGAAGCTGCTCTCTTTCCAGGCAACGGACAGCACAAGCTCGTTCGAGAAGTTGTCTGCCTTGTTATTGTTCGCGACAAGGGTTTTGACTTGGTCGTAGGTCAGCTTCGTCATGGCTCGATCCTTTAGTTGATGACTTGCCGGTGATGGCGTGGTCTGCACTATCGGGTTGTCGGACTTGAACGTTTGTGTATTTGTGGCGATCGCGTCACACGCTTCCGATGGGAAGCTGAACTGGCCTGACCCCATCGGTGAGCTATGTCCGAGCGCGCAGGCGCTCTACTGATTCACAATGAACATTCCAATTAGGGGATTGCTCTCGAGCATTATTTGCTACTTGTCTCTGATGTCAGATGTCCAGTACGTCCACATATACTAGGCGACTTGCAGGCTGGTACGTATAGTCTGGCTTCTCGACCCGGGTCTGGCGCGTCTCTTCCTCGACGACGATGATTCGGCGCCGGCCGATTGGATGGTTCGCGAAGCGCAACTCGAAACGGACGATGAGATTGGGGTCAGCCTTTTTGGGATCTGGCGGAGCCACCTCGACGATTTCATATTCCTGGTGCGCTGCGGGTGACCATCCCGCGTCTTTCGATTGATCGCCACAATGCCGTTCGACGATGATCGAGAATTTTCCTGCGAGGGCTGGATCCGGCGCGTAGTTGTCGCTTTGGAGGTGTTTGGTCCCGTATACCTCGATGATCATGACCCGGCGACGAAGCAGCGAGTCACGCCGTACGTTGATCCACCGCTCCGGAATCATCTGCACGAAATCGGCGCGGAAGACGGTCGAGATTTCATGTCCGTCGATGGATTGCGGCTGATAGCGCGCTATGGCCAGTTTGATGAAACCGAAATAGCTACGCGAGCCGGTCATTGGCACATCACAGAACCAGAGGCGTCGCGCAGGGTCAAATTGAGGCGCGTATGCGACCACTTGGACCTTGAAGCGATTGCCGTCACCGTCGGCTTCCTGGGTATGTACTACTGCCTTGGTCTTGTAGTTACGGAAATGTTTGATATCGACGCCCATGTCGTCGATGCCGGCACTTGGCTCTGTGGGGTCGGCACCCCATCGGGAGACCACATCTTGCAATTTGTAAGGCTGCACGTCACCGGCGGCCGGATGAAGGTCGGTTTGCGACAAGGGCAGTAGAATGGCCAGCAGCTCGTCATTGCCCTGGGAGTTCCATCCCCGGTCCATCCATATGCGGATACCGGTCTCCCGACGGGACTCGAAGCTGGACTGGCCGAACGAGGACTTCACGTCTTCACTCTGAGACCAGCCGAAGACCGGCACGCTGTAGAGATAGGCGCAGGCAGCGGGGGCGACCGAGCTCTTAATTACACGTTCGACCGATGGCGAGTCGATCGAGAAGTCCGGAATGTCGTTCGACCGATGGCGGTAATGATCCATGAATCGCGTCACGCCCCTCAATTTGTAGGTGACGCGATGGTACTTTGTATCCTGGAAATCGTGTTCGACGCCCATCCAAGGAAGATTGCCGGTGATCGCCACATCCGTTACCGGCGGACTTGCCGCGCGCTTCTGGACGATGATGCCGTCCTTCGCCTCTTTGGGCGCCGGATCCTCGAAGTTGTCGACGAGGTCGGTCCAGGTTGCGTGCAGCTCGATTTCGCCGGTCGTCGGTTCATTCATCTTCAGCGTCATGTCGTCAAAGAACACGAGCTGCGTTCCTTGGGCGCGATCCTTGGGCTTGGGAGCTTCGCCTTCGAACGCGAGCCCCGGGAGAGGCTTCTGCACGGCATGAGCCAGCTCTATCGTGATTCTCGGGCTGATCAGCGGGTCCAGGCCGTCACGCTGCTGTTGTAGGGCCTCATCGAGCGCGTTGCCGAAGGGATATGGGGTGCCGGTCAGCCGTGCCTGCCGCAGCGCGTCGAACTCCTTCAGCATCGCCGGCCGGGTGCTGTTCCGGTGGTAGTTGGCCATCGCCAGACCGCTGAACGAAGAACTTTCCACCGCGTCGGGTGCGCAACAGAGTTCGACCCGCAAGCGCTGGCCCGGGGCCAATCCGAACGTCAAGCGTCGATCGCTGCGGCTCCATTCGAGGCTCATCGATTGGCCGACACTGAGCGGCACTAGTGCAAGATGGAAACCGCGAGCCCTAGGCCAACTGCTATCATGGGGATAGAGGTCGACCAGTGGCTCGGGGAGCCCGACGATCTCGTCGGGTAGCGAATCACCTTCGCTCGATGTTATATCCGTCAACAGAAAGAGTGCGCGACGCGCCATCGGGTCTGGGTAGTATCCGGTGGCGGCAGAGCGATTGATCCCGCTGCTGCCGCGCCGGTAGAAGGGTTCGAAGGTCGCGTCGGGATCATCCGGCGAAGCCTTTCTGCCGAGCCGGCGGTCCTGTTGGCAGCGCTTGAGGTATTCCTCCGCGTCCTTCGCCTGCATCGGCGTGTTGCCGCTGCCGCGGGAGAGCACCCAGAACTGGCCCGAATCGTCGAGCTCGATGTCCGCGAAATCGCCGAATGCCTCGAACTTGAGCGGATCGAGTACGCCGTGGAGTTCGCATGCGTTGAGGCTCGTGCGAGGTGGTGCGATGTAGCGCCCATCGGAGCCTGCTCCGTCGCGGACAGAAAGATTGCGCAGGCTCTTCACTGGGTTGTCGTCACGGTAGGGCTCCGCCAGCAACACAGTGGGATGCGGGATTGGCTCGAACCGCAGTACCGGCGCCTTGATCGAGGTTTGATCACCTCCCTTGCCGCCGACGTTGTCCCGGAGCAGATCGAGCCACCGCGCGTACCCGGTGCTGTCCATCGTTGCCACGCGGATTTCGTACAAAGAAGCCCTCCAGTTTTTCTCGCCCTTCTCATTGACTGGCTGATCTTTGTCGATGACCGGTTGGCTGAAGCGCAGTGGCGGAAGGCTACTGCTTGGAACCTTGAGATCAACGTCCACCAATTTCGCGATGTTGCGCGCACCAATGGGCTTTCCGCTATCGTCCACGGGCATGCCGCGCCCGTCCTTCCAGTTGGTGCGGTTGTTCGGAACTGAGAGTGACCAGCCTTGCCAGGAGAACAGGCACTCCGGGGCATAAACCTCATCCGGTTCGTGCTCGCTCGATTGTTGCGATGGCGCGCGATCAACCGCGCGCGTTGTGGGCATTCGGATCGATGCTTGCACGCGGACTGGCTCGATCTTCTCGAGCTCTGTCTTGTACGTCTCCATGCGTTCCGTAAGCGGAAACCATGGTGTAAGCTCGGCCTCGCCGGAAGGGGAAGGACGTTCAATTCGCACTTCGGGCACCAGCCCAAAGAGCAAATCGGAGGAGACGAAGGGCACTGCGGGAGACGCGGCCTTCGGTGCCAGCTGTAACGACAGGTGTCCCCCCCGTGTCGCCTTCCTGAGCTGCGCGCTGCGTTGCTGCTGGTCTTCGACATCAGCCGCACGATCGGCACTGTAGAGCGAAAGCCCTACCGTTCGATGGGCCGGTGGCAGTTCGAGGCTATCAGCGGAATTCTCGCGGTCCGGCTCCAGGATCCAGCGGATAAACCACTTGTCGTTCGACGGGACGGCAACTGCGTTGACGGTCAGATAGTCCGATAGCCCGTCGAACCGCAGCTTTTCTCTTTGCAGAACGACGCTAGGGGACTTGCTGCGTTTCAACTTATGACCCTGTCTCTTCACCCGCTTCCTCTGGAGGTCATTTTTCAATGCAAGCAACGCAGTCACAATGCGTTTGATGTCCTCCTTTTCGAAATAGTGGCCCAGCTCTAAAGGCGTGTTGAGCGAGAGCATCGCGATTTCTTGGGCGTATAGCTTTTGGTTGGGACGCCGTTGCCGGATGATCGCAATCGCGCGGTCGTTCTTGTTCAGGATCACAGGGTCCGCGTCGTCGGGCATGTCCGTTACGATTCGCCCGGCATTCTGGAATTGCTTCTGATAGCTGCGCGCGAAGTTTACGAGCTTCATTGCGCCGCCATCAACATCGAGCGTGTCCAGCGTGAATTTCTGCGCTGACTGGCCTTTTTTTGGCTCCGGCAAGCGAAACGACAAATCCAGCGATCCGCGCCGCAACCAATGTGGCTTCTTGGTGACGTCGTGTATCGTTGCCAGCTCGCCCGCCTTGAAGGTCCTTGCAAACTTCATACTGTCATCGTCCCGCTGATCTTGCGGGCGGAAGAGCCAGACCATCATGTCTTGACCGCCAATGTTTTTCGAATATGCCTCCAGGCAGAATCGGGTCTTGCATTCCTGAAGGCCGACACCCGGAATCGACGGGCCGGTCACCTCGATCAGGCCATAGACCGGCTTCTTGGTCGCATCTGTACCGTAGAATTCGGCGATGGCCTGGGGTAGCATGTGGAGGTCGAGGTCGATCACCAATCCTATCCGACGTGCAAGTGTCGGGAAGTTGCGAAGGGCAGCCACACGGCGGGTCCACGGCCCCCGCTGCTTAATAGAGTCGTAGCTTTCACCGGCGAGCTTGGCGTAGGGATACTCGTCGGTGGTTTTGAGCGGGCGTTCCTTCCCGTGTGGCACCCGGGCATGGAACAGGGTGGCCTGGAGGAAGTCCTCGCTGCGCACCTCGCCCTCCTCATTGCTGCCAAACGCTGTGGCGGTGGATTGAGACGTCCCCGCGTCCTTGACCAGCTTTCGGGCTTCCTGGGTAAGATGGTCATAGGGGTTGCGCGCGAGGCGATGGAGGTTGCGTATTTCCAGGGCGTCAGCATTCGCGGCATTCGTGTTATCCAGAACAATCCGGTTCCAATTGTCCGCCACCGTATCCGTCCTCGGCCCGAAGCCGAATTGATCGAAGTAGTGGCGCTTGCGCTCCGCGACCGCGTGGGCCAGGCCATGGGCGTTGATCCGGTCGTCGAGTCGGTCGAGTGCGCGTTCAATGGCATCGTTCTTAACCGAGAAATCTGGATCTGCGCCATCCTCCTGCTCCCAGAACAGGCCGCGGATCTGCTTATCCATCGGACCGAAGCCCGGCAGCTTAGAAACATCTGCGCCATTGACGAGGGCCGCGCGGAACCCCGAGTTATCGTCTGCATCGGCCAGCAGGCCCTGGACCGTTGCTGTCACTTGGCGCAGGGCGTTCGCGATACTCTGGGTCGGGTACGTACGCACCGGTGCCAGCGTGTCGGCGCTGGTCAGAAGACGGGTGGCATGAGTCGAGGCGATACCTGTCTCAAAGGGCTCCAGATCATCGAAGAAACTGCGCCACAGGGCGTTGCTAAGGCCGTCGTTAACGATCGACGCGGTGACGGGATGACCCTTCTGCCCGCTTTCGTCAAAGAAGCGGACGGTGAAGGTCTTATTCTGGATTGCCTCGACCCAGTTGCGGATCGGCCGTGGGATGCGTGTGAGGTCGCCTTCTACTGGGCCGGACTCTTTGATGAATGTGACGGCGATTGAGAGCCGGGGCTTCGTGAACAAATCTCTAACCGTGGTCAGCTGGTCCAGATTCCTGGGCCGCTGAGGCATGTCATAGAAATCGGCGGGAACGGCGACCCAGGCGACGGCGACATTTTCGTCCATGATCCATCCTCAGAACGCGAACGCGGCTCGGTATGTATCCCATTCCTCCTTGAGGGAGGCTGTGGGCGGAGTTTTCGGCTTTCTGCGAGCGTCGGTGGCCGCAGGAGGGGCTGCGATGGCGGGCTGTCCGATCATCGCCTCAGCGGTTAACCTTTCCGGTTCGCCGTCTTGTTCGCTGGAATTGCCGCCACTGCCTTGCAGCACCTTCTGCTGGTGCAGCTTGTAGGAGACGTCGAAGAAGCCATATTCGATCTCTACGGTCAGCTCGCATTCTCCGACTGCGGTGGACTGGCCGTTGGCGCGGCGATAGGTGAATCCCAGGTAGAATTCAAGGCTAAGCGTTACCAGACCTGCAATGTCGAACGAACCACCGCAATGGAAGAATCCACTTAGCTGCGCCACGCCGTCGGCCGTTTTGAAGTAGACGCCGCCGGTTGCGTAAGCCATTCCGCTGGCGACGCCGATCGACATGAAGGAGATCGCGCCGAACTCGAAGGAAGCCTCGAGCTTGCGCACGCCCGTGGGGTCGACGTCGATTCCGAAGAAGCAGCAGCCCCCGTAGATCCCGGAGAACATACAAGCCGGCCTCTCGCGGCTCGATACGGCGAACCAGCTGCGTACTGGGGCACCGGTGAAGCTCAACCGGACGCCCGCTTCAAGGGCAAGCTGGACGATGTTGAAGCCGCCAGCAAACAGGGCCGGGAATTCGTATCTATACCCGGCTTCCACTCCGGCGGGAGTGATGCCGAGATAAAAGCCTGAGCCGGGCGAAAAGATCGAGCCCAGTTGCTCGATGAAGGCCAGTTCCTCACCCAGCCGCACGTCGCTGATCTGCACGTCGACATTGGGTTTTGCGCCGTTCTTCGACAGGAAGACGATCTTGTTGAAACCGACGATGAAGAACTTGGCTGATGGCAGTAACTCCACCTGGAAATTGCGTAGGTCGGCAACGACTTCGATCGTGGGCGGTGCATCGGGCTTCAAAATGCTCTTTGACGCCTCGACCATCACCTTCAGTTTTGCATCTTCACGGTTAAAATTGGCAATGAAGGCGCCCGCATTCTGGAGCGCGGGCATCCAGGTAAAATGCACCCGGACCTCGGTCGGAAGCTCGCCGAGCACCTCCTCAATTTGCGCCGTGACTTGCTCGATAACCTTCACCACCGGCCCGATATTGGCGAAGACGATGGGGAGGTATGTGGCCAGGAAGGTCTGGTAGATCTTTGCCGCGTTGGCCACAAGGTCATTGAGCGCGGTTTGAGCCTCAACGAGGACAGGCGGCGGCTCGATATGTAAGATCGTGTTCTGAATCGGCGCCACGACGTCGTCCGCGAAGTGGTTGACCTCGCCTTGGAGCCAGGTCTTGAATCGATGGTCGTAGTCGTCCCGCGGGTTGGCGGTTACCGTGAGGGCGAGAGGTCGGTTCAGGTATTCTTTGAGGTCGGCATAGATTGACGCGACCAGCGACGTTGCATCGAGGAACTTCATGTTGAGCTGCGTTATCGCGTCGGTCACATTTTTGAGCGCTTGCATCTCGGTCTTGCTCAGGTCATCCAGAGTGCCTTGAACAATAGCCTGAAGCTCGTTTTCCACCGCGTGGAGCTCGATGTTGAGCTGGTCCAGCGAGCCGGCCGGGTTCTTGACATTGAACAGTGCTGGCAGTTTTTGCAGACGCGTCTCGACGCCGCGCAGGCGCCTGAACGGGAACTGCTTCAACGCAGCGATTTGTGTTTGAAGGTCGGCATAGGCATTCTTCAGCGAGGTCTCGACATGGCCGAAGTCTAGGATCGACCTCAGCTTCTCGATGTCCCTGTTGTAAAGCGTCAGAATCGCCGCGAGATCTGCCGGAGAGAGTCCTTTCAGCCAGGGATCAAGTGCCTTGGCGAGGGAATCGAGCAACTTGTTGATGACGGTGTTGAGCGCAACCTCGATCTGCTGTTCGATCGTCTGCCGCGCTTGCTCCATCATCTCGGCCGCGATTGCGTCGATGTCGTGCTTGGCAGCCGTACGCAGTTCATCGGCCACCCGCTTTGCATAGGACGGAAATTCCTTGACGAAGCCGATGATAGTGTCGACTTGTTGTCGCAACGCATCGATCTCGTTGTATACCTTCACGACGTCGTTATATTTCTCTTCGACGACCTGGATGGCTTTGTCGATCTCTTCGGCGATGTCCTCGACTGTTGCGATCACTTCCCCGAAACCTACCGCACCCAGAAGGGTCGATTCTGGAAGATTTTTGAAAATTTCGCCGGCGTCAAACTTGCCCAGGGCCACGCTAGAGGTGGTTTTGATGGCTCCCTTCAAAGCCTTGACTGGCGATCCCTTCGCACCGCCGGTTGGCCCGAGCAATCGCGAGACTTGAGATACAGCGAAAGACGGTGTCGCCACTGAGGCCGACTTGTCACCGGGATAGTTGAGCTTTGTATCCCCATCGGCGACATCGAGATAGATTTCACCTTTGTTGAACTTGTCGTCGACGATGTTCGCCGGCACGTAGAATCCGACCCGTCGGTAGATATCGCTAAACGCGACCGTCGCGCCCGACGCGGCGGCGGTCGCCGCGATCGTCGTCACGGCGCCGAGCCGGATGCGAGCTTCATCGATTACCGGATAGAACTTAAGCGGCCAATAGTCCGGCATCTCAGCTTGCAGGCCGCCGTCGTTGTGGAGGTCGACCATCTTGTTCGTCTCAAAGGAGAGGGTGATCTCGCTAGTCTCGAAGGCAGTGTCCTTGGCTTGATCGCGCCCGAGGGCTTTTGGGGCGAAAGCCAGCTTCTGCGCCGCAAAACCGGTGGTCCGGCGACGTTCCCAATGAATATTCGCGGGATCGCAAGCAGCAGCCGGCTTCGCGGTGAGCTGGAGGTAGTCCTTCAGGATGCTTTCGATCGCCGATTGGGCCGGAAGCATCTCGGCCATGAGGTCGCACCCGGAAACCAACCACCCCTTGGCCGTCTCGGCATTCTCTGCGAGATATCGGTGAACCCATGGGAGGGCGAGCTTACATTCGTGGACGCGGTTCTGCAGATCTTTAATGGTGAGGGTGAATTCGAATGGCTTGGCGTTGAGCCCGTCGATATCGCAGGGCGGGTTGGCGCCGAAAGAAGTGACTGAGCCCTGGTCATCCTCAGGAATCATCCAGAACGCAGCGGGATTCTCCCGCTCGGGAAGGCCGGAGAGCCAGTCGACCGGCACCTTCAGAAACGGGGTGCGGCTCGGGGAAAGCGTGATGCTCTGGATCGGCCAGCGTCTTCCCGCAGGCGGCAGCGTCGTGTCTGGCCCATCAGCGGGATAACGATAGGTGAGGGTTGGCTCCTTAACCTCGCAGTAATAGCGCGTGCGCAAAGCTGCGACGACACCGCCAGTGTCCTTGTCGGGTACGAACTCTCGCCGATGTACAGTCACAAAGGATATGTAGTGACCGGTCGGTAAGGCGTAGCCCTTTTTTGAGATGAGAACGAACTGGTCGCGGGCCCAGACCGTATCCTGAATCCAGCGGTCGATTGCGCTATCTTGCGGGCAGCCATCGGCCTTCTTGATTCTCGTCGGATCCCATTCGCCCTTCAAGCGAAGGTTGGCACCGAGCGCCGAAAGCATCAGATGCGAATAGGGGATTGCGCTGGGCAGATAAGGGACGACCTTACCGCCGGTACCGGATTCCGAGACGTCGTAACGAAGACCGTAGTTGGACGAAAAGTTCACAATGTCGCGGGAGTCGTTTCGCGATGGAAGCAGCGGGAAAAGTGCTGATACACAGCTTTTGTCTCTGGCGTCTTCGTAATGTTCTGAATAGACCGCACGCAAGGTCCTTAAATCGGTGCGCGGATCGCGGAAGCGGTGTTTGGGGTCGGGATGGACACTGAGCTCCTGGCGCGACACAAGGCGGCCGTCCTCGTCGATTCCGTCGGCATTGAAGTAGCCAAGACGCGTGTGCCAGAGCTCGGTCCAGGTGACGGTCCGCCCCGCGTGGGCTTCGGGCGCGCCAGCCGCCGGGACGGTGGCGTGGTGCCATTGAGCCCATTGGTGTGGCGACAGATACAGACCGTAAGGAATTTCGAGCTTTGTCTCATTCTCGACGAGAGGCGACATGGCCGCGCCAGGCACGATGGGCGACCTGTCCCAGTGCCCCGGCAGCGGTGGCGCATCGACGAGGTCGCGAACCTCTTCGTGCTTGCCGGTCATATCCGGCAAAGCCCGCGGCGACACGCTGAGCTGAAGGTCGCTCCAGTCCAACAGGCGGGCAACGGTCAGGGGAAACGGCTTAGTCTTGTAGTGTGCCGGCACCTTGAAGACCAGCCGGCTATTTTTAGAAAAGAGAGACGCGAAAGGTAACGGCACATGATTTTTGGCGTTTCCGCCTACCTCTTCGCCCGGCTCGACGGAGCGCTCCGCGATATGTTGGGGGGGGAACTGGACGGTGAGATATGCCTGCTCGACGTCGCGCATGACGCGGAGAAATGGCTGCGCCTGTTCCTCCTGATACTCGAACCCGATGAAGTCGATCTGGAGCAGCAGGAAATCCTGCGGGCGTAACAATACAGTCGAGAGCTTTTTGAGCTGGACGGGAGGGCTTCCTGCCGGCTTGTTGTCGAGCACGATGTCGCTGTCGTCGCGCGGGCAAGAATCGAGGTCGATCAGGACCTCGATTCGGCTGTGCTTAGGGATCCTGCTGCTTTGCACGATTTCGTCGCCAAGTGGCAGCCGTACCGCGTCCAATGCAGGAGCAAAGGTCACCCCGTCCTTCTGGCCGCTGACGGCCCGGATCTCGAGCGCCGGCCCCTGCAGCGGATTGTCGAGGTCAATCTGAAGCAGCCCAGCCTGCAACGATTGATTGCCGGCTACTGCTGCCATGGTGGCGGCGGTCTCTGTCCGGCCCGAGGCAAACCGCAGGGCCTGGCGAACGTCGCCTAGGAGGATACTTTGTCCCATGAGAAGAGGGGCCAGGTTGGCGGACGCATCAAACTTGAGGCGCGCGGTGGAAATGGACCGGCGCGCGAAAGCGAGCGCGGCGATAGCCGGCTCCGTCCCAATGGTCGCGGCCTCGAGGCGAATTGCGTCGAACGGCTCTTCGGTCAGCTGCAGAGCAGCATGCGAAAGCGCTGGTGGTGGTGCGAGCCAGCCCCACTTTCTGTTCTCACGCTCGAGGGTGAAGATCGTCCGGGGCCCGTTAATCGGAAGTACGAGGTGCTCGGCTTCTGGCACCAATTCCATCTGTAGACGTCGTATCAGGCGATCGACACCTTCCGGAACAATGAGGCGTGCGGGGGCGCCACTGAATGTTAGTGCGCCGGTCCGCCAGAACTCAGACTTCGCGCCGGCGGCGACGTGGAGTTGGGGGGGCGGCGCGGAGAAAGCGTAGAACGACCGACGCAGCCGACCGTAGGCAGCAACCGTACCATTGAGCCAGCCATCAAGGGGAGCGGCTAGGCTCAAATGCAGGCCCGGGAATTCAAGTTCGACGACCCAGACATCGGCGCGACGGCGAACCGTCAGTGCAAGATCTGCGCGAAGCACTGTCCCAGGAAACGCGGCCTCGCTCAGCCTCACGCTGAGACCCTCATTGTTCCACTGGGCTGAAAGGAGAGGGGGCGCCACGGAGCCTGCACACGGGGCAAACCACGTGCTGTCTATTACGAAGCGCTCTTCCTCGTCGCGCACCAGCGCGATCCGCGTCGACGATTTCCGCACCTCGAAGGGCAAGCCGGCAAATGACGGCCTGTGCTTCGATGGTGGGGGCAGGGATAGCGCCATCATCGCCCCGCCGCCGCCGGTGATGAATCCCCGACGGGTCATCGGCTTCAACACGAGACTCTCGGCGATCCTGGCGCCGGCGCGCGTGAAGCTCTGTCTAAGTGCCGCGAGATTGAGACCGGTGCTCCCACTCATGGCAGGGCTTCGGATGTTGCGTTGGTGCTAGGGCGGCGGGAAGACAACGTCGAGGGCACCGCTGCTAAGGTCTGTAGGATGAAAAGCGGCGTTTCTACGGGGTCTGCGCGCGATGAAGTTGTCGGTGAAAGATCCTTTAGGCATGCCGTGACGCTCGCTGCTATCTCCTTGCTGCAGCTTCTCTCGGCGGAATCGGCGAGATAGGCCAAGCTGGCCATGAATTCAGAGCGGCACGGGGCGCCCGTGTCGGAGGGAGTTGCATCTGAGCCAGACTCGACCCAGCAGTCGAAGCGGGCGAGGGCGTGGGCCATACTCATCGGCTCACGGGTGCGCAGTTCACAGGCGGGAGCCGTAGCCTGTCCGTTATCGCCGACATCCGGAATTAGAATAGTAAGGCACTTTCGCGCTTTGCCAAGATCGCGCACCAAGCCTGGGTCGGCAATGCTCCAGGCCTTCGGATCCTCCGGCGCGACCGACGAGCCGGCGCGGAGGCTTGCTCGCTTTTGCTCGAAATGATGGGCGGCGGACCAATCGTAACGTCGTTTCTCAGCGGCGATAATCTGCCCATATTCCTGATCGAGCGCTTCCAGGTAGGTTGCCGGTAGAAGGGAGCCACGTGCGAAAACCGATGCTTGTGTAGCATCGGTTAGTGGGTGCGCGGCACAGCCACTGAGGACAAGACTCAGCGCAGCCGAGATGACGCGAAGGAGTCGCAAAGCATCCCCCACAGTCTTCATTGACCTTCAACCTTAAGTATGCACTAATTTTAGTCGAAATGTAAGTGCCAGGCTGGGTCGACGGCAGATTTCTTCGCTCATACAATAGTATTCGGGGATAGTCGGATGTCGGGTTCGCATTTTGCCACTCTACCGTCGCGTGTATGTCGGACTGCCGCGAGGTTCTCGTACTCGGTGGCGAAATTCGCGTTGATTTTGTTAGCTGGTGGCGCATTGGCACACATAGAAAAAGCCTTTGCTCAAAGTGAGATTGACCTGAAGGTATGGCTTCAAGAGGGGCCGAGCTCCCCAGCCAATGTGAAACTGCTGAACGAAGCGGCCGATATTCTTAACGTGACGCTGGCGGGCGCCGGAGCCAGTCATCTAACTCTCGCATATAGGCGCAACCCGCCTACCGTCGACAGCCAGGCCGTCAAGGACCTACTCCCGGATATCGATACACAGGATATTTATGTCGTGCCGCAACTGGCGATCGGCACGATGGTCGATCATTGTGATGCGGTGGATCTCGGTCCGTTCTTGCAGGCAGTATCTCCAGGAGGCAGCGGCAACCTCGACGGTCTACTTTTGAATGAGATGCAGGTTGACGTCTGGGCCGGGGTAAGGCTGCCCAAGCCGTCCTGCGACGGCGGGCCAGACGGAAAGCTGCACCGTTATGCCGTGCCGGCGGACTGGAAGACGGGCATGCTCTTCTTCTCGAAGAAACTACTTGTCGCGGAGCTGCAGTCCGCGACGACGTGCTTCCAAGGTGGTTTTCAGCCGCCCAGTAACGTCGACGCGGCGGTTACGGCTTTCCAGGACGGTGTGCGCACGGGCTCAATCACCCTGGACATGGTGTTCTGTCTCGCCGGAGAAGCAAAAGCCATCGCGGCCACCAGGGGAACGACGATCTACGGAGCGGTCATCGACCAAACTTCCGAAGAGGACGCGCTGGTATTGACCCAGGCGGGCGGCGTGGTGCTGGTCAACGGGGGCGGCAAGCTGCAGATCGACAGGCCGCTCTTCAGGAATGTTCTCAAGAGCGTGCAGGATGCTGAGAAAGGCGGCCAGTTGAAGGCGATAAATCCGGCAGCAAACGATCCGGCCTTCGGGGGCATAATGCCCTACTTCGAGGGCACGGGGCCGACCTGCAAGTCCGATGGAACCGGAAACCCTACCTGTGCCTTTGTAAAACTTGCTTGGTCGTCGGAGATCGCCGATCAACGAAAGATGATCGTCCAGTATGACAACAATGTCGTCTGGACACATATACCTCGAATTCAAAATGGTGGGACGCCGCTCAACCCAGTGAGCTCGACGATGCTGGTGGTCGGGTCGGGGAAGAAGCAGGCGGCGCTGGTTGCGACCTTGTTGGCTGTTGCGACTGCGCAGGAACGCAAGCTGGTAGACAATGTCTTCGCGACCCGGTTCGGCGTCTATGCGAGCGACGCATCTATGCAGCGCTACCGTAAGCGGGATTATATGGCCCATGCACTCGGTTTCTCCACAGACATGTCGCCGAACGTCATCCCGGCACACGATTTTATGTACAAGTGCGTTCGGATAATTCTGCAGGACGGTCTTCAAAAGATCGACGAGAATGCCGATCTTGATGCGATCGCGGATACAGTGAAGACGAAAATCGAGTCTCTCAACTGAAGGGGCGGATATCGGCCCGTTCGGACGGGCTGAATCACTTTTTGTGCAGGTACCTCTCTGGTTTACGAAGACCGATCTTCTGATCTCAAGGAAGCATATGAGGACGCGATGTTGCGAAGCCCGCCGCTGGCGGCAGAGATTGGAAGCCAACATAGCAAAACCAGGTCGTATCGGCGCAATCCTGCAAGCCGCTGCCTAATATCATTTCCTATTGTCTTCTCACATCGCGACTAATCGAGCATCAGATGGCAAGTTCAAAAGCTTATGTGAGGTCGAGATGATTCAGTTTCACCGCTTCAGATTACGGCCTTTCATTGAGCACATGATGCTATAGTCCAGTGCCTATCGATGTCGCCAATATGGTTTTGCAGTCGGCTTCTAACTCATTGATTTCTCTTGAGGCGCTTACATCCTCATTTTTGCAAAACCCCATTGAAACCAAACAATAATAAGCTGACTCTTAATCAGCGGGTCCAAGGTTCGAGTCCTTGTGCGCCCACCATTTTTCCCCGGAACATCAAACCGTCACCAAAGCCCTGAAAACGGGCTGCGAGCGGTTTTGCGCTTTTCTCAGATGCGGTTTTGCATCTTCAAAAAAGCTGCGCAATTTTCCGCCGGCCGCCAGCTTCACCCGACGCTTGTTCGTCTGATATTTCCGGAGCATCGCGCCGGTCTGGAGACCCGTGATGGGGCCGATCCCGTCATCGCCGCATCCAAGTTCAGTCAGTACGGAAACGGTCGTGTTTCGCAGGTCGTGCGCCTAGCCGATGCGCCCAGCGCCCCAACTGGGCATGGGCTGGCTAGCGAAACTGCAGCGCGACCAGATAGCTCGCAAAGCCGGCGAGGACGACGGCACTGACGCGCGGCAGAAGGGAGATATGCGCCTTCACGAGGAAACCTCGCGCAACGATCACGCCAACGGTGATCCATGCGCTGCCGATGACGGAGACCAGCAGGCAGAAGGCAAGGAGATAGGTGGCTGCCTGGGGATCGTTGAGCGGAATAATGCCCGTGGCGAATAGAAGGGCCTTGGGGTTGAGCAGCGTTGTCACGAAGACGTCGCGAAAACTTATCAAGCGTCTCTGCACCAACATCGTTGGTGAACGACGCCACAACTGTATGGCCAAAAAGAATAGATAGGCGGCGGCCACGGCACGAAGTCCGGCCGTGATCATGTAGGATTCACTGAACAATTTCGCCACGACATAGCCAATGGTCAAAATCGAAATCAGATACCCTGATATTTCTGCCGGTATTAATTGCAGCGCACGGATACCCTTCGTCGAACCAGCTGTCAGCAGCAGGGTGTTCGTCGGCCCCGGTGTTGCCAGCAGGGCGATAACAGCGAGGATAAAAGCTACCGGTTCTGTCATGGCGGTCACGAATAGCCCGTGTTTTGAGATTTACCTGGAGAGCCTGGGTGAAATCTATCAATCGGTCGGGCCCCGCGCCACATCCATAGCTCGATTTGCCAAAGCGGCCGTTGCCCGCTGCCTGGCGGAACCGTTTTCGGCAAGTGAAGCCGCGGTATCTGGGGCGTTTGATGATGGGCCGCGTGGTAGCGATCGTTCAAGAACAACCGGCGGTCGGGATCACCTTCAAATTCCCGGCGCCGTCTTTCGTATCCGGCAGAGAGAAAGCGTGATCTGCATATTGCAAGGCCCCGTTTATGACGAAGCAGGCGTGTCATAACAGCCGACGGGCCAGGTAAAGAGCCCGCCGACGGAACAGGGTGACCGGCTCGAATATGCTCATCGCGACCCGGCGTGCATCCGCGTAATCGTTGCGCGCCCAGCCGCGCAAGCGGAAAAGGCCGAGCCAGATCGCATAGGGCAAGGGGAAGATGGTTGGCGACCGACCATCGGCACGGGGGCCTGTCGGTACGGGGCCGCGATTGCCGGCCGATCGCTCTTCAGCTTGGAGCGGCACAGATTGCCTCTTGCATGCAATTATCTGTGCCGGTGGCCTCCCAGCCCGCGTGATCCTACGCTCGCCGCGCAGCCAACGTCCCGCACGGCCGTGTTATTGATCGACAACCGGGACGATCGTCTCGCGACGGATGCCGCTGCCGCTCATGATGGTGAAGATCAGCGCCTGGCCGACGACATCCTCCGTCAGATACCGGTGCAGATCGTCGATCGAATAGATCGGCTGTTCCGCCACGCCGAGGATCACGTCTCCCTTATGAAGGCCCGCACGCTCGCTGGGGCCATCCGGGATCACCTCGACGATTTGCACGGCGGTGCCGCCCTGGCGCCGCAAGCTGCGGCTCAGGCGCGCATCGAGGGTGATCGTCTGGCCGGCAAAGCCAAGGACAGCGCGTTTCACCCGTCCGTCGCGCATCAGGCGCATGGTGACGTCGACCGCCGTATCGATGCCGATTGCAAAGCAAAGCCCCTGCGCCTGGCCGATCATCGCTGTGTTGATGCCGACCACATGGCCTTGCCCATCGACCAGGGCGCCGCCGGAATTTCCGGGATTGAGGGCCGCGTCCGTCTGGATGACGCTTTCGATCAACCTGCCCGAAGGCGAGCGCAAGGTGCGGCCGAGCGCGCTGACGATGCCGGCCGTGACCGTCGCCTGGAAGCCGAGCGGATTGCCGATGGCGACGACCAGCTGGCCGACGCGCAGACGCGCGGAGCTGCCGAGCTGGGCATAGGGAAAATCGCTGCCTTCCAGGCGCAGAACCGCAAGGTCGGTGGCGGGGTCATTGCCGATCAGCGTGGCCGCGAATTGGCGTCCGTCGGTCAGCTTGGCAGAGATACGGCTAGCCCCGGAGACCACGTGGCTATTGGTTAGGAGATAGCCGTCGGGGGCATAAAGGACGCCTGAACCGGTACCCTGACGCGGCCCCTCGGCAAGAATATGCACGACGGCCGGCCCGACTTCATCGAAGGCATGGGCGACGCGCGCCGAATAGGGATCCAGGGTTTCATCCAGGGGAAGGGGAGAATCGTAGGGCATGGGTGAGAGATAGGCAGCGGCCGGGCGGGTTGCAAGGCTCGTCCCGCTTGGCTTCCCGCCGCCATCCGCGTGCTCCACCCATCCGTCCCGCCGGCAATGAGATAAGGGCTGTATGGCAGTGGAGCCTTTCCTGGCCCGAACCATGCCGGAACGTATCGCGATGCTCAAGCAAGGGAAATTGCCGCCGCTCCCACCTTTTCATATCAGTCCTCGCCTGACCGGATTCCGCACGGCGCCAGACGTGTTCCGCCGGGAAGCACCGCGGGGAATTCGGTTCCTGACGGTGCCGGCTAGTCTTCCGCCTTATCTGTCATCGGCGCGTCGCCTGTCTGCGCCAACTGGATCTCGGCGCTTACCAGAATGTCCGATGTGGCGCCGAGATGATGAGCGAGGAGGGCGACGGCGGCGTCGGCGTCGCGGGCGAGGGCGGCGTCGATGATCGCCTGATGCTCCGCCCCGACATTGCGTTCCGTCGTGCTGAGAGGGATCGAGAGCCGACGATAGCGTTCGCTCTGATCATAGAGCTGCGCATGCAGCCGCAACAGCCAGGGACTGTCGCCGCCGGCAACCAGGGCCGTGTGGAAGGCGGCATGGGCGTCGGCCCATTCGTCATCGGCTCGCATCGGATCCGAAGTGACGCGCTCCGGCATCCGCGACAGGCGATGAAAGGCGGCGACGAGATGCGCTTCCCAATCGACGGTGCCGACAGCGATGGCGCGACGCAGGCACAGGCTCTCCACCTCGATCCGCACCATGGTGAGGTCCTGCAATTCGGCCAGCGAGATCGGCGCCGCACGGAAGCCGCGCTGCGGCTCGGCCACGACCAGCCCTTCCGAGGTGAGGCGCGACAAGGCCTCGCGGACGGCGCCGAGGCTGACCTCGAAGCGGTTGCAGAGCTCCTGAATCTTGAGCCGGCTGCCGGGCAGAATCCGACAGGCGAGAAGATCGGCGCGCAGTCCCTCATAGGCGCTCTGGGTCAGATTCTGTGGGGTCTCGCGCGCCATCAGTATCCTGTCTGCTTTGGCTTGTCCCGCCGGACAGGCCGGCGGTTTCGTGCCAACAACCGAATATATTATAATTGAAAATTCAACTTTGTCGTCAAAAAATATATTTTTATTTGACAAATATAAATTATCTGCGAGGCTCATTCGCATCATGGCGCTGTCATTCGATCGCCGCCGCTTTCGCGCGATTTCTCGAGGCGACCGGCAAGGCGGATGAAGCGCGGCTTGGATGGGTCTCGACAATGATCGATGTGCGTGGCGTTTCGAAATCCTTTCCTACTCGAGATGCCGGTCGCGGCCTCGCCGCTGTCCACGCCTTGATGCAGGTCGATATCGCGATTGGCAGCCATGAATTCTTCACGCTGCTGGGACCGTCTGGTTGCGGCAAGACCACCTTGCTGCGCTTGATCGGCGGTTTCGAGAGGCCGAGTTCAGGCGCCATTCTGATCGACGGTACCGACGTTGCCGCCTTGCCGCCGCAGAAGAGGCCCGTCAACACGGTCTTTCAGAACTACGCACTGTTCCCGCATATGACAGTGGCGCAGAACGTCGCCTTCGGCCTGGAGATGTGCGACTGGCCCGCTGCCGAAATCGCGGCGCGGGTAAGTGCCACCCTCGAGATGGTGCGACTGACGTCATTCGCCGAGCGCAAGCCCAGCCAGCTCTCCGGGGGCCAACAGCAGCGTGTCGCCCTGGCGCGGGCCCTGGCGCCGAAGCCGCGTGTGCTGCTGCTTGACGAACCTTTATCGGCGCTCGATCTCAAACTGCGCAAGGAAATGCAGGCGGAATTGAAGCGGTTGCAGCGCGAGACCGGCATCACCTTCATTCTCGTCACCCATGATCAGGAAGAGGCCTTGGCCATGTCGGATCGGATCGCCGTGTTGCGGGACGGAAGGGTGCTGCAGATCGGCAGTCCGGCGGAGATCTACGACGATCCCAATTGCCGGTTCGTGGCGGATTTCATCGGCGAGGCCAATCTCATTCCAGGCGCCGTGCTGGGGCGACCGAGCGGCCTGACCGTGGCAGTCCGGCCGGAGCGCGTGCAGCTCAGCGCCATCGAGGATGCGGTCGATTTTCGCAGCCATGGCATCGTTGCCGCCGTTACCTTCCTCGGCCTCGATACGCTCTATGAGGTGACGCTGAAATCGGAAATCAGGTTGCGCGCCCGCATCCGCGACCGCCACGCGGTTTTCCAGCCGGGCGACGCGGTGGCAGTCGGATGGCCGCAGCATGTCGAACGGGAACTGCTGCAGTGAGCGGCCTCGCCATGCGTCTCAAGGGCTCATTCCTGTTGATATCGCCGGCGATCTTCACGATCGGCATCTTCATGATGATTCCGATGTGCATCGCCTTTGCCTATTCCTTCATGACCGCCAATCCCTATGGCGGCGTCGAATGGCCCGCCACGCTCGACGCCTATATCCAGTTTCTCTACCAGCGTGACTTCGACGACAGCCTGGTCTTCGCGCCGGACTATATCTTGATCATCCTGCGGTCGATCTATCTGGCGGTTGCCACCACGGCGGTCTGCCTGGTTCTGGGCCTGCCGGTTGCCTGGTATATCGTCTGCCAGAACGAGGAGCGGCGCCGGCTGCTGCTGTTTTTGATTACCCTGCCGTTCTGGATCAATACGCTGATCCGTACCTATTGCTGGATCCTGATCCTGCGCGACGAGGGGCTGATCAATAACGGCCTCAAATGGCTCGGCCTGATCGCCAATCCACTGCCGCTGCTCTATAACGACGGCTCGATCCTGCTCGGCCTCATCTATACCTTTCTGCCCTTCATGGTGCTGCCGATTTATTCGACCCTGGAACGGATCGATCCGCGGCTGATCGAAGCGGCCTATGATCTCTATGCCAGCCGCGCCGCGGTCTTCCGCCGTGTGGTCTGGCCGCTGGCAAAACCGGGCGCCCTTGCCGGTGCGACCCTGGTCTTCGCGCCGGCGCTGGGCTCGTTCCTGGCACCCGATCTGCTCGGCGGCGGCAAGAAGCTGCTGATCGGCAGCCTGATCCAGATGCAGTTCACCTCGTCGCGCAACTGGCCCTTCGGGGCGGCCCTCTCCATCGCCATCACGGCGGTGATCCTGCTGGTCATGATGCTGCGGGCCTGGAAGGCCCCGGCCCGGGAGCTGCGGGCATGAGGCGCGCGGAAAAGGCCTTCGACTGGCGCCATACGCCGGGTCTTCCCAGTTTTACCGTGGCGATCCTGGTCTTTCTCTATGCGCCGCTGCTGATACTCGTCATCTATGCTTTCAACGGCAGCCGCATGGTCACCGTCTGGCAGGGTTTCAGCCTGCAGTGGTTCGTCGCCATCGCCCATAACGGCGATATCCGCGACGCGGCGATCAACAGCCTGATCATTGCCGTCGCCGCCACCATCGCCTCGACCCTGATCTCCGTGGCGGGCGCTCTGGCGCTGGAGCGCGGCAACCTCAAGCTGCTGCGCGGTCTCGCCGCAGGATTGATTTCGATGCCGCTGGTGGTGCCGGAAATCGTCGTCGCCATCACCACGCTGGTATTCTTCTCGGCGCTCGGCATGCACTACGGGTTGCTCAACCTCATCATCGCTCATACGGTCTTCTGCATCCCCTTCGCTCTGTTGCCGATCCAGGCGCGGCTGCGCGATATGGGCGGCAGCCTGGAAGAGGCGGGGCGCGATCTCTATGCCGATGAGTGGCGCCTGTTCTACCGCGTCACCCTACCGCTCCTGGCGCCGGCTGTCGGTGCCGGCGCCATCATGGCTTTCGTCGTTTCGCTCGATGATTTTCTCATCAGCATGATGGTGTCGAGCGCCGGCTCCACCACTTTGCCGGTCTATGTCTACGGCATGATGCGCCTCGGCGTGACGCCGGAGGTGAACGCCATTTCCACCATTCTTTTGGCTGTCTCGACGGTTTTCGTCGCGGCGGCCCTGTTTCTCGGGCGACGGCAGAAGCGCCCGGTTTGAGAGCAACGGCGACCGGACAAGGTGCTAAACTGAGGAGGATGACATGCGTAACTGGGCGAAGATGACATTGGGGATAGCGCTTGCGGCCGCCAGCCTGACGGCCCTGCCGCGCCTCGCTGCCGCCGATGGCGGCGAGCTGCATATCTATAACTGGACGGATTACACCTCCGACGAGATGGTGAAGAAGTTCGAGGCGGAGACCGGCATCAAGGTCACCATCGATACCTATGATTCCAACGAGACGGCGCTCGCCAAGCTGAAATCCGGCGCCACCGGCTATGACGTCATGATCATCAGCAACGACTTCGTGCCGATCTTCGTCAAGCAGGGGCTGTTCCAGGAAGTCGATCCCGGCAAGATGCCGAATTTCAAGAATGTCGATCCGCGCTGGCAGAAGCGCCCCTGGGACCCGGATGCCAAATACACCGTTCCCTGGGTGTGGGGCACCACCTCTTATTCCGTCGATACTGCGGTCTACAAGGGACCGGCCGACAGTCTGAAGGATCTGTTCGAGCCGTCGGACGATCTCAAGGGCAAGATCGGCATGTTCGGTTCGCCGTCGGAAGTGATCTCGCTGGCCCTGGTCTATCTCGGCAAGCCGCAGTGCAATACCAATCCCGCCGATCTGAAGCAGCTCAATGCGCTGCTGCAGGCGCAGAAGCCTTTCGTGAAGGTCTATAATTCCGACGGCACGGTCGAGCGCCAGGTCGCCGGCGAGACCATCATGCATGAGCAATGGTCGGGCAAGGCGCTGAATACCCGCCAGCAGAAGGCCAGCTTCAAATATGTCTACCCGAAGGAAGGCGTGGTCGGCTGGATGGATAATGTCGCCGTTCCGGCGCACGCGCCCGATCTGGAGAATGCCAAGAAGTTTCTCAACTTCCTGATGGATCCGCAGAACATCGCCCTGCAGCAGAAATCGACCGGCTATCAGAGCGCCATCGCCGGCTCCAACGCCTTTCTGCCGGCAGATATCGGCAATTCACCGGAATTCAACCCGCCGGCCAATCTGAAGATCGAATTCGCGCCGTCCTGCCCGGAAAAGGCGACGCGGGCCTATGACAAGATCTGGACAAGCCTGCGGCAGTAAACCTGTCTCCCTGGGGATGGTGTTTCGATGAGCGCCATCCCCGCCTTTTCGCGCAAGGTGCGTCATCTATGGCGGGTTCGCGTCATTCCGCAGTTGAGCTGACCCAGGACCTGATCCGGCTGCGCTCGATCAATCCGCCCGGCGAAGAGGCACCCTGCGCACGGCTGGCCGGTGCATTCCTCAGCGCCGCCGGCTTCGACGTCACCGCGCATAGCTTTGCCGCGGAGCGCACCAGCATCGTCGCCACCTTGGCGGGTTCGACCGATCGGGAGCCGATCTGCTTCACCGGCCATCTCGATACGGTGCCGCTCGGTGCCGCCGCCTGGGCGCGTGACCCGCTGGCGGCCGAGATCGATGGCGATCGCCTCTATGGGCGCGGCTCCAGCGATATGAAAAGCGGCGTTGCCGCCATGTTGGTCGCGGCGATGGCCTTGGCCAAGCTGCCGCGTCGCAAGGCTGGCCTCGTGCTGATCTTCACCGCCGGGGAGGAAACCGGCTGCGACGGGGCACGCTATCTGACGACGCTGCCGAATATCGTGCCGAAGGCTGGCGCCCTGCTGGTCGGAGAACCGACCGGCAACTATCCCCTGATCGGCCATAAGGGCGCCTTGTGGCTGAGGGCGGCGTTCCACGGCGTCACGGCGCATGGCTCGATGCCGGAACTGGGGGATAACGCCGTCCTCAAGGCGGCGCGCAGCGTGTTGCGGCTCGCCGATCACCGCTTCGGCGCGGCGCAGCACAATCATCTGGGCCGGCCGAGCCTCAATATAGGCTCGTTGCATGGCGGGCTGAATGTCAACTCGGTGCCTGATCAGGCCGACGTGCAGATCGATATCCGCACCGTGCCGGGTCAGTCGAACGAAGCGATCGGCGCGGATGTGACCGCCTTGCTGGAGGAGGGGGCGACCCTCACGCGCATGGTCGATGTCGGTGCCGTCGCCAGCAATCCGCAGAATGAATGGATCAGCGGCGTCTTCGATCTCTATGAGCAGCGCTTCGGCGGCCGCGTCGATCCGCGCGGCGCCCCGTTCTTTACCGACGCTTCGGTCTTCACCCCGGCCATGGGCAATGTGCCGACCCTGATTCTCGGGCCAGGCGAAACCGCCATGGCCCATAAGACCGACGAGTATTGCCTGGTTTCCAAGATCGACGCGGCTGTCGATCTCTATACCGAGATCGGGCAGCGGTGGATCTGCGGATGAAACGGCAGGTGCAAGTTCCGGCGAAGGCTATTTCCGCGCCGCGCGGCGCTGCTGCACGGTTTCGGGCGGCGCGGCCGAGAGCAGGATATCCGTCGTCACCCGCAAATGCCGGGACAGCAGGTCGACCGCCTGGTCGGCATCGCGGGCGAGGACCGCATCGACGATCTTTTCATGCTCATCCTCGATATTGCGGCGGCGCGGTGCCACCGAGACCGAGAGGCGCCGATAGCGTTCGCTCTGGGCATAGAGCTGTCCATGCAGGCGCAGCAGCCATGGGCTTTTGCAGCCCTCGACCAGGGCGGCATGAAAGGCGGCATGTGCCTCGGCCCAGTCGTCGCTGGTGCGGGTGGGATCTGCGGCCGTGTGTTGCGGCGTCCGCGACAGGCGGTGGAAGGCGGCAACCAGACGCGCTTCCCAATCGACATCGCCAAGCGCGATGGCCCGGCGCAGGCACAGGCTGTCGATTTCGATCCGCACCATGGTGAGATCGCGCAGGTCTTCGGGAGAGATCGGAGCGGCGCGGAAGCCGCGCTGCGGTTCGGCGACGACCAGGCCTTCGGAGGTCAGGCGCGACAGGGCCTCGCGGATGGCGCCGAGGCTGACGGAAAGCCGGGTGCAGAGCTCCTGGATCTTGAGCCGCGTGCCGGGCTCGATCCGGCAGGACAGCAGGTCGGCGCGCAATTGCTCATAGGCGCCTTGGGTCAGATTGACGGTGCTTGCCCGGATCGCCGGCTGCCGCATGGACTCGGTCCCACTTCATCTTGCAAGTGATCTATCTACAGCAGGAAAATGTCGAACAATAAAATATATTATTTTTTGACAAATATATATTTTTGGAACAAAGTCTACCAACGCGTCACGCCATTGAGAGAGGGATCTGCATCGTGCGTTTAGCTGCCTATCATTCGACTTTCGGCCGCGGCCTGGCCCTGCAATCGCCCGATGGTGAATTTCGCGGCCTGCCCGAAGCGCAACTGGGTGGCGCGGCTGCCCTGGAGACACTGATCGCCGCAGGTAAGGACGCTTTGACGGCCGCAGGAAAGCGATTGGCGCAGGCACCGGCGATCGATCCTGCCGCCGTGACCTGGCTGCCGCCGCTTTCGCGTCCCGGCAAGATCATTTGCGTCGGCCTCAATTACGTCGACCACTCGCTGGAAAGCGGCTTCACGCCGCCGTCCTATCCGACGATCTTTGCCCGTTTCACGTCCAGCCTCATCGGCCATGATGAGCCGATCCTGCGCCCGGCCGTTTCCGTGCAGCTCGATTACGAGGGCGAGATGGTGGCGGTGATCGGCAAAGGCGGCCGGCATATTGCCAAGGCCCGCGCCCTGGAGCACGTGATCGGCTATTCGGTCTTCAACGATGCCTCGATCCGCGATTTTCAGATCAAATCGCCGCAATGGACAGTGGGCAAGAATTTCGATGCGACGGGCGCTTTCGGCCCTGCCTTCGTCACTGCCGACGAGGTGCCGGCGGGCGGCAAGGGGCTCAAGATCCAGACGCGGTTGAACGGCCAGGTGGTGCAGAATGCCAGCACCGACGACATGATCTTCGATATTGCCACGTTGATCTCGATCCTCAGCGAGGCGATTACGCTCGAGCCCGGCGACATCATCGTCAGCGGGACGCCGTCGGGTGTCGGCATGGCGCGCAAGCCACAGCTCTTCATGAAACATGGCGATGTCTGCGAAGTTGAGCTTGAGGGGATCGGCCTGTTGCGCAACCCTATCGAGGACGATGCCGCCGGCGTGGCGATAGCAGTGGGCAATTAAGAACAATCCGCCGCAACAGGCGGCATCGGACATCTAAGAGGAGAAATGTCATGAGCCGAGTCATTTTCCGCAATGCCATGGTCTGGGACGGCAGCGGTGCGGAGGCCTTTCCCGCCGATGTGCTGGTCGAGGGCAATCGCATCCGCACCATTGCCCGCACGCCGGGTCAGCTCGCTGCCGATGGGGCCACGGTGATCGACTGCCGCGGCCGTACCTTGATGCCGGGCCTGACCGAAGGCCATGCGCATATTTCCTTCGGCGGCGCGGTCAATGACAAGGATCTCGGCGATATTCCGCCGGAAGAACATCTGCTGCTGACGATGCGCAATGCCAAGACGTTGCTCGACCATGGCTTTACCAGCGCCTATAGCGCCGCCACGGCGAAATTGCGCCTCGACGTGGTGATCCGCAACGAGGTCAATGCCGGCCGCCTGCCGGGGCCGCGCATCCGTGCGGGCAGCCCGGAGATCACGGTGACCGCGGGGCTCGGCGATGAGCGTAAGAACCATATGTATTATGAGAGCTTCGGCATGATCGCCGACGGCGAAGTGGAAATCGCCAAGGCGGTGCGCCTGTGCTGCCGCGAAGGCATCGATAATATCAAGATCAATATTTCCGGCGACGATCTCGGGCCGCTGGCCCATGGCGGCGTCACGGTGATGCGGGAGAATGAAGTGCGCACCGCCGTCGAAGTTGCCAGGGATTTCGGCAAGAAGGTCAATTGCCATGCCCGCGCCGCGAATTCGGTGAAGCGCGCGGTGCGCTGTGGGGTCGATGTGATCTATCACTGCGAATCCGCCGACGAGGAGGCGCTCGACATGGTGGAATCGGTGAAGGACCGTGTCTTCGTCGGCCCGGCCATCGGCATCATCTATGGCACGCTGCATGAAGGCGAGCCCTGGGGCTTCAGCAAGGAATTCGCCATCGAGATCGGCATGCAACGGGTGATCGACGACAGCCTCAAGGTCTATAGCGAATTCCGCAAGCGTGGCGTCCGCGCTTTGATCGGCGGGGATTACGGTTTTGCCCAGTCGCCCCAGGGCACCAATGCCCGCGATCTCAAGCATTTCGTCGATCTGCTGGGCTATTCACCCAGCGAGGCCCTGGTTTGCGGTACGCGCCACGGTGGCGAGGTGATGGGCATGGGCCACGAGCTGGGGCAGGTGAAGGAAGGCTTCCTGGCCGATCTGCTGCTGGTCGGCGCCGATCCCGTGAAGCATATCGAAAAGATGGTCGACGAAGACAACCTGCATGTCATCATGAAGGACGGCGCGCTTTACAAGGATATTTCCAAGACGGCCCTGCAGCAGGAAAAAGCGGCCTGAGCGTCTCGATTTGCTGAGCTGATGAATTGGGGAGAACCGCGGCAATGGGGCGTCCGGAAGTCGATATCGATGTCGATCCAGAGACCGGTATCTGGCGCACCGATGGCTTGCCGATGCTCTATCTGCCGCGGCATTTCATGGTGAACAACCACCTCGCGGTCGAGGAGGCGCTTGGGCGCGAGGTCTATCGAGGGATCCTGCGGGTGGCGACCGATAAATCGGCGGTCCATTGGTGCCGGGCGACGGCGCGGACACTCGGTCTTACACCGCTTGAAACCTTTCACCGCTATTTCAAACGCCTGTCGCAACGTGGCTGGGGCCAGTTCACGGTCGACGAGATCGACCTGGCGAACAAGCGCGGTTCCATCAGCCTGCGCAACTCGATCTTCGTACTGGAACAGCAGGCTGCGAAGCCCGGTCGGGGCGTCTGCTACATGTTCGAGGGATTCATGACCGGCGCCCTGCGGTTCCTGCTGGAAATGGACGTGGGCGACCATGTCCTCTGCGACGAGGACCAATGCGCCGTCGCTGGCCACAGCCACTGCCGCTTTCACTTTGGTGTCGTCTCGCAGCCGATGGCGGTTCTCTAGAACGGCTTTGAAATTAAAAGAAAATCCGCAGGAAGCCGGTTGGCAGGCCAGGCAGCGCATTCTGGCCGGTCCGCGAAACAGCAAAGCGCCGCTGTAGGATTTCCATTTTTTTCGGGCTCGGCGGGGCATTTAACCCCCGCGCTTCCATTCGTGACGGCTGGTCCAGTCGCCGGTCGGGTTGCGATTGTCACCCAAGTCTCCAGGGGCCACACTTCTTCGGAACCGGCCGGGCTATTGTCCGTTTAGTCCTCTGTCTATTCCCTGGCATTTTCCCCAAGTGCCTCGCTCAGCGCGGAGCCGGACAGCATGAAGCCGTGGATCAAGGAACGACCGCTCATTGCGGTTACCGTACTGGTGCTGGCCGTCATGGGCCTTTATCTCGCGCTGGGCGGCATCTGGCTCATCTTCCTGCACGGCTCGCCCTATTATGCGGTGGCCGGCATTCTTCTTTTGGCGATCGGCTGGCTGCTGGCGCGCGGGAAGGGTGAGGCGCTCTGGCTCTATGCCCTTCTTCTCCTCGGCACGATGATATGGGCAGTGTGGGAAGCCGGGCTGGATTTCTGGTCGTTGGCGCCGCGGGGCGATATTCTGGTCCCGCTCGGTATCTGGCTCCTGTTGCTGCCCTTCATCACGCGGCATTTGCCGGCCGCACGCGGCCTCGCCTCCCTGGCGCTCGCCGCGGTCCTATTGGCTGCCTTCGTTTTGCTCGGCATATCGCTCGGCCATGATCGCCGTGCGATCGAGGGCGAGCTTGCGTCGACCGAATCTGTGCCTGCCGCCAATCCGGCTGCCGCCGACTGGACGGCCTATGGTGGCGCAGGATCTGGCGACCGCTACTCTGCATTAAGTCAAATCAACGCCGAAAATGTGCAGACATTGAAGCTGGCTTGGGAATTCCGCACGGATGACAAGCAGACCGCCAATGATCCGGGCGAGTTCACCAATGAGGCGACGCCGCTGAAGATCGGCGACCTGCTCTATACCTGCTCGCCGCATCAGGTGGTCTTTGCTCTCGACGCGGCCACCGGCAAGCTGCGGTGGAAGTTCGATCCGCAAATCCAGTATGACAAGACGTTCCAGCACATGACTTGCCGTGGCGTGGCCTATCACGAAACCCCTGCCGGCGCGGTAACGGCGGCAGGCGGGCAAGCGCCGGCGGACTGCCCCAAGCGCATCTTCCTGCCGACCGATGATGGCCGCATGTTCGCACTCGACGCGAATACCGGTCAGAAATGCGAGAGCTTCGGCGATCACGGTGCGATCGACCTCAAGCAAGGCAGCGCGGTCAAGACGCTCGGCTTCTATGAAGGCACGTCACCGCCGGTGGCCACCGATAAGGTGCTGATCGTCGGCGGCTCGGTGATCGACAATTATTCCGACCAGGTGCCGTCAGGCGTGATCCGGGGCTTCGATATCTATTCCGGAAAGCTTCTCTGGGTATTTGACGGGGGAAATCCCGATCCCAACGAGATGCCCTCGGATGCGCATGCGTTCACCCTGGGCTCACCGAACTCATGGAGCATTTCCGCTGCCGATGAAAATCTCGGCCTGGTCTACGTTCCGCTCGGCTCCAGTTCACCCGATATTTGGGGCGGCCAGCGCAGCGCGGAGAAGGAGCGCTATGATTCCGCGGTGGTGGCGCTGGAAATCGCCACGGGCAAGTTGCGCTGGTCATTCCAGAACGTCCACCACGACCTGTGGGACATGGACATGCCGTCCCAGCCCAGCCTTGTCGATGTGAGGAAGGGGGAAGGGACAATTCCGGCGATCTATATACCGGCCAAGACCGGCAATATCTTTGTGCTCGACCGGCGTGACGGGCACTTGCTCGTACCGGCCCCTGAACTGCCGGTTCCGCAAGGACCGGCCCCCGGGGATCGTTTGTCTCCGACCCAGCCGTTTTCCGACTTGAGCTTTCGCCCGCAGCAGAGACTGACCGACGCGGATATGTGGGGCAGCACCATGTTCGATCAGCTTGCCTGCCGCATCATGTTTCACCGGCTGCGCTATGAGGGGCCTTTCACGCCCCCGTCCTTGCAGGGGACACTGGTCTTTCCGGGTGATTTCGGAATGTTCGAATGGGGCGGCATCGCCATCGACCCGGCGCGCCAGATCGCGATTGCCAATCCGCAAGCAATCCCCTTTGTTTCACGTCTCGTACCGCGCGGGGCGGACAACCCGTCAGCGCCGAATGGCGATCATCCGCCGGGAACGGAACTGGGTGTTCAGCCGATGTACGGTGCTCCCTATGGCGTCAACCTGGGCATATTCCTGTCGCCGCTTGGCATTCCCTGCATGGCGCCGCCCTGGGGCAATATGGCGGCCATCGACCTGCGGACCAACAAGATCGTGTGGCAGCATCGTATCGGTACGATCCGCGATGAGGCGCCGGTGCCGCTGCCTTTCGAGCTCGGTGTTCCCATGCTCGGCGGACCGATCGTCACCGCGGGAGGGGTCGCTTTCGAGACCGGCACGATGGACTATTACATTCGCGCCTTCGACGTGAGGAACGGCAAGCTGCTCTGGCAGGATCGCTTGCCGGCGGGCGGGCAGGCAACGCCCATGACCTATGAAGCCAACGGGCGGCAATATGTCGTCACCGTTGACGGCGGCCATGGCTCTTTCGGCACCAAGCTCGGCGACTATGTCAGGGCTTACGCCTTGCCATGAGACGCGTGCGCTTGGTGTCGGCCATGCGTAGTCAAAGTGCTCAGTGCTTCGTCTGCCCGATACTGTCTGCAATCTTTTCCGCAATCATGACGACGGCGGCATTGATATTGCCGCTGGGCAGATCAGGCATCACCGAGGCATCCACGACCCGCAAGGCGTCGACGCCGCGCACCCGCAACTGCTGATCGACCACCGCCATGTCGTCGCCGGCGAGGCCCATCTTGCAGGTGCCGATCGGGTGATGGACGGTAATCGACGTATTGCGGATATGGGCGTCGATAGCCGCATCGCCGCTCTTGTCCTGACCGGGTGCGATCTCGCGCGCGATATAGGGTTCCAGCGCCGATTGCCGGGCGATGTCGCGCGCCATCCGCACGCCTGCACGCAAAGCCTGCCAATCGCCCTCGGTCGAGAGAAAGTTCTGATGGATCTTCGGTGCGGCAAGCGGGTCCGTCGAACTCAGCGTCACCGTACCGCGGCTTTCCGGATGCAGCATGACGATGCGGCAGGCAAAGCCGTCGGTGAAAGGTGCCTTGAACGGCTGGAAATACGGCCAGGCGCCCAAAGGTGCCGCCGTCAGCAGAAACTGGATATCGGGTAGGGGCACGTCGGGCCGGCTTTTCAGGAAGGCGGTGATGCCGCCCGGTACATCCGCCGCGAAACCCTTGCCGAAGAGGTAAGCCTTGGTGAGTTCGCGGGCGATCCGATCATAACGCATCATGCGATGGAACGGGCCCGGTTGCTTGCGGTGGTACATCAGGATGACGGAGACATGGTCCTGCAGATTGCGGCCGACGCCGGGCAGGGCGGCCGTTACCGGCAGGCCGAGACGCTGCAACTCCGCGGGATCGCCGATGCCGGAGAGGGTCAGTAGTTGCGGTGAATTGATGACGCCCCCGGCCAGAATGACTTCGCGCGATGCTTTGGCGACATGGGTGACGCCGCCCTGGCGGTATTCGATGCCGGTCGCACGCTTCCCTTCGAGCATGATACGGGTGGCATGGGCATTGACCTGGATCCGCAGATTGCCGCGGCGCAGGGCCGGCCGCAGATAGGCGGTGGCACCGCTGCTGCGCCGTCCCTTGCCGATCGTCATCTGCAGGCGTCCGAAGCCTTCCTGATGCGCACCGTTGTAATCCTCCGTCCAGCCATGGCCTGCGGCCTTTGCCGCCGTGGCATAGGCCTGCAGCAGGGGGTCCTGGTATTTGCAGAATTGCGTCGAGAGCGGTCCGTCGCCGCCGCGATAGGTATCGCCGCCGCCCTCCCAGCTTTCCTGCTTGCGGAAATAGGGCAGAACGGCATCGTAAGACCAATCGGTCAGGCCGCTGGCGGCCCAGCGGTCGTAATCGCCGCGATTGCCGCGCACATAGGCCATGGCATTGGTCGAAGAGGAACCGCCGACCACCTTGCCGCGGGCGCATTCCACCCGGCGCCCGCCGACATTCTCCTCGGGCTCACAGAAGTACATCCAGTCATGCAGGCGCTTCTGCAGGATCTTGCCCCAACCGAGCGGGATATGGATCCAGGGGTCCCGGTCCCAGCCGCCGGCCTCCAGGATCAGGACCTTGACGGCAGGATCGGCGGTGAGCCGGTTTGCCAGGGTGCAACCGGCTGAGCCGGCGCCGACGATGACGTAGTCGTAAGTGCTGCTTGCAGCCATGATGGTCTTCCACCTTTGTATGGGCGCGCTTTTATGCAGGGGATCGCCTGGCCCGGTCCACTGCTTCCGCGATCCCGTGCGGCATGGCATCGCCGTGCCGCACGGGATGCGATCAGTCGTTATTTCAGGAAGGCGTCGGTATAGACGCTGTCGACCGCCACAGGCTGCTTGAGGGCCCCTTGCTGCTGCAGGACATCGATCGTCTTGTTCCATTCCTCCTTGGTCATGGCGCCAAGCGGCGCCTTGCCGTCGGCCGAGGAGAAGGTGGAGGCGATGTCAGCCTCGAGCTGCTGCTGCAGGACATCGACTTTACCGGCATATTCCGGGTTGGCCTTGGCAATGATCTCCGCCGCACCCTTCGGATCCTTGACCACATCGGCGAAGGCCTTCAGATAGGCGGCGACGAAACGCTTGGCGAGATCGGGTTTCTCCTTGACGATCTTTTCCGAGGTGAAAAGGCCGGAGCCATAGACGTCATAGCCGAATTTCGAGCCCAGCATGACGCTGAGCGAGCCGGGGCCGCCGGCCTTTGCTTCAAGCTCCGGCACTTCGGCGTCGATATAGCCCGGCACGGAATCGACCCGGCCGAGCAGCAGATAGTTCTCATAGGGCGGCGAGACCGAGCTTTCGGTCAGATCTTTTTCGCTCATTCCGTTCGCCGCGAGCAATGCCTTGAAGAAGATATAGGTCGAGCCGGCGGGATGAATGCCGATATTGAGCCCCTTGAGGTCGGCGGGACTGTTCAGAGTCTTGTGCTTCGCCAGTGAGATCATCGCCAGCGGGCTGCGCTGGTTGACGGCGGCAATCGCGGTGACCGGTAGGCCTTGCGAGCGGGTAACCACCAAAGTCGGCAGATCGCCGAAGCCGAAATCGGCATTGCCGTTTGCCACCAGGCGCAGGGCGTCGGGCGAGCCCGTGCCTTTGCGGATTTCGGTTACATTGATGCCGTTGGCGGCAAAATAGCCTTTTTCCTTAGCGACGAAGAACATCGCATGATCGCCACGCACGACCCAGTCCAGCTGGACCTTGACGTCATCGGCTGCCTGGGCCGCGCTGCTGCCCCCGGCCAGGCCGAGGGTGCCGCCGAGGGCGGAACCGATCAGGCCGAGCGCCAGGATGCCGGCCGAGAAGTGGGTGCGAAACATGGGTGTCCCTCCGTTTGAGATAACGATTGATGTGGGTCAGATGCGGTTGGCTGCGTCGAACTTCGGCGCCCAGGGAACGAGCAGATGCTCGAGCATTTCGATCAGGTAGTAGAAGACGACGCCGACGACGGAAACCACCACCAAAGCGGCGAAGACCATAGGGGTATCGAGCTGGGTCGATGCGAACTGGATGACATAGCCGAGTCCGGCCGAAGCGCCGGCGAACTCACCGACGATGGCGCCGATGACGCTGAAGGTGATCGCCACCTTCATGCCGGCCATCAGATGCGGCAGCGCATGGGGGATGCGGACATGCAGCATGACGTCGTTGTCGCGGGCACCCACCGACCGCATCAGCGAGACGAAGGATTGCTCGACCGATTGCAACCCTGCCAGCATGTCCAGCGTCACCGGAAAGAACGCGATGACCATGATGAGGATCACCTTGGGGGCGAGGTCATAGCCGAACCAGAGAATGAAGATCGGCGCGAGCGCCACCTTTGGGACCGTCTGGAACAGCACGATCAGCGGATAAAGCGCGCGGCCGAGCAGTCGGAAGCGAACGATCAGCAAGGCAAGGGCAATGCCGACTATCACCGCCAGGGCGAAGCCGATCAGCACTTCTTTCGCCGTGACCAACGTGGCAGCTGCCAGCGTCGCTGCATTGGTGACCAGCGCACCGGCGATGTCCGATGGCGCCGGCAAGACGAAGAGCGAGACACTGAACAGCCGGATCGCCGCTTCCCACAGGATAAGCACTACGGCAAGCAGGACGGCGCCGGGTGCCAGTCGGATGATCTGGGTGGCGAATTCATGGCTCCGGGCGGCTTTCTCGGTCACGGCCATTGTCATTTGCGTTCCTCCGCCGAGGCCGTACCGCCACGGCCTCCATGGCTTTCGATCAGGCGGTCGCGCAACAGCATCTCGGTCTCGCGGAACCGCGGATCGGCGAAGCTCGCGTTGTTGCGGGGAAAACCAAGCGGCACGGTGATCGAACAAATAATGCGGCCGGGATGCGCGCCCATGACATGGACGTCGTGCGACAGCAGGACGGCCTCGTCGATCGAGTGGGTCACCAGCACGATGGTCTTCTGTGTGCGCTCCCAGATATCCAGCATCAGATAGCTCATCTCCTCGCGCGTGATGGCATCGAGCGCTCCAAACGGCTCGTCCATCAGCAGGATCTGGGGATTGAGCGTGAGGGCGCGGGCGATCGAGACGCGCTGGCGCATGCCGCCGGAGAGCTGCGAGGGCAGCTTCTGCAGCGCGTGCCCGAGACCGACCAGTTTGAGGTTGTCCGCCGCGCGTTCATGGGCCTCCTTGCGCGAAACGGAGCGATCGGAGACCTGCAGCAGAAAGGCGGCATTCTCGAGGGCGCTCTTCCAGGGCAGGAGATTGGCTTCCTGGAAGACCAGGCCGACCAGCCGGCGCTGTGCCGTGGCGGCGGCAGAGGTTCCGGCAACCTCGATCTGCCCCTGCGTTGGCGCGACGAGACCGGCCATGGCTTTCAGCAGGGTGCTCTTGCCGCAACCCGAGGGACCGATCAGGGAAACGATGCTGCCCGCGCCGATCGCCAGGTCGACCCCGTCGATGACGGCGGGGCCGCTCCGTGTGCCGGGATAGCTGATGATGACATTGCGGGCGGTGATCATTGGCTGTGAACCATGTGCTGCTGGGCGGCCGATTGGCCCGTTGGGCATTGCGTCGAAGCCGCCTTGTCCCGCGAGCTGTGTGCCGGATTTCGCCGCCACGCCGGCAGGGGCATTGTCGAATTGTCGCGAGGTGGCTGAATTTCTGACGAGGCGCATGTCTACGTCCCTCCTGGCGATCCACTCCCCGTCTTGCCGTTCGTCATCGCCGATGGTCGGGGCGACGACGCCGATCCGGGAAGGGGGAAGGTGGGATGACAGACGGCTGCTTGAAAGAGATACGCCGTTGAGCGACGTCCCTTACGCCGGCCGGCACGGATTACCGGCCGATGCGATGTCGAAACCCCTGATCCGAAGCCGGCCGATCCTGTCGCACTTCTGTCGGCCGCCGCCCGTCCTCAGCAGGAAGGAACGGCAGCCGTTGTTGCAATCATGGTTCGGCGGTTCGGGTGACTTGTACCCAACCCAGAACGAATGCGTTACCAATCCCTAACACACGAACCATGCGACTCACAAGATGCAAAGTCTAATGGTTCGAGACTCGAGAAATGGTTCGGGCGACCGTCACCCAGGGGGCCGGGACCCCTTTGACGGCGCCACTGCAGGCGCAGCGGCGCATGCCAAGAAGACTCCAGCCGGATCAAGTGACCCGATTGAAGCTGCCTGAATTTTTGTTGTGCCGGATCGAGGCGCCGAGGGGGCGCCGCGCGCCTATTGCTCGGTATCGCCGCTGACCGGAAAGGCGTGCTGATAGATATGCCGCTGGATGTCGCTGAGATGCTGCTGCATCAGATCCTGGGCCCGGTCTCCCTTGCGGGCGGCGATGGCATCGCAGATCTCGCGATGGAAATCGGCATGCACCGACTGGCGTTTGTAGCAATTGGCGTTCTCGCCAAGGCGACGCCAGCCGGCATCACGCTGGCCGGCATGCAGCGTATCGAAAACCGCCAGGAACAACGCATTGCGCGCCGCCTCCGCAATGGTCCGGTGGAAGGCGGCGTCGGCCGATTCGTAGCTGGCGGAATTGGTGGCGTCGCGGGTTTCCTGGGCGAGCGCCTGCAGGCGCTTGATGTCGGCCTGGGAGGCGCGGAAGGCCGCCAGGCGCGCCATGACCGGTTCGATCGCCAAGCGCACTTCGATCACTTCCAGCGGATTGGTGTGATCCATGATCTCTTCGAAGGCGACACCCCTGGTCGCCGCGGCAGCGAGGCCGGGCAGGCTGATCGCCGAAGTCGCCGCAGTTGCAGCACCGCTTGCGGGTACGCTGCCGTGCACGAACGTGCCGCGGCCCTGGTGGCGGATGATGCGTCCCTCTTGTTCAAGGATATCAAGGGCGCGGCGCAGCGAGCGGCGGCCAACGCCGAGATCGTTCGAGAGCACCCGCTCCGGCGGGATGCGACCTTCGGCATCGGCGCAACCGTCTTCGATCAGCTGCCGCAATTTGCTTAAGGTTTGATCCATTCGCTCCATCATGCGAAATCCCGTATCGCTTCCAATCCCGCCTTGAACCGGCCGTATCGCCACTCACTGTCGCCGGCGACGTCGACATTCTTCCTGCCTCTTGCAGCCTATGACTGACTTTCCCGCCCCTGAATTATATTCCAGCCTGGGACCTGTCTGCCGGCTCTGCCGCGGAGCCCACTATATCGGCCGCGATCACCATCGATTCGCACCATTTGTTGCCGAACCGATCAGCGGGGCCGCATCCGAAATACGTCGCCGCCGTTCAAATCGAAACCATTTATGTTGCAAAACGATACCATAAGCGGATTGATCCGGCAATCATTGCACCAATCTCGCCTTTTTTGCGAACCAGTGTTCTTGGTTGTTGACGATGGTCCATGTGCGTGGTTACGATCTTGTTCATCACGTGACTGGGACGTGAACCAATAAGCGCCAATGGTTCCAACACGCCGAAGCCGACAACAGATTGGCGAGGCAAGACAGAGGGTGCGCTATGCAAAGTTCTGGCAAGCGGCTGGAAGGCCATAATCTCGAGGCCGCCATGGATCAGCTCCATGCGGATGTCTATGACCGCCAGATGGCGCCGTTCTGGGCCATCGACAAGAAATCGGCACATGACGAGGACAACCAGGTCAAGGACAAGCAGAAGGCCGTCCCGCATATCTGGAAATACAAGGCGGATATCGAGCCGCTGCTCTACCGTTCGGCGGAACTCATCACCACGGAATCCTCGGAGCGGCGCTCGCTGATCCTGGTCAATCCAGGGCTGGCGCCCAAGCGCGCCTCCGTGAGCACCATGTATACCGCCTACCGGCTCAATGATCCGCGGGAGATCATGCCGCCGCATCGCCATTCGCCCAATGCCATTCGCCTCGGCCTCACCGGCAGCATGAATTTCACCGGTGTCGAGGGCGAAAACATCACCTTCGGGCCGGGCGATCTGGTGCTGACGCCGCATGACACCTGGCACAATCACGGCAATCAGGGCGACGAGCCGGCGATCAATCTCAGCGTCCTCGACCTGCCGCTGGTGGAAACCTTGAACGCCACCTATTTCGAGCATGATTATACCGAGGAGCAGGAAGGGCAGCGGGTGCGCCGCGCAGTGCAATCCGAGCGTTTTCCCAGCGACTATTCGCAGCGTATCTATGGCCATGGCGGGCTGATGCCGCGTTTCGTCTCGCATCTGCGCGGCACCGGTGCGGCATCGCCGATGTATGTCTATCGCTGGGACATGATGCGCGAGGCGCTGGAGAAGTTCCGTGACTGGGACGGCGATCCGCATGAAGCCCTGATGATGGAATATGTCGATCCCACCACCGGGTCACCGGTCTACAAGACCATCACTTTCTTCATGCAGATGCTGCGGCCGGGCGAAAAGACGCTGCCGCTGAAGCAGAATGCCAGCCTGCTCTGTGCGCCCATCGAGGGCAGCGGCTACAGCATCATCGGTAACAAGCGCCTCGACTGGGAACAGTTCGATACTTTCGCGGTGCCGGGCGGCGAATGGTGCGAGCATGTCAATGCTTCGGCGACCCAGCCGGCGATCCTGTTCGTCGCCAGCGACGAGCCGACCCTGAAGGCGCTGGCCCTCTATCAAAAGCATGGGAAGAAATCGTCCGGCGAAATCGTCCGGCTGGTTTGATCGACAAAACCCGCGATCGCCGGATCGACCACGGCCGATCCGGCGGCATGCTTTCATAACCACGGGCAGGCGCTCGCGGCACTTCTTCTATTGGCAGGTATTATGGCACGCAGTCTCAACACAAAACTCCTGGCTCATATCGACTGCCCCGGCGGCGGGCAGGTCTGGGTGGACGGAACTACTTTGTATATCGGCCATATGCGCCAGCCGACGGGAACCACCATTGTCGACGTTTCCGACCCGCGCCATCCGCGCCAGCTCAACCGTATCGAGGTGCCGACCGGCTGGCACTCGCACAAGGTGCGCGCATCCAACGGCATCATGATCGTCAATCATGAGAAGCAGGGCCCCGATGGCGCACTCGAATTCGGCGGCGGGCTCGGCATTTACGACGTCTCGACGCCGGCCGAGCCGAAGCTGATCACCAAATGGCGCACCCATGGCAAGGGTGTGCATCGCTACGATTTCGACGGTCGCTATGCGTATATCTCGCCGACCGCGGAGGGCTATATCGGCAATATCGTGATGATCCTGGACCTCAAGGATCCGGCGAAGCCGGAGGAAGTCGGCCGCTGGTGGATTCCAGGACAGTGGAAGGCCGGCGGCGAAGCCTATCCCTGGGACAATTGGACGCCGCCGCGCTGCCACCATCCGATCCGCCGGGGCGACCGGCTCTATGTCAGCTACTGGCATCACGGCTACTACATCCTCGACATTTCCGACATGTCGAAGCCGAAGATGATTTCCGGTGGCAATACCTCGCCGGCTTTCCCTCATCCCACCCATACGTGTCTGCCGATTCCGCAGCGCCTGAAGGGGCGCAACGTGATGGTTGTCGCGGATGAGGATGTTGCGAAATTGTGGCCTGCGGCGCCCGCTTTCACCTGGATCTACGATATCACCGTGGAAACCTGCCCGATCCCGATCTCGACCTTCCAGGTTGACGGCGTCGATCCCGATGGTGAGCCGCAGCCGCCGATGATGGGTTGCCATCAGCCGTCGGAGCGCTTCAACGGGACGATCATCCCCTTTGCCTGGTTCGCCAAGGGGCTGCGGCTGGTCGACATTGCCGATCCGTTCCGGCCCAAGGAAGTCGGTTTCTACGAAGCCGACGCGCCCGAGGGGTTCGATCTGGCTTCCTCGAATGATGTCACCATCGACGATCGCGGCATTCTTTATCTGATCGACCGCCAGCGCGGCGTCGACATCATCGAGACATCCGTATTCTAGCGCCAAAGTGAGGGCATGAGTTCCGTTATGAGCGATAAGATCAAGCCGATCGGTACCAAGAACCCCAACCTGCCTTTCCATCCGGCGGTGCGTGCGGGTGACTTCATTTTCATCTCCGGACAGGTGGCCAAGGATGAGAAGGGCAATATGTGTGCCGGCCCGATCGAAGAGCAGACGCGTTGGACGGTCGAGGCGCTGCGCCGCATCCTGGCCCTGGAAGGGGCCGATCTCGGCGACATCGTGCGCGTCACGGTCTATCTCGAGGACGCCCGCGACTTCGGGCGTTACAACCGCGTTTTCGCCGAATTCTTTCCGGATGGAAACATCGCCCGCACCACGGTGGAAGCGCGCGCGGTGATCGACACCAAGATCGAAATGGATGCGATCGCCTATAAGCCCTTGGCGTAACCGCCAAAGTAAACCGGCGGCGGCGCCATGCGAGCGCCCCGTCATCAACAAGAAGGTCAGGGAGGCATGGGAATGCTGAGAATTCTAGGGCGTGCAACATCGGGCAACGTGCAGAAAGTCATCTGGCTTCTGGAAGAACTGGGCATCGCCTATCAGCGCGAAGATTACGGCCGGCAGTTCAACAACACGCAGGATGCCGCCTATCTCAACCTCAATCCCAACGGCAAGGTCCCGACGCTGGTCGACGGCGATGTGGTGATCTGGGAATCGAACACGATCCTGCGTTATCTCGGCAACAAGGCGGGCAAGACGGAGTTCTATCCGGCCGATCCGGTCGATCGCAGCAAGGTCGAGCGCTGGATGGATTGGCAGCTGGGCTCGCTCAACAACCCCTATCTTGGCATCTTCAAGGAAGCGAAGAAGCCGGCTGCGGAACGCGCTGCCAGCTGGGCGACGGATTCCAAGGAATTGGTGGCGCAGCTGGAGATTCTCGAGAAGGCGCTTACCACGCAGCCCTGGCTTGGCGGCAAGTCCATAAGCCTGGCCGAGTTCTGCCTGGGTCCGATCGTGCGCCGCTGCCTCGATTTCCCGCTCGACCTGCCGGCTTTGCCGAAATTGGGCGATTGGCGCGACCGGCTGCTCTCACGCCCCGCCTTCGTCAAGGTGACGGGCTGAGTTGCGCGACATGCGATTGCCGTTGCCGCCCGATTGAGTGATGGTCGGCAACAGTCTTGGTCGGGGGAAGAGGCGGCGCAACCTGGGACGTGCCGGCTCTTGAAAGTGGGGACATGATGACGAAGGCCGCCATTATAGGTCTTGGAACGATGGGACCGGGCATCGCCGCGACGCTGGCGCGCGCCGGCATGACCGTGACGGCCTATGACGCCAGTCCTGACCAGCGTAGCAAGGCGGCGCAGAATATTGCCCTGGCGCAGGGCGTGCTTGGCAATCTGGGCGTGCCGGATCGGAGCACCGGCAAGGAAATCCGCGTGGCGGACACGCTGGAAAGCTGCGTCGAAGGTGCCGATTTCGTGCTGGAGACCGTGCCGGAAAAACTCGATCTTAAGATCGAGATATTCCAGGCCGTGGAAAAGCTGGTGCCCAAGACCTGCATTCTGGCTTCCGATACTTCGGGCATTCCCATCAGCAAGATCCAGGAGGGCGTTGCCGTGCCGGAACGGCTGGTCGGCATGCATTGGTCGAACCCGCCGCATATCATCCCCATGATCGAGGTGGTGGCGGGCGCGAAGACGGCGCCGGAAATCGTCACCTGGATGGTGGATTGCATCAAGTCGATCGGGCTGCTGCCGGTGGTCGTCAAGAAGGACGTGCCGGGATTCGTTGAGAACCGCGTGCTGTATGCACTGCTCCGGGAATGCGTCGACTTGGTCGATCAGGGCGTCATCGATGTCGAGGGCCTGGATACCTGCGTCTCCTGGGGCATCGGCTATAAGCTGTCGGTGATTGGTCCGATGGCACTTCTGGATATGGCGGGCCTCGATATCTACCAGGCGGTCGGCAGCTATCTGAACAAGGAACTCTGCAACCGCGCGGATGTCAGCAAATATATCCGTGAGCGCACCGAGGCCGGTCGCCTCGGTATCAAGACCGGGAGCGGCGTCTTCGATTACACGCCCGAACGCATTGCCGAGCTCCGCGCCGAACGGGCACGCAAGCTGGTTGCCGTGCGCAAGACGCTGCAAAGCTGACGAAAATTTGTGACGGCTTGGGGTGCCGTTGCGCAAGGCAACTGGAATGAGAATAAAGAACAGGGAAATCGTCGCGCTTCGTGTCGAGCGTTGATGTCAGGGAACGATAAAGACACGCCGGCGCGGAAGGATAAGATGGCGAGGCAAAGTTTGACCGCCGACTTGCTTTCCGAACCGGGACGAGCAACGAAGATAATGTCACTACAATAACGTTTTGGGAGGAACGAGAATGTTGAGAGAAAAGTTCAGCCGCCGCGTCCAGCTCATGCTGGCTGCGTCGGTATTGTCAGGCATGCTGGGCGCCGGCACGCTCCTGGCTCCGCAAGCAGCCTTGGCGGTGGACGTCAAGAAGATCGCCATCCTGACGCCCGAGGATCCGACCGATTACGGCTGGAACCAGCAGGGCGTCGACGCGGCGAAGGCCGTGGGTGCCAAGTATGGCATCGAGGTCATGCCGGCCACCGGCCTTGGCTATGGCGACGTGCGTCCCACCTTGCGCGAACTGGCCGGCGACGGCGCCAATCTGCTGATCGCCCATGCCAGCGGCTACAACACGGCGGCACCGGAAATCGGCGCTGAAACCAAGGTGGCCGTGGCCATCGTCGATCGACCCGACGCCAACAAGCCGGGCGCCATTGCCGACTATACCCTGAGCGGCCATGAAGGTGCCTATCTCGCCGGGCGCCTCGCGGCGAAGATGACCCAGACCGGCGCCGTCGGCATTGTCGTCTCGGGCGAGCCGCCCTCCTGGAACTCGCAATCCGCGGCCTTCGCCGAGGGTGTCAAGGCCGAGAGCGGCAAGGTCAAGATCATCTATGCCGTGATCGGGCCGGCCGCCTATTCCGACGCCGCAGGCGGTCGCCGGGTGACCGAAACGGTGATCGGCGCCGGCGCCGATATCATCTTCGGCCAAGGCGACGGCGCCAGCTTCGGCATGCTGCAGGCGGTGGAGACGACCAAGCCGGCGAAGGGCGACAAGGCCTATTTCATCGACGTGATCGGCGACAAGACGCCGATCGACAAGGGCAATCTGCTCTCCTCCGTGGTCTGGAACCTGGTGCCGGTCTACAGCGCCATGGTGGATGATCTCAAGGCCGACAAGTTCGGTACGCATAAGTATGAGATCAGCCTGAAGGATGATTCCGTCCAGCTGCTGCACACCAAACATATTCCGGACGACGTCTGGAAGCAGATTGCGGACCTTCGTCAGCAGATCATCGACGGCAAGATCAAGATTGAGCCAATCTTCGATGCCCAGAAGGTGCGGGCGTTGATGACCTCGGTCGACGCAAAATAAGCCAGCTCGTCTGAAGAAGAGTGTGGAATCCGGATCGCCATGCGCTACCCTGCATGGCGATCCGATCGAGCGAACGGTGAAATGGTCCACGAAACAACAATGGCGCGGCGCGCGGCTGTTCCGGCAATTGCTGTTGCCGGCATCACCAAGCGTTATCCCGGCGTCGTTGCCAATGACAATGTCTCGCTGGAATTCTATCCCGGCGAGATTCATGTTCTCCTGGGGGAGAATGGCGCCGGAAAATCGACGCTGATCGCCATGTTGGCCGGCATGCAGCAACCGGATTCGGGAGAAATTCTGTTGCAGGGGCGCGCCGTCCGGCTGGGTTCGCCGCGCACCAGCCTGGATCACGGTATCGGCACGGTCTTTCAGCATGTATTGCTGGTACCGAGCCTGACGGTTATCGAGAACCTGATGCTGGGCGGGCCGTGGTGGCAACGCCTGCGCAAGGCGCCGGCTTTGGCACGCTTTCAGGAGCTCTCGGCCCTTCTCGGCGTCAGCATCGACCCTGATGCCCAGGTGGGCAGGCTCTCGCTCGGCCAGCAACAGCAGGTCGAGATCATGCGCGCTTTGTGGCGGGGCGAGCAGGTCCTGATCCTGGACGAACCCACCTCCATGCTGACGCCCCGGGGCGTGCGCGATCTTGGCGAGGTGCTGAAGCGCCTGCGGGAGAAGGGTGTCGCCATCATCCTAATCACCCACAAAATGCAGGAGGCCCATAGCTTCGGTGACCGCATCTCCGTCCTGCGTCTCGGTCGGTTCGTCGGCGCGATCGAGCCAGGGCTGCTGTCTGAGATGACCCAGGCCGAGGTGACGGACAAAGTCATCCAGCTCATGTTCGGCTCGAGCGATCGCGGCAGTGCCGAAGTCGCCGCCCTGATCGGCGACCGCCGCAATGCCGCCCAGCTCGATATGACGCAGGCACCGCGCCTGATCGTCCGGCATCTCTCGACAAGCGCCGAGCGCGGCGAATGCCCGGTCCGCGATGCCAGCTTCGATCTGCGGCCCGGCGAGATTCTCGGTATCGCCGGCATCGACGGCAACGGCCAGAAGCACCTGGCGGAAGTGCTCGCCGGACAGCGGCCGGCCGCCGAGGGTGAGATCGTCATTAATGGCGAGGATGTGACGGATCGCGGCGTCGAGGCGCGGCGCCGGCTCGGCCTGCGCTACATCACCGACGAGCGCCTGGGCGAGGGGACGGTGGGAAGTTTTTCCGTCGCCACCAATCTCGTCCTCAAGGAAATCGGGCGGCCGCCGCTCTGGCAGAAGGGGCTGACCCTGTGGGACAAGGTGCATCTGCATGCACGTGAGCAGATCCGCCAGCACGATATCCGCACCCCGTCGGAACGCACGCCGATCGGCAAGCTGTCCGGGGGCAATATCCAGAAAGCCCTGCTGGCGCGCGAACTGACCGAAAATGCCGGCATCGTCATTTTCAACAAGCCGACCTATGGCCTCGACCTCTACAATATCCGCCTGGCGCGCGAACGCATCCGCGAGAGTGCCGGCAGAGGCCTCGCCACGATCGTGATTTCGACCGAACTCGACGAGTTGCTGGAGCTGGCGGACCGGATCGGCGTGATGTTTCAGGGCCGGCTCATCGGCATCGTCGACAACGCACCCAATGCCGAACGCCAGATCGGCCTGCTGATGACAGGAGTGACGCCGGCATGAGTCTGGCCTCGGAAACACAGCTCGAGACGCTCGCCCCACACCGGCCTGGCGGCAAGTTCGTGCGATCGGCCGGCGGCGCAATGTTGCGCATCCTGCTGCCGGTTCTGCTGGCGCTTTTGGTCGGCGGCATCATTCTGCTGGCGCTCGGTAAGAGTCCCTTCGCCTACTACAGTTATGTGCTGGACCGTGGGCTGTTCAACTGGATCGGCTTTCAGGCGACGCTGACGCGCATGGTGCCGCTGTTGCTGATGGCGGCGGGGCTGATCGTGGCCTTTCGCGCCGGCATCTGGAATCTGGGCGGGGACGGGCAGTTTCTGCTGGCGGCGGTCATTACCGCCGCCTTGGCACCAGCCTTGATCCAGGTGATGCCGCGTTCGCTGATGATTGTCTGCTGCATCGTGGTATCGGTTGCGGTCGGCGCTATCTGGGCGCTGCTGCCGGCTTTGCTGAAGGCGCGTTACGGCGTCAACGAGATCATCACCTCGCTGATGATGAGTTTCCTCGGCATCAGTTTCGCCAATGTGCTGGTCAAGCTGGTCTTCCGCGATCCGACGACGACGGTGCCGCAGACGCCGGACCTGCCGGTGGAGGATCGGCTGCCGCGGCTGTTCGACACGACGGTCCATGCCGGTATCCTGATCGCGCTGGTGGTGATCGTTCTGGTGCATCTGATGATGACGCGCACCTCTTTTGGCCTCAAGCTGCAGATTGTCGGCGCCAATCCGCGCGCCGCCGTTCATGCCGGGCTGAATGTCGCCTGGCTCACCGTCGCCACCTTTGCCCTCAGTGCCGGCCTGATCGGCATGGCGGGGTCGGTCGAAATCCTCGGTGTCTGGGGGACCGTGCGGGCGGACTGGAATCCGGCCTATGGCATGATCGTCGTCCCGCTGGTTTTCCTGGCCCGCTTCAACGGTATCGGTGTGATCGGCTTCACGTTGTTTTTCGCCGTCCTGATGATCGGCGGCGAAAGTGCAGCGCGCCGCATCGGCGTACCGCAGCATTATGTGCTGGTGCTGGTTGCCCTGTTGCTGCTGTTCCTGGCGCTGGTCGAGTATCTCGATCAACGCTGGCGCAAGCGTGTGAAGGATTGAACCATGGATGTCCTTCTGACCCAGTCGTTCCTGACTTCTCTCATCTTCGGTGCGGTGACGGCCGGCATGCCGCTGCTGCTGGCGGGGCTGGGCGAGCAGATCTCCGAAAAGGCCGGTGTCCTCAATATCGGCATCGAAGGCATGATGCTGTTCGGCGCCTATTGCGGCTTCGTCGCGGCCTACTACTCGGATTCCTTCTGGCTCGGCTATCTGTGCGGCGGTCTCGGCGGCATGGTGGTGGCTGGCCTGGTGGCTTTGCTGTGCATCCGTCTCGGCCTCAACCAGATCGTCATCGGCATTTCCCTGACGATCGGCTTCGAGGGTCTGACGGCACTTCTGCATTACGTCCAGTTCAGCAAGACCTATCCGCGCCTGTCGCCGGCGCCGATACTCGCCATTCCCGGTCTTGCCGATTTGCCGGTGCTGGGACGGGCGCTGTTCGCCCATAACCCGCTTGTCTATCTGGCGGTGATCCTGACCTTCTTCCTCGGCTGGCTGTTTCGCAAGAGCTATGTCGGCCTCAATCTGGAATCTGCCGGCAGCAAGCCCGCGGCCCTGGATGCGGCCGGCGTCAGCGTGCTGGCGACGCGCTCGGCAGCGGTATTGACGACCGGCTTTCTGGCCGGTGTCGGCGGTGCCTATATGGCCAATGTCGGCGCCGGCCTGTTCGTGCCCTTCATGACCAACGGCGCCGGCTTCATCGGCATCGTGCTCGCCATGCTGGCGCGCGGGCGGCCGGTCTGGGTGTTGTTTGGCGCGGCCCTGTTCGGCATCAGCCTGGCCATGACCACGGCATTGCAGGTTGCCGGCATCAATATACCGACCGATGTCGTGCAGATGCTGCCCTTTGCCATGGTGATGCTGGTGCTGGTGATCTTTGCCCGCCACAGCGTGCTGCCGCCGGCTTTGGGCCTGCCATATGTGCGCGGGGAGCGCTGATCACGAATTTGATCGCGCGGGGCCCGTCATTGGGCCGGCGATCTGACTGAGACCGCATCGAAAGCAAAGTGCGGCTGCTTGATGGGAGGGAGAACCATGTCGGATACGAAAGTCTATCTGCTCGACGGCGGCTCGCTGGTGATCGACGGATTTCACGCCTTCTGGAATCGCGGACCCGGCGGCGAGTTCCGCTTTCCCTGTTACTCCGTGCTGATCGAGCACAAGGACGGCCGCTACATTTTCGATACCGGTTATGATTACGATCACGTGCAGCGCGTCCTGCCTTTCGAGAAGCCGATACAAAACAAGGAGCAGACGATTCCCGGGCAGCTGGCAAAGCTGGGGTTGCGCACGGATGACATCGATTACGTGATCAATTCGCATTACCATTTTGACCATTGCGGCGGGAACAAGCATCTCGGCAAGGCCTGCACCATCTGCCACACGAAGGAGCTGGAGGTCTGCGGCTGCCCGCAACCTTTCGAGCATCTCGGCTATTCGGACCTGACTTTTGCGCCGGATATCGCCCGCAAGCAGGGCAAGGCACTCCCGGCCGATCCGGTGCTGGATATCTACACGCCGACCTTTCAGACGCTGACGGGCGATCAGGAAATCGCCAAGGGCCTCTGGCTGTTCGAGACGCCGGGCCATACGGCCGGACATTACAGCCTGATGGTGGAGCTGAAGGACCGTCGCCCCATGCTGTTCACGGCCGATGCCTGCTACAGCAAGAAGAACATGGACATGATGTGCATCTCCAGCTTCCATCTCGATCCGGTGGCGAGCCTGAAATCGATGCAGCGCCTGAAGGATCTGGCGGCAAAGCATGATGCCGAGCTGTTCTATTCCCATGATCCGGAGAGCTTTGCCGGCTATCAGAAGGACGCCGCCTTCTATTCCTGATCGAATCGGCGGAAAGCAAGAAAGGGTCCGCCGGCCGGCGGACCCTTTCTTATTGCCGGGGCGACATTGCCCCGCGAGACATCTCTACCAGCGGATCATGCCGGCATCGACCGACAGGGCCTGGCCGGTGATCCAGTGTGCTTCTTCCGAAGCGAAGAAGGCGACTGCGGGAACGATATCCTGCGGCTTGCCATGGCCCTTGATCGCCTGCAACATCTCGACGAAGTCGAAGGCATCCTTGTGCGGCGTCTTCTGCACCGTCTCGGTATCGGTGAGGCCGGGGCAGATGCTGTTGACGGTGATCTTGTAGGCCCCCAGTTCCGTCGCCAGAGCCCGGCTGAAGGTCAGGACGCCGCCCTTCGAGGCAACGTAATGCGCCATATTCGGCGTGCCGGCGAAGATCGAGTTGGAGCTGATATTGACGACGCGGCCGTAATTGTTCTTGCGCATCAGATCGGAACCGCCCCGGCACATTAGATAGAGGCCGTCGAGATTGACGCGCATGACGCGGCGCCATTCCTCGAAGGTCAGCTGGTCCCAAGGCACGAAGGGGACGATGCCGGCGGCGTTGATCAGGATATCGAGCTTGCCTGCAGCCTTTTCCACTTCGGCATAGAGCCTGGCAACCGATTGCGGATCGCCGATATCGCATTCCACGCCAAAGGATGTTCCGCCGATTGCCTTGGCCGTTGCCATGGCACCGCCGCCATTGAGGTCGACGGCGACGACGCGTGCACCTTCCTTGCCCAGTCGTTCGGCGATAGCGCGGCCAATCCCCTGGGCGGCGCCGGTCACGATCGCGACCCGACCGTCAAATCTATGCATAATATTCCTCCCGATGATGTTTGTTGCTTATCGACTTTGTTTCAAATCTTTCGGTCGCGCGGTCACGCCTTTTTCGCGGCGTCAATCACCGCCATGGCGGCATCGATTCCGGCGGCCAGATCCACCCGCTGCCCAAGCTGCCGGAGGGCGCCACCTATCGCCGTTATGGCAATGACCGCGTAAAGCGGCTCAGCGACCGGGCCCATATGACCGATGCGGATGAGCTTGCCCAGCGTCTCGCCGCGGCCGGCAGAAAAGGCAACGCCATAGAACTTCTTGGCGGCTGCCAGAATGGCGCTGTCCGTCAGACCTTCGGGCACGCGGATGGCGGTCGTGGTGGGCGAGGCGATCGCCTCGCTTTTCGCCCACAGCTTGACACCCATCGCCTGCATCCCGGTGCGGCATGCCTTAGCCGTCAGGGCATGGCGGTGCCAGACGTTCTCCGCGCCTTCGTCGAGATACTGGTCGATCACGGCATCGAGGCCGTTGACCTCGGCGACCGAGGGGGTGAAGGGGAAGGGCCGTTCCTTGCTCCAGGCATCGCGCCAGTCGAGGTATGACAGGACGGAGGCGCGGGGTGCCTTCGGATTGGCGGCGATATGCTCCCAGGCCCTGTCGCTGACGGCGACGATGGTGACGCCGGGGGCGCCGCCTAGGCACTTGCCGGGACCGGTAATGAAGATATCCGCCTGACAATCCGCGGGATGAATGTCCATGCCGCCGAAGGAAGAGACCGCATCGACCAGCAGCAGGGCGCCATGCTTGCGGACGATGGCGCCGATCTCGCGGGCGGGGTTGATGGTGCCGGACGGCGTGTCGTGATGGACCAGCGACACGACCTTGATGTCCGGCCGGCGCTTGAACGCGGCCTCGACCGCGGCCGGGTCGATCGCCTCGTTATAGGGAACCTCGATTTCCAGCAGTTCCTTGTTGTAGCGGGCCGACCAGTAGCCGAAGCCCTTGCCATAGACGCCGGAGGCGAGATTGAGGACCACGTCATCCGGACCAATCAGGGAAGCGGCGGCAGCCTCGATGGCGGCGGCCGGTTCGTAATGCAGGATCAACGCCGGTTCCTTGATTCGCAGCGCCGTCGCGCATTTGCGCGCCACGTCCTCGTAGAAGCCCTGAAAATAGGCGTCGTAGTCATATTGGATCGGGCTGGATAAGGCCCGCAGGACCCGCGGATAGGCGGCCACCGGTCCGGCCGACAGAGTGAAAATCGGCTCTTTTTCGCGAGTGCTCTTCATGTTGTTCCGTCTCCCCACCCATTTGGTTCACGGCATGATAGACTCGTGGCTGAAAAAGTGAAATCAATATGCACCAGTCGAGGATATTGGTTCTGGGGGCAGCGTGATACTCGGGAAAGATTGGTTTGATTTCGTGGTAATTGGTTCGGGAACGGCCGGTTCGGTCCTGGCGACTCGCCTGAGCGAAGACCCCGATCTCAAGGTTGCCCTGATCGAAGCCGGCGGCGGTGCCACCGACCCGGCCATCGCCGATCCGCTGCAATGGCCGTTTTTCCAGGGCAGCGCCATCGATTGGGGCTACAGCACCGTGCCCCAGTACCATACTGCGGGCCGGGTTCATGACTGGCCGCGCGGGCGCGTCATGGGCGGTTCGACGGCGATCAATGCCATGGCGCATGTGCGCGGCCATCCGGCTGATTTCGATGCCTGGGTCGCCGCCGGCTGCGAGAGCTGGGGCTATCGCGACCTGCTGCCCTATTTCATCCGTTCAGAAACATCGGCCTATGGTCCCTCCGATCTGCATGGAGCTGACGGGCCTCTCCATCTCATTCAGCCGACCGAGCCGCATCCGATTACCCGCTGCTATATGGCGGCGGGCGAGCGAGCCGGCTTTCCGGCGATCGCCGAGCATAACGGGCGCAGCATGGTGGGGCCGACGGTTAATACCCTGACCATCAAAGGGGGGCGCCGGCAGACCATCGCCGATGCCTATCTCGACCGCGCCGCCGGGCGACCCAATCTGACGATCCTCGCAGAGCATTTGGTCGAGCGGCTGGAGTTCGGCGCGGGCGGCCGCTGCAGCGGCGTCGCGCTGAGCCATAAGGGAGCCGTGCGGCAATTGCGCGCCGGACGCGGCGTCATCCTGGCGGCCGGGGCGATCGGTTCCGCCAGCCTGCTCTTGCATGCCGGTATCGGCCCCGCCGAGGATCTCGGCGCGATCGGCATCGCCGTGCGCCATGATCTGCCGGGCGTCGGCCGCAATCTGCACGATCATCTGCTGGCCGGCGGCAACGTCTATCGCGCGCGCCGTCCGGTGCCGGCTTCACGCTATCAGCATTCGGAATCGCTCATGTACCTGCCGCGCGACGGGGCCGACCGCAATGCCGCGCCGGAGAAGGTCCTGGCCTGCGTGGTGCTGCCGGTGGTAACCGAGTGCTTCGAGCGTCCTACCGCTGGCGAGGCCTATACCATCATGTACGGCTTCACCCATCCGCGCAGCCGCGGCAGCATCCGTCTCGCCTCGGCCGATCCGCGCGCGATGCCCCTGATCGATCCCAACTATCTCGCCGAGGCCTATGATCGCGAGGTCTATCTGGAAGTGCTGGAGACAGCGCGGCAGTTCGGGCATTCGACTGAGCTCGACGAATGGCGTGATCGCGAAATCCTGCCGGGTCCTGGTTGCAGCAGCAAGGCGGAGTTGCTCGATTTCCTGCAGAAAGCGGCCTATACGCATCATCACCCGGTCGGTACCTGCAAGATGGGCGGCAGCAGCGACGCCGATGCCGTGGTCGGGCCGGATCTCCAGGTCCATGGGATCGAGGGACTGTATGTCATCGACGCTTCGGTGATCCCCCGCATCACCACCGGTCCCGTCAATGCGGCCATCATCGCCATTGCCGAGAAAGCCAGCGATTTGCTGCGCGGCCGCCAATCGATCGGATCCGATAACGGGGCCTACGGCGCCCAGCAGTCAGCGGTTTCAGCATGATCCTCTCTCCCGTCTTCGCCCTGCGCCATAAGGTTCGGCGCATGCCGAACCTTATGGCGGCGCTCTGCCTCGCCGTGACGGTGGGCCTTTGCCTCGTTGCGGATGCGGCGCGGGCGGCGGATGACTTGAAGACAACGCTGGTGATCCGCAACGACAGCGGCGAGCCGCTGAAATGCATGATCCTGTTCGGCCACTGGGTGACCCTGGACATTGCCGATATCCCCGCCGGCGGCAAAGGACAGGTGGAGATCATGCGGGCGGCCAAGGACGGCGCACTCTACGTGCCCCGTTTCGACGGGCGTCACATGATGGTCGAACGTATCGCCTGCGGACGGGTTGCAGCCTGGTGGGAGAGCCTGGGCGATATCCCCCTCTTGGGGTTGCGCGCCAGCGCCAAGCCGTCCAGTGAAACCCATTGCCGGCTGCAGGATCGCGCCCAATGCAGCGAGCCGCAGACGCTCGGAAAATTATAAGGGCCGCTGGCGATGCGGCGCGGCGGCTCTATCGCCGCGACAGCGGGCGCCTTGAAGGTTCACGGCGTTAGCCGTCGCCTGCCGCCCTCCTGGCCCGGCCTGCTGATTTCCTGAGCTTATCCGAAGCCGGGTTCAGTTCTTGTCCTGGGCCCGGTCGCCGCGCTATATTTTTTAAAATATAGCGTTTCGCTGCGCTTGCGCCTTGGATCGCGCCCTCGGTTCGTCCTCTGGAGACGATCCAGTGACGTTTTCCCGAAGCGAGGCACGCGCCATGGCGTCCTGTTTTCCGTCTTTGGCATGCAACAGAGGATGTAACCGATGGATCCGAAAAAGACTGCCGTCGTCCTGATCGAATATCAGAACGATTTCACCTCGCCCGGCGGCTCGCTGCATGATGCCGTCAAGGGTGTCATGGCCAGCACCAATATGCTGGCCAATACGGTCGACACTGCCAAGCGGGCGCGGGCGCTGGGGGCGACCATCGTCTTCGTGCCGATCAGCTTCGCGGATGACTATCATGAGCTCGCCCCCAATCCCTACGGCATCCTGAAGGGCGTGGTGGACAGCAAGTCCTTCCGCAAGGGCAGCTGGGGTGCCGAGATCGTCGACCAGCTGAAGCCGCAGCCGCAGGATATCGTCATCGAAGGCAAGCGCGGGCTCTGCGGCTTTGCCAGCACGAATCTCGATTTCATCCTGCGGGCCCGTGGCATCGAGCATATCGCCCTGGGTGGTTTCCTCACCAATTGCTGCGTCGAATCCACCATGCGGACGGGATATGAGAAGGGCTATCAAGTCGTCACTCTCAAGGACTGCACCGCGACCCTGAGCGAGGAGGAGCAGCGGCTGGCGGTCGAGAAGAACTATCCGATGTTCTCGCGGCCCTTGACCCATAACGAGTTTCTCGACGAATTGGCCGGCGGTGCCGGTGGAACTGATAAATCGCGCGGCTACGCGGCCTGATTCGTTTGCCGTGATCCGCAAGGGGCCGGATGCCTGTCATCCGGCCCCTTGCCATGCCAGGTTTGTTATCGTCGGCTCGCTGCTAACCGGCTGAAATCGCTTCGTTCTAGTGGCCCGCGGATACCGATTGCCCCCAGCTTTCCCGGCGCGCGGCGCGGGCTGTCCACCCGGCGGCGCTTTCATGCTGGTCAGCCGGGACATCTGCTCCTAAAAAGGCACAGCTAATCGCACCGATCATTTCCGACGAGTTGAGTGTCTGAGGTAAAAATGCCCCGTCCCGTTGCCCTGCACGATCTGACCCAACTAAGCGCGTCGGAACGGGCCACCTTGCTCGTGCGCGCCGAGGAAGACCTGTCGCTCTATATCGAGCGGGTGAAACCGATCCTGGCGGCCGTGAAGGCTGAAGGCGATGCGGCACTTGTGCGCTTTGCCCAGCAATTCGACCGGGCACCAACCGGCTTCACCGTGGCGTCTCTGAAAGTCACCAAGGCAGATATCGACGCTGCCTATAAGACCGTTTCAGCCGAGGTCATTGCCGCCATCGAATTCGCCGCGGACAACATCCGGCGTTATCACCAAGCGCAGATGCCGGAAGAGATGTGGATGAAGGAGATCCAGCCGGGTGTGATGACGGGCGAACGCTGGAACGCGATCGACTCCTGCGCCTGCTATATCCCGCGCGGCAAGGGTTCCTTCCCCAGCATGGTGACGATGTCGCTGATCCCGGCCGTGGTTGCCGGCGTCCCGCACCTGATCGTGCTGACGCCGCCGGGCCCTGACGGCAAGGCCGATGCCGCAACCCTGGTTGCCGCCCGCATTTCCGGCGTCGAGGAGGTCTATCTGGTGGGCGGTGCGCAAGCGATCGCTGCGGCGGCCTATGGCACGGCGACGGTGCCGAAAGTCTACAAGATCGTCGGTCCCAGCAACTCCTATGGTGTCGCCGCCAAGCGTCTGCTCAGCGACGTTATCGATCCCGGTTTCATCGCTGGGCCGTCGGAATCCATCATTCTCGCCGACGAGACCGCGAACGGCCGCTTGGCGGCACTCGATCTGCTGATCGAGGCGGAGCACGGGCCGGATTCGTCGGCCTTCCTGGTGACCAATTCACGCCAGGTTGCGGATGCTGCCATCGCCGCCATTCCAGAATTTTACAAGAAGATGTCGGAAACCCGCGTCGGCTATTGCGACGAGGTGTTGAGCGGCAAGCGCGGCGGCGTGGTGCTGGCGCCCGACATGCAAGCGGCTTTCGATTTTGTCAATGATTACGCGCCCGAACATCTGATGGTGCACGCGGCGGAACCGTTCGAGCATCTCAGCGGCATCCGCAATGCCGGCGAAATCCTGCTGGGCGCTCATACGCCGAACACGCTCGGCAATTACGTGCTGGGGCCCAATGCGATCCTGCCGACGTCGGGTGCGGCGCGCACGGCATCGCCGCTTTCGGTCTTCGATTACCTGAAGCGGACGTCGCTCGCTTACGTCACGCCGAAGGGCTATCCGCAGATGGCCAAGCCGGCCAAGGCGCTGGCCGATTACGAGGGCTTCGACGCCCATGCCAATGCCGTCTCCGATCTGCGGGAGCAGATAAAGAAGGCCTGATCCGACCAGGTGCCGATCCGTCTCTAGAGCGGCGCCGGATCGATGAAGCGCTTGATCACATTCTCGGTGATGCGGCTGACATTGTTGTCGTAGCCGTTATGGGCAAAGCTGCCGGCCCAGGAGATCGAGCTCGTCGAGAAGACCGCACCGCCCTTCGGTGTCTCGAAGAAGGTCATGTCACACCGCACCATCGGGCAATTCTCGCCATTGACGGCGGAGTGGGTGTGGTTGAACTCCTCCTTGACCCAGTGATAGCTGGCGGGAAATTCCGACGCGACGGCGACGACCAGCGTATGCGGCGGCGTGCCGAGCTGCGCATCGGCACGATCGATTTCCCAACCGGCAGCGCCACCGCCGATCAGGCCGAAATCGCCGATCTTCTCATCCTTGCCGACCCCTTCGAAGATGAAGGCCGCGCGCGGGTCGAAGCTGTCCGGCGTGCGCTCGTACCAGCTCGATATATCGAAGCCCTGGGCGGAGAAGCCGGTGCCGACCAGGCCCTGCGGCGGCTGGCCGTTGCGGCGCCACAGGCCGGAATATTCACCGGTGAAGCTCATGTAATATTCGCCATCCTCGGCGATCCAGCCGCGCATGCCGTCCTCGGCGCGGCGATGCTCCATGACGCCCGGCAGGGTGGGGTGGTAGGCGATCCGCCAATAGAAACCGTTGGCGCCGAGATAGATGAGCCGCCCGCCCTGATGGGTGAAATCGCGCACGCTCTGCATCATCTTCGCCGTATAGTATTCGGGATGCGTCCCCGTCATCACGCAGCGATAGCGGTTGAGGAGCTCGGCACCTTCCGCTTCCATGTCGTCATCGGTGATGACGTCGTAGGCGATGCCCTTCTGCTCCAGCCAGTCGGTGATATGAGTATCGGCATTGAACTGCCAAAGCTCGGCCCGCGGCCGCATGTTGATGACGGGACGCAGGCGCGATGAATAGCACACACCGCTCCCATCGGTATGGCTGTCATAGGTCGACAGGCCGAAACTGAAATTCTCCTCGAGGTAGCGGTCCCCCGCGCTCAGCGTCGTGAACTTGTTGGTGGAGAGCTCGTCGAAGGTCCAGCTGGTCGCCATCTGATGGTTGGAATAGGCGAGGTAGCTCGCCGTCGGAATGAGCAGCGCAAGGGGCGCCGTCGCCTTGCCGCGCGGCGGCCGCACATAGAACGGGATCATGTCGTCGATCTCGCCCGCCGGACCCTGCTGGCGCAATTCGGCGCAATAGATGCCGCTCTTGAGATCGGCCGGAACCTGCAGCGTGAAGTCGGTTTCCCAGCCACAGTCATAGAGGTCGTCATCATGGAAATGGATGGCGCCGTAATGGGCCGGCTTCGCCTGCCAGTTCATCTCGCTGGCATCCCAGTTCCAGCCCTTCATGGCCCGTGTCGGCAGGTTGACCGTATGGCCATGGCGGCCGTGACCGGAGACATCGACGATTTTCGTGCCGGTGATATCCTGCGCGAAGTCCCAGACGGCGATGGCCGGCGCTTTCGGTGCGACACCCGGTTTCAGGGCCGTTAAGGCCGTGGCGTCGAGGGCACCGGTGAGCACCCGCGGGCTGTCAATCTTGCCGTTGTAATGGGCGGTGGCGACATTGTCGTCGATCCAGGCGGCGATCATGAACTTGCCACCCTTGCCGGCATGCTGGCCGAGGGCGAATTTGGCTTCCGTCATCGCCACGCGCGGCTGGCGCGGATAGTCGATCTGCCGGTCCTGCCGCAGAATGACATGGCCGCTCGCCAGATCGCAGCTGACGGCGACATGGTACCAGTGGCGGGACAAGAGAGGCGTCGAGAGGCGCACCGGCGCGACATCGTCGACGCGGAAGCTGAGATGGCCCTCGCCATCGATGTAGAGCGCATAGCCACGTTGGGTATCGGCGTCGAAATTGCCGAGAATGGCCTGCATCTCGCCATTGCCCGGCAGGGTTGGCCAGATCATCGCCTCAAGCGTGATGCCGGGCTGGACGAAGGCGGCCGAATCCTCGATGACGGCATAGGAGCCGTGGCGCATCGGCTGCCAGCGGGCCGGATAGGAACCCTCGATCGGCGTTACCACGGGCTCGGTCTTGAGGCCGGGACCGTCCTTGGTGTCGTCGCCGCAGATCAGCCGGACGATGCGGGCGGAATAGCTGCCGGGCAGGGGAGAACTGACCTTGAAGTCGATCTTGCCGCCGGGCGCAACACTGACCTTGTCGGTATAACCGAGAATGCGTTTAGCTATTTTGCTCATGGATTGGTCTTTCCGGTGCGGAAAACGAAAGTGCGCCCAAGATGACGTTGATGGGGCGCAGCTTTAAGCGATCGGGCAGTCTTCGCCACTGACTTCGCGCCACCTGGCGCGGAAACAGGCCCAAAGCGCATCTTCATATCGATGGAAGGCCGTCTCATCGACCGTCACGGCCGTGCCGCGGCGTTCGCCGAGGCGGCCCAGGTGCCATTCCTTTTCCGGCACCGTGCAGACGATGATAGCGCGACCACGAACGCCGCCCCAACGCAGCCGCTGCAGCAGCTTCTGCAGATCCGAGCTGGGATGGGGATTGAGCGGATTGGCCTTGTAGGCAGCCGCCAGATCAGCCCGGCTGCGATCGATCTTGAACACGTATCCTCTCCCCTAACTGCGCGTTCATTTCTTCACTTGCAGCGCATCATAGAGAGCAAGCAGCCCCTCTGTCGATGCGTCACGTTTGGCGCCGGTGCCGGAGAGAATATCGCCCGCCAATTGCTTGCCGAGCTCGACGCCCCATTGGTCGTAGGAATTGATGTTCCATACGATGCCTTGCACGAAGATCTTGTGTTCGTACAGGGCGATCAGCATGCCGAGATGATAGGGGTCGAGTTTGCGGATAAGGATCGTATTGCTGGGCCGATTACCAGTGAAGGTGCGGAACGGCACCAGCCGCTCGATCTGATCCGCGGCAATGCCGGCGGCGCTCATCTCGTGGCGTACTTCCTCCGCCGTTTTGCCCAGCATCAGCGCCTGTGTCTGGGCGAAGCAATTGGCGGCCAGCAGGCGATGATGGTCGCTGAAGGCGCCTTCGTCCTGCACCGGCAGAATGAAGTCGCAGGGGATGAGATGCGTGCCCTGATGGATCAGCTGATAGAACGCATGCTGGCCATTGGTGCCGGCTTCGCCCCAGAGGATCGGGCCGGTCAGGGTCTCGACCGGCTTGCCGGCGCGGGTGACGCCCTTGCCGTTGCTTTCCATGTCGGCCTGCTGCAGATAGGCGGCGAGGCGGGCGAGGTCCTGGGCATAGGGCAGGATGGCGATGCTGCTCGCCTTCCAGAAATTCGCATACCAGACGCCGATCAGACCGAGAATGACCGGCAGGTTGCCTTCCAGCGGCGCTTCGGCGAAATGCCGGTCCATGGCATGAGCACCGGCCAGCATGTTGGTGAACTCGCTCCAGCCCACCGCCAGCAGGATCGGCAGGCCGATCGCCGACCACAGCGAATAGCGTCCGCCGACCCAGTCCCAGAATTCGAACATGTTGTTCTGGTCGATGCCGAAAGCGGCGACACCCTTGCCATTGGTGGAGACGGCGACGAAATGCTTGGCAACCGCGCCTGCGGTGGTGATTTTCGCCGTCAGCCATTTGCGGGCGCTGTTGGCGTTGGTCATCGTCTCCTGGGTGGTAAAGGTCTTGGAGGAGATGATGAACAAGGTCTCCTCGGCATTAACCTGGTCGAGCACCGCTTCCAGATGCGCGCCGTCGACATTGGAGACGAAATGGAAGGTCAGCTCCGGATGGCGGAAGCGGCGCAGGGCCTGCACCACCATGGCGGGGCCGAGATCCGAACCACCGATGCCGATATTGACCACGTAACGGATGCGCTTGCCGGTGGCGCCGCGCCAAGTGCCGTCGCGCACCTGCTCGCTGAAACCCCGCAGCTTGTCGAGGACGCCATTCACCAGCGGCATCACGTCATGGCCGTCGAGCTTGATCGGCCGGTTGGACCGGTTGCGCAGGGCGACATGCAGTACGGCGCGGTTTTCCGTGATGTTGATCTTGTCGCCGGCGAACATGCGGTTGCGCCACGCCTCGAGATCGGCGCTCCGGGCGAGGTCGAAGAGCAGCGGCAAGGTTGCGTCAGTCAGTCGGTTCTTGGAAAAGTCCAAAAGGAGATCGCCCTGGCCCGTCGCGAGACGCGCTTGCATCTTCTGGAACCGCGCGGGGTCCTGCGCAAAGAGGTCGCGAAGATGCGTTTTCTCGATGTCGCGCTGGTGCTGGTCGAGAAAGGCCCAGGCAGCGGAATGGCTGAGATCGGTGCTGACGTCTGTCATGTTATCACATCGGGTTGCTGGCGGCCGGATTGCCGCTTGATGCCGATCACATGCTCGGCAATGTCAATAAGATCGGCAAGAGCCGATTGCGGATTCTCCGCCTGGCGTGCCGGATCGGGTTGGTAGCTCTCGAGATAAAGGCGGAGCGTCGCCCCTTCCGTGCCGGTACCGGAGAGGCGGACGACGATGCGGGCGCCGTCTTCGAACATCAGGCGGATGCCTTGCTTGGCGCTGACCGAACCGTCGATCGGGTCGTGATAGGTGAAATCATCTGCGGCGCGCAGGTTGCGGCTGCCGAATTGCTTGCCGGCCAGCGAACCGAGACCCCCGCGCAACTGATCGATCATGTTATTGGCAACGGCGGTATCGAGCGCTTCATAATCGTGCCGCGAATAATAATGGCGGCCAAAGCGGCGCCAGTGGTCGCGCAGGATCTCGGTCAACGGCTGGCCGCGCACCGCCAGGAGATTGAGCCAGAAGAGCACGGCCCACAGCCCGTCCTTCTCGCGCACATGGTTCGAACTGGTGCCATAGCTCTCTTCGCCGCACAAAGTCACCTGATGGGCGTCGAGCAGATTGCCGAAGAATTTCCATCCCGTCGGCGTCTCGAAACAGGGAA